>Ga0206116_1000431_pt1 | contig 45535 bp, 34 predicted proteins | sample 3A1Ametagenome_FD_178000 | JGI IMG/M metagenome (GOLD analysis project Ga0206116, IMG submission 178000) | Enriched microbial communities from leaf-cutter ant dump, University of Wisconsin, Madison, United States - 3A1A | ecosystem: Environmental > Terrestrial > Nest > Insects nest > Nest dump...
GTCGCCCACGCCCGCATGAAGGGCTACGAAGGCGAGTCCTGCTCGGAGTGCGGCAACTTCACCATGGTCCGCAACGGCACCTGCCTGAAGTGCGACACCTGCGGCTCGACGAGCGGTTGCAGCTGATGCGTGGCGCTCGTGTTGGGATACGCAAAGTTCTGGAAAAATAAGCCTTTGTTCTGAACCGGAGCTTTGAAACCAAAAGATTTTTGAGGCGCGAAATATTCCAGTCGCGCCTCGGGAAACAGGAGCCGGACATCCTCGCAGTGTCCGGCTCAACTCGTGATTCTTAAGGATACATCGCATCGATGAGGTCTTTGCAGAATCGCATCGCTGTTTGAGCATGATTGGGATCTGCAAGGTCCGCAGTGCCATGCTGCCAGTGATTACGGATGCCGGCAGCGGTCTTCGCTAGCGTCGCTGGGGGGCGATAGCGTTCGTTTAGGACGCCGCGGCTTACAAGGCTTTCGATGATGCGATACAGCCCATCACGGGCATTCGCGCTCAAACCCAGCCGAATTTTCCCTGCTAGCTCAAGCGCCATCAAAGCTTGTGATACGGCGACCGAGACTAAATCGTAGCAATACCAACCCAACAGGTAGGTATTTCTCGTCCGGTCCCACACGGTGTTGACATCAGCCGGCGCCGAACCTGCAAGCGCCAGACCCTCTATGTCTGTGTAGTGAGTTTCCAAGGTCATGGATTGGAACCCGTCACCGCATCCGAAGTGCCGCCATCTAGGATCAGGAACTGTGATTTCAGGCAGAGGTTTTAGCATGTTTGCACGTTGGTCCTAATCTTCTCGCTGTGCGAGTTGGTGTATCGCGGCGAATATCCGGCAAAGCTGTCCCTCGGATGGTCACCCAACCAGGGCGCCAAAGCGCTTATGCTTCCCAAACTGACTGATGCCTTTCAGAGCTCGGCACCCAGAGACGCACCAGTCGAACCAAATTGCCGAGTAGAACAGAATCACTACTATTGGTAGCGGTACGGCGGCTCGCGGCTGAGAGCGCGAAGTGAATTTTGCGAGGGCCTTTGAAAACGAAGATTCTGCCGACGCTTGTAGTGAAGTCGACGAAGTCGATAACTCAGTCGGAAACCTATCTCGCCAACAAGCATAACCAGCTCAATCTCTTCTCTTCGATCGACGATCTTGTCACGGATGAGGACAAGCTCCCCGGGACCGAGCGCGCCGCGATTGAGCACCATATCCTCAATCTGCGCGCTGCCATTGCCCGCGAACTCTGGGCACACGAGATTTATATCGGACGATCCATCATCGATGAATGCGTTCTCGGCGCCGGCAAGGCGGGCGGCGGCAACATCTCCGGCCGGGTGATTGCCGACCTTGCCCAAGCAGGCGCCGAGCGTCCCGGTTTCGTCCTTTACCCCATGACCAGCTTCGGCATGGAGATGCCAATCCTTTTTGACAGGTCCTCTTCGTTGCGTGATTGGGTGGCCTTCCCGCGCGCCGGTTATGCCGTTAGCGGCCAGCAGCCCTCGGTCACCGCCGCGCATGCACGTTTGGGCGAAATGGCCGTAGCTCTCGGGATTAAGCAGTATATCGCTTTGGACGATGTAAAAACATTTCGCGACTCATGCCACCTGGCTGGACCGGAACCCGCTGATGATGGTGCGCCTCACTTCGCATACCGGCGACATGTACGAAAACCAGTTCGTCTATTCCCTGAAGATCCGGAGCGCGGCCTCCTGCCTGCTTATGCTGCATGCGCTTTCGGTCGAAAAGACCGGTCCGGTTGAGAGCTTTCAAGCCACGTCGAGCGTCAATAACTGGGAGACCCTTGATATCCGCCACTACCTGATCGGCGAGAATCTCCGCCAGCGACCGATGAGACTGCGGCGCGTCCCCATGAACGTCTCTGCTCTAGAACTCGCGCGTCTCTCCGACGTCGCGGCGGTGATATCCACTGACGAGCTCTCGACCGCCCGAATGAAGCGGCTCTCCGCCGCGATCGTGACTGCGTTGAGAACAGTCGAACAGGGCTATTTCCGTTATGTGAACCTGTCCAGCAGAGACAAGATCCAGAAGCGGCTCTACAAGCGTTTCATCACGGCACTCGACTGGTACCGGCAGTCCTTCGGCTCTCGCGTGAATGAGTCAGAAGCCGTTGTCGCCATTGCCGTGGCGTTCGAAACCCTGTTGACCGACACATACCAGAGAGGTGTCGCCGATCGCATCGAGCGCCGGCTGGGCCTTTGCCTCAAAGGCGTGCCTGACGTCCGTACTTACAAACAAGCTGTTCTTGCGCTCTACCACGCTCGTAGCGAGATCGTTCACAGTGGTTCGCTGGGTCAGCGGGCCAATATCGTCGCCGCACAGGCCGCCTTCGCCCGGTGCTTTTGCTCGCTCGTCGCCCGGCTTCAGGGCTGGACACCGGTGCCGAGCGAACCTATCCGCGATCTACTGAAGGATATCTAGGCGCGACCCGCGATATTTCTCGCGCCCTGTAGTTCGTCGGATACCTGCATGCATAGACCCACGAGAGTAACGCGGAGGATGCTATGTACAATTTCTTGGTTTCCGGCTGGGAGGGGGAGTGGCAGGGGGCACCGTGCACGTTCGATCTCTCGCGTTGCGTCAATCAGCATGAATACACGGATCGGAAGATCGCCGAGAGGTTCGGGAAGCTAGACGAGGCCATGCTGGCCGAACTGACGCGCCTTCCTACTATCTTCGCTTACGAAGCTGCCTGCGAACTCGATCCCAAGTTCGGCCTCATTCGCGAGGTGACTGTCCGGCGCGGGCAAGTGCGGATTGAGTATGAGTTCATCGCGGTCCAGCCTTTCCTGGCAGCGGCAGACTTCGATGCTCTGGCCTTCGAGCTTGATATCGGCAACTGGGAAATGAACCGCACGCACTGGGCGGTCAAGGACGTAAACCTGCCCAAGGAGCTGCACACGGCCCGGGGCATAACTTTGCCTTCGTGGACGCGGCAGGCAAGCCGAGCCGTCGACATCACCCAGCACAATTTTGACGTCGGACTCTCCTTTCCTGGTGAAGCGCGCGGGCTGGTCGAGCAAGTGGCCCGCGAGCTCGAAGCGCGCATAGGTCCCGACGCCTATTTTTACGACAACAACTATGTTTCCCAGCTTGCCCGGCCGTCGCTCGACACCCTGCTGCAGGACATATACCGGAACCGCTGCAAACTGATTGTCGTCTTCATCGGTGACGACTATCAGCGAAAAGACTGGTGCGGTGTCGAGTTTCGCGCGATCCGCGAGATCATTATGGCCCGGGCCGAACAGCGCATCATGTTCGTGCGCGTGGATGATGGCGCTGTCGATGGCGTGTTCCGCACCGACGGCTACGTGGATGCGAGACGATTCAGTCCCGCCGAGATCGCCCGGTTCATAGCCGAGCGCGTCGCCCTCATCACCTAGTTGCCACTGCCTGCTCGGCTGCAAAAGGGGCAGTTTCCATTAGTTCGACTCACCAGAGGTCTTTCTAGACTTTCGCTTTGCGCCCCGTTGCCCCTTCCTTAAAGATTCAAGTTGGTCACGATCGAGTAGCCGCTGAGCCCGATCGATGCAGTAATCGAAGAAACAGTATGGTGGTCTAGGCATAGGCGAGGGGAGGATGAAATGAGCGAAGAAGCCGACGTGAACTCCGACAGCTTGGACGAAAACTTGCGTGATCGGTTAGTCGCTATCGGCAAGGGCGCGGCGAGCTTCGTGCCTATGGCGGGTGGCCCCCTTGCGGAAATCGTCGGGGCGGTGATCCCCGGACAGCGAGCTGATCGGATCGTGGCCTATCTTCGGGCCTTGTCGGCGCGTTTCGCTGCCCTAGAGGCCGGCATGCAGCAGGCTGCCGCAGAGAACGCGACCAAAATTGACCTTATTGAGGAAGGCGGTTTCCAAGCCGCTCGGGCCACCTCGACAGAGCGGGTCGGCCAAATTGTTGAGGCGGTCGCACGGGGACTGGAGGAGAACGATACCGACGTCATTCGGCGCAAGAGGCTTCTTGTGTTGTTGGGCGAGCTTGACGACGATGAGGTCGCACTTCTGAACGCGTATGGTCGGTCATATGGCGGTGGGGATGATGACGCTTTCGAGCGGATAAGCCGGCCGGACCCTACACATATGCAATCGACACGCACAGATATGGATCGAGAGCGCCTATATGAGGCTGGACATGAGCACCTACTGCGCCTCGGTCTCTTGAGACGAAACTACGGCTCGGTAAGGAGGGGCCAGCTGCCTGACTTCGATGCGAGTAAGGGCGACTTCAAACACACAGTTGAGATTTCGTACCTCGGGCGCATGCTTCTCGGTGAGATCGGACTGAAGACACCCTTCGATGACGAGAGTGATGAAGATAGCGACGGTGAGGCTGACTGATAACCAAGTCCTAAGCCTCATGCTGCGCATTTGAGGGCGGGCGAGATCCTGTTGCGCAGGTTTACCAAAGGCTTCTAGGTAAAAAGACTGGCCGCCGTTGCTCAGCTCGGTTAAATGGTCACGCACTTACCCAGATTTTTAGAGGCATCCGCCATGTCTCCATGAGGTAGGCCTCGGTGGCGGAGAAGAGCTCCATGTGCTCGCTCGCGCGTTTCGAGAAGGAGTAGCCCGGCTGGACCAGGGTCACTGAAAACTCGCTTTGCATGTCGTGGCTTTGGCTCAACAGGCTGAGGAGGATACCCATCGAACCTAACTCGAAGCGGGACGATTGCCCTGCGGACCGGCGGTCGAGTTCGCGTCGCCTGAGATGGTTCAGCATGTCATGAAAACGTTCGGCCCATCGGACGGACTTTTGGGCTTGGCCACAAAGTTCATAGAGGTCACTGACCCGCGCGCCCGGTACGTCGCTGGACGAGTACTTGCAGTGGAACAGGTCGACGATCAGCGTCCGCCCGGACCTGCGGATCGCAACGACGTCCGCAACCTCACCCGTCCCATCGTCATCGAAAATAATGTCATAGGGGATCGTACTTGCCATCAGTTTGTCTATGACGTGGCGCTGCACCGTACCCTTCCTTTTCTCCGGTCCTTGAGATTCCGCCTTAATGTCGACCCCGGTCCAGTCGATCACATCGAGCTTAGCCGGGTCGAATATCGGAACCGAGGCTCGCGGTAGCATGAGGATGTCGGGGGCGACGAGCACGTCCCCATCCGAGAAATAGACATGCGGCGGGTCCTCCTGGAACAATTCGGTCAAGAGCCGCTCTTTGCGTGTTCTGCCGCGCCGCACGAGGACGGGTTTACCCATGGTCTGACTGAACGAGGCGCCCGAGTTGCCGACTGTGAGTGCGAAGCTGGCTACAGCATCGCCGCAGACGATTCTGAAGTTGATGACGTCCGTCACCTGGGTCGCGTCGAGCTCAATCTCGCATTTGAAGAACGGGTACTCGATCCCACCCACGACCAGCTGCAAATTTTCCTCGGAAGTTTCTAGGAACTCTTCCGGCCATGCGATACCAATCGGCACCTTGCCGGAGGGCAAGGCCTGGAGGCGTTCAGGCCGAACCACATTGCGGAGAATTGTCTCCGGCGTGATCGAGGCGTTGAGAAGCTTTCGGCCCAGCGCCTGGCACCAATCGATCCACTCTGAAAAACTGTTTGAGGTTTGATAGGACCAGAACTTGCCCTTGCGCGAGCAGCCGATCGTCTCCTTGGCAGGATGCCTTCCGATCAGAATCCCGGCATCATCCCTGATATCGACGTCAACATAACCAAGGCCGAACAGGTTAGTTTTGCTACGCGAACGATTTCCCGGCAGGGCGTCCAACTGCTCGGCGATATCCGAGCCCATGAACTGTGAGTAGCGGACTGGCTTACGCTGCGTCTCACTGAGGCCGAGGTTCGTTAAGATCAGGCGTCTGAACCCATGTAGTACTCGGAAGACATCTTCGCCTGTGATCCGCGTCGCGGTGTTGCCAGCTAACGCGACAGCTAGGTTCTGGTGAAGGTCAGCAAGATCGGAGCCGTGAATAAAAAGTAGGTTCTGGTCGGCGTCCCAGTGGGCCATCACCAAATTGTAGTAAATGTCTCGTACACGCTTCACGCTCGTCCAACGCAGCCGTTCCTCATCCCGTCTTACGAAAATGACCAAGCGGTGCTCAGCGTTGATGAGCGGCGGCTCGACGATTGTCGACCACTGCGAACTAAGTGTCTCGGCAGCCTCGGGTTTCCACTCCGCACAGGTCGTTTTGTAGACAACCGTACTGAAGCGCGGTTCGATCGACTCTAGCGGGAATGTCTCAGCTGCCTCAGGAAAGCCCGAAAAAAGCTCCTCCCGCCGCCGCTCCCGTTCCGTCCGATTGTGCCCAATGACGGATAGGATATGGTTCCAGTCAGCGTCCTCGGCAAACAGAGCGTTGATCGTACTGACTGCGTTGCCGCCGATGATATTGGCGATGACCGTCGCCTCGCCAAGATCGGTCCTGGTGCGCGTGAAACGGCCCACGAACTGGAGGGTCACGGCTTCACTCTTATGCCGGTCGTGTAAGCCTGCGATCTTGAGGTCGGGGAGGTCGAAACCCTCACCGAGCATGTCCACGCAGACGATTAACTTCGACGCCTTCGACCGCAAATCAGCCAAAGCGGCCGCCCGTACTGGCGCTGACATCTTGCTGTGAATCAGCACGGGACGGAACTCGGGGAGGAGCTGTGTATACAGCTTATGCAGCGCCGTAGCCCGCTCTACATTACTGGTACGGGCCATCGCGAGGTGGCTGAACCCGGCTTCTGCGTCCTTGCGAAGTTGCTCGCCAACTCGCTTGGCGATGAGTGTGTCGGCCTCGACGTCACCCGGCGCGTGGACTGGAACGAAGTTGATTTTGGTGAAAAGCTTGGCGTCTTGGGCGCGGCGCAAGGGGTACACGTAGACGAACTTGCCGTCGACACGCCGCCCGTCGTTCCGGAACGGCGTAGCCGTGAATTGTAGCACCGACTTTCCACTGAACAGCGCTTTGAACTGGCGCCAAGTGTCGGCACCGATATGGTGGGCCTCATCGACGAACAGGTGGGACATCCTTTGCGCAAGGAGGCTGCGTATTTCCAGCGGCATAGCGGTAAGGGCGTTCATCGTGGCCACGATGACGTGGGCGGACGTGGTCAGTTCTTCAACTTCCTGAGCGGTCTTGAGAGCCTTGGCCAGAAGTGCGACCGCCGGTAACGCGACGTCAGGCGGAACGACGCCGGCGCGTCTCAGGACGTCAAGCCTTCCAAACTTCCGAGCAACTTGGCTCCGCAGGGCATCCGAGGGAACTACAACCAACAACCGTGAGATCTGCTCCGAGACGAGAAGCGCCGCCATAACGTCGGTCTTCCCCGTGCCGGTCGGCAGCACCAAGGTCGCCGCCTGCGTTGAGACACTCCAGTGGGCTTTGACGGCATAGATCGCACCGAGCTGGGGTGGACGAAAGCCGGGGGTCTTTAGCTGCTCGTCCTCATATACCTCAGCATGCAGGCTCAGCTTGCCGGCCCATGAAGCTGCGACGATTTCAGGTGTCAGGAATTCCGTCGCGGCAGCTTTGCGTGGGTCTGGGAATATCCAGCGGCCATCCCTAGCCGTCGCCACAATCGCGGCAGCGTCTAAGATAGCCGGGACCTGTAGCACCGCGTCACAACCAAGGCTCGACGTGGTCGGCGCGTCGACAAAGCCAATGGTGCCCAGGCCTGACGTCTCGCCGCGGTAGAACGGCCTGCCGCGCGGGCCGGCCTCCAGTGTCAGAAGGCAATCGGCTTCGATTGCAGGGTGAGCAAGACGGTAGATAGAATTTCCACCTACCCGCCAGGTGAAGGCATTCCGCTCGGGGAAACCAATTCTAACTCGCTCGCTGAAGAGCGTGGCCATCTCACCCCTCCGAGTAACAAATTGAGGTTACACCGGAAACCGTAGGGTGTCTCATAGCCAATGGTTAGTTGTGGCGCCTTAACTTACAAAGTAGATTCTCCGTATGCGCGGTAGAGCCGACTTCCTATACTTGATCGGGGCGATAGAGTTTTGGTAGCACGTGTGCGTCAGCAATAGGAAGCTAGAAAGTACCACGGTGGAGATGGTGGGCAGGAAAGTCTCTCGGTCCTTTGGCCTGTCGACCGACAGCCGGTATCCCGCTGCCCGATTAAGCTGGGAGGCCGATCAGATCCGCCCAGTGTGCGCTCTATCCAGGCGAGCGGCGCAGTTAGGCCTTTCGAAGTAGCGGAGTAAAGAGGCTCGCCAATGCCGCATCGTCGAAACTGTCGAGCTCTCGGGGACTTGAACGAGTCGAGGGTGAACTAGCAACCGACGTAGCATCCTCGATCTCTTCGATCCGGGCCTTTACCTTCGACAACGCCCGATCTAGCGCCTCTTTAGGAATGCCGGCTCGCGGTGCAAACTTCTCCAACGTCTTGGCATGATCCTCCAAAGTCGATTCTGAATCGATGTCGGAGATGGAAGCCTCGACGTTGTAAATTTCAAGGCGAAGGGCTGCGTCCGCAGCGTCTTGAATCCGCTGACTGACAGGAGGATAGGCATCCTCTACCGCGCTGAGCATGCTATCCAGGTCGTCGAACGCTATGCCGTACTCAAACAGACGGACGACGTCATCTTCGAGAAGGTTTGCTAGGTCCTGGGCAAACGGAACATCTGGATAATAGTCCTCGTCGCGTAGCTTGCCGGTGAGTTCGATGAGCTCAGTGCCCTCACGCCACGAACTGTAGCCAGGCCAACCGCTTGGCGCAGGTGGGTGTTGTGCGAGTTTCATCACCAAGTCGGCGAAGTGGTCGTCGTCCGTTTCCTCCCACCATGCAAGCAAGAGCTGAAGCCGGCGGACATTGCCCAAGTCGGCTACCGAATAGGAGCGCAAGCTCGTTTCCTTCCACGTGGGCAGCGTTAGGAAGCGTGTCGCGATTTCACGAAACGATGCCGCCACGCGACGCCGCTGATCGGGAGGCAGGGGTGCACCGTGAACGGACCTCCAGACTTTGTCGGCCCAATCGGCCGTCTGCGCCGCCGACGCGCATTCGGCGAGAATAGCGGCGTCTTTGACATAGCCGCTCATATAATCCCGAAACGAGGGGTTCACATAGGAAGCGCTCGTTCCACTGATAGTGATGAACCCGCCCTCCAGTATGCGGATGGCTTCTTCGAAATCCTTTGGGTCGCGGGGCGAACCGTATTGGACGCTGAGCTCGCGGTGAAGCGCCTCGTACTGCGTGCGAAGTTCATCTAGTTCTACACCGTACTGGGAGCAAAAATACATTGCGAGCAGCAGATGTCGGCACTTCTCAGGGATGTGTTTTCGGTAGGCTGTGTCCCAAAGCTGGCTTGGATTATCGAGCGCGGCGATGAACGACACCGGATAGGTGTCGGGGGACTGGCCATCCAGTCGATCGACGTCAGTCATCCACTCGATGACGCGGGGGTTGTAGTTCCGATGGTCGACGATGGATTTGACAGTCCCGGATTCGATTAGCGCGTGCACCAGAGGAGCCGGTGTGCAGGCAACGATTAGGTGATTATAGAGAATCCTGGCGCGGATGCGGCGCGTGTAGACCCCTACATCGAGAAGGTAGCGACTGATATCGAGCCTCTGGTCCGAAAGGTGCTCTGAAGCGCGACGAGCCTCTTCGAAAATATAGGCCCGCGTGGTGAGGATAAACCGCGCATTGGGTGAAGTGCGGACCCGTCGCATGAAGCGCGCTAAATCAGAATCTTTCGCGGCGAGCGCTTTTTCATCGAGTGCAATTTTCCCGAGGAAGTCGTCGAACAGGAACACTTGCTTTTTGGCGTCACTGATGGTGCCAAAGCCGTCGTCCAAGGCGCGGATCGCAACCAGTTCCCAACCTTCCGCAAGGTAGGTGTAGGCTAGCATCTCGGCGAGAGTGGTCTTGCCGACGCCGGGAGGACCTGAGACGATGAGGACGTGCTGGCTCTCCAGTGTCGTTTGCGCGGCCGGGAAGCTCGGGTTGTGCGCATAGACTTTGACCTTAGCCTCGATTTCAGATTTGGTCAGCTCGGTGAATGTATGGGCCGCACCCCGAAGGACGCGTTCAAGCATGGCAGCGCCGGACAGCCATAGCTTGATATGGGCCTTCTCGATGTCGGGGAACTTGCGCAGGAGCGCATTTAGCTCGCCCGCTCCATAGATGTCGCCCTGAGTGCGAAGAGCTGGCCCGATTTCGGCGGCGAGCGCTTTCTTGTTCGGCGGCGTTAGGCCGCGCGACGTGGCCAAGATATACCGGTCGGGGGCAAGCCGATCGATGGAGGATCGTTCGGCCTTCATCGTCGATCTGAGTTTCGGGAAAGTTGACCCTGCCAAATGTTTGACTTGCAGGATCGTGCTCTCTGCCGATGTCGCATGCCGGCCGTCGATCCCACCGTCAGGGCCAGCGGTGAACGCCTCAAACTGTATGCCGATTTCTCGACCGACCAAGTCGCGGCAGAGATCCTCAAAGTCCGCCGGCGACAGTGTAGTGAAATCATACGCCATTGACTTGGTCACCGTAGGCTTGCCCACCGGCCTAAATAACGGACCTAGGTCGAGCTACGCACCCTCTAAGAGCTCGCTTTGCGCCGCATCTCTACCTTTCATCGCCCCGATGAAAGACAGTCGGCCTACTTCTTCGCAACAATATGCGTTCTTCCTGCGGCAAACCTCAGATCAGCAACTCCTCCGTCTCTGGATTGATCAAATGGGTCACTTCTGCTGCAAGCGTCGACGACCATGGACACCAGAAAGACTTCGGTAAGAAGCTTCCACCCACTTCATCAAGGTGTTCTTCGACATAGTTCGAATTCGCGTCGCAGACTTCAATTTGCATCTCAAAGAAACCGATTGTGTCCGGAGCCATATGGAAGCTCCAATTTGGATTGTAGGGTGCTCGCGATTGCCGAACGCTACCCTGTACATGTCTGCGCGGCAGAGAAGTGTCCGCAAGAATGGTACGAGCTTCGGCTATTTTCGCCGGATCGGTCAGCTTAAAAAGGAATGTTTGAATACTCCCTTTGGGAGATCGCTGCCAGAAAGAGAAATAAGCAGTAGCCATAGCGAAGCCCCCCGCGTTTATCATCTCAGTGTCCACCTTCTGCAGATGGTACGTCAGGTTTAGGTCGCCTGCCATCGGCCTCTTTAGGCGGTCGGACTATACTTTATGGCGATTTTGTGTCGTGTACGCAAACGGTGCTTGCAAATCATTAAGGATAGTAGTTAACTCAAGATATAAGTTTAGGCTGGTGTGGTTATCCTCAAAGCCGTCCTGCACTAATTTTCCTTTTTTGGCTTACGAAGTCCTGGGAAACGGCTGACGCCCTATGAATAGTTTGGCAGTCGAAGTGTAGAGGCAACATATCGCCATTTCCGATCGTTGCCTTTTGCTAGCTGGATTTGATCTGAAACGAGCCGCGAGCTTTCCGCTCCGTGCCATCGGGCAATATGTCTGTGGGGGTATTCAGATGTCAGTTCAAAGCGTCGGTACTGCAGTAGGGATGGCTGCCCTACTTATGCTCGTCGCGTCTGTCGCCAACGCTTACGAGCCTCCGGCACAGTCCGCAGGGCTTCTTCTGAAAGTCGATTTCTCAGCTGCTGTTCCGGTAGACGAAGCCTACAGACGCGAGTTCGTCGCATGCGACGGCGGGAACGTTGGGCTAGGTCGGAGGGATCATTTCCTTGGCATTGATCTTGAGCGTCACGGGCTTCCGGCATCTAAACAATACTATCTTTGCAGCCGCGATCCGAGCAACGTCCGCGCGCTCCTAAAATTGCCCGACGGTGCGATCTATTGGCACAGCAAAATGGCGCTCGATGTGGACGGTTCGTGGGCGTCGTGGAATGGCCTGCCGGGTGCGACCGATCAAAAGGAGACGTCATATAAATGGCCGGGAGTTTCACCGTCGACGTCTCAGAATGCCCAGATAGATCCAGACCGTATTCCCTTCACTGTGATGCCGATGTCCGGTATCGCCCAACTCACAGGCGGCAGGAGCGGCATGCTTGGCCGAATGTTTGCGGACAAGACAGGCCTTAAACTCGGAGATATGGGCGTTGTCATCTATAGAGATCGGTGGACGCCCGTACTGATCGGCGACGGTGGACCCTTTATGCGGCTTGGAGAGGGCTCTAGTCGCGTTTTCGAAGCCTTGGGTGAGAGCCGCTGCAAGAGATGGAGCGATGACGGCAAGAGATGCGTTGGGCCGGGAAATGCATATCCCTATCGAAATTCCGGCGTTGGCCGAGATGTTCTGTTTGTTCTATATCCCGGAAGTGCTGACGCCAGGATAACGCCAGACAACGCACTGACGAAGATGTGCGCGTTCGCCAAACAGAAGCTTGGCTTAGTCGGCGGCTCAATGTGCTCCCAATAATACTAACGCTGTGAGACAAGATCATGCGCCGTGTCCCACTCCTTGGTGTTCTAGTGGTCCTGCTTGCGCACACGAGCGCCAACGCCGCGATAGTTGGCCCTTGTAAGTTCGACACTCAGAAGCTGGCTTTTGCTGGTACTGCATCGGAGCAGGCTTCGTGTCTTCTTCGTAAGGTGAGGATCTTGGGAAACGTTGATCCAACACCTCGCGAACTACCGGTGCATCTGAGGCTCCTCATTGGGCAACCGATTTCGATTCCGAAGGCCAGGCTGCGGAAGGTAATTGCCGACCGAGGACTTACCGAAGCTATGCTTGGTGGTAGTCTTGAAGACCCATTATCCCGCGCAAACACCAACTCCCCGCAAGGGCCTCAAGCACGGTACTTCGTGATACATGACACCAGCTCGCCGTTCTTAGCCGACATGCCGTTCCCGTCGGATCTCGATCACGACAATCATGTTAACTCACTGTCCGGCTATAAGAGCCGGTCAAATGCCAAAGCGCATGTTTTTGTAAACAGACGCGGCGATATCTACGTCGGCCACAACTTTAATGTTCCTTGGCGAGCGACGAGGCTTGAATCGAAAGTAGTTGGTGTCACGTCGCGAGGCCTCTTCATTCATATTGAAAATGTTCAGCCAAGAAGAACTCATCCCAAGCAGCCCGACGGCACGGCGCCACAACCAGGCTTCTCCGCCCAACAGTACGATCGGCTGGCGTTGCTTTATGTTGCAGCCAGCGCTCGTGCGGGCAGTGGGCTGATTCCGGCATTTCATGCCTCGATCGATGAAGGCCTTCCTGGCGGGCATGATGACCCACAGAACTTCAGCTTGGAGGACTTTGATGCCGCAATAGGACGCCTGCTTGAAGAGGCTAGAGCACGTCCATCGAACGATGAATCGAATGTGAAGTGACGATCTTCGGCGAGTCTGATTCAAAGTTCTCCTCACAGGAGGGGAACGATGGCCAGAGCGCTGAGCGAGGATTTGCGATCGCGGGTTTTGCAGGCTTCCTCGGATGGGCTTTCCGCTCGCCAGGCGGCAGCTCGGTTCGGGGTTGGCATATCGACTGCGATCCGCTGGATCGGCCGGGCGAAGCTGGGCGAACGGTCCGCGCGGGCTCAGGGCTGGCGCCGCGGTTCTCGTCTCGACCCGCATGAAACCTTTGTGGTCGAGATGATCGAAGCGCAGAAGGACATCACGCTCAACGAGATGGTGGTCCGTCTCGCCAATGAGGTCGATTTCCGGATCGGTCGCAGCGCATTGAGCCTTTGGCTTGGCCGTCGTGGCTGGACGTTCAAAAAAAGACCGCACATGCACTGGAGCAGGAGCGAGCGGATCTCCTGAAGCGACGTCAGGCGTGGTTCGACGGCCAACCAGACCTCGATCCGGCACGCTTGGTCTTTATTGATGAGACCGGATTATCGACCAAAATGGCGCGTCTGCGCGGACGGTCGCTGAAAGGCGAACGCTGCCGGGCAGCCATTCCTCATGGTCATTGGAAGACTACCACTTTTGTCGGCGCCTTGCGCCTCAACGGCATGACCGCACCACTGGTTCTCGACGGCGCCATGAACGGCGTTACCTTCCGAGCCTATGTCGAACAAGTGCTTGTCCCGACGCTATCACGCGGAGACGTCGTGGTGATGGACAACCTGCCCGCCCATAAGGCCGAGGGTGTTCGCCAGGCCATTGAGCAGGTTGGCGCCGAACTGCACTACCTGCCGCCCTATAGTCCGGACTTCAACCCCATAGAAATGGCCTTCTCCAAGCTGAAGGCCGTTCTCAGGGGCAAGGCGGAACGAACCGTGCGCGCGCTCTGGGATGCGGTCGGAACAGCTATCCCACTTTTTACCCCCGATCAGTGCGCACACTATTTTGCAGCGGCTGGATATGAACCGGATTAAGCCGGACGTGCTCTAGGTTAAGGGGCCGTCGATAGCTATGTCGAATGCCTAGTATATCCCCGCTATATGACGCCCGATCAGTCGTTTCAAATCACATGCAAATGACTGAGTTGGAAACTCTCTTAGCCCTTCGACATCTCCTCGAAGAAGGAGGATGTGGTGAGTGCCGGTATCTGACCACTCCGAAAAATATCATATGCCCACGCCCACTATACGGATGGCATATACCATCGTCGGGTTGTGTTGAGTTTTTGACAATCATACTCATCTCCTCTAGGTTGTCGTTGCGACCAGATGTCATGAACTGATCCGGCACTCCAGTCAGTAAGTCTAGTAAGTGTCTGCTCAGCGTAGTGAAGGTAGTATCGAATAATAATCATTATGCTTGGACACAGACGACAATGAAAACAATAACACTCGCACTTTCTATATGGGTTGTTGTTTCCACTGTTGTTGGCGTTCTGTCGATAATCGCTATAAACTACATAGTTGGATCTACAGATAAAAGTATCAAACTATCAAATAGTAGAAATAAAGCCATCGAAATGTTTTTGCTGGTACAGGAGCGTTATATTCGTAATCTTCCCCAAAGGTCTGCTGCAATACTTAGGATTGCGCAGTATTTATTTGTGGCGTCCGGATGTTCAATAATCATAAGTTTGTTGTTGGCAATGATCCTGCGTAACGTCGCGAGCTAGGAGAACAGAATGACTGCAGAACCTGTATACTATCGGCCAGAAGCGATAACCGAGGCCGATCTGAAATCGGCACTCACAGATGTGGTTTCGAACTTCGTTGCTGGAGTTATAAACGGCACAATTGCGGGATACGGCCATTACGTTAAGCTTGAGATCAAAGTCCGTGGGGTCGGGCCAATGGATGTCGTCAATGTCATCCATCAGATCAAAGTTGGTGACGACGGTATTTATGTGGACACCCTCAAGGTAGCATCATCTGCTATAGTAACCACTGGTGCAGCGTACGTAATTGTGGGAGCGCTTGGGCTGAGTGCGATCCCTGGTATCGTACCGATCGCAATCGCGGCTTCCATTGGAGTGGCCGTGTCCGCGCTATGGGATTATCAGTTTGCTCCGATGGCTACTTCTTTGATTGATCAGCTGTTTGGGACAGAGGACACAAAAATTGAGTATGTCAAGAATGGGCAAACAGTAGCAGGAGTATTCTTCCCAAATCTAGAAGTAAACACAGAGCCGAGCCAAATTCGCGCTCTGCTAGATCACTTCAATGGCGAAATAAATCCAGGACTACAGGAGGGAGATACAATTAAAGTACTAAAGAACGATAGTATAGACACTGTGTATAGAGTTGCAAAGGGCGACTTGCTAGAAATTGCTGCACAGGCCATGGGTATTGATGCTTCCACAATGGACGGTTATGACGGTGCGCAGCATCGTGACGGAAGCAATGGAAAAAATTCCGATGTTGTAGCCCGTGACGGTCACACTGGGTATACAGTGTATAATGAGGACTCTGCACTGGGGCTAACGGCCGAGATAAAAGGCGAGGTGCAGAACATAACTATCCCCATCAAGAACATCACTTGGGCAGGGCTGCTTACCGCTACTGGAGGTGGCTCAGGGCTTCACGTGTACTTTGGAGGTGCCGGAAATACGCAAGATAGCATCACAATCACAGCAAGTGAGGATACGCTAACATTTGCCGGCGGTGGTAGTGATACCGTATATGGTGGTACTGGGGATGATACCATCTACGGTGATACGAGCGATAAGGACTCCGAGACCGGCTCGAATGATGAGCTGTACGGCATGGGAGGCGACGACTACCTATATGGTGGTGGCGGAGCCGATAAGCTGTTCGGCGGAGATGGAAAGGATGTACTGGAAGGCGGGTATGGAGAAGACAGGCTTTCCGGAAATACTATCAATGGCGACGGGGGGCAAGATATGGCGTCGGACACTCTCCGTGGTGGGGCCGGCGCAGACATTTACACCCTAAATAGCACGGGTTATTTTGGGGCCGATAATCCTGCTCAAGAGATGGACGCCTACGTCTATTACATGGGGGATATTGGCTTTCTTACCATGAAAACGGAATTTAGATGTGCCGACATAATAGATGATGATGGGGACGGGGACAGAATATATATTTTCGACGGTTACGGATACCTAGATCACGCCATCGTACAGTCCGAGGAGCGCATTAACGGCTTTGATTTCTATCATACTGATATTGGGTTATCCTATATCAAGGTGGGTAATGACTTATGTGTGGCGGAGCGTACCGGGCCACGCATTGAACCCCAGAGAGCGAGCGCATCAAGCGCTAGTTCAGCGCAGTGGGCCGGATATGATGTAATCGCGGTAATTAAGGATTATTATACATCTGGGACAATGAAATACAGCATTACGTCTACGGCGTCAGTACCTGGTAAGTATGGTGTGGAGCTAGCTGTTGCCGTTACCACTTATGGTGATAATGGTAATAATGCTATAATTGGCGCCGAGGCACCAAACTATATACTATCGTTTGAAGGCGACGATACGATTGAGACCGGGCGCTGGAATGACCATATTTATGCCGGGTGGGGTAATGATGTCGTATATTCCGGTGGAGGTCATGACACGATAGATGGAGATGAGGGTGATGACCTGATCGATGCTGGAGATGGAGATGACATCGTTATTGGCGGAGGCGGTGACGATATTATTATTGGTGGTGCTGGGAACGATTTCCTATACGGTGACTATAGGGAGGGAGAGACATCGGGCACTATTGGAGGAAAAGACCAGATATACGGCGGCGAGGGCGATGATTACATTGACGGAGGAGATGGAGACGAAGACTGGGTCACTTATTGGGATGCCAACGGTGTGACCGTCAATTTAACGGATGGCACAGCCACCGGCCAAGGTAACGACACCATAGTTAACATCGAAAATGTATGGGGCTCATTGGGCGATGATTCCATTACAGGGAATGAGCTCGATAACGAACTCTACGGATCAGAAGGCAACGACTTCATTTGGGGTGTTGATGGCTACAATACGATGGATGGCGGGTCCGGTGACGATCATATCGTAAGCGGACACGGTAACGACATCATTGAAGGCGGTGAGGGTAACGATACAGTTGAGTATTGGTGGTCGACCTCAGGCGTCACTGTTAACCTCACTACAGGAACAGCTTATGGAGATGGCGACGACACTCTATCGGGTATCGAGAATGTATCCGGGTCGTCGTATGATGATTCATTGACTGGCAACGAAGACGACAATCACATCTATGGTGATCTTGGTGATGATGCTCTTTATGGGCTCGCTGGTAATGACTATTTGAATGCTGGCGACGGGAGTGACCTACTTAACGGTGGAGCTGGAGACGACTATCTTGTAGGCGGCGATGGTTCCGATGTATTCCGATTCGATCCCAGCTTCGGTCATGACACGATCGAGGACTTCTCTATAGGCGATATCATTGAATTTGCGAGTTCTGTGTTTGCGGACTTCGGTGATGTTCTAGGCGCTGCCACCGAGGTCGACGGTAATACGATCATCGCATTTGATAGCGATAACTCTGTTACGCTACAGAATGTTGCCTTGGCATCGCTTTCTGCTGACGAGTTCCGCTTCGCTGCATGATGGCTTTAGACATCTTCATCTCTCGGGCCGGGGGGCAAAGCTCCCCGGTTCTTGTCCGACTAGAAAAGACGGTGGATCGCGGTGCCTATCCCGCCTTGCTTTCGTAGCTATCTATGAAGAGTGCTCTGCATTGTCTCGGTCAATGGAACCATATGCAGTGATCCGACCATAATCTCTAGTGCAAGCCGGACAGCGATCTCTGGATCCAGTACCTTTGCGCACTGCCTTATCAGGACGGAAGTGGTCAATGCCAGCGCTATCGCTTGCTCCACAAGACCGATCTTGTTCCTCTCGCTGATGTCGGCCAATTCGGAACTAAACCGAGGAACGGCCTCAAGCGACCACTCCTTGGGATAGTGCTCCGCAGCGACGGAAAGCGGCGGATAAGGAGAGCTACCAAAAGCCTCCACAGTCCGCCGATCAATGGCTTGCCGATTCGGAAGTCTCTCAGCCGGCAGGCCCGCTTCGAGGGCTCCGTTTACGATCGTAGCCCAAAGGCAGTTTGAGTCGCTCTCTTCAGCGCCGAATGCGAAAAGGGACGCCTTCTCGCTTGTTACCCAGCCCCGTTCCGGGAGCCTGGACTCAAAAGCTCGCAACGCAGCTGCGCCCGTCAATGCAGATGCTGCGCCAATTATAGTTTCAGCGTGCACTCCATTATCCGAAGCGTAATGCCTTATCAGCATGCGGTGGATCTCCTGAGAAGAAGACTGTATCGACACGCTAAAACCTCTCCGTATTAAAAATATATACACAACTATATAAGAGGCACAACTGAAAAGTCAATAGGAACAACATGAGTATGTAGTTATTAGCACGGTGTGATTTTAGATACAATTATAGAAGAGGATTGGTGTTAGGAATAGTAGGCAGTGCTGCCTAACGTGCTTGGGCACCCTCTTGGTCGCGCAACCTCCAACCAATCATTTTTTGGTGGCAACCAGGACAAGAAAATGCAATCTAAAGCGTGTATCGAGTCAATCTATGCGTCTTAATAGGTGCGCCGCACATTGACATTCCTGGGAGGGGGTATGACGCAGAAGCGCATCATTGGATGTTGGGAGTGGGATGGCGAGGCGCATTGCGTCGCTAATGGGATCACTGGGGAGTGTTTGCACTTCGTGGGTGAAGAGGCTTCCAGCGGTTCGCCCTGGCAAGGGCGATCGTACCTTTTCCGTTACCAAGCCGATGATTTGCAATGTGATGTCGAGGTGGCCGTATTTCAGGAGTTCCGGGCAGCCCGTTCGGGAGTTTTCTGGCGGAGCATGCATTCCGGAGTTCAACTGGTAACTGTCTACCAAATCGACTTCGGCCGGTCTGCGCAAATCTCTGGTTGCAGCCAACTTCCGTTCGGAGTTTGGCAGCGGCTGACGGAGTATTTGCCGGAGGCGTTATTGTTTTGGCCGGAAGCCTTACCAGGTGTGGCTGACCCAGCCAATGGGCCAGGGGCGTTTGAAGCGGCGCGTTGCGTTCGGGCAATCGGTATGTGGGCCAACGGCTCCTGGAATTCAGTGGCGCGCATTGAATACGTGATTGTGACGTCGGCTGGACTTAACCATGCTGCATCTTATCACCTTATGGACAAGCAACACTGGAGACTCGCAGATCTGGCTCAGAACCCTCCACCTCCGTTTGTCTTCGTTGACAGACGAACCGCTGAGGAAGCCGCAAATGATCGCTCTCCGTGGCCGAATGTGGAAGGAGTGAGACACTGGCTGGCCGAGCGCGGCTTTGTTGATGCTCCTCTGGAAGAGCGCACGCTAATCACAGAACCCTCCTGTCTGTTCGCCAAGGTCCCACATTGCAGGTCCGATGACGGAAGTCGATATTTCTTCCTTAGTCGAGGATTGCGTATTCCGAGTTGGGGGCACTCGTTACCGAGCGGCCCAAAGTTTGAGTTGATCTCGGGCGAGATAAGGTTTTCCGGAGAGTTTTACGGACTCAGGAATGACCCACTACAACATGCAAATAGCTCCGTTAAGTTTACAGGAAGTGCGCATCGATTAGGAAGCGTGAAGTTTACTGAGCAAGTTGACGAGGGTGTTTATACATACACGGCCCCAACCTGGGATGGCGCCATTCTACCTCCGGGCCAAGCCTTAACGCAGGAAGGGCATCGACTGGTCTGGCAGAATATGTTGGATGCCTTCGTATCCTGGAGTCCTCATCAGGGCATAATTCCAGCCGAGCGAGAAAGGTCTCGTGAGGAAAGGCAAAACGACGCGGGATCCGATTACCTGCCGTGGCCTGCAAGAGATCTTCGAATGAGTCCGCTGTCCTGGCTTAATATGATTCCACCTTCTCGTCTGGCAGGTATCGATGCTCAAAGCGACAGTTCTCTTCAACAAGTGTTCCCTTGGGGGGCTTTGAAGAGTTTCGTAATTTACAATCCTGCGTAGTATATCCAGCAATAAAAGCAATAAAGGCGAATTAAGCGATGCCAACGATAGATCTAGCTCTCGCCAAAACCTATATAGACAATGCCTATTCTGATGCGTTACGAGTGGGGGTTGGGAACGTCGCCGACAATTGTCTTTTTTTCGCAGGCACGACCACAGGAGAGTATCCAGGGAAATCATTGACGGATTTCTTTAATTCCCTTTACAATGATGAGAAGAATTTCAGAGAACAGTTCACAGTTGTATCCGCAACGCAGGTCGGAATAAAACTTACTGAAGTCGACAATGGTGTAAAACTGGACAATGGACATCTAGATATTGGAGGTATAGAGTATACGATAGGCGATGGTGCATTTGATGATGTCGTGAGGTACCGCGGGGATATACAATGGGCGGCTTGGAATGAGGCTTCGAGACGTTATGCTGAAGCTGCTCACGGGGATGTTTACGCAGTTCTGAAAGCTGGTGATGGGTATGAAAGAACCATATTCTACCAGACCGAGCTGCCGGCGCTACTTTCAAACCCAAATGTGAAGTCGATCAACGGCGTCAGCCGAGAACTCCTTGCGTCCCTGCCCACAGATGGAGGGAAGCCACTTGCTGCCTTTGAGGCTCTCAATAAAATCTCCGAATTTGCAACGGAAATTCACACGAGAACCACAGACGGCGCTAGCAGTTTTGAGGATGCTTTTAACATCGCCGATAAAAACAGCGACGGAAAACATAAGTATGACTTTGATGCTCTGAAGGAACTATTTGGAGCTATTGGGCAGGAGGCTGAGAAGAATGGGCTCTCTAGTCTCTCGACCTCGCACATTGAAGACGTCGCGAGATCTGTACTCAGATCCGCCGAGGAAAGTGGTCTCTTTGAGAAGCTTAGCCATTCGATTAGTGTTCGTGACGCTCTCCACAATGGGGTGATCGATAAGCCTGCGATATTGATGATTGCGATGGCTGCGGCGCTAATCGCATCTGCTGAAGGCAGCGCGGCAGCCGAAACCTATCTTCGGGAGAAAGCGTCACACTGGACTGAGGCGAGTTACTGGGGGAATTTCTTACTCGGTACGGCTGCGAGTGCCGGGGCTGTTTACTTCTTAGCGGCTGTGGCTGGAACGACAGTAGCATCAGCCGTTGTGTTGCCGCTTGCCGTCGCTGGCACCGCTTACATGGCCTACGAAACAATTGAGGATCTCAAGACAAAATACCCCGACTGGGCGATCTTTCAGGACGGCCATCAAGTCCTGGAATCTGGGCTCCGCTTGGCCATCGAAGCTCTTCACCGCGTCGAGGCGTTTCGGGGCGAGGCGTTCCACGAGTTGATCATTGCCCAAGGCGAGATGGACGTCAGCGGAACTAACTCCGGCGACATCTTAATTGGCATGGATTCGGCAGGCATTGACGGTGGCGCCGGCAACGATTGGATGCTGCATACCGGGAATGGGACTGCAAAGGGCGGCGCAGGCGATGATGTGATAGCATACTGGACAAAAACAACCAATCGGACAGGAAGTAACGATCAGATCCTCAAAATTGATGCTGGCTCTGGGGACGACATAGTTGTTGGACTCGGAACAGCGGACATTGATCTTGGTGACGGCGACGATCATGTACTCTGGGCCGGAAGGGGGTCGGTTGTTACGCTTGGCGATGGAAAGGATACGATGACCCTCAGTAACGATGTTCTCGTTACTGACGCTACAGCCGAGGATCGCCTCGAAGCTTACGGATTCATGACACTAACTGGCGGGGTCCACTGGAAGGGGTCCGAAGACCCATGGGCCTATGGTGCTGGGAATCTATCGAAGTATGGATACAACCAGGCTGGCGAGTTGGTCGTATCCGACATTCTCGGCAACACCACCTATATCGCCAATGGCCAGTCGACGAACTATGGATCGGATCCGTCTCAGCGTGCGTTCGGGCTTTACGTCATTGAGTTCAGTATCAGTGCGAAGACCTTCCGGGAGCTCGATGCTCCATGGGACGTCATGGGCAGCTTCCGGGCTGTGTTTGGTGACTACGCGAAGGCGATGCTTGGAGTTTCAATGTGGGAGGGAGTGGATCCCCTCGTTCTCGACCTGAACGGCGATGGCATCTCGCTTACTGGGCAATCTTCTGTGTCGCCACGCTTCGATCTTGATGGCGACGGTTTCTCCGAGAAGTCGGGCTGGGTAGGGAGCTCTGACGGCCTGCTTGCTCTGGACCGGAATGGCAACGGAACCATCGATAGTGTGTCTGAACTGTTCGGCGGTCCGCGCGCCGATGGTGGTGTTGACACAAACGGTGATGGCCGGATCACCGGCGCCGAGCGCATGCAGTCGGGATTCGAGGCTCTTTCTGCGTATGACGATAACGGTGACGGTCGCATCGACGCGAACGATTCCGTCTTTTCCCAGCTGCGTGTGTGGATTGACAAGGACGGGGATGCGATCACCGATGCAGGCGAGCTGAAAACGCTCAACGACGTGGGAATAGCGTCTATCTCGCTTGCTTCGACAAAACAGACAAACAAGTTCGTTGCCGGAAACCAGATAACCGCAACAGGAACCTTTACGCGAGTCGACGGGACGACATCGGCCATAGGCGATGTTTCGCTGAAGCTCAACAATTTCGATTCGGCCTGGCTTGCAGCAGGAACCGTGTCCCAAACCGCGGCTGCTCTCCCTGAGTTACATGGCCACGGCACGCTGGCCAACCTCCGACAAGTGATGACGGTTACACCCTCTCTTGAGGTAAGTGTTCAGGCTGCGATTAGCAGCTTGGCAGCCGCTCATGGCCTGGATGCTGTGCGTACTGCTGCAAAGCCTGTCCTTATGGCATGGGCGGCGTCGATGCCGTCGGTGGCTAACACCGAAGCTTATTCGTCCGTCCATGTGGTTCTCAGCGGTGTCGCAGGCACCCGGAAGATCGTCGACTATGCCTATGCGGTAACCGATAGCGCCGGGACGCACTGGCAGTTGGCCTCGTCCAGTACCCGATACATTTCGTTTGAGGCCCTTCAGGCCGCTCATACCGAATTGAACGACCGTTGGCGGACGCTCGGTGGCGATGAGCTCGCGTTCGTTGAACGCTACATTGGCGATCAACTGCCGACAAAGCTTGATGCTGGCGCTGCCAAAGCGGCAGTGGTTGCGGCACTCGATATGGCGTTCAGTCACCTCGATATGCTGTCATTGCGCCTGGCCGTGCAGGCCGCTCCGGACTATTTCGGGCTGGCTTATGATGGTGAGGCGGACTTGTTCCGCCCGGCATCGTCGCGGCAACTTGTTCCATTCTTCGAACACGTCTTTGAGGAAGTGAAGAACTCTGACGCCGCAACGATTGCCGCCCATCTTGGCATTATGAGTGAAGTGTTCGATCGCATCATCACTTCCTATGATCGGGGCACTGGCAACAACGTAAACTCCTATGGGTTTATTTTCGCCAATATCGTGGCAGCGTGGGAAAATGTCGGGCTTCCGACTTCGTTGAAAGAAGCGGCCGTAGACTTCGGGGTCCCTGCTACCATGATTGTGGATGGCAGCGGAACAACAGTTACGGGAACTGGTTCAGCTGACATTTTCTATCTTGGCAGCGGCGATCAAACATTCAGCGGCGGCTCCGGGCACGACAATTACGTGGTCGGGCGCAACTTTGGTCATGATGTCATCATTGATGACGAGTCCTCGTCAGGCCGATCAGATGATTATGTTAGGTTTGCGCAGACCGCATCGACCGACGTGATCGCCACTCGTGATGGGCTGGACCTAATAATTACTGTCATCTCGACAGGTGACACACTGCGCATCGTCAATGAGTTCGCCGGCTACATTCCCGGCGTCTTGGGGGGCGGCGAGAGCACTCCAGCTCACGGCATTGATTTGATCCAGTTCTCAGATGGTGTCCAATGGTCACGGCAGGATATTGCTTGGAAAGTCGCTCGTCCTTCTGACGCATCCGAGACGGTTATGGGGACGCCCGATAAGGATGTTCTTGATGGTGGGGCGGGTGATGACATTCTGGTCGGCGGTAACGATTTCGATATTTACATCTTTGGTCGCGGTTACGGACATGACATCGTCGATGAGCGGGTCTCTTCAGCTGGCTTCGCTGTCAACGGTATGGACCATGATGCTGTAAAATTTGGCTCTGGCATTGCAATCGAAGATTTGGCATTTACTCGAAATGGAAATAGTGGAGACTTGCAGATCAGTCTGTTGGGGACAGCTGATACACTCACGATACGTGGACAATTTGCGTCCACGTATACTGGTGTGTTCGGTCAAATCTGGCTAAGTCGAGTTGAAGTCTTTCAATTTACCGATGGAAAGCAATTGTCCTGGGTTGATGTGTTGCGTGCTGTCATTAAGTCAAGCCAGACGGACGGAAATGACAGTATTTATGGATACGATACAGAGGATGTCCTTGATGGCAAAGCCGGTGACGACTTCCTCTCAGGTGGAAATGAGAACGATACGTACATCTTCGGGCTTGGATACGGTCACGACACAATCCGAGAGGGGTTGACGAACATTCTGAGCGGAAGCGATGACGAGGTTCGTTTCGCCGTTGGCATCAGGCCTGAAGACGTGCATTTCTCTCATCCAGAGAATACCAATGACCTTGTTATCACGTTGAATGACGGCAGCACTCTGACTATCCAGAACCAGTTCGGAGTAACCTACACCGGTGTGTTCGGAACACGCGCCTTTGATCGCGTAGAGCGACTTGTCTTCACCAACAACGATGGTACGACAAAGACCCTATACTACGACGATATACGCCATCGACTTGTTGCGGAGGCCTCTACGAGTGGAGATGACCGTATTTTTGGTGTATATGGTGATGACACGCTCGATGGAGGGGCAGGTAACGATTTGCTAGCCGGTGCAGATGGCAGCGACACCTACATTTTCGGGCATGGCTACGGCCATGACATAATCACCGAGACCTCGACCAACATTTTTGACCCGGCGGACGACACATTGCGGTTCAATGATGATGTCTCTCCGTCCGATGTGGTTGTAACGAGAGGTGCCGGTACAAACATTGTTCTCACTCTTGCGGATAGTGGAGAGTCGATAACAATTGTTAATCAGGAGACCTACAGCACCATTAGCTGGCGTCCGACCATGGTTGAACGGGTTGTTTTCGCCGATGGAACAATCTGGAACGATGCCGATTTACGCGTGATGGCTCTCGCAAACCTTTCGACAAGTCATGATGATACGATCAATGGGTTTGATGTGCCGGACGTTATAACTGGTGGGCGTGGTAACGACACTATCAATGGCGCAGATGGCAGCGACACATATGTCTACTCACGTGGCGATGGCAACGACATCATCACGGAGACGATTTATAACGGTAAAACCGACAAGCTGGTCTTTACAGACATCAACCCAGCTGACGTAACTTTGGTACGTGACGGCAACAATCTGATTATCAAGGTCTTGGAAAGCGCCCCCGGGGCGGGCGACGCGGGTCAAATCAGCATTAGGAGCACTCTTAATGATTTCCGCGAAGAAGGGGTTGAGAGTATTGTTTTCGCCGATGGCACCATCTGGACGCAGGCTGACCTTCGATTGATGCTTTTGGCTCAGGCATCGACGGACGGAAACGATACAATCGAAGGCTTCAACGTTTCCGACACTATCACTGCCGGCAAAGGTGACGATACGCTCAACGGCGCTGACGAAGATGACACATATATCTACTCTCGCGGAGATGGAAATGACACCATCACCGAGACAATTTACAATGGCAATGCAGATAAGCTCGTCTTTACCGACATCAATCCGGCTGACGTCACCCTGGTTCGCAACGGCAACAGCCTGACCCTCAAAATTGCAGAGAGCTCCACGGGTGCGGGTGACTCCGGATCTGTACGCATTATTAACACCCTGAACGATTTTAACAGCGAAGGCATAGATCAGATCATTTTCGCAGATGGGACTATCTGGAAGCGGAATGATCTTAGGCTGATGCTGCTGGTTCAATCCTCGACGGATGGAAACGACACGATCGAAGGCTTCAATGTGTCCGACACGATCAGGGCGGGCAAGGGAGACGACACACTCAACGGCGCCGGAAGCGACGATACGTACATTTACTCTCGCGGCGACGGTAACGACACCATCACTGAGACGATCTACAACGGGAACGCCGACAAGCTCGTCTTTACCGACATCAACCCGGCCGACGTAACGCTGGTACGTGACGGCAATAGTCTGATCATCAAGATTTTGGAAAGCGCCCCGGGTGCCGGTGACTCCGGCTCTGTCCGCATTAACAACACCCTTGACGACTTCAACTACGAAGGTGTTGAGAAAATTGTCTTTGCAAATGGTGTCGCATGGACACGGATAGAAATTGTAAAAATGCTCATAGATCGAGCGGGCACGGACGGGAACGATGTTATTAATGGTATAAATACATCAGACTACATATCTGGCGGCAAGGGCGACGATACGCTTAACGGAGGCGGAAGTAGCGATACATACGTATACTCACGAGGTGACGGGAACGACACCATCACTGAGACGATCTACAACGGAGGCGCGGACAAGCTCGTCTTCACCGACATCAACCCGACCGATGTCACCTTGGTCCGCAACAGCAGCAACAACGTGATCATCAAGATAGCGGAAAGCAGCCCCGGGGCAGGCGATGCGGGCTCGGTCCGCATCAATGGTACCCTGAACGACGACAACTATTCAGGCATCGAACAAATCGTGTTCGCCGACGGGACAATATGGAAACAGGTCGACCTTCGGCTGATGCTCCTGGCGCAATCCTCAACGGACGGCAACGACACGTTCGAGGGTTTCAACGTCGCTGACACGATCAGGGCTGGCAAGGGCGACGACACGCTCAACGGGTCGGCCGGCAGTGACACGTATGTCTACTCCCGTGGTGACGGGAACGACACCATCACTGAGACGATTTACTGCGGTGGTGCCGACAAGCTTGCTTTCACCGATATCAACGCCTCAGAGGTCAGCTTGGCGCGCAACGGGGACGATGTCCTAGTGTTCATCGCTGAGAGCCAACCGAGCGCGGGTGATGGTGGGTTGGTGCTGTTTAAGAATTCCTATAGCGGAACCAACGATAGTGGTGTCGAGAATATCGTTTTTGCCGACGGAACTGTATGGAATCGAACCGAGATAAAGTCTCGCGTCAGTTTCGTCGCCGGAACTGCTGCCAACGATACGATCACAGGCACTTCAGCTTCCGATTTGGACATACGGGCTGGACGTGGAAATGATACCCTTGTTGGTTTGGCTGGGAGCGACACCTACAACTACATGCTGGGCGACGGAAACGACGTTGTGTCGGAGATAACGTCCGGCACTGATGTGGATACGTTGCGGCTCGTCGATCTGAACATGTCGGACGTTCGCTTTGAGCGGCCAAACGGTTCATCGAACGATGTGATTATCCGGATACTTCAGAATGGTCAGACAATCACTCTTAGGGATCAATTCTACCAGTCCGGTGGCGTTGAGAAGATCGTGTTTGCTGATGGAACCTTCATCGGCGGCAGTGATTGGAGTCTCGATGCGCTTCTGAAGAGCATCGTTGTCATTCAGGGAACCAGCGCGAACGATACCCTTACCGGTGGCTCGGGCAATGACGTGTTCGTGGGCGGCTTGGGCGACGATCGCTTCAATAGCGGCGCAGGAAGCGACACCTACATCTATGCTTCCGGTGATGGAAGCGACTATATCGATGACGAGTCGAAGTCGACTACTGAAGTTGATGTTCTTCGGTTCACAGACCTAAATGCCAAAGACGTTACTTTTAGTCGGTCGGGAAACCATGCCAAGATCACCGTCAACTCAACGGGGCATGTCATAACTCTTGACGATCAGTTCTATTCGCTAACTGATTATTGGGGGATTGAGAGGGTTGAGTTTGCCGATGGCACTAGTTGGGATCGTGACGCAATTAAACTAGCGTCCTGGTATCGTGGAACCGATGGTAACGATGTTCTCGGAACATCATCCAGTCCACTAAAGGTGTCAAACTCTACCATCAGTCTCGGCAAGGGAAACGATAGCCTATACGCTGACCATGTTGCGGGGGAAACAATAGTCTATGCAGCGGGAGATGGTAATGACACTTACAGATTGTGGGGGGACGCTGTAACGTCGAACAATCTCCGGCTTGCGGACATCAGCTCTTCTGAAATTGCACTTAGCCGGACAGGAAACAACCTCCTAATCAAAATCCTCGCAACAAACGAGGCGATCACAATAGTCGACCAGTTCGCCGGTGCTCAGTACGGTATCGGGCGCATTACCTTCGCCAATGATTCCGTAATGGACTACGACTCAATCAGGTACGCATGTCGTTATGTTGGCACCTCCGGTGATGATGTTGTAGGAACATCATCTAGTCCCTACAAAATATCCTACACTATGTTCGAATTGGGTAAAGGCGATGACAAGGTGTATGGTGACTGGGTAGCCGGGGAAACAATACTATATTCATCCGGGGATGGAAACGACAGTTATCGCTTTTGGAGCACATCAACAACAAGGAGTGATTTGCGTCTGACTGACTTAAACTCAGGCGATGTAATGATGTTCCATGTCGGTAGAGATCTAAAGGTCGCTACAAAATCCACAGGTGAAATTATCACTATAGTAGACCAGTATGCGGGCAGCCAGAACGGCATAGACCATGTAACCTTCGCGAACGGTTCCATTACCACTTCTGCCGCTCTCCAGTCCGTGGCCACGTTTGTGTCGGTATCCGGGGCTTCACAGGGCAACGATACACTCAAAGGGACGGCAGCAAGCGAGATGCTAAATGGACTTGCGGGAAGCGACAACCTCCATGGGGGTGCCGGGAACGATGTGCTGTTCGGTGGTCTAGGTGACGATGTGCTGAATGGCGGAACTGGGGACGATCATCTCTTTGGCGGTGCTGGTTCCGACACATTCCACTTCGATCCGGCCTTTGGTCATGACACGGTTGAAGACTTCTCACTTGGCGATGTCATCGAGTTCACTAGCACGATGTTTGCCGACTTTAGCGATGTACTTGACGCCGCCACCGAGGTTGATGGTAGCACAATCATAACTCTTGATGTCGATAACTCCATCACACTGCATAATGTCGCACTAGCGTCGCTCTCAGCTGACGAATTCCGCTTTGTCGCATGATGAGTAAAATGCAAACTACATCACGGTCCGGGGGGCATGGCTCCCCGGTGTCCGTTAGCCAGGCTAAGGCGGCGGTCCGTGGCGCTTTCGTCGGCGTCATCTTGTTGTCGGCCGTGCTGAACATTTTCATGCTGTCCGGCTCACTGTTCATGTTGCAGGTCTATGACCGCGTCATGCCCAGTGGCAGCATCCCTACGCTCATCGTCCTCGTCGGTCTCATGGTGTTCGTCTATGCGGCGCTCGGGCTGATTGAAGCGTTGCGTACTCGGCTTTTAGTTAGGATAAGCGAGCGCTTCGATGAGATCATGGCGGGTATCACTCTCGGCTTGTCACTTCGGCTTCCCTTGATCAGTCGAGGCGTCAACGCTGGCGGCGAACCCAGCCGGCCAATGCAAGACTTCGAGCGGGTGCGCGCTTTCATAGGGAGTCTCGGCCCGGCTGCCTTTGCCGACCTTCCATGGGTGCCGCTCTATCTGGGTGTAGCCTATCTGTTTCATACCTATCTTGGCCATTTGGCGCTGGCAGGCGTCGTACTCCTAGTGGTGTTGACCTTGCTGAGCGAGTGGCGTTCGCGAGAACCTGCGCAGGCTCTGGCCAAGGTTGGAGCGCATCGGGCAGTCCTCGTTGAGACTGGGATTCGCAACGCAGAGACCCTAGTAGCGCTCGGCATGCGGCCAGCGTTTCTCGAACGCTTCGAGACCATCAACCGGGAGCGCCGGGCAACCGGATTCATGGGCGCCGACGTCTCCTCCTTCTTCTCGGCCTTGACCAAGACCCTACGCCTCATCCTGCAGTCGGGTTCGCTAGCTCTTGGTGCGTGGCTGGCCCTCAGCAACGAGATATCCTCCGGCACCATTATCGCCGCTTCGATCATCACGTCGCGGGCCATGGCTCCGATCGAGCAGGTGATCGCCCAGTGGAGGAACTTCGTTGGAGCGCGGCAGAGTTGGGGACGACTGAAGACGGTCCTTGGGTACCTCGACGCCGAAATGCCGCGCTCCGAGCTTCCAAGACCCGAGAAATCGTTGGGCGTCCGCGGGTTGGCGGTGCCGCCGCCCGGCGGCAAGTCTGTCCTGGTCCGTGATGTGACGTTTACCGCGGCAGCGGGCGAGGCCGTCGGCGTCATTGGCCCGAGTGGCGCCGGCAAGTCATCGTTGGCAAGAGCCTTGGTTGGCGCATGGGCACCCGTTCAAGGTGAAATCCGTCTCGACGGTGCCGAGATCTCGCAATGGTCGCCTGATGTGATCGGTCGCCACATTGGATACCTGCCGCAAGGCGTGGAACTTCTTGATGGTACAGTCGCGGAGAACATTGCTCGGTTGTCGACGGAACCTGACTTCGCTGCGGTGCTGGAGGCGGCCAAGCTGGCGCGGGCTCATGACATGATCCTTAAGTTGCCTCAGGGATACGACACACGTGTCGGCCTTGGTGGCGTCACCCTGTCGGCCGGCCAAAGGCAACGCGTTGGTCTCGCTCGTGCGATCTACGGCAATCCCTTCCTTATCGTTCTCGACGAACCGAATGCCAATCTCGATGCCGAGGGTGACGATGCGCTGGCCCAGGCGGTTGCCGACCTTAAGGCGCGCGGCTCGGTCGTCGTCGTGATCGCACACAGGCCAAGTGCGATCGCAAATTGTGACCACGTGCTAGTGATCTCCGAAGGAAGACAGACTGGCTTCGGTCCCAAGGATGAGATCCTCAAGCGGGCAACAGTAACTCCGGTTCGGCAGGTGGCCGCACAATGACTTCCGTGGCTAAGGAAACCGAAATCGGCGTCTCGTCCTCGATCCGCAAACACCTGCTGGCGGCCGCCTTGGCTTGTGTCGGGCTCATTGGCGGGTTGGGTGGCTGGGCCGCGATGACCCCGCTTGCGGGCGCAGTGATCGCTCATGGCCAGATTGATGTCAGCGGCAACGTCAAGCGAGTCCAGCATCGTGAGGGTGGCATCGTTGAGGCGATCTATGTGGCGGATGGTGATCGGGTGAAGGCTGGTGACGTCGTTGTCCGTCTCGATGCGACATCGATCCGTGCCAACCTGGCGATCCTTGAGACGCAGATCGTGGATCTGTTGGCTCGCCGCCAGCGTTTGCTTGCCGAACGGGACGGTGTCGATCAGTTTCCGGCGCTGAAATTGAACGCTGACCTATATCCAGCTCTCACGGGACTTCAGGCGTCCATTGACGCGGAAAGGCGGCTGTTCAAGGCGCGGCTGGTGTCGATCGAAAGCCGCAAGAGCCAACTTGGCGCCCAGGTGACTCAATCGCGGAAGGAGATCGATGGCCTGCAGGCGCGTCTGGCAGCCACCCGCGATCAGCTCCAGCTCACCACCGAGGAACTCGAAGGCGTTCTTCCACTCTGGGACAAGGGCTTGGTGTCGATCGACCGACTGTCGCAGCTTCGCCGCTCCAAGGCGGAACTCACGGGAACCATCGGCCAGATCACCGCCCAGATCGCCAGTAGCGAAGGTCAGATCCTCGAACGGCAGTATGCTGCGGGCAATCTGGAAGAGGAGCGCCGCGCCGAGGCCGAGACGGCCCTTCGAGAAACCGATGGCAAGCTCGCTGAACTCGTTCAGCAGGCGATCGCGGCGCGCGACCAGTTGAAGCATATCGACATCCGGGCGCCCCAGGATGGTGTCGTGCATGAGCTGGCCTACCATACCGTGGGCGGCGTCATTCCACCCGGAGAGACCATCGCCATCATCGTTCCCATCGCAGACGAACTGATCGTCAACGCCAGGATCAAGCCGACCGATGTCGACATGGTCGCTCCGGGGCAGACGGCGCGCCTACGCCTCACGGCACTCAACAGCCGGCGGACACCGGAGCTGAGTGCCAAGGTCGGCGTCGTCGCTGCCGATGCGACCACTGATCCTGCAACGCGGGAAAGCTACTATCTAGCTCGGATCAGGATTCCCGCAGACGAACTCAGCAGGCTCAAGGAGCCATTGCTGCCGGGGATGCCTGTAGAGGCCTACGTCACCACGAGCGAGCGGACAGCTCTCGACTATCTGGTGAAGCCGCTCGCCGACCAATTTGCGAGGGCACTGCGAGAAGAGTGATTTGGGACCTCTCCCCTTGGCGGGGGGGGGCGAGCCACGATGTGATCATCAAGCTTGCCACCGAGGTCATCAAACTGGGCTTGTCTGCAGTCGACAATCTGTGCCGACAGTTGTCAGATATGATACTATGTTTCTGACAAGCGGGAATAGAAGCCATGAACTCGGTCAAGGAAGCGATCCGTTCGCATGTCAAAGGTCAGCCCGAAGGCACGATTTTCGTCCCTAAGGAGTTTCTCTCCTTGGGCACTCGCGCATCGGTGGATCAAGCATTGGCTCGGCTGGTCAAGGCCGGCGTTCTGACCAGAGTTTCGCGAGGCGTCTACACCGCCAACATCGCCACCAGGTTCGGAACGATACCTCCACGGGTGGAGATGGTCATCGAGAACTACGCCGCCGCGAAAGGGCAGGAAATCCTTCAAAATGAAGCAATTGCGGCCAATCGATTTGGGCTGACAACCCAGGTCCCGATCCGACATGTCTACATCACATCCGGACCGAGCCGCCATGTTCGGCTGGGAAAAGTGAATGTCGAGGTGAGAAAGGTCCCGAGGTGGCTCACGCTCTATCCCGGCAGGCCTGCGGGTGAAATCATTCGCGCGCTTTCCTTCGTGGGAGCCCATGAAGCAAAAAGCGCCGCGAGTTCCATCAAAGGCAAGGTGGAAAAAGAGGAATGGCGCACCGTTCTGATGGCAAAGGCAATGCTTCCTACTTGGATGATATCGGCGCTGGCGCAGGAGGCGAACTTTGCCTGAGAGCCACTTCGCTCTTTCTCCGTAAGATAGGAGGGACGCCCTCCTTTGTGGACGCGCGACGACATTCGTCGATCACATGAACACAATATCCGCATCCTGGTAGGGACGGAATGCCTGGTCGACCTCGTTCGGCGCCATGTAAAGCCCGCCGCATGCGGCGTCGAGGAACCGACGAACGCTCATCAGGCCGTCTTGGGTTCCGCTTGTGATCAACGTTATGGGCGTGCGACCGCCGAACAGGGGCGCGCCATTCGGCGTCCTTAGCCAAGCGATGGCATCTCGTTCGGTTGGGTAGAGGATGCTCAGCGCCTGACGGATGCCGAGTACGATCGAGATCCGCATAAGTCTATCGACATCGAGCGTGATGTCCCGATGCTCCCGAACTGCTTTCACCCAGTTGCGGTAAATGGATGGAGAGGGCATCCCGAAAACGAGCAAGCGTTCCTCGTCAGTCAGCGTCCAAAGATCCGAGATCGCAAGAAAAGTCCGAAGTCCCGGGGCGCTGAGGCGACGACGATTGGCGGGGGCAAATCGCTTAGCCGCAGGCCTCAAGGCCTCCGCAGTTGTGGGGTACTTCTCGATCGTCATCGGCCTCTCTGCGAGATTCAATCTAGCCCAAATTTGACGCCCGGTCTCCCCTTGCCAAGGGATGCCGGCTAGGATGTGGTCAGCACGCCTATGATAGAGGTCCCCCTGATGAGCTTCCCTGCAGTCGACAATCTGCCACCGATCCACCCAGGAGAGTTCCTCCGCGACGAGCTTGAAGCCCTCGATATGGGTGCCGGGAAATTTGCCATCTACATCGGCGAACCGACGAGTGCCGTGACGGAGATCATCAATGGAGAGATGGGGATTTCCGGCCTGATGGCATTGAAGCTGAGCCGAGCGTTTGGAACGACGCCTCAGTATTGGCTCAACCTTCAGGACATGCACGACACGAAGAAGGCGTTGGCGAACAACGCTGCCTCCATCTTGTCGATTCGCCCTCTGCATGCAACTTAGGCCACCTGATCCTGCCGGCCACGGCTAATTAGGACGCTCGGCAGAGCGAAGGCCCTACCATCGGATTTAGCAGGTTGGGCAGCGGATAGTACGCATCGATCAACTCGAAGTCCCGTGTGTTGGCGGTGACTACCGTCGCTCCGAGCACGATGGCCGTAGCGGCGATGAGGAGATCCTGCCCAGGTGCTTGAGGTCCTGGCTTGGGCGCTTGAAGCCAAAGGTTCTTCAGTGCGGGCGTCATTGTCATCCGTGCATGAAGCCGTGCGATTGCCGCGGTCACTGGCTGAATGTGAAAGTCGGAATCCAAAAGTGTTTCCAACCAATCGGCCAAGGCTTCGCTTTTTGCCGGGTTGGTCGTCGCGATCTTTTGGATGCCGCACTGGATTTCAAAAATTACCGCGACGGGAATGGTGACGTCAGTCGGATCGATTCCCTGAATCCACTCCCGAAGGTTGGAATTCTGTTGTTCCGCCCGCTTTGCGAACTCGGATACGATACAGGTATCCAAAACGAGTCCGACGAGCATGTGAAAAATCCCGATGAAAGAACTGCCGACGCCGGTTGCTAACCCGGATTTGTTATCTAATCGTTAACCATAATTCCGAGGCTGTTGGAACGCTTCCAAAGACCGGCTAGAATAGGTCCCGCGGGGTCGAACTCCGACCCTAGCTCGTGAGCCAGTGAGTGGAAATCTTTGAAAGATTGGACTTTTAAGGACGCGTCAACGCGTTTGGACGAATTACTGAAAGCGGCCGTTGCCGCGCCCCAAATCATAGACTGGGGTGGGCGTCGATTCGTGGTTTCGCTTGCTACCGATGCATCGGAAAAGGATGTTGAGTTTCTGCTAAAGGGCGGCCCGCTTGAGGGTGACGAAGATCTCGGCGGATAACTCAGCACTCGGGAAACAGCGGCCCGATCGGCTACGCGCAGCCGGAACAAAGCCACCTCAGTCGCAACATAGCTTTCGTTTGTAGGTATTTCCGAAGGTCCTGAACGCGTCGTTGGGGAATCCCGTTTCCTTTTTCTTGTTCTGCAACGCGGCCTTGGCATCGTCGTCCGTAAACTTGCCAGCCAGCGTGACGGCTACCCAGCCATTCGGTGTTTCGTAGGCGTCGGTGCGATAGGTGAGAGATCGCATCTTGGCGCGAGCCGCTTCCATGTTCGGGAAGCTGAAAACCTGCACATACTTCCGGTCGTCCATACTGGAAGCGTAGCCTTCAACCTTAATCCAGGTCTCGTGGGCATAGCCCACCGATCCTCCCGCTCGAACCTTGAGCCAATGGCCATCGGCACCGAGAACGTCCACTGGAGCCGTGTTCCATGCCGGCACGGCATCAGCCGATTTCTCGTCCGGTCCAGTCTTGAGGACGACGCCTCCGGAGGGATGCCGAACCCAACCGTGCGGCTTGAATGTTTCCAAATTCGGAGGGGCAACGCTTTGCGCCGGAGCAGCAACGGTCACCTCCTCCTGCGGTGGCACCGTCGAATTGGTAGTAACCCTATACTTCTCCATCTCGCTGGACGACAGATAGCGCATGTCGTTGGCGTCATATGACAAGGCGACCTGCATCAGGCCGGGATCGACTCCCATCTCCATCAGGTAGCCGATGATATCGGCAGTCATCGACTGTATGAGCGAAACGGCGTCCTCCGAACCGTAGGCGTCTGGATTCACGAATGAAGCTTTGTGAACGCCAATGGCTCCGGCTTCAGCGAAGCGATTAGCCCCACCGACAAACGCCAAGGTGCATGCGGACGCGCACTCAAAAGCTTTGAGCTGGACCGTGTTCAGTCCGAGGCGACGGATAGTCCGCCCAAGCCGCATTGCCGCGTAGGGACTACCGCCAGGAGAATTGAAGGTGGCGAATGCAATGGGCCGCTCTGCTGCTTTCTCCGCGAGCTTCTGATCAAGGTTCTCGGTCGGCAGGAGTGTTCCGACAACCACCATAAAACTCGTGCCGTCCTTTGCATCCACGCGCTCCAAATCGGCCGCGATGGCGCCTGACGCCATGCTGGCCAACACCGCGATCGCAGCCAAAACCCGCCGAACTCGAAACATGGGCGAACTCTCGAAAACACCGCTTCCGGTACACTAATGATCCAGATGCTACCCGGTGCATATCGCTACTATCGCCGCAAGCGTTAATCCGTCCCCGCTTCCCCAGAAAACATACGAGAATGACCATTCGATCATCGCCTATGAGTTCCTAGGAAGGAAAATTAAGGGAGTGTTGGCTAAGGAGAGGCAGACAAAAGGAGCCGCAATGAATATCATCATGAAGTCGGACCCAGACGATCTCTATATTGTCGTAGTAATCGATGGGAAAATTGAATACACCGAAAACGCGACGCCAAATTTTGAGTTCAGCGTGCAAGTTGACGGGAAAATCATTGCGACTGGCAAAGGCCGTGACGAGCTTGACAAAGCACTAGGTCTGGCCCGAGAGATCGAAATCCGAACGCAAGTGAATGTTGATGATCTGCTGAAGTTGCTGCAGACCCTCATTGAACTTGGCTACAACGGTTCACTCGGTGTTTCGGTTGCTCAACATGAAGTGCGTGTCGCGGTGTTATCAAGCGATCCTGCAGAAATCGGCCAATGGGTGAGTGCCGACAAGTTCATTGCTGACCTTGAAGAAAACCCCGAGGCGGAAGAGAATACAGGGATTCTTCCTTGAATGGCGTCGCCTTATCGGCTGTCTTATATGCGTCATGCGTATATTTTCCTTCGCTCACCATAAGATCGATCTCTCGCCCCTTAACGTTGAGTGCACTGCCCGCGCCATGAATTGCCTCAAAATCCAGTAATCGACGATACTTCTCCTCATAGAACGAAAGCTCGTCCAGTTGTCGTTGAGTGGCATGTAGTCGAACGCCACTCGCTTTAATTATTTTCAGCCACCGGCCTAGTAGACCGACATCACCAAGAGATGTGCCTGCCTGTAGTATTCGGAGTGCGCTATCCAGATGGACGACCCTTGGCATTTTTGTCTCCATGATCTCTCGAACGAGGGTGCCACCGGAGATCTGCCGGCGCAAATGGGGCGAATGCGCGGGCGGCGCAACCGGTCGCCACGCCGGACTGCCGCCTCAGTTGCCGAATGCCTCACGGAAAACGTCCCCTTCGAGATAGGTGGCTTCCGCCAACTGATGAGCGAGTGACATAATGACAGCTCGGTGTGCGGTGATCACGGTTCGTGCCCGCCCCTTGCCTTCTTGGAGGATCGAGTGGACCTCATTGCGCAGCGTCGCATTCGAGCTGAGCAACCTATCAACCGAGCCATTTTGTCCGAGGAATACTAGCGACGACCCCAATCCGCTCGATGCGGCGAGGTTCATGGCAAGCGAGGTAGCTCTATCGAGGTCCGAACCGACCACACCGCCGGCACCGTCGGTCGCCGCGCCGAAGAATGTCTCCTCGGCCGCAATCCCGGCCAAACAGACTGCGATCTCGTCGATAATGTCCTCACGTGTCCGAAGCATCACTCGCCGGCTGCGAACAGAGGCGCCACCACGAAAGACTTTGACGGTACCGTCGGACACCTCGGCCTTGGTCGCAATTGAGACATGCAGAACCTCTCCCGCCGAGAGAATTGTGGTGACGGCGGCATGCCCGGTTTCATGAACTGCGACTCTGAAGATGTCGTCCTCGGGTAGCGAAATCTGCTGTGGCAGCCCGGCATCGAGGTCGTCGACCGACAGTGCGCGCTTCGCAACTCTTGCTCGACGACGGGCACCTCGAACGAGTTGTTCCAGAAAAGCTCCCGTCTTGCCTTCGGTCCTGTCGATGATCCGAATGAGCTGCTCGTCGGGGAGGTTGATGCCATGAAAGCGTAGGATCGCCAACCGAGCGGCATTATCCGGCAGCGGGATACGAATGTGCCGGTCCAGCCGTCCAGGCCGCATGAGCGCTTCGTCAAGCAGCTCCGGGTAGTTGCAGGCACCGACGACGATTACGCCCTGCCGTTTCTCGATTCCGTCGAGCGCCTCCAGGAGGCCGCTGACGACAGAAAAGCTGTAGTGTGCGTTGTCTCCCCCAAACTTTGTCCGGTCTCCAATGCTGTCGATTTCATCGATGAACAGGATCGATGGGGCCACCCTGACGGCGTCTGCAAAGGACGCTCGCATGGCTTTCAAGGTATCACCGAGGTGCCCACATGCTTGCCATTTCGCGTAGCTAGTCGCGATCAGGGAGACGTTGCACGAGTTCGCCAAAGCTCGGGCATAGGTTGTTTTTCCAGTGCCGCTCGGTCCCGAAAGAACTACGCCCCGGTCGATGTCCTTCCACTCAAGCTCCCCACGACGCCAAGCGGCCAGTTCGGTTGCGAGGCATTGGCCCCACTCGGTCGCTTCTCCCATCCCCGGCAGGGTCTCTAGCGTGAGACGCTGCTTGGAAGAATCCTGAGGCGGAGGCGGCGCCTTCGGCTGCTCATCGGTGAGCTTGCGCAGAATGTCCCTTACTCTTCGTAATGAGCGACCTACGCGAAAAACGGCGTCCAGTTTCTCCAGGGGAAGCTTGAGGGCGAGTTCGGCGTCTTCGTTCGACAGCTCAAGACCGACAACCATACGGGCGGCTGCGCGGATGTCGCGGGCGGAAACCGGGCGTACTTCAACAAACGCATCCGCTAGGGTGACAAAGTCCTGGGGGAAGGCATCCTTCGAGGTGGCGATGCCGAAAAACCAACGGTTTGTTGCGAGATCCCAAGCGTTAGGATTTCGGTGTTTTCTTGAACCGGTCGTCTCCAGCACGCACGCGACGAACTCCGCGTCGTGGTCCATCCACGGGACGTTTTCCACCACCCGCCGGCAAATGCGCTCGCAGCAATCGCGGTATTGTTCAGGGTCGACGTGCCCCTCGGGGACAACGAGCCCCAACATCATGGGCAGACCACGCGAAAACCCCAGCTGATGGCGCAACGCCGATACCAATGTCGCCCAAGTGCAAAAGGTAGAAACGCTATCAGTCGGTGGTCGCAGAACAGCAGTTTTGAAGTGGGTGTCGTCAAGATCGGGAAGGATCGGAGTGAAAGCTCTTTTCGGCATGTCGGAGTCTCGAAAGCGGGAGGTCGCCATGCCGACTGACGGCATGGCCTAGGAAGGCGGAAGGGCTATGTGGGGTATCGATATGCTCATTGGTCAGGTCCTCCGTCGGAAGGTTTGCCGAGGCGGTAATAGCGATTCAGCGTCCGCACCCATCGATCTTCGGGGGCAACAACCCAAGCCTCAGATGTAAGGATCGGACGGTCATTTCCCCTAAGCTTCGGATGCCCAGATGATAGCCCCGTCAGGCATGGCGCCACTCTGATCGAAGGCGTCCATTCGTTCAGGATCGGAGCGTCGAAAAGAACTCGATATGTGGGATGGCCATTGGCGCGAATGAACTTAAGATCGCAAATCAGGCGTTCCAGTTGGGCAATGGTCTCATCGAGTTTCGCGTGCGAGGATCGATCGTAAATATCAAAGACAAGCATGGCTAAAACCTCACTGCATCTCATCGACGTGACGGCCGAGACGGACCCATCCGTGCAGAGTTCGCGCCCAACCGCGGCTGCGGGAGAGCGCAAAAACGGGCTGGCCGATCAGGGAGGTCGGCTTGTCGATGCCTGAGAGGCTGATGATCCCGCGCAGGGGGACCAAGGTTTCGGACCACCCCTCAAGGAGGGGAGCATCGTTGAGCTGGATCATTGGCGGAGCGCCGTTTCCGTAGAGAAGGTATCGGAGGTCCGCGGCAACTTGAGAAAGTGCCTCGATGTCGTTGGGGCTTTTGACGATGAAGGAACTGGAAGGATTGGACATAGGGTCTCCCTGCCGGAATGCTTGATTCCGACGCAAAACGGTCGCGAGAACAGCTCGATTGCAAAGGCAATGACTGATCAGGGCGGCGGATGATGAGAAGGAGATCGGGTGGCGAGCACCTGATCGAAGCCACGGCCTGACACTCCGGTGCGGAGCAGGCTAGCAAACGATCAGCGTATGAGTGCGGCGCCAAGTTTCATGATGGCATCGCGTATAGGGATAAAATCCTAAGCGCAGGTAAATTTCCTGGGAGTCTCCGGGCGTTAGGACGTTTACAATGTCTGAGCTGAACTGAGCGGTTATGGCGTCTGCACGTGTCTCGATCTCGTGTGGACGCAAAGCAACCGTTGCGATAGCAATTCTAGCAACAACCTCAGAACCGAAGATTGGTGTTCCAAATGGCGGTGCGGTTTGACGCTTTGAATCGGCTGTGGGGTACGGTTCGCACCGCTTCTCACGAGTTCCATCCGACGACCGATGTCTTTCCAATTCTAGACACCGAAAAGGTGAGCCGCGCTCTTGAACTGAACGAGAAGGGGGCTGAGAACGGTTCGAACAACCGGCCCGAAAAAACCGCTCAAGCCCTCGACGACGTCGAGCAGCAGATCATTGCAAGGATTGAGGAAGAGAGGAAGACCTCGTACCAAACCCTGGAAGACCAGTTCCACACCTTCTCGGACAGATTGAGAAATCTAGATTTTCAGGGGCAATTCGGGCTTATCCAGCAGGCCAACTACACCAGTCTCTCGGACTTCAAGGCCGAGGTCACGGTAGGCGAGGACGAACTCCATGGTCTTCGTCGCGACCTGAAGGTCGCCGAGGATGAGCTTGATGCGTTCAAGGAAGCGCATGGCCTTCGCCGCGCTGCCAAGATGGCGAAACCTGCGATGACTTTCTTCAAGGTCAGCCTGGTTGTGTTGCTTCTGCTCGTCGAGACGATTCTGAACGGTTCTTTCCTCGCGAAAGGCAACGAACAGGGCATTGTCGGCGGCGTGACGCAGGCCTTCACATTCGCCTTGCTCAACATCGGTGTCGCCCTGTTCCTTGCCTTCTACGGCGTTCGCGAACTAGTCCACAGATCCTTGTTTCGCAAACTAATCGGCCTGATCGCGCTATGTGCCTATTTTGCCTTCGCGGTAGGCCTCAATCTCGCACTGGCGCATTTCCGCGAGCTTTCGGCAACGGTGTTCACCGATGTCGGACGAGAGGTCATGCACCGCGTGCTGACCGATCCGCTGGGCTTATCCGACCTCAACTCGTGGACGCTCTTCGGCATCGGGCTCTTGTTCTCGGTGGTTGCGTTTACCGATGGCTGCCTGATGACCGATCCGTACCCGGGCTTCGCCGGAACGCAAAAGCGGGTCAGGGCCGCCCGAGAGGAGTACGTCGATCGGAAGAACGACCTGATCGAGAACCTGAAGGAAATCAGGGACGATCATAACGAGAAGGTCGAGGCCATCATCCGAGATTTGAGCCAGCGACGCTCCGAGCACCAAGCGATCATCGCGCATCGAGCTCGGATCATCGGGCTGTTTGGGGAGCATCAAAACCAGCTGGAGCGCAGCGCCAATGCCCTTCTGACCGTTTACCGCGAAGCCAACAGGCGGACCAGGACGACGCCGGAGCCGAAGTACTTCAGAACGCCGTACAGGATGGAGCGCTTGGTTCCCACTCCGCATGCCGCGGAGGAATGGAACGACAAGGAACTCGCCGACCGTATCAATGAGGCCCAGAAGGAACTCTCGGAGCAGATGAGGAAGATCAGCGTCGAGTTCGAGGATGCCGTTCAGAGATATCACCAACTCGATAAGCTGTTTCCGGGGGCATAAATGGCGCGGCGCAGGAAACGCAAATCGGGCGGGTCGGTTGGCCTGGTCATCCTCGGTACGCTGGTTCTTTTGCTGTGCGCGGGGATTCTGGGTGGCTATCTGTTCCTCAAAACGAAGGCCGAGTCCCAGGTCGCGCTGGATACGACGTCATTGTGTCCTGTCGATGGGCCTCGCGCTATCACTGCGATTTTGCTGGATGTCACCGACCCGATCTCCGACGCCACCGCGATCGACCTCAGGAACGAGTTTCAGGCCGCGGTTGCCAATATCCCGATCGGAGGGCTCCTTCAGGTCTATGCCCTGACCGAGCAGGAAGGGAAGCTGACGCGAACCTTCAGCGGATGCAATCCAGGCAGCGGGGACAGCGTCGATGAATGGACGAGTAATCCTCGCCTTGCTCAGCACCGTTGGGAGCGGGGCTTTGAGAGACCTCTCTCGGACCTGGCGGGACACATAAGCGAAGGCAGCAGCGGCCGACAGTCACCCATCATGGCGGGCATCCAGAGGATCAATCTCGAAGCCTTCGGTCTCCCCGCCTATCGCGGGTTGCCGAAGACACTGATCGTCGCTTCCGACATGATCGAGCACACATCGGCCTTCTCCATGTACGGCGATGGGCCTTCGTTCAAGAAATTCGAGGCGTCCGATGCCCGCAACAAATTCAGGACGCCGCTTGAGGGCGTCAGCGTGCGGGTGATGGAGTTTCAACGGCCAGGAATGAAGTTCTCCGCCGAGGATCTCGCCGGGTTCTGGAACGAGTGGGTCGGTTCGAACGCCGGCGTCATGACGAGCTTCAAACGGCTACAGGGAGTCATGTGATGGCGAGGCCCAGCACGCTTCGGATGGGGGCTGCCCAATACCTCCCCATGGCCTTATTCGGCGTCTTGACGCTCATTGGGGTGATGTTCATTTGGGGAGGCAAACTCTCGGGTTGGCCCACAGAGGTCGTGACGTTGGTCCCGATCGGCATCATGCTGTTCTATATGGTGGTCTCGCTCGTTTTGGGTGGATTCCGACTTCATAACGAACAGACGGGAGACAACCTCTACTACATGGGGTTCCTGTTCACGCTATCGAGCCTCGGCGTATCCCTCTACCGTTTCACGGTCGGCACGAACATCGACGACATCGTCAGGAACTTCGGCATCGCGGTCACTTCAACGATCTGCGGCATCGCGCTCAGAATCCTGTTCAACCAGATGCGTCGTGATCCTCTCGACATAGAACGAAGCGTTCGTCACGAGCTCGCGGAAATGACGCGCCGCGTCAGGTCCGAGCTCGATTCTTCCTCGCGAGAGTTCTCAAGTTACCGCCGCTCCAGCAGCCAGATGTTGGTGGAGGGCTTCGAGGAGATCGGACGACAAGCCGAACGAACCGGAGAGGCGATCCAGAAGGCGATCGAGTCCCTTTCGAAGGAAGCCATCAAGCCGATCCGCGAGGCAGCGGAGAATTTGGCTTCCTTGAGCCAGCAGAACCAGGCTCTGTTTGAAGAACGCGCGAAGAAGGTCGCCGCGAGCGCCGACGAGGCAGCGGAGCGGCTTGCGACGACGACCACACGGATTAGTGGACACGTGGAAGGTTTTGCCAAAACCGTCGAGGAGATGTCCGCGAAGCTAAGGAACATGGCCGCGCCGGAGGAGATGCTTCGCGTGCAGCTTCAGCCATCGCTGGATGCGATCAAGGCGATGGGCGACCAGCAACGCACTCTGGCAACGGAAACGTCGGCGCATCTCGAAGCTCAGGCGACCAGCACCACCAAGGCCTTGGCGCCGCTGGGCGAGCTGCCGGGGCGTTTTGCGCAGGCTCTCGGGCCGCTCGCGACGCTGCCTGACCAAATTCGAAGTGGTTTCTCGCCAATTGATGAGAGCGCCAAACAACTGGGCCAGGTGGTTGCGAACCTCAGTTCAGTCGTCGATCGTCTCTCGAAAGTAGCCGATCGGCTGGCGGTCAGCCCCGCTCCCCAACCGAGCCATGGTTCCCTTGGCATCCCGCAGGATCGGCAGGCGGCGTTCACATTCGCGGAACGCCAACCTCAGGTGCCCGCCTCCGTTTCGGAGGCGCCGGTGGTACGGCCGGCGGAACCATCCCTTAATGCGCCGGTGGCCGAGGCTCCCGAGGTCAAGTCGCTCGATGCATCGCAATCGGATGAGCCTGACTTGGAGAAGGAGCATCCGAACCGGAGTTGGTTCAAATGGCGGTGACATCAACCGACCCTGCGGCAAAGCTGGAACACAAGGGCTACAACCGCGGGCTCATCCTCGGGCTGACCATGGCGGAGTCGATGCTCCTGCTGGTGTTCTGCCTGCTTCTGGTGGCCGCCGCCATTATCAACGCGGAGCGGCAGAAGACTTCCGAGGCGGTCGCGGCACGCGAGACCACGCAGAGCGATCTTGCCAAACTGAAGGATGAGCTCAAAGAAGCGAAAGATACGAACGAGCACCTTCAGGAAAAGCTGGCGGTCGCCACGGGGTGGTCGGTGGAGAAGGCAGCCGAAATCGAGAAGGAGTGGAGGGAACTCGTTCAGGCCAAGGACCTGCTTCAGAGGTACCGGGAACAGGGGCTGGAACCCGAAAAGGTGGCGGAACTGAAGGAACTCTCGGAGGTCCTTGAGCGGACGGGCATGCCGCAATCGGCCCAGGAACTCGAAGCTCGTCTTAAGCAGCTTTTGAGCGAGGAGGCAGCCCAGGCCAACGCTCAACCCCACGATTGGCCGCCTATTATCAATCTCAGCGAGGCTGGTGGCTACTTCTTCCGGTCAGGGAGTGCCGAATTGACGCCGGCATTTGAGGGCAAGCTGCACGGTTCGATCACGGACGAAATCGCTCAAAACCTAGCCCGCTACAGAGTGGATGTGATCGAGGTGATTGGGCATACGGACGAGCAGCCAATCTCCCGAACCGGATCCAATCTCGATCAGACGATTATCGATGTCGTGGACGGAAAGAAGACCATTACGTCCATCGTTCCCGCGGATAACGCCGGCCTCGGCATGGCCAGAGCTATCGCTGTCGCCAATGTTCTGAGGAGTGATCCGAAGCTAAAAGGAGCGACTATCCTTCCGATGTCGGGAGCACAGCTCATTCTCCCAGGTGACCACCTAACGATCGGGCAGGGTGGAGATGTGGAGTCGAGAAGGCGCATCGAGATCCGCATCCGCCGCCGAACCGACGCCGCATCGCAGTGAAGGCTGCCTTCAGGCCCCGAATGCGACGCCTAAGATCGAGGCAGCAAGGAATATCGTCGTGACGATGGCGTCTTTTCTCCTTCCATGCATCCTAGCGACGATCCTGGGTTCGGGAGCGGCGATGGCAGAGGCCGTACGGGTGGTTGACGGCGACACCATCGTCGTTGGCGGCATCACACACCGCATCCACGGAATCGATGCCCCGGAGTTCGGGCAGACCTGCAAAGCCTCGTCAGGTAAGCAGTGGCCTTGTGGGAAGGCCGCGCTTGCCGAAATGGAAAAGTTGGTGCTGTCGGCTGCGCGGCTTGAGTGCGACGACCGCGGCCAGGACGGCTATGGCCGTCAGCTATCAGTGTGCCGTGCCGACGGCCAAGACATCGGCAAGCGCCTAGTCCAGGACGGTCTAGAGCACGTCCATCGAACGATGAATCGAATGTGAAGTGACGATCTTCGGCGAGTCTGATTCAAAGTTCTCCTCACAGGAGGGGAACGATGGCCAGAGCGCTGAGCGAGGATTTGCGATCGCGGGT
>Ga0206116_1000433_pt1 | contig 45448 bp, 35 predicted proteins | sample 3A1Ametagenome_FD_178000 | JGI IMG/M metagenome (GOLD analysis project Ga0206116, IMG submission 178000) | Enriched microbial communities from leaf-cutter ant dump, University of Wisconsin, Madison, United States - 3A1A | ecosystem: Environmental > Terrestrial > Nest > Insects nest > Nest dump...
TTAGAACAGGCGCAGGATCGACTGCTGCGACTGGTTGGCCAGCGAGAGGGCGATGGTGCCGAGCTGCTGACGGGTCTGCAGCATCAGCAGGCTGGCGCCTTCCTCGTTCTGGTCGGCCAGCGTCAGCTTGCTGGCGCCTTCCGTCAGCACGTCGCTGAACTCCTTGGTGAAGTTTTCGCGGGTCGTGATGATGTTCAGGTTGGTCGACAGGTTCTGCGAGGCCGAACGGATCGTCGCCTTGGCGTTGTCGAGGCCGGCGACAGCCTTGTCGATGTCGGCGCGGTCCGTCCAGTCGTTCTGCGCTTCGTCGAGCTTCAGCCCCTGACCGCTGGTGGTCAGGTTGACCGCGTTCACCGTGATCGCGTTCGTGTTCGTTTCGTTCAGCTGGACAGTGATGTCGTTCTTGGAGTTGGCGTCGGAAATCTGCTTGGTGACGATGTTGGCCGAGCAGTTGGCCGAGGCCGCCTGCTTGATCGTCTTCGCATCGACGTCCAAGTGAACCGTGCCGCTGTCGAAGGCGAAAGCCTGATCGCCGCTCGCCAGCTTGCCGTCGCCCTTGTCGTTCGTGGCGTCACGGGTGACCTGGGCGCCGTTTGAGTTGGTGACCTGGATTTGCAGGTCGACCTTCTTCTCGATGGTCGAGATGCCGTTGCCCTGGTTGTTCGCCGCTTCCAGCAGGCGGCGGTCGACCGTGAAGGACACGATGGTGCCCGACGCGAAGCTTTCCGAGATCTTCTTGGTCAGCGCGTTGGTGGCGCTGGAGGTCAGCGTGAAGTCGGTCACCGCGCCGGCGGTGGCGTTGCCGGTCAGGGTGATCGTGCCGGTGCCCGAGACGGCGACGGAGGCGACATCCTTGCCGACCAGACGGCCGCTGCCGGTGAGGGCCGTGCTGATCGAGGCCTTCAGTTGGTTCGCCACGTTGACCGAGCCGGTCTGGCCGACGGCGACGTCGCCCTTGGTGGCGGTGTAGCTGAAGGACTGGCCTTCCACCGTGATGGTGAAGATGTCGCCTTCTTCGATGGTCCCGCCGATGTTCACCGTCGACACCTGCGCCGAACCGGTCTTGGCGGCGGTGGTCAGAGCGGTGGAGGTCGTCTGGGTGTTGTCGAAGTAGGAGATCGTGCGGCTCTCGGTACCATCCGACACGATGAAGTCGCGGGAACGGCCGTTGGCGCCGCGCACCTCGATCTGGACGTCGGAGAAGCTGCCCGACGTGCCGGACATCGTGCCCGACAGCTTCAGGCCGGTCAGGCCATGCGCATTCTCCGCGGTGGAAATGTCGGACGTCTTGCCTTCGATCGAGCCGTCGCCCTTGACGCGGATCGAGTAGGTGTCGGCCGACTGCACGTTGGTGACGCGGGCATTGTCGACGCCGGTCATGCTGTTGACGGCGGCACGGGAAGCGCTGGTGCTTTCCATGCTCATGCCGTTGCCGGCGATCAGGTTCTTACCGCCGTAACCGCTGTCGGCGGCGAGCTTGTCGATCTGGCCGCGCAGAGTGTTGAACTGGGCGGCGAGCGACTTGCGGGTGGCGACGGAGGCGGCATCGTTGCCCAGCGCCGCATAGGCGGCGGTGGTCAGGCCCTTCGCCTGGTCGACCATGGAGTCGATCGAGGTCAGGCCCTTGTCGGCGGCCTGGATGGTGCTGATCGACTGGCCCATCGCGTCCTTCAGCGACGTCAGGTCGCCGGCGCGCTGGTTCAGACCCTTGGCCGAGAAGAAGGCGGTCGGGCCGTCGAGGGCGGTGTTGACCTTGTTGCCCGTCGACAGGATGTTCTGTTTCTTGTTGATCTGTTCCTGCGTGCTTTGCAGCTGCAGCAGGTTGGTCCGCATGGAAGAGGACAGGGTAACGTTGCCGGCCATGGTAGCCACTCCTTTGGAGGATCAATGTCCGGAAGCGCACCGCTTTGGAGGCGCTTGAACCGGAAGGGGACTAATTCCCCTGCCAAAGGGGTAGGCAAAAAGCGGGCCAGTTAAAATTTGCCGGATTTCCTTGGTAATCCGTGCCGGTGGGCAGAAAGCGACCCGGCAAATTTTGCCCAGCTTCCGGCAAATTCTGCCGGTCATGCGGCAGGGCTTGCCGAGGCGGCAGAATCTGCCGGGTATTTCCTGCCGGGCAGGACAACCGTTTCGCACACCGTCAGCGGCCCGACAACGAGCGCAGCGCTGCCCCAGGACCAGCCGACGCCGAAGCCGGACAGCAGAAGCCGGCGGGATCCTGCGGCCAGGCTGCCGGCCAGCGAAGCGGCCAGCGCCAAGGGAATGGAGGCGGAACTGGTGTTGCCGACGTCGCGCAGGGAAATGACCGTGCGGTCGGCCGCGACGCCAAGCTTCTGGCCCAGATGGCGGATCATCTGGGCATTGGCCTGATGCAGGACGAGGTGGTCGACCATCTCCATGGTCCAGCCGGCGCCGTCGAGTGCGGCCCGCACGCTTCCCGGCACTTCGCGCAGGGTGAAGGCGAAGACCTGGGTCCCGTCCATGAAGAGGCGTGCCGGCCGGTCCGGATGGCGCATCGCCCCGCCGTCGGCCGCCAGATAGGGAGCGCCGGTACCGTCGCTGCCCAGGTCGATGGCGATCGGAGCGGCGCCATCGTCAAGCTCCAGCGCCACCGCGGCGGCCCCGTCGCCGAACAGCGGGGCGACCGCCCGGTCTTCCGGGTCGATCAGCCGCGAGGTGGTGTCGCCGACCAGCAGCAGCGCCCGCCGTCCGGCCAGCTTCAGCATCCCGCCGGCGACCCAAAGCCCATAGACGAAGCCGGAGCAGCCATGGGTGATGTCGAGCACCGCCGCCGCCTTGCGCAGCCCGAGCCGCCGGTGCAGCAGCGATGCGGTGCCGGGCAGCGTCTGGTCATGGGTCTGAGTCACCAGAACCAGCAGGTCGATGCTGTCCGGCTCCCACCCCAATCCGTCGAGCAGTCGGCCGGCGGCGGCCTCGGCAAGATCGCTGGTGCATTGGCCGGGGGCAGCGATCCGCCGCTCCTCGATCCCGGTGGCGGCGGCGACCTTGCGGGCCGCCTCCTCGCCGAACCGGCGGGCGAGGTCCTCGACAGTCTCACGCCCGTCCGGCACACAGCCGACGATTCCGCGCACGCTCACACCGTCGATCCGGCTGGCGACCATCTCCGCCTCCCCCGTTTCCTTACAGCACCACAGGCGGCCTCAGCAGGTGATGCCGCCATCCACTGTAAGGGTCTGTCCCGTGATGAAGCCACCGCCGTCGCCCAGCAGGAAACGGACCAGCGGCACCACGTCCGCGGCAGTGCCCAGACGGCCCAAGGGCGTACGGCGCACGATCTGGTCGCGCTGTCCGCTGGACAGGCTGCCCGACATCTCGGTGTCGAGATAGCCCGGCGCCACGGAATTGACGGTGATCGCCCGCCGGCCGACCTCGCGCGCAAGCGCACGGGTCAGCCCGTCCAGGCCGGCTTTCGACGCCGAATAGGCGGACAGCCCGACATAGCCGCGCTGTCCGATGATGGAGGAGATGTTGACGATCCGCCCGCCCTGCGCACCCGCCCCGCGGGCCACCAGCTTAGCGCGCAGGAAGGCGCGGGCGGCCTGGAGCGCGCCGGTCAGGTTGGTCTGGATCACCGCCTCGGCATCGACCTCCGGAAAGGTCGCCAGCACGCCTTCGCGGGCGATGCCGGCATTGTTGACCAGCCCCCACAGCGGTGAACTGCCGCCCCACGCGACAGCGGCGTCGAAGAAAGCCCGGACTTCCGCCCCGTCGCCGATCCGGCAGGAGTGCCAGAACAGGTCGGGGCCGGCCAGACGGTCCAGCGCCTCAGACGGGGTGCGGCTGCAGGTGGAGACCCGGTAGCCGTCGGCCAGCAACGCCTCCACCAGCGCAAGGCCAAGGCCACGGCTGCCGCCGGTGACGATGACGTGTTTCCTTGCTGGGGATCCGTCATCCATGGGTGGATGGGCAGCGGTCATTGCGGTCCCTTTCGGCTCTTCTTGCCCGCAGCGCTCAGCGGGATATGGTCGGCGAAGGTCAAGGCGCGCGGGCGGGCGGCGGGCGGCAGGTCGGCAGTGGCGGCGCGCAGGCCGGCGCGCACCGTTGCCTCGTCCACGCCCGGCACCGCCACGATGGTGGCGGTCAGTAGATGGCCCGTGATCGGACTGGGCACGGCAAAGACCATGGCGTCGGCCACACCGTCGACCGCCAGCAGGCGGCGTTCCACCGCTTCGGCAGAGACCTTCACCCCACCGACATTGACCAGCCCGTCGAGACGGCCGGCGAACAGCACGCGGTCGCCCTTGCGCTCCACCAGATCGCCGGTGGACAGCCAGCCTTCGCCGTCGGTCAGTCCCGGGGCGGCACGCGGGCTGCGCACCTCCAGCACGCCGTCGACGATGCGGAGCGCCAGCCCGTCCGGTGCATCGTCCAGCCAAGCGGCGGGAAAGCCGGCGCGGCCGTCGGCGACGGCGAACAACGCCCCGGCCTCGGTCGAGGCGTAGATATGGCGCAGCCGGGCGTGGGGAAAGCGCGCCGCCAGCCTGTCGAGAAGCGGTTGGTCAGCGGCCTCGCCACCCAGCGTCACCACGGCCAAAGGCAGTTCCGCATCGCCGAGCGCCATCAGGAAGGCGCGCCAGAAGCTGGGCGTGCCACTGACATGGGTCACGGCATGACGACGCGCCGCCTGCGCCAGGGCGGCCACGGTGACGACACCGGAGCCGGGCACTGAGACCAGCAAAGCACCGGCCGCCGCTGCCGTCAGCATAACCTGGAGACCGGCGAAGGCGCCGGGATCGTAGGTCAGCAACCAGCGCGCCCCATCCTCCGCCACGCCGCGCAGCCGGCCGCGCAGGCGGGCGAAGTCATGGCGCAGGCGCTTGGGCGTGCCGGTGGTGCCGGAGCTTTCCAGCGTGACGGTGAAGCCCTGCCCCGGCTGCCAGCCTTCCGGATCCGACGCGCCACGGGCCAGCAGAAGCCCCTGCCCCGCCGCTTCCGCCGCCGCCAGTGCGGCCAGCACGCGCGATGGACGGTCGGCCTGCACGACACCGCCCACCGGTACCGGCAAGTCGGCGAGATCGGCCCAGGTGAAGATTTCCTCCCCTTCGATCGTGCGGAAGGCGGGATGGAGCCAGTCGGGGGGGCGGCCGGTCATACCGGGACGGTGTAGAGCGCCGCCAGTTCGCCGACGGTGGTGAACTGGCGGAAGCCTTCGCGGAAGGGATCCTGCCCGGTGCGCTGTTCCAGTACCACCAGCAGCGTCGCAAGGTCGAGGGAGTCGATGGGCAGGTCCCCGTCCAGGAATCGGCTGTCCGCCGTCAGGGACGGCAGCGCCTCCCCCTTGTCGGCAGCGATGCGGCCGAGCTCCTCGGCGATCAGGGCGAAGATGCTGTTCGTCATGGTCTGTTCAACTCAGCGGATCGGACGGCCCGGATCGAGCGGCGTCGCAGCTGTCCAGAAAGCCGCGGATGGCGGCGGTCACCGGGCTGGCGGCCTCGATGTGCGGCAGATGGCCGGCCTTGTCGAACACCCGGTAGGGTGCGGCCGGCGGCAGCCGGTCGGCGGGCGGCATCGGAATGATGCGGTCCTCGCGGCCCCACAAGACCTGGATCGGCATCGGGTAGGCGCTCCAGTCCACCGGCGGTCCGCCGTCGGCATGGGCAGCGAACGACCGCTCGACGATGCGCTCCAATCCGGCGCGGCGGACCGGGTCGGCGCCCTGCGCGTGCAGCACCTCGCCGAAGCGGGGGATCAACGGCGAGGGACCGGCGAACAGCCGTTCGGCGCAGACACACCCCTCCGCCACATCGGCGGGTGCCATGGCCCGGCGCAGGAAGCCCAGGTCGAACGGCGTGCCAAGGCCGGCGCTGGACAGCATCGTCAGGCTCGCCACCCGCTCCGGCGCCAGCCTGGCCAGTTCGCGCGCGACATAGCCGCCCATCGAATGGCCGACCAGATGCACGCGCGGCAGTTCCAGCCCGTCGAGGAATTCGACAAGCCAGGGCGCGAAGTCGGAAACCAGCCCGCTGCCGACATCGGGCGTCGATCCGCCATGGCCCGGAAGGTCGACGGCAATGGCGCGCCGCCGGGACGACAGGGCCGACAGGTTGAACTGCCAGGTCAGGCGGTCGCCGGCGAAGCCATGCAGAAGCAGGACAGGCACGCCGCCGCCGCCCACCGAAAGATAGGCGGCAGGACCGCCGGCGACGGTGGCGACACCGGCGCGCAAGCGGCTTCCTTCAGAAACAGGGCGGGCCGAAACGGGCCGGGAGACGGGCACCGGTCAGACCGCGACCGGCGCACCCGCCAGGGCCAGCAGGTCGCCGACCGTCTTGGCCTTGGCCAGCTTTTCGCCTTCAACCACGACGCCGGTCTTCTCGTCCACCAGCGCGATGAAGCTGATGACCGCCAGCGAATCCCAGGCCTCCAGCGATTCCAGGGCCTCGTCGCCGCTCAGCGTACCGGGATCCAGTTCAAGCATCTCGTCAAGAGCGAGAAGGAATTCGTTGCGATCCATCAGTTTTTCTCCTTGGTCGAACCGGCACCGGGTCAGTGCAGCGACTTTTGCCGGACCGAGCGGTTGATGTCCACCCAATCGGGGTGGTCTTGAAGAGTTTTGCAACAATCCTGCCAGCCGAAGGCGGGATTGGCCGGCAGCAGCGTCTCCAGCAGGCGACGCACCAGTTCGTAATCGGCAGGCTCGTCCACGCACCAGCGCTGGCCTTCCAGATCGGGCTCCAGCGGCAGGTCGGGCGCCAGCGCCGTCCCCAGCCGGAACCGGTCGGGGCGGCAGTAGAGATAGGGGGTGACGTGCTCCCGTTCCGCCGGCTCGGTGGCGTTCTCCGCCGCCTCGTCCAGCAGGCGGCGTGGAAAGATCTCGGCATCCAGACCGCGCGGATATCGGTTGCTGTCGATCGACAGGTAATCCAGCGGCTGGCTGTCCTGGAAGGCGGCAATCAGGCGGCCGACCAATATCGGGTCGATCAGCGGACAGTCGGCGGTGACGCGCACCACCAGATCGGCTTCGGCCAGTGCCGCGGCCCCGGCGAAGCGGCCCAGCACATCCAGCTCGTCGCCGCGAAAGACGGTGACGCCAAGTCCCTGCGCACACTCCACCACCGGGTCGTCGGCGGCATTCACCGTGGTCGCCAGCACGACCGCATCGAGGCCAGGCGCTCGGGACAGCCGCTCCAGATGATGGGCCAGCAGCGGGCGGCCGGCAGCAGGCATCAGCACCTTGCCCGGCAGCCGGGTCGAAGTCATGCGCGCCTGCGAGATGGCGACGACTTTCCGGCTGTTCGGGGGCTTACCCATGCGGTTCCTCCCCTGGAGGCGCCAGCATGTCCCAGCCCAGCGGCTCTCCCCGGCGAAGGCGGCGGACGGCGCGGCGCCCCAGCACATCCGGCAGATGTTTGGGCGCCATTCCGAAGCCGGGGCGGATGGAGCGGACATTGGCAGAGGTCAGCGGCTCCCCCGCCTCGACGTCGGCAACGACATAGAGGGAGCGGCGGTAATCGCGGCCGCCGGCCTCGCTGGGCTTCACCCCGTAATCGACGCGGCCCATGGCGGCGGTCGCCATGCGCACGGCATCGGCCATCGCCCTGAACTCCGCCGGTTCCAGCGAAAAGGCGCTGTCGACGCCGCCGTCGGCGCGCGACAGGGTGAAATGCTTCTCGATCACCGACGCCCCCATCGCCGCGGCGGCGACCGGCACGGCGATCCCCTGGCTGTGGTCGGACAGGCCGGTGGCGACACCGTCAAACGCCTCGGCCAGGTGCGGGATCGTCCGCAGGTTGCAGTCCTCCGGCGGGGTGGGATAACCGCTGACGCAGTGCAGCAGGGTGAGCGGGACATCGCCCGCGGCGACCACGGCCTCCTCGATCTCGCCCAGCGTGGCAAGGCCGGTGGAAATGATCAGCGGCTTGCCGGACCGTGCGGCGCGGCGGATCAGGGGAAGGTCGATCACCTCGAAGGACGCGATCTTGAAGGCCGGGGCGTCAAGTTCCTCCAGCAGCTCGATGGCGGTCTCGTCGAAGGGAGAGCTGAAGATGGTCAGCCCGAGCGACCGTGCCCGCTCGAACAGGGGGGCGTGCCAGTTCCACGGGGTGTGCGCCTCGCGGTAGAGGTCATGCAGGGTGCGTCCGTCCCAAAGCCCGCCTTCCAGCCGGAAACCGGGACCGTCATGGGCGATGGTGATGGTGTCGGCGGTATAGGTCTGCAGCTTGACCGCATCGGCTCCCGCCTCCTTGGCCGCCTCCACCAGCGCCAGCGCCCGGCCAAGGTCGCCGTTGTGGTTCCCCGACATCTCCGCGATCAGGTAGGGCGGATGGCCCCGGCCAATCGGGCGTCCCGCGATGGACATCGGCGGTCGGCTGGGGAGACGGCCGGTGGTATGGCCTGGAGCGGCGTTCGACACGGGCAGGTTTTCCAATCGGATCGGTCTGATGGACCCAGTCTTTCACGAAATCATGAAGGAAGGTTAATTTGCGTCGTCCGGCCCGCCGCGCAGCATTGCGCGTGCCTCCTCGCCATAGGCGAGCAACCGCTCGACGCAGCGATTGCGGTCGCCGATCTCGGCAAAACGTGCCTTGGCCGCAAGCCTGGCCTCGGCGAGGGCGTCTGCATCGGTGGCGAGCGCCACGGCGCGCGCCAGATAGCCATCGCGGTCGGACACGCAGAACGCCGGGCCGGCATTGCTGGCGACATCGCCCGAAGCATAACTGATCACCGGCACCCCCTCCGCCAGGGCATAGGAGGCGCCGCCGCCGCCGCCCTGACGAGGCGGATTGAGGAAGACGTGGCAACGGGCATAAAAGGCGAGGATGTCGGGAACATGCCCGAGACAGCGCATGCGGTCCCGATTGCGCAAGCCGGCAAGGCGGCCCGGGAGGTCCTTCACCTCCCCGGCGAAGACCAGGGCGCTGTCCGGGCAGCGGTCCAGAATCTCGTCTAACAGTTCCAGGGTCTCGGCCCCCACTTCCAGATCAAGGCGGGTGCCGACGACCGCGAAGAGGAAAGTGTCGTCCGGGAAGCCGGTTTCGACGCGCTTGCCGTCGGACGGCGGCGGCGTGAAGCCGAAGGTGAAGGGACGGAAACGGCGGGCGAACGGCGCCCGGTAGAGTGCCGGGATAGAGCTGGTGTGATCGTTCTCCTCGTATCCCAGCACGATGTGGGCGAGCGAGATGGTGATGCTGGAGGTGGTGGGGATGGCGACCACCGGACGGGCATCGGCATCGGCGAACAGGTCGGCGACGATGTTGGACCCGCCGAAGGCGACGATGAGATCCGGATCGTAACCCTCGATGGCCTCCACGATGAGCTGCAGCTTGTCCCGGCTGAAGGCCGGCTCGGTGAAGGATGCGACCTTCACCTGCCGGTCGAACATCCTCAGCGCGTAGACGCCCTCCAGATCGGCGGCGACATCCGCCACCATCGGCGGAATGAAGACATTCTCGACCCTGGCGGGCAGTCCGTTGACGTTGATGATGGCGACATCCAGCCCGAATTCGTCCTGCATGCGGGCGGCGAAGTCGAAGCAGTCGCGGGTCGGCTGGTGTCCCTGGTTAGTGAACTGGTTGGTCACGATGGCGACGCGGCGGATCGGTCCGTCGCGAAAGGCCGCCCGCGCCGGTGTCAGGTCCCAGCGCCGCGCGACCTGCCGTACCATCGCCGTGTAATAGCGGAACAGGTCGCACGCCACGAAGGTCGACATCTTCTCGCCGCTGGCCGTACCCAGGAACAGCTGCCGCGAAATGCACCAGTGCGTGTAGTGCAGCGCCGCCGGATCGGCGCTGTCGCCGCCCAGGATCAGGTAATGCAGGATGCGTTCGAGGTGATAGAGATCGCCGGTCAGCTGGAACAGGACGGAGCGCAGCCGTATCGTGTCGGTCGCCGGCACGTCGCGCTCAAGCCGTTCGGCAAGCTCCATCCGGCCATCGAGTTCCATGGTCCGACGGAGCCCATCGCAGAGTGCCGTAAAGCGGTTGAGCTTTTCGGCGTTGATTTGCCGGTCGGTCAAAAAGTCCGCCAGTGCGGCGGCGGCCGCGGTCACGCGGTCGGATGGAGCCGGTTCCGGCATCGTCTTGACCTTTCCACTCCAGACAGCCCACCCGTGTGTACCGCCGCCGCCGCAAGCCGTGCAAGCAGGCACTGCGGCACACAATCCATGGGTGATGTGTGCAGCGCAGCAGAAGCCGTTGCGCAAGACGGCGGATTGGGACAAACTCCGAATATCCACATTTTTATAATGGAGACTGAAATGGCTGGGTTCGACTCCACCGCCGGTGCCTCCGGTGTCGTGACCGGGCTGATCGAAAAGGCCGCAGCCGAGCTGGATGCGATGTCCGATGCCGCGGCTGAGATCGCCCCGGAGGTCGGCGACCTCACCGGTGTGCTGGTGGAGGCGCAGCGCATTGCCGACCGTGCCGCCCTGGACTTGCGCCGGCTGACGCAAAAGCTGCCGCGGACGGCCGCCGCCTAGAGCTTCAACCCGGCGACGCCGTCCAGGATCGCGCCTTCGTTCAGGGCGCGGCGCTCCAGCTTGGCGCCGAACAGCTTGGCGCCGGTCAGGTCGGTCCTGGTGAGGTCGCAGCCGCGCAGGTTGGCGAAGGACAGGTCGGCATTGCCGAGATTGACCGACCGCAAACAGGCGCCGCTGAGATCGGCATAGCGCAGCTTCGCCCCCGACATATCGGACGGACGGGAACGCTGCTCGTCGAACACCAGGGGGCGCAGGTTGAGGTTGCGCAGGTCGGCATTGTTCAGCTTGGCATTCCGCAGGCTGATGCCGCGCAGGTCGCCGTCCGTCAGCTTGGCACCACGCATGTCGGCACGGTCCAGCACCGCGGCCTGCAACTGCACGCCGGACAGATCCAGGCCATAGAGCGTCGCCCCGGCCGCGCGCAGCATGGTCAGGCACATGTGGGCCAGCGACGGAGCATGGCGCAAGTCGAAACCGGACAGGTCGAGCATCGCGCCCTGCGCCCCGCTCGACCCCACCCAGGTCATGTGGTCGGCCAGCAGATCTTCCAGAGACCGCCCCAACTCCGCCACCACCCGCCCGACCGGCTTGTCGGTCAGCGCGTCTTCGACATCGGCGTCGGTGAGGTCGGCCATCACCATGGTGGCGCCGGTCAGCACCGCACCGCGCAGGCAGGCACCGCGCAGATCGGCACCGGACAGGTCGGCCCCTTCCATGTTGGAGCCGGTGAAGTTGGCGCCGCGCATCGTCGCCCGAACCAGCTTGCACCCGCGCATCACCGCGTCCGAGAAATCGGTATGGACCGCCATGATGCCCGACATCCGGGCATTGGTCAGGTTGGCCCCGGACAGGTCGGCACCGTCGGCTTCGGCCGGCGTGGACTCGATCTGCACCATGTGGAGATGGCCGGAGCGGTCCTTCTCGGCCAGGGAGCCGTCGCGCAGGTCCGCCTCGAACAGGTTGGCGCCGACAAGGATGGCGCCACGCAGACAGGCGCCGCGCAGATCCGCCTTGATCAGGCTGGCGCCGTCGAAATTGGCCTGCCGCAGGTCGGCGACGAAGAAGGAGGCACAGTCGAGCCGCGCACCGGACAGGTCGGCGCCGCGTAGGCTGGCGCCGACGAAATCGGCATGGGCCAGATCCCGCCCCGACAAATCGAGGCCCGACAGATCGCAGAAGGACAGATTGGCACGCGCCCCGCCGACGCGGGCATTGCGGAACATCTCGTGTTTACGCACGGCCTGATCGAGCTGCGCCTGATCGAGGCGCTTGAGCGTGCGATTCTGCACCATTGTCCCGTGAACTCCCTTTCCCGGCGCCAGTGTGCGGCAAGCCAGCTTCAGAAAGGGTTAACTCATGCGGCCGACTCGTTCTCCATAGCCTGCTCACCGCCATCGGCCGGACGGCTCCGCTCCGACAGGATGGAGGCGATGACTCCGCGCAGGTCCTCGGGCGACACCGGCTTGTGCAGAAGCCGGCAGCCGGTGGCGACCGCCTCGCGGATGCGTTCGGGCGCGGTGTCGCCGGTCAGGATCAGGCCGGGCACCGGGCGGCCCAGCCGCTCCCCCAGCTTTGCCACCATCTGCACGCCGGTCAACCGGCCCGGCAGGCGGAAATCGCTGACGATGAGGTCGGGAACCGGTGTGTCGGCAGGCGCGGCCGTCGGCCTGCTTCCGCCCACCAGCGCCAGCGCGGTCTCGCCCTCGTCCGCGACGATGACGCGATAGTCCCAGCTTTCCAGCAGCAGCCGCACGGCATCGCGCTGGATCGGGTCGTCCTCCACCACAAGGATCAGCCGGTCGCCGGCAACCACCGGATCGGCGTCCTGCACCGGGGCTGCGGCCGACACCCGTTCGGTCCCGACCACCGGCACGCTGACCGCGAAGACCGAACCGCGGCCCTGGAGCGACCGGACCTCCACCGCATGGCCCAGAAGCGCCGCCTTGCGCCGCACCTTGGCAAGCCCGAGGCCAAGGCCCTGGCGGCGGTCGCGCTCCGGATTGCCGAGCTGGACGAAGTCCTCGAAGATGTTGTCGAGCTGTTCGGACGGGATGCCGGTTCCGGTGTCCCAGACTTCTATGCGCAGCCACCGCCCCTGACGACTTCCCTGATGGCGGCAGCCGATGGTGACCCGGCCCTTGTCGGTGAAGCGGATGGCGTTGCGCACCAGATCGCCCAGCATGCGGGTCAGCAGCGTACGGTCGGTGCGGATCACCATCCGGGTGGGCATCGCGCGCAGGACCAGCCCCTTTTCCGCCGCCAAGCCGCGGAATTCGGCCAGCAGATCCTCGAACACCGCCGACACCGGCACGTCGACCAACTGAGGCCGGACCACGCCGGCATCCAGCGTCGCCACCTCCAGCAGGGCATGCAGAAGCTTTTCGCCGGCATCCAGCGCCTCGCCCATCTTCTCGGCGATTGCATGGTCACGGGTGTTGGCGAGGCGCTCCATCAGGATGTGATGAAACAGCCGCAAGGCCTGGAAGGGCTGACGCAGGTCATGATTGGCCGCCGACAGGAAGCGGCCCTTGGCCTGGTTGGCCCGCTCCTTTTCCTCCAGCGCGCGGCTCAGCTTCACGTTGAGGGCGCTGAGCGCCGCCGTGCGCTCCTCCACCCGCTGCTCCAACTGGACATTGGCCTGTTCGAGCTGGGCATTCGCCTCCGTCAGCGCCTGGCGGGCCAGAGCCTCGCGTTGCAGGCTGGCGGCGCCGAGCAGGGAAAGGCCGGCCAGCGCGGCGACGCCGGCGACCACCACGATAAGGCCGCGCTCCATGCGGACATACCAGGGATCCAGCACGCTGGTGCGCGGGGTCGTCACCGCCGACAGGATCGGCAGGCCGTTCATCCGCTTCAAGCCGATAATCGATTGCTTGCCGTTCACCATCCATTTCGCATCGACCCGGATGGCCCCGGCTTCAAGCCGCGGCAGCGGGCCGAGCGACGGGGCGCCCGTGCCGGCGAGACGGACGCCGTCGGGACGGTACAATCCGACCGAACGGACGCTCGCGTCGCCGAACGACTTCAGCACCGGCTCCAGGGTCGCCAGCGGCACGGCCACCAGGACCGCCCCATCGAAAACGCCCGCCGCGGTGTGGATGCGGCGGGCGAGAAGAATGGCCGGCTGCCCCGCCACGTGCCCGAAGGCCGGCAGGATCCGATGCTCCTCCTCCGGCGATAAGGGGCGGACCAGAAGCGACAGGCCATCGCTGGTTTCCGGCTCGGCAAAGGCGACGGTGGGACCGTAAAGCGCCGTCCCGTCGACACTGAGCAGCGTGACGCGGCCGTTGCGCTCCACGGCCATCGCCTCGGGCAGTGTGCGCTGTGCCCAGGACGCCAGGCCCCGCCCATCCATCCGTCCGGCTATCTGCTCCAGAAGGCCGACGCTGGCCTCCAGCACGCCGCGCGCATGGCCGTCGAACAGAATGGCCGCTTCCCGTGCATCCTTCTCGGCACGGTCGAGCGTATCGCGATAGTCGAGTGCGGTGACAGCGGCCCAGGAGGCCGTCCCCAAGAGCGCCAGCATCGCGCATAGGAAGGCGACCAGCATCCGTGGAGAGGCGGCGAGACGACGGGGGCCGGCGGCGAAAGACAGGGAAGGCGGGGGCATCTGCGGTGATGACATCGGCCCGGTCACGCGGGCATTGGCTGGATCAGCGGCAGACGATGCCGAAGCTCCTTCCAAAGCGGCGGAGACTGGTGGATGACGGTCATCGGCGGGAAATCCTGGACGGTGGCGGAACTGGGCGGGCGACGGACTGGTCCGCCTGCGATTGGGGAACCAATCGGACCGGCAGGAAACAGCCAAGAGTAAGGTTCAACTTTTCCGAATGCTTGAATGACGAATCAACCCGCAGTTCCCCGTTCGGTTGACGGTTTGGAACTATAGCTTAGCCCCATTAGCCAGAGGAACAATATCACAGGAAGAAATCCCACGCGATCAGTCTTGGCGACTATGACCAATATCGTAACCACCTGCCCATTGGGTCAGAGCGGGTTAAGCGCAATCGTAGAATATCCTGCGCAATTTTGAGCCTCTTCACCACTTTTGATAAAGGGCGTGGCGGCTGCCGGTTGCGGTTCACGCGTCGAAAACGCAAATGGGCCGCACGCGCGGGAGGCGCGGCGGCGTTGCAGGAACAGGGCGTTCAGATCAGGGAGGGGGTGCGGACGTCTGCGTCTCGCCACGCACGATCAGAATCAGGCCGTCATCCGCCGCTTCGATCTCCTTGCCGGCGTCGCGGGGGATCGGGACTTTCTGGCGGCGGCAGAACAGCAGAAGCAGCGCCAGCGTCTTGCTGGGCGTGAAGACAACCTCCCGCGATCTGGAGGCGCCGCTTTGCTGGATTTGGACCGACAGACCGCCATCGGAGGTCGGCGTCACCATGGTGACGACGCCCAGCGGCAGATCCGTCTGGTTGGGAGCCTTCTGGTACCAGGCGAGGGCTTTCTTCAGGGCGGAATTGGTGAAGAACAGTTCACGTGTCTCGACGATCATTCCATCCCTGACCAAACACTCACGCCCGGCCGCCCTCCAGTCCCGGATTGAGCCGGAACGTGATCGCGCGCCCCAGTTTGGATTCCCGCAGAAGGATCTGCTTGGTTTCCAGCAGCTTGATGGCCCGGTTCACATTGGGCCGCTGCATGCCCAGCGCATCAGCCAGTTCGGACTGGAGCACCGGAACGGAGCGATCGAAATGGAGCCTCCGGCTCAGATAGGTGAACACACGAAGCGCCTCCAGAGTGATCTCGCGGTCGGTCGAAACGGCTCTGGAGATGACGTCATGATGATGCAGCATCGTGGCCTCGGTACGCAAGGTTGTCAGGTTGCTGGGGCGATAATCGGAATGGTTCGGCGTTGCGCCCCGCAGGCCCGCGGTGCCGGATGAAATCTGCGATCCCGTGTTCGGTTGCGTCATCGGCCCTTCCCTTCCGCTGTGGCCGGCAAGGCCGGCGTTTTCGAATGAGGTGACCGTACCGCAGGATTATTGTTCGCGTATGTCGCCACGATTTCGCCGCTGACATAATTGGTGTCTGTGGAAGCAATCATGAAATCGGATTGAAACCGCAGGACGCCTGCCACAGCCCCGAGACCGCCCGATGCTGCGCCGTTTTGTCGCGGGAACCGGTCCGGTTACAGCCTTGTTTCAACTCTCATATGCCCGGCGATGGAGTGCCGGAGTTGGAAGGGAGGGCCGCCATGCACCGACTGATCCTGCTGCGCCATGGGCAGAGCGTGTGGAATGCGGAAGACCGCTTCACCGGGTGGACCGATGTCGGCCTGACCGACCGTGGCATTGCTGAAACCCGCAAGGCCGCAGAGTTGCTGAAGGCCGCCGGCATCGATGTGGACATCGCCTTCACCTCGGTGCTGAGCCGGGCAATCGAGACTCTCCATCTCGTCCTGCGTGACATGGACCGGCTGTGGCTGCCGGTGCACAAGCACTGGCGCCTGAACGAGCGGCATTACGGCGCCCTGCAAGGGCTGAACAAAGCGGAGACGGCGGAGCGCCACGGGGCCGAACAGGTGTTCCAGTGGCGGCGAAGCTGGAACGTGCCCCCGCCGCCCATCGAACCGGACGACCCGCGGTCCGCCGTGACCGACCGCCGTTACGCCGGCCTCGCCAAGGTGAACCTGCCGCGCGGCGAGAGCCTGAAGGACACCACCGAGCGCGTGATCCCCTTCTGGCGTGACGAGATGGCTCCGGCACTGCGGCTGGGAGCCCGCGTTCTGGTCTCGGCCCACGGCAACAGCCTGCGCGGGCTGGTCAAGCATCTCGACACCGTCGACGACCAGGACATCCCGCTGTTCGAAATCCCGACCAGCCGCCCGCTGGTCTATGAGCTGGGCGCCGACCTGACGCCGCTCCGCCGCTACTTCCTGAGTGAGAACGGCACGGTCGAGGAGATCGTCTGGCCGAAGCGCGAGGGACCTGTCAAGGACAGCAGTGCCGCGGCTTGAGCCTTCCTTTACGGGGTCGCGCCACGCCGCTTTGGGCCGCGGCCGGTGCGGGGGCCGCCCCGGTTGGGAGCGCGCCCCGCCGGGGCGCCCTCCTTCGCCACCGGATGGTGGAAATGGTACTGGTGTGCCGGCTTCTCGCCATTGCCCCGCTCCGGCGGACCGCGACGCCCGCCCCGGCGCTCCTCGACACGGCTGCTGTAACAGTTGTCGCAAACGCGGAAGCGGTGGTTGGCCTTCAGCCGCGTGCCGCAGACCGGACAGGCGCGGGCGAGCGAGCGCTCGGCGAGCGTCCGCTCGATGAAGGCGTTCAGGTGCGCCCGGCGCTCCTGGCACAAATCCATCTCGGGATAAGCATCCGGGAAGCGGTAGGCGAGCCAGGCGTAGGCGGTCAGTTCCTTCACCGCGCGCTCGGCCTTCTCCAGCTCCACGTCGGTCCCGACACTGTGGCGGAAGCGCTCGGCAGCGTCCGGGGCGGCGTTGGGGATTCCCTTGCCCTGGTTGATCGCCCAGCCGCCCAGGAGGCGCAGGTTGTTCTGGTCGCGGGTGTCGATAGGGCAGCGGGCCAGCATGTCGCGCTGGGCCAGCGGCAGCCGGGCGCGGTCAACCGCCGCCGCCGCCTGGATGCGCTGCTCCAGATCGGTCATGCGGAAGGTCTGGTTGGCGCGCAGCAGCTCCTGCCCGGCGGTGCGCAGCACCTTGGCGAGGCTGTCGGTGTCCAGTTCGCGCGCGATGGCTTCGACATGACTGAGGTTGGGCGAAATCCATGAGCGCGGATCTTCCGGCGGCACCGGCGGCGAGGTCAGCGCCCGGCGAACCGGGTTGATGTTCTCGCCATCCAGAACCGCGACACGGCCCTCTTCCCGCAAGCCGAAGCGGCCGGCGCGCCCGCCGATCTGCCGGATCTCCGACGCGGTCAGTTCACGTTCCTCCCGCCCGTCATATTTGCGGGTGGTCGACAGAACGACGCGGGCGACCGGCAGGTTCAACCCCATGCCGATGGCGTCGGTCGCCACCAGCACGTCGGCGGTGCCCTCGCGGAAACGGCGCGCCTCGGCGCGGCGGACCTCCGGCGACAGGGCGCCGTAGATCACCGCGACATTGTGGTTGCGGCCCAGCAGGTCGTGGCGTAGCGCCATCACGTCCTTGCGCGAGAAGGCGATCAGCGCGTCGCCGGCCTTCACCTCCTCCAGCTTCACCCGCTCCTCCTGGACGCGCAGCGGCGACTTGCGGGTGAACTCGACGACCTCCAGCTCCTCGCCCATGGCGTCGGCCAGACGCTTGACGTAGGGAATGGCGTCGGCCGAGCCGGTCATCAGGATTTCCGGCGCCGCCACGCCGGCCACCGCCTGGGTCCAGGCCCAGCCGCGGTCGGGGTCGCCGATCATCTGGATCTCGTCGATGACGCAGGCGCCCCAGACCTTGCTGGTGTTCACCATCTCGATGGTGGAGGAGGTGAAGGCGGCACCCGGCCGCACGTCGCGCTCCTCGCCGGTGACGAGGCTGCACGGCCGACCGCGCGTCTCCAGCGCCTCCTGCCCTTCCAGAGCCAGCAGGCGCAGCGGGGCGAGGTAGCAGCCGCTTTCCGCCTCGGCCAGCCGGTCCATCGCCGCGTGGGTCTTGCCCGAGTTGGTCGGGCCGACGAACAGCCGCAGCTTGCGGATCATCGCGCGGGCGGTGGCGAAGCTGTCGAGATAGACGCCCATGCCGGACGCGTCCTCCAGCCGCTCCCGCCGCACCTTCAGGCCGGCACGGGATGCTGCGGTGGAGAAGGCTTCCTCCATCGCGTCGAGCAGGGTCTGCAGGCGCGGGATGCGGCCGCCGAAGCCGACGACACGCCCCAGCTCGTCGGCGAAGCCCTTCGGCCGCCAGGAGTCGCCGAAGCCGGCCGCCCGCTGCGCCATCGACGCGAACCAGCCGTCGACGCGGTCCTTCGCCTTGGCGATGGCCGGCGAGGACAGGCAGGCACCCTTGACCCGCTTGCCCAGCGCTTTGGCCTGCGGCCGGCCGAACCCCTCCTCGATGGTCAGCAGGCCCCAGAGGTCGGCCTCGATGTCGGGCAGCGGGCCGAGCGCCACCTTGAAGCGCAGCTTGAGTTTGCGGTCGGTGCCGGGGATCTGGACGACATGGTTGACCGCGACCGTCCAGCGCGCCGGGGTGCTGTCCGCGTCCACCTCGATCCCATCGCCGCGCACCACGGCAGCCACCGCGCGCAGGGCGTCGCGGCGGTCGAATTCGTCGGCGGTGCCGGGGGTACGGCCGGAACGGGCGTTGTCGGAAGTGTCGTCGGTCATGATCGTCTTTTCTTGAAATTGCCCCGGTGATGCAAGCGCTTCGGCCGGCCACATCGGCCAAGCGGCCAGTCCGGCAAGGCCGCCGGGCCCTGCCCTCAGACAACAGCCATAGAGCGCCAGGGTCTCTCTTTATGGCCGGGGTCTCACTTTATGGGTCTGACCGGTCGATTCGGCAAGCCGAATCCCCCGATGGGAGCAAGCCCGGGCTAATTCGAATCCGTCGCAGTTTCGCCGATCTCGCCCGTGCGAAAAGGGGGGAGGCACGGCCACATAGAGCCACGCAGGTTTGGTGGTCCGACCCCAACGGGTTAGCCGCCGCCGCCCGGCGGACAGGCCCGGCACGGGGTCGAGCCGGACCGGCCGCCAGATCGGTCGCGTAACGCTCAATGCTTTGTTCCGATTAATTTTTTTGGGAGATGCGCATGCCGAACCCTCGTGAGGTCCTGGAACTGATCGAGCGCATGCGGTGCATTTCGAACGACGGCGAGCGCCGGGCCCTGATCGAACGGCTGGGCGCGGTCGACCGTCCGACGGTGCTGTCCTTCCTGAACGCGCATGGGCTGAACGTCTGCATGACGTCGGACGCGGCGCTGGCCGCCTTCGGCGCGTCCGACGTGCTGCTGCGCGACGGGATCGGGTTGCAGGCGGTTCTGCCGGTGCTGGGCATGCCGGCCGGCCTGAACATGAACGGCACCGATTTCATCCCGCTGCTGCTGAAGACCCTCAGCCCCCGCAAGGTCGCGATCTACGGCACGGCCACCCCGTGGCTGGACCGTGCCCGCGTGGCGCTGGAGACGGCGACGCCGCACCGCTACGCCGACCTTCAGCACGGCTTCCACCCGGTGGAGCATTACACCGCCCAGGCGCGGGCCAACCGCCCCGACGTGATCCTGCTCGCCATGGGCATGCCCAAGCAGGAGCAGGTCGCCGCGGAGCTGAAGCGCGCGCTGGATCACCCGGTGCTGATCGTCAACGGCGGCGCCATCGTCGATTTCCTGGCGGGCCGCTTCAAGCGCGCTCCGGAAGCCGTCCAGCGCTCCGGCCTGGAATGGGCCTTCCGTCTGGCGCAGGAGCCCCGCCGCCTGTTCCGCCGCTATTGTATCGGTGCCTTCGGCTTCGCCTGGAGCACTTATCGTCTTCGCCGTGCCGCATCCCTCCGAACCCGCGGGACGGGCGCCGCAGCGCCCGCTTCCACCCGGATCGCCCCGTCATCGATCCGGCGGTCGCCTATCCAGAAGGAGCTTTGAGACGTGGAAAACCTTCCCCAGATCAACAACGGAGGCCACGGCCCTGGAAGCCATGGCGGCCTGCCGGCTCAGGCGTGGCCCACCCAGGTCGGCCACCATACGCCGCGTGAGTTCGACGGCCCCGCTCCGGCGATGGGCCCCGACTTCCGCTTCATCCTGCGGGTGCTGGCGGCACACAAGACGCTGATCATCCTGATCGTGCTGGCGCTGACGGCCCTGTCGGCCTTCGCCGTCTCTCTGATGAAGGACAAGTACACCTCCGAAGCCCTTCTGCTGGTCGACAACCGGCAGGTCCGCGTCGTCCGCGCGGAAGACCAGGCGCTGAACTCCATCACGCCGGAAGACGGCGCGATCCTCAGCGAGATCGAAATCCTCAAGTCCACCGCCGTTCTGTCCCAGGCGGTCGCAGACCTGAAGCTCGCGACCAACCAGGAATACAACCCGCCGGTCCAGGCCGACGAGACGAAGCCCTTCGTCGAGCGCGCCACCGCCTGGACCCGCGAGCAGGCCCACGCCGTGTTCGGTCCGGAACTGCCGGGCGTCGTCCAGGCCGTCTTGGCCCATGGCGACAACATGACCAAGGACACCCACCTGCGCGAGACCCGTGCCGCCGACAGCATCGACGGCGTGCTCGACCGCGTCCGCCGCAACCTCGAGGTCGGCGTCGTCGGCCGGTCGCGCGTGATCCAGGTCCGCTACACCGCCGGCGACCCCGAGATCGCCCAGAAGGTGGTGGACACCGTCGTCCGCCGCTACATGGAAACCCGCCAGCAGATGGACCGCGACCTGTCCACCAGCGCCGTCGCCTGGCTGGAAGACCGCATCGCCACCCTGCGCAAGGAAGTCGCCGCCGCCGACACCAAGGTCGACGCCGTCCGCTTCAAGGCCGGTCTGGTCAAGAACGGCACCAACGGCCTGATGGCCACCACCGAGCTTGAGCAGGCCCGCCTGCGTCTGGCCGAAGCCACCGCCAACCGCGCCCGCGCCGTCGCCCAGGCCCAGACGCTGGAACGCAGCGCCGGCAACGGCGGCAGCCTCGCCTCGCCGGTCGTCGCCCAGCTCCGCGCCACCGTCGCCTCGATCTCCACCGAGCTGGCCCAGCTGTCGCGCCAGTACGGTCCGAAGCACCCGCGCATCCAGGAACTCCAGGCCCGCCTGAACGAAGCGAACTCCTCGCTGCAGCAGGAAGTCCGCCATGAGATCGGCGGCGTCCGCGAGGCGGCCAACGTCGCCATCGAGCAGGAAAACGCCCTGAAGGCGATGATCGCCAAGCTGGAAACCGGCTATCAGACCATGGCCGAGGAAGCGGTGCCTCTGCGCACGCTGGAGGCCGAGGCCCAGGCCAAGCGCCAGCTGCTGGACAGCCTGCTCGGCCGTCTGGAAGAGGTGCAGGCCCAGCAGGACAACCGTGCCTTCCCGACCGCCGTCAAGCTGGTCTCGGCGCCGCAGGTTCCGCATGAGCCGTCGGGTCCGTTCCGCCTCCTGATGCTGCTGGCCGGCTTCGTCGCCTCGCTCGCCGTCGCCATCTTCATCGTCTTCGGCATCGAGCTGTTCCAGCGCCGCATCCGCACCCCGGAAGCCGTCCGCCGCATCCTGGGCGTGGGCACGGTCCATATCGTCCCCCACCACTCCACCCGCGGCACCCGCGGCCGTCTCGACCAGATCTTCCAGAACCATCCGTTCTCGCTGTTCTCGGAATCGATGCGCGCCCTGTTCCGCAACCACCTGTCGGATCTGGGTCCGGTCGGCTCCATCGCCGTCACCTCGGCCCGCCCGCAGGACGGCAAGACCTCGATGAGCCTCGCCGTCGCCCAGGTCGCCGCCCAGGCCGGCCGCCGCGTGGTGGTGGTCGACACCGACTTCCGCCGGTCGCGCATCGACGGCCTGTTCAACCTGTCGGCCAAGAAGGGTCTGTCCGACTGGGTTTCCGGCACCGCCACCCTGGACGAGATCGTCCACACCAGTGAGGACGCGCCCTATGCGATGATCCCCGCCGGCCGCCTGATGCCGGAGACGCTGGACCGCTTCAACGTCGACGGCCTGATCCACCTGATGGCCGGCCTGTCGCCGCACTTCGACCTGGTGGTGTTCGACACCGCCCCGGCACTGGCCGTGTCGGATGCCCGCATCGTCTGCGGCGCCGCCTCCAAGGTGCTGTTCGTCAGCCGCTGGGGCCACACCACGGCCAGCGACCTGCAGGCGGTCGCCGATCTGGGTCCGATCGACCACAGCAAGTTCGTCGCGGTGATGACCGACGTGAACCTGAAGAAGGCGGCGTCGCGCGGTTACCAGGGTCCCTACAACAGCTACATGGCGACCCGGAAATACTACGGCGACACCACCCTGCGGACCGCCCCGTAACGCGGGAAGCCAGGGTGACCTGAAGCTCCTTCGACCCAGAGGCCCTTTCCGTCCGGACGCTGCTGCGTCCGGAGGGAGGGGCTTCTTCATGACCGGCTACCGCGACCAGAGGAGAAGCCCCTCCCCATGATCACGCTTCCGAAGCCCGGCCTTCCCAAATGGCGCCCCTCCCGGCGCGAGCTGCTGTGGACCGCCGCCGCCGGTGCGGTGCTGGCGAGCTGCCGCGGCGCCAGCGGTCCGACATCGGCGGAAGCCGCCGCCGCCCAACCGCAGGCGGCCGAGCCGGTGGTGACCCTGCGCGAGGCCTGCCGGGCGCTGGGCATCCGCCACGGCGCCGCCCGCGACCATTTCATCGATCCGGAAGACCCGATGCTCGACCGGCTGATGGCGCGCGAATGCGATGTCGTCACCCCGGAGAATGGCGGCAAATGGGGTGTCTTCCAGCACACAGAGGGCAATTACGACTGGCGCCGCTTCGATGCCGCGGTTGAACTGGCGCGTGGTATCGGCGCCACGCCGAACTGGCACACGATCATCTGGCAGCATATGGGCATGCCGCCCTACATGAAGCTTCCGGCAGGCCGGCAGGCGGAGCTGGGCATCTCGGAAAGCGCCTATTTCTCGCCGGACGGCACGCTGAGCGCCGAGACTGTCTGGCCCCGCTTCACCGGCGTGGTCGAGGCGGTGCGGCAGCGCTACGGCGACGTCTTCTACCGCATCGACGTGGCCAACGAGGTCTTCTTCTGGGAGACGGTGGAGAGCCACCCGAAGGAACAGGACCGCTACGGCTTCCGCCGCGGCATGTGGTGGGTGGCGGCCGGCGGGGCGGAGAAAGGGCCGGAGTGGCTCGATCCCTTCTTCCACCATGTGCACAAGGCGTTCCCCAAGGCGAAGCTGGTGCTGAACGAGTTCGGCATCGAGATCGACGAGGGCTGGCAACAGCGCAAGCGTGCCTATCTGCTCGACTGGCTGACCGGGGCGGTGAAGCGCGGCGTGCCGATCCATGGCATCGGGCTGCAAAGCCACCTGATCGGCGGCAAGCCCTATGACAGCGCCGGCATGCGCAAATTCCTGCGCGCGGTCGACAAGCTGGGCCTGTCCGTCCATCTGACGGAGATGGACGTGGACGAGACCCGCCTGCCGCGCTCCTGGTCGCGTGTGGAGAAGGACCGGGCGATGGCCCAGCTGGCCCGGCAATATCTGGCCGACATGCTGGACAATGCACGGGTGGAGGAGCTGTGCTGGTGGCACCTGCGCTCCGACCTGAATTTCATTGCGCGGGAGCATCCGGATCTGGGTGCCCACCCCTCCCCCTATGACGAAGAGTCGCGGCCGCTTCCGCTCTACACGGCGGTGGTGGAGACGCTGCGGGAGAAGGCGCGCACCGGCAAGGCGCGGTCGGGGTGAAGGCCGCCCGGGTGACGTACCGCAGGGGTAAGCCTTTGGCGCCAACCACCCCCTGCGATAGGCCCGTGCACTTTCTCGTTCGCGCGCGCGCGTCCGGCCCCGCTCCCGATTAGAGTCCCTCAATGCGTCCTGTACCCATCTGATGGAGAGGTCGATCGTGCAGAACACAGCCGACACATTGCCGATGGATCGCCTGCCCGCCGATCGCACGGCGGACGATGCGCTCGTCGAGCGCTACCGGCGGAAGTTCCACCTCTCGCCGACCTACCCACTGACGGCAGAGATGGTGCAGCGCCACTGGGACCTGGAGCGCCGGCTTGCCCGCGAGCTGCTGGACAGCAAGCCGGACGAGCGCTGGGACGTGTTCGAGGAGGCCTATACGACGCTCTACACCAGCTGTCCGTGGCTGAACGAGGCGGAGGACGATGCCCACACCCGCAACGACGACCTCGACTTCCGCCATTTCCTGACGTTGCTGGGCGGGCCGCAGGAGGTCTACGAGGTGGGATCGGGCAAGGCGCGGCTTCTGCGCTACCTCGCCCGCCACGGCTACCGCTGCGTCGCCACCGAGGTGACGCGCGAGCGCGGCGCGACCTGGATCGAGCAGGATTCCAACGTCAGCTGGAAGAACAGCGACGGCATCCACCTCGCCCGCTTCGAGGCGGCCGACCGCTATGACAGCGTGATCTCCACCCATGTGGTGGAGCACATGCATCCGGAAGACGTCCTCACCCACATGGAGAATGTCCGCACCATCCTGAAGCCGGGCGGCAAGTACATCCTCAGCATGCCGCACAAATACGCCGGCCCGGCCGATCTGTCGGAGGTGTTCGGCCTGAACGAGCCGATCTGCATGCATCTGCGCGAATATGGCTGGGGCGAGACGGAAGCCATGCTGCGCAAAGCGGGCTTCGGCCGCGTGGAGGCCGTCTACATTCTGCCGATGGCGGTGCGCCGCCGGATGAACCTGCATTTCGCCAGCCGCGCCTATCTGGGCTATGTGAAGCTGGTTGAGGCATTTTTGGGACGGCTGCCGTTAACCCTTAATCGCAAGCTCGGAAGGGTTGGTCAGCTCTATCTGTTCAGGCCCGAGGTTTTCGTGGTTGCCCACAAGCCCGGCTGATACCCGTTTGAGCGCTACAAAAAAGCGCTAAATCAAAGACTTAACAACACGAAAAACCCCTTTGTTGCTGCAATGCATCGACAAAGGGGTTTTTCGTGTCTCTTTCTTTTCACAAGTGGTAGTGGCATTAGAGCCGCATTTCGCTAAAATTTGAAATACCTCGTTAACCTTTTCCGGCCAGATTGGGTTTCAGCGAAATTCACGGAAAAGAGGATACTTCCAATGGCAACGAGCCCCGTCGATACGACCTTCGTCGTCAATGCCTCGGGTGTGACTGCCGGAGGAGTCTGGCCGCATTTCAAGTTCCTCGTCGATGGCGTTGCCGTCGGCCAGGCGACGGTCAATTCCACCAGCGCCGGCCGGTACAGCTTCACCACCAAGGTGGCTCCCGACGCCGCGCACAAGGTCCAGATCGTGTATGACAACGACTGGCTGTCGACCGACAAGGCCGGCATGTACCGCGACCTGATCGTCAAGTCGATCGAAGTCAACGGCAAGACCATCGCTTCCAACAGCTCGACGGTCTCCTACGCCGCTGAAGGTCAGGGCACGCTGTCCGGCCGCGAAATGCTGTCCTGGAGCGGCTCACTCGATTTCAACATGTCCAAGGACATGTTCGCCAGCTCCACCGGGACCCCGACCACTCCGACCACCCCCACGACTCCTACCACGCCGACGACCCCGACCACCGGCGGCACGCCGATCGTCGTGAATGCCTACGGCAATGCGGCCGGCGGCGTGAACGCCCACTTCAAGGTTCTGGTCGACGGCAAGATGATCGGTGAAGGCACGGCCGGCACCGCCGCCAAGGACTTCACCTTCAAAGCGGATGTCAGCGCCGACGTCGCCCACAAGGTCCAGATCCAGTACGACAACGACGCTGTGGTCAACGGTGTCGACCGCAACCTGTACGTCAACAAGATCACCATCGGCGGCCACGCCGTGAACCCGACCGACAGCATCGTGTCGATCGACAAGGGTGCCCTGGACGGCAAGGACGTCGTCGCCGGCCAGCAGGCCATGTGGTGGAACGGCACCATGGAGGTGAAGGCCGACAAGTCCTGGTTCGCCGGCACCACCACCACCCCGACCACCCCCACCACGCCGACCCAGCCGAGCCTGTCGGTCAGCGACGTGACGGTGACGGAGCCGACCGGTACCAAGACCGCCGGCGGCATCCAGGGCTTCCTGCACACCCAGGGCAACCAGATCGTCGACGAGGCCGGCAACACCGTCCGCCTGACCGGTGTGAACTGGTTCGGTGGCGAGGGCTACAACTACGTGCCAGCCGGCCTGTGGGCCGACAGCTACCAGGGCCACCTGGAGAAGATGAAGTCGGTCGGCTTCAACACCATCCGCCTGACCATGTCGGACGAGATGTTCGACAGCACCGCGGTGACGAACGGCATCGACTATTCGAAGAACCCGGATCTGGCCGGCCTGACCCGCCTGCAGGTCTATGACAAGGTCATCGACTATGCCGGCAAGCTCGGCATGAAGGTGATCCTCGACCACCACCGCAACGACGGCGGCGCCGGCACCAACGAACACGGGCTGTGGTACACCGACAAGCACCCGGAATCGACGGTGATCAACAACTGGAAGATGCTGGCCCAGCATTATGCCGGCAACGAGACCGTCATCGGTGCCGACCTGCACAATGAGCCGAGCGTCAGCGCCACCTGGGGCGGCAGCGCCGCCACCGACTGGGCCTCGGCCGCCGAGCGCATCGGCAACGCCATCCAGACCGTCAACAAGGACTGGCTGCTGTTCGTCGAAGGCACGGAGTGGAGCAGCACGCTGGCCGGTGCGCAGGCGCGCCCGATCCACTTCGACACCCCCAACAAGCTGGTTTACTCGCCGCACGCCTACGGCCAGAGCGTCGGGCAGTTCAGCTGGCTGAACGACCCGAACTACCCCAACAACCTACCGGCGCAGTACGACAAGATGTGGGGGTACCTGTACAAGAACGACACCGCGCCGATCCTGCTGGGCGAATGGGGCGGCCAGTTCACCAGCTCGGCCGAGCAGACCTGGGCCAAGACGATGGCCAAGTACCTGAACGGCGACTGGAACCTGGACGGCAAGAGCGACATCGCGGCCGGCGACAAGGGGATGAGCTGGACCTTCTGGGCCTGGACTCCGGAATCGGGCGACGTCGGCGGCATGCTGATGGACGACTACAAGACCATCAACCCGACCAAGGCCGCCATCGTGAAGGGCGCCATGGAAGGCGCGGTGTTCGATACCCCGACCACCACCGCCAACACGGCCAACGCCACCTTCACGGTCAAGCTGTCGTCCGCCTCCAGCACCCCGGTCACGGTGGATTACTCCACGGTGGACGGCACCGCCAAGGCCGGCTCCGACTACACCGCCACCAGCGGCAAGCTGACCTTCGCCGCCGGCGAAACCACCAAGACCGTGACGGTCAAGGTGCTGAGCGACAGCGTGTCGGAAAGCAACGAGACCTTCGGCCTGAAGATCTCCAACGCCACCGCCGCGACCATCGCCGACGCCACCGGCACCGGCACGATCGTCGATGCTTCGGCTGCCAAGGCCGCCGCCGCCTCGCTCAGCTCGGCCGATCTGCTGGCCCACACGATGAGCGCCGCCAACGACACGCCCACCGCGACCACTGCCGAGCTGGCGACGACGCAGCAGCTTGCCAGCCATGACGTGTTCGGCGTCACTTTCGACACCTATCACGACCTGCACACGACCGACAGCAGCCTGGCGCACGCCGCCTGACCTGTCCGGTTCGTCCGGCCGGGTGAGTGCCTGAAGGAAAAGGGTCCGGCAGCAATGCTGCCGGACCCTTTCTCCATTTCCGGGAATGGACCTGACGGGGTCAGCCTGGGACCGGCGAGGTGGCGGTGCCGGGCATCATGGCCGACACGCCGCCGACCGGCGCCGGGTGCGGAATGTCGGGGATGGTGACCTCGGCCACCGCCTTGCCGGGATTGCCGGCGACCACGCTGCGCCTCGGCATCGGCTTGGTGACGACGGAGGAGGCGGCGACGATGCACTCGTCGCCGATGCTGACGCCGATCACCACCGCATGGGGCCCGACCCAGACGCCGTCGCCCAGCTCCGGATAATGGGTGACGCGGCCGGTGGGAAGGAGATCGTCCTTCTGGCCCAGCGTCACGCCGTGGAACAGCGTGACATTCGCGCCGATGCGGGCGCTGGCGTTCACCACCAGTCCCCAGCCGTGCAGGATGCGCAGCCCCGGTCCGACCTGCGTTTCCCAGGGGAGATCCATGGCGGCGGAATGCTGGGTCCAACGGTGCAGCAGCCGGCAGGCGGCGAGCAGCGGCTTGCGCAGCGGCCCGCCCATCCGATTCAGTGCCTGACAACTGCGTAGGGTGAAGGTCACCCGGAACATGCGGTTGCCGGCCAGCAGCTTCAGCACCGCCCCGAGGCCGGAACCCCCGCCGTAGCGGGTGGCATCCGCCGCGACAATCTGGCGAAATGTGTAGTGCGGAGCGTCCTGCATCGCGGTGTCATCCTCTCCGATCAAGCATTGTCACGCCGGTCGTCACGCCGCCGCCTGGGACCGCCGACGAAATCGGGCCGTCATGCGGAACAGCATGGCACGGTCGGCCTTGCCGAAGCTGGGCCCGAACAGGGCGGCGACGGCGAACAGCATGGTCAGCCCGACCTTGGCGGCGGCGAAGGTCGGGTTCACCTCGAACCCGAACAGGGCGAGGCCGGCCAGATAGGCGATGGCGGCCGGCGCCAGGATGCCCGTCACCCGCATCACGCTGAGCGGCGGCTCGTTCGGGCTGAGGCGGCGGCACATCGCCTCCGTGGCGACCAGCATCACCAGCTCGCGGCCCAGCACGCCGATGGCGCCCCCCATCAGGCCAAGCGGACCCAGCGTCACCGCCATGATCAGCGTGCCGATCGCCAGACCGCCCAGCGAGATTGCCGGCAGGACGCCGACCTTCTTGGTCTTCACCAGCCCGACCTCGGCATGCATGCGCACACCATGGACCACATAGGCCAGAACCAGCAGCGGCATGCAGGGCAGAACCGTCTCGTACTCGGCGGACGCGATCAGCCACAGCACCTCCGGCGCGGTCAGCGCCATGCCGAGCGCTGCCGCCGACAGCAGCACGACGAACAGGTAGAAGACGAATTCCGACTGGTCGCGGCCGGCGGTGCTGTCCTGCGCCTCGATCCGGCTGACCGACCAGATCTGCAGGAAGGAGGCGGTCAGGAACATGTAGAGCATGGTGGCGAGCCGCAGTCCGAAGGACAGCACGCCCACCGCCGCGACGCCCATCAGCAGGTTGACCAGATAGCGCATGGCGAACTGGTTGCCCATGTCCAGCATGGTCTGTGGCATGAAGGGCAGGCCCAGCACCGTCACCCGCTTCAGGATGCCGAAGGAGAAGCCGACGCCGTTCGCCGCCAGGATCGCCACCGTCAATCCGATGCCCAACCCGACGAAGGTGATGGCGTTGGCCAGGAAGATGCCGGTCACACCCAGATCCATCACCAGGAGGAAGCTGAGGTTGAGGCCGATCAGCCCCACCGCCTTGCCGACCGAGATCAGCAGGCAGGTGCCAGACCGCTTGTGGACCCTGTAATAGGCGAGCGCCAGTTCGAACACGGCGCTGAAGGCGATGCCGGCGAAGGCGAAGGCGATGATCGGCCCCTGGTCGGTGCCGCCGAACAGCAGGTCGCTGGCGCCCCACCCGGCCGGCAGAGCCACGGCCAGCAGTGCCAGCGAGGCGGCCCACAGACCGATCATCGTGGTGCTGACCACGCGGGACCGGCTGCGGTCGTCGGGATGTTCGAAATAGACGACGGTGAAGGCGTTGATCATGCCGATCATCAGCATGACCGCAACGATGTCGCCGACGACGCTGATCAGGGCATAGACGCCGAACTCGGCCGGTGACAGGACCTTCGCATAGAGCGGCAGCAGAAGCAGTCCCGCGGCGCGGTTGACCACGTTCGCCACCATGAACATCCAGCCATGTTTGATGATCGTACCAGCTTCGACAGCCATCCGGTTTCCTTCGCCCCCTGTAATCCGCTTCTTCTTCCGGTCTCGCCTGCTGGGGAGAGCATCGCGTCCGCCCTGTCGCATGGGTCCATGTCGCATGGACCGTTTCTCATGGGCGTGCCGCACGGGCGCAGATAAGGAAGAAGAACGCGCCAAATCTTGGCGGAGGTCGGGACAGCGTCAATTCGGCCTTGAAGCGACCGGGGCACTCTTCGGTGCTAGTCAGCACGGCTTCGGTCAGAGATCCTGGACGTTCCGAGTATGCTTTCCGGCGAGTTCGCACGCTGCCTCCTGCGCCCTGCAACAGGCAAGGGTGCGTTCGCGCCATGCCCCCGCTCGGAATTGCCCGGGCGTTTCCTTCGGTCAATCCGGGCGGCTTGCCCACCCCGCAAGTTCGGCGATCATCCCCGTTCGCGCCGCCGCTTTCCGTCCGGTCGGGGGAGGTTTGCCCGGCATATACCTAAAAATTGCGGGGATTGCAGGCGCCGCCGGGGGTGCGACACCACCTTGCCGTTAACCCGAAACGCTATCCCCACTGGGGACGGCATCCGAAAGTATCCCCAATAATATTCGGCCCCCCGCACCCTTCGAAACACCGGTGGTATCGCGGACGCGAAATCAACGTCCGTATGCACTGTTGCTGGCCGAGCTTCCTCATCCTAATTCGTCCTCAACGAACAGCGGATCGGCCCACCAAAATCATGAAAGAGTGTTCTTTACATAAATGCGCACCTGCCAAGGCAGGGGCGCAGCGAAGTAAAGACCGGCCGAATCCCAAGAGACGCTGATGACGAGCGACCATCTGCACGAATGGCCGTGCGGTGGCTGGCATTCCCTTCAACCACGGGACCTGCGATGAGCAAACTGGACCCAGAAGTGGTCATCGATCTGACCTCGGCGAAAAAGGCGACGATCCCCACGATCGCCCCCGGGCTGCTGCTTGCACTCTCGGATGGATTGGTCCTCGCCCTGGTGGGGTGGACGCTCAACCATTTCCTCGGCGCCGATGCGCTGACCGAGCCGATGGAAGCCGCCGCTTGGCAGCGGTCGCTGGTGACCGGCCTGATGCTGGTGCCTCTGGTGAAGTCGGTGTTCGGCATCTACACGCTCGGACGCTTCGACTACATGGAACGGACGAGACGGACTTTTCAGGCGGCCTTCCTGTGCTGCGCCGTGCTGGCGGTGCCGTTCATCGTGATGGAGGGCTTCCGCTCCTTCTTCGTGGAAGCGCTGTCGATCGCGCTTCTCGGCTTCGCGATCACCTACGTCGCCGACCTGCTGCTGATCCAGGGCCTGCTGTCCAGCGCGCTGGACTGGCGGACGCCGGTGATGATCGTCGGCGCCGGCCCGCAGGGTGCCGCCATCGCCGAAAAGCTCCAGCGCCTGCCCTGGCTCGGCATGCGGCCGGTCGGCTTCGTCGATGACGACGACAGCCTGTGGCAGACCCGCGTCGCCGGCCTGCCGGTGATGGGTCCGGTGGAGCTGCTGGCCAAGTCGCCCGCCGTCGCCGGCCAGGCCAGCGCCGCCATCGTCGCCGACATGGGCCGCCACGGCAGCGACCTGACCGGTCTGGTCCGCACCCTGCCCTTCCGCCAGGTCTACTGCGTGCTGGGCGAAGGCAATGTCAGCGCCGTCGATGCGACCTACCACAACCTGCACGGCTCGCTGGCACTGCGCGTCAGCGTCCGCCCGCCGACTGGCTATCTGCGGATCCGCCGCGCCATGGACATCGTGCTGTCGGCGATCCTGCTGGTCCTGGTGGCGCCGCTGATGCTGGGCCTCGCCGTCGCCATCCGGCTGGACAGCCCCGGCCCGGTGATGTTCCGCCAGAAGCGCTGGGCCGGCGGCAAGCAGACCTTCGACCTGCTGAAGTTCCGCTCCATGCATGTCGATGCCGAGGAACAGCTGCAGCATCTGCTGGCGAACGACCCGGTCGCCCGCGAAGAGTACATGACCTACCACAAGCTGACGGTCGACCCGCGCATCACCCCGCTCGGCCGCTTCCTGCGCAAGACCTCGCTCGACGAACTGCCGCAGCTGTGGAACATCCTGATGGGCGACATGAGCCTGATCGGCCCGCGCGCCTACATGCCGAAGGAACTGCCGGAGGTGGGTGACTCCGCCGCGGTGATCGGGACCGTCCGTCCGGGCCTGACCGGTTACTGGCAGGTGTCGGGGCGCCACCGCACCACCTTCCAGGAGCGTGTGTCGATGGACGTCTTCTATGTCCGCAACTGCGGCCTGCTGTTCGACTTCTTCATCCTGTGCAAGACAGCGGTGATGGTCCTGAAGGGCGACGGGTCGTAACCCAACCCACATGAACCGGATGCCAGCCGGACCCCCGCGCCACCCGCGCGGGGGTCTTTTTATTGGAGACTTGGCATCCATGCCCTTTTTCGGGCGGCAAAGGGAGGGGGCGGCGCGAAAGCGGCTACCTCTTTCGGGCCCGGCCTCCTTCGGTCTAATGCCACCGCCCGGCTACGAGATGTGGGGTGTCATCCGCATCTTCAGTGCTGCACAGCCGAACACGGTACGGCAGCCTAAGGGAAAGCCGATGAAAATCCTGGATTTTCTGGAAAAAAGCATCGCCGTCATCGGCATCATCGCCTTCGGAGGCTCGGTGCTTCCGCTTATGCTGACCGGTGGCGACCCGCTGGCGGGCGATCTGGAATCGGCCGGCGTCACCATCTTGTATGGCGGTCTCTATGTTCTGGTGCTGGCCGCCATCGCCCTGCGGCCGTCCATCGCCTTCCAGATACCCTTCGCCAGCCCGGCGCTTACGGCGATGATGGCCTTCGCCTTCCTGACTGCGCTGTGGTCGCTGTTCCCGGACGTCACGCTGCGCCGGTCGATCGCCTTCATGTTCACGACGGTGTTCGGCATCTGGCTCGCCCTGCGCTTCCGCTTCCCGGAAATCATGCGGCTGCTGGTGGTCGGGCTGTCGTTCCTGATGTTCGTCTCCTTCTTCATGATCTTCGCGATGCCGGCCATCGGTCTGGACAGCGCGCAGCATGTCGGCGCCTGGAAGGGCGTGTTCTTCCAGAAGAACGTGACCGGCCGCATGATGGTCTGGCTGGTTCTGGCGCTGGTCTGGCTGGACTGGCAGAAGGAAATGGGCCGCTGGCTCACCCGGCCGCTGATCCTGCTGGCGATGCTGCTGATCGTGATGAGCCGGTCCGGCACCGGCCTCGTCACCTCGGTCCTGGTGTCGGTGGCCCTGCTGTCGACCACCATGCTGCGCGGCAGCATCCGCAACTTCGCGCCCACCATGGCGCTGCTGCTGGCCCTGCTGGTCATCATGGTCACCGCCGGCGCCACCTTCTGGTACGACGTGCTCTATGCGCTGGGCCGCGATCCGACCCTGACCGGCCGCACCGTGCTGTGGGAACACATCGTCCACTCGGTCGGCGAGCGGCCGCTGCAAGGCTACGGCTATGCCGCCTACTGGTCAGGCTTCAACGGACCGGGCTCCAGCTTCACCCGCGACTGGGGCATCACCTCGGCCCACAGCGGCTGGCTGGAACTGACGCTCGACCTCGGCCTCGTCGGTGTGGCACTGGTGGTTGTGGTGCTGGGCCGCATGCTCTTCCAGGGCTTCTTCGCCGCCCGCTACGGCAACAGCCGGCCGGAGGCCGCCTGGGCCTTCGCCGTCGGCTGCGCCCTGCTGGCGGTTTCGGTGTCCGAGAGCGTGTTCGCCGAACGCCATTCGATGAACTGGGTGATCGCCACCATCGCCGTCGTCCGCCTGATCCAGCAAAGCCGCTGGCAGCGCCTGCTGAATGACCGGGCGGCCGAACAGCACCGCCTGCGCCGGAACACCGCCGCCAGCGCCCCGACACCCGCCTATGCCGGACGGACCGCTTATGCCGGTCCTTATCCCGGCAGCAGCGGCCGGGCGCTCTAATCCCCCGACTTCTGCGACCTTTCCCATTTCCCTTCGACCGAAGGCAGACCCATGAGCCCGAAGAACGAGTCGGCAAGCAGCAATCGACCGGCAAACAACGAACAGGTGGCCAACAATCAGGTTACCGTCGTGATCCCCACCCGCAACCGCCCGGACATGGTGATGCGGGCGGTGCGCAGCGCTCTCGACCAGACCTATCGCGACCTGGACGTCATCGTGGTGATCGACGGGCCGGACCCGGCCACGGCCTCGCATCTGGCGACACTGGCCGATCCGCGGCTGACCGTGATGGAGCTTGAGACGAACCACGGCGCCGCGGAGGCCCGCAACATCGGTGTGCGCGCCGCACGGGGCGATTGGATCGCCTTCCTGGACGACGACGACCATTGGATGCCGGAGAAGGTGGAGTTGCAGATGGCGGGCCGCCCGGCCGGCATCCGCTTTCCCATCGTCAGCTGCCGCTGCCAGGTGGTGACAGCCCGCGGCACCTTCGCCTGGCCCCGGCGTCTCGCCACCCCGGCCGACGCCATCGGCGACTACCTGTTCGTCCGCCGCGGCCTGTTCAAGGGCGAGACCTTCGCTCCCACCACCACGCTGCTGGCGCCCAAGGCACTGCTGCTTCGCAACCCGGTTCCCAAATCCCGCTTCGACGATTGGGAATGGCTGATCACCTGCGGCCGGATCGACGGGGTGGCGCTGGTGCATATCCCCGACGTGATGGCCGTCCATTACACCGAGGAAAACAACCGGGTCACCCTGTCGACCTGCCACAACATCAACCAGGCGCTGGAATGGGCGGAGTCGATGCGCGACCACCTGTCGCCGCGCGCCTATGCCAGCCTGCTGCTGCAGGCGACCGGAGGCGAGCAGGCGGCCCGCACCGCCGGCACGCGCTGGCGGATCCTGAACTCGGCCCTGCGCGACGGCCAGCCGACGCCGATGGCTCTCGCCACCTTCACCATGCATTCGCTGATGCCGGTCGGTCTGCGCCGCCGGCTGAGGCAAGCCTTGTTCTCCGCGTCCGACGCTGCCTGAGCACGAGAAGGACCCTGACGCCTATGGACAGCACCAACGACATCCGCACCCCCACCGGCCAGCCGGATGCGCCCACCCGGACCGTCGTCGTGTTCGCGACGCCGGGCGCACTCGACGGCGGCGGCGGCATCGGCCGCATGACGGGCTATGTGGTCGACCAGTTCGACCGGTCGGGCACGACGCGCTCCATCATCCTCGATACCCGCGGCACCGGTAGCGTTCTGCTGTCACCCTTATATCTCGGCGTGACCCTGGCAAAGCTGGGCTGGATCCTGGCCCGCCGCCGGGCCTCCGTCGTGCACATCAACGTATCGGAGCGCGCGAGCTTCCTGCGCAAGGCGGCGGTCCAGCTGGTGTCGGGGCTGATGTCCTGCCCGACCGTCGTCCATCTGCACGGTGCGTCCTTCGTCGAGTTCTTCGAAGGCGGCATGTTCGCCCGCGGCATCAGCCGCTGGCTGTTCAACCGCTGCGGCCGCGTGGTGGTGCTGGGCGACAACTGGCGCGACTTCCTGGTCCAGTCGGTCCGCACCGACCCCCGCAAGATCCGGGTGCTCTACAACGCCGTGCCGGATGTCGGCGCCGATCTCGGCACGCCGACACCGCCGGAGCCGGGAGCCGTGCTGTCCCTGCTGGTGCTCGCCAACCTGTCCGAGCGCAAGGGCATCGGCACGCTGCTGCGCGCCTGTGCGCTGCTGAAGGAGCGCGGCCAGCCCTTCCGGGTGACCATCGGCGGCGGCGGCGACGTCGACGGCTATCGCGCCATGGCGGCCGAACTGGGGGTGGCGGAGGAATGCCGCTTCCTGGGCTGGATCGGCCGGGAGGAGGCGCATGCGCACATCCGGTCGCACGACATGCTGCTGCTGCCTTCCACCCATGAAGGGCTGCCGATGGTGATCCTGGAGGCGCTGTCGGCTCAGTTGCCGGTCATCACCACGCCGGTGGGATCGATCCCGGAGGTGCTGACCGACGGCGAAACCGCCCGGATCATCCCGGTGAACGACCCCGGCGCCCTGGCCGATGCCGTCGTCGAGGTCGGGCAAGATCAAGACCTCTATCGCCGGCTGGCGGAGAACGGCCGCCGCCTGTTCCTGAAACAGTTCGTCATCGACGCCTACGCCAAGTCGCTCCTGGCGATCTACCAGGAGCTGGACCGCGGCGCCGTCGAGCTTTCCGGGGACCTGGACAAGCTGGCCGGATCGGCCGCCGCCGCATCCAAACGGCGGTAGGCCATGGTCACGCCAAACTCGATGATCGGATTAGAAAACAATCAATGCGGGCATAGCCGGAAGGGAGATGCACATGCACAGGTTGGGTAACCATACCGGCAGGCCAACCCGTTCGGTCGCTCCACAGCATGCGGATGCTGCATCGCGTAAACTTGCACGTGAACGCCGTCCAGCCCGGTGCTGCGGCGCGTTCCAAAGGGCGGCAGCCCATCGGCCGCACCGCGACGCACCTGCCAGGGCCTGATCGTCGGGCCGGCAAGGACCAGAGGCCGAAAACATAACAAGCCCGCCGCAGCCGTCGAAGGACGGACGTCACACGGTAAAAGCCGGGGCGCAACGCAGTCAAGGCGGGCCGGGAAAGGATCAGGAGCGGACATGATCTATATCGTCTCCCCCGGCGGCACCCAGGAGAAAGGTGGAATGGGCCGTGTGGTCGACAACTTCACGACCGACTTCCGGCAAAATTGCCCGGACGTGAAGTTCGAGGTGATCGACAGCTACGGCCCCGGCAAATTCCACCTGATGCCCCTCTATTTCGCGCGGGCGACCGCGCGGCTTGCCGGTTGCTTTGCGGCCGGCAAGGCCGATCTCGTCCATATCCACATGGCGGAGTACGGCAGTGTCCTGCGCAAGGGCATCCTGATCGCCATGGCGCGCACCTTCGGCGTGCCGGTGATCCTGCATCTGCATGGCGGACGCTTTCCCAAGCAGTTCAAGGACGCCGGTCCGCTGATGCGCTGGGCGATCCGCCGCATGATGGCGATGACCAGCGAGATCGTCGTGCTGGGCGAGTTCTGGCGCGACTGGGTGGCCGAGGCCTTCGGACCGGAGGCTCGCCAGCGCACCACGCTGCTGCACAATGCCGTGCCGGGTCCGGCATCGCCGCCGGTGCGCGACGATGCGGAAGAGGGTTTCGCCGGTCCGGTCCGCCTGCTGTTCCTCGGCCGGTTGATCAAGCTCAAGGGCATCGACGTCCTGCTGAACGCGCTGGCGTCCCCCACCTGCCGCGACCGCAACTGGGAGGTCACCATTGCCGGGGACGGCGATCTGGAGACCTACCGCAGCCTCGCGACGGAGCTGGGCATCGCCGACCGCGTGCGCTTCACCGGCTGGCTGGATCAGGCCGGTTGCCGGCGCGAACTGGCCGGCGCCCATGTGCTTGTTCAGCCGTCGATGTTCGAAGGGCTGCCCATGTCCGTCCTGGAGGCGATGGCGGAAGGATTGAGCATCGTCGCCACCCCCGTCGGCAGCGTCCCCGATGCCATTGCCGATGGAGAGACCGGATTGCTGGTTCCGCCGGGCGATGTGGCGGCGTTGGCCGATGCGCTGGCGCGGGTGATCGACGACCGCACCCTGCGCCGCAATCTCGGTGCCGGCGCCCGCGCGCGGTGGGAGCGCCAGTTCGATGTCGCCGTGTTCCGCGAGCGGCTGCTGGAGATCTACCGCCGCAACGCGCGCGGCAGCCTGAGCGCGTCGCCCGCCGTTCCCGCCGGACCTGTTCCGGCCGCCGGACCGGCAGGCCATTCGAAGAGCACCACCGGCTGACCCGAAAAGCGGCAGACCTCTCCCGGTTCAGGCTGACCCAGCCAGGACCGGGAGCATCGACATGAAGGAAGGGGCACCATGAAAAACGCCATTGCCAATCTGGTGCGCTGGTCGGGATTCGGTGCGATGCAGCGGTTCCTGAAGGCGCGGAACGCGGTCACCATCGTCGTCTATCACGATCCGGCCCCGGAGGTGCTGCGCGAGCATCTGCGCTGGTACGCCAAGCATTACGGCTTCACAACGCTCGATGCCGTCGCCACCGCGATGGAGACCGGCCGCTGGGACAAGCTGCCGGATTATCCGCTGGTCATCACCTTCGACGACGGGCACCGGAACAACACGGCGCTGGCGCCCTTGTTCCGCGAATTCGACCTGCGCCCGACGATCTATCTGTGCAGCCAGATCGTCGGCACCGCCCGCCCCTACTGGTGGAAGACCGCCGCCGCCGACGGCATCGGGGTGGAACGGCTGAAGCGCGTGCCCGACCCGGAACGCCGCCGCCTGCTGGCCGAGGCCGGCAACGATCCCGACAAGGATGGCGACGACCGTCAGGCGATGACCTGGGACGAGATCGCGCGGATGACCGATGTCGCCGATTACGGTGCCCACACCCGCACCCATCCGATCCTCCTGCAATGCGACGACGACCGCTGCGCCGACGAGATCGCCCTGTGCCGTGCCGAGCTTGAGGAGGCGCTTGGCCGGTCCTGCCGCCATTTTGCCTTCCCCAACGGCGATTTCAGCGACCGCGAGGTGGAGGAGATCCGGCGCGCCGGCTACCGCACCGCCCGCACCATCGACCCCGGCTTCAACGATGCGTCCACCGATCCGTTGCGGCTGAAGGCATTCCCGGTGTCCGACGACGCCACCGTGGAGTGGCTGAGCGTCCAGCTGACCGGCATCCCGGCCTGGCTGCGCAAGCGCAGGACCGCGAACACCGGCGATTCGGCCAATGGGGCAACGCCCGAATGGACAGGTTCGATGGTAAAGCCCAAGTCGGCAGGCGTATGACCGTAAGCGCCGACGCCAAGCCGAACGTCAAGCGTCCCGCGACAAGCTCTATTACGGGACAACAGAGTGGCTAACCACAGACTTCAATCCACTCCTATCCTTTGAGCCCTCGCAAACCACCGCGAGCATCACAATAAAATTGCATATCAGGCGGATGCGAGAACAAGGAGCCGGAACACAGCGGGACACATGACAGGGAGTAGCCGGACCTACCCCCAACAGCGTCCCGGCCGGACACCCGGCTCTCCGTTCAGACCGACCGGTTTCCCGACCGAACCCCCATAACGACACCCCCCTTACGACAACCCAAGTCGACCGAACCCAGCAGGAGTTTTCAGAGACATGCGGACCGCCACCCTGACCGACACGACCCTGACCGCTCCCGCCCTGCCGGAAATCCGCGCCTTCATCGTGGAGAACTTCCTGCTCGGCAAGGACTCCGGCTTCGACAACAGCGAATCCCTGCTTGAATCGGGGATCATCGACAGCACCGGCATCATGCATGTCGTCGCCTTCCTGGAAGAGCGCTTCGGCATCGCCGTGGATGACGACGACATGGTCGCCGACAACTTGGAATCGGTGGATCGCATCGCCGCATTCGTCGGTCGCAAGCAGGAACTGCGCAACGCCGCCTGACCCCACGGGACCGGCCCGCCGAACCGACCCACGGGGGACCGGGAAGGCGAGCGGCCAAGAGACGGGCGCTGAAAGACGGGCGAAGAAGGACATCACCATGGCCCATCTGGTTCACCAGTTCCTCAGCGAAACGGCCAAGCGGGCTCCCTCCCGCACCGCGCTGATCGCCGGGGATGCCCGCCGCAGCTTCGCTGAACTGGACCGCGAAAGCGACGCCGTCGCCTGTGCGCTCCAGTCGGCGGGGATTGCCCGCGGCGACCGCGTTGCGGTTATGCTGGAGAACTCCATCGAATATGTCGCCGGCCTGTTCGGCACGCTGAAGGCCGGCGGCGTGTTCGTGCCCGTCAATCCCTCCACCAAGGCCGACAAGCTGACCTACCTGCTGGCCGACGCCGGCGTCCGGGTCCTCATCGCGCCGTCTGCCCTGGCCCGGCAGGTCCTGCCGGCGCTGGAGACTGTGGAGACGCAGCCGACGGTGCTGTGGGTGGGCGCCGGCCTGCCCAACGGCGCCACCGGCCTGCTCTATGCCGATGCGATGGCAGCACCCCACCGGCAGCCGGCCGAGCCGGGCCTGATCGACCAGGATCTGGCGGCCATCATGTACACATCCGGCACCACCGGCCGGCCGAAGGGCGTGATGCTGACCCACGCCAACTACGTCAACACCAGCTGGGCGATCTCCACCTATCTGGGGAACACCCCCGACGACGTGGTGATGTGCGTCCTGCCGCTGACCTTCGGCTATGGCCTGTCCCAGGTGCTGACCGGCGCCCGCGTCGGCTTCACCCTTGTGCTGGAGCGTTCCTTCGCCTTCCCGATGGAGACGCTGAAGCGGATGGTGCAGCACCGCGTCACCGGCCTGCCCGGCGTGCCCACCGTCTTCTCCACCTTGCTGGGGCTGGAAGCGGCGCGGACCGCCGATCTCGACAGCCTGCGCTATCTGACCAACGCCGCCGCCCCGCTGCCGGCCGCCCATCTCCGCCGGCTGCGCGAGCGCTTCCCCCAGGCCGTCTTCCATTCCATGTACGGCATGACCGAGTGCTGCACACGCATCAGCACGCTCGATCCCGCCGAACTGGACCTGAAGCCGGCTTCCGTCGGACGCGCCATTCCCAACTGCGAAGCCTTCGTCGCCGACGAGGAGGGCAGCCGACTTCCTCCCGGCCAGGTCGGCGAGCTGGTGGTGCGCGGTGCCAATGTGATGCGCGGATACTGGAACCGCCCGGAGGAGACCGCCCGGCGCCTGCGCCGCGGCCCCCAGGGCGAGACCCTGCTGTTCACCGGCGACCTGTTCACCCAGGACGCCGAAGGGCATCTCTACTTCGTCAGCCGCAAGGACGATGTCTTCAAATGCCGTGGCGAGAAGGTCAGCCCGAAAGAAGTCGAGAACGCGCTTTACGAACTGGAGGGCGTGCATGAGGCCTGCGTGATCGGCATTCCCGACGATGCCGACGGGTTGGCGGTCAAGGCCTTCCTGGTCGCCCGTGACGGTGCGGCCCTTTCTGAAGCGGCGATCCGTCAGCACTGCCGTGGCAGGCTGGAAAGCCACCTCGTACCGAAGTTCATCGAGTTCCGCGACAGCCTGCCGAAGACCGACTCCGGCAAAATCCGGCGGGCGGAGCTGGTGGAGGAAATCGGCACGCCGGCACGTCCGGCGGCGGCATCCGTCGGCTCTCCCGGGTAACGGGAAAGAGGCCGGAGGGGATCGCAACGCTCCCCACACGGAACACCACGACAAACAATATCCACCCCAGGACAGAGAGCACGCTCATGTGTGGTGTCGCCGGAGTTCTTGCAGGATCGCGTGCCGAACCGGCCGGTCTGGACGAGCTGAAGCGCATGATCGCCATGCTGGGCCACCGCGGCCCGGACGGTTACGGTTTCTACCGTGACGACCGGATCGGGCTTGCCCATGCGCGTCTCAGCATCGTCGGTCTGGCCGGCGGATTCCAGCCGATCCACAACGAAGACCGCACCCTCTGGATCAGCTTCAACGGCGAGATCTTCAACCATGTCGAACTGCGGCGGGATCTGGAGGCGCGCGGCCACCGCTTCTACACCCAGACCGACACCGAGGTGATCGTCCACGCCTTCGAGGAATACGGCCCCGCCACCTGGGCCAAGCTGAACGGCCAGTTCGCCATCTGCCTGTGGGACACCACCAAGCGCGAATTGTGGCTGGTCCGCGACCGGCTCGGCATCCTGCCGCTGTTCTACGCCCGCCGCGGCGACCATCTGGTCTTCGCGTCCGAAGCAAAGTCGCTGTTCGGCGGCGGCCGGGTGTCCGCCACCTTCGATCCGGCCCGCCTCGCCCAGGTTTTCACCCACTGGAGCACGGCACCGCACGGCAGCGTCTTCGCCGGGGTGGAGAGCGTGCCGGCCGCCACCGCGATCCGCGTCGACTCCACGCTGGCGCTGCATGTCGACCGCTACTGGCAGCCCGATTTCGCCACCGATCCGGCGCTGGCCAAGCTGTCTCTGGACGAGGCCGCCGACCGGCTGGAGGAGACGCTGCTCGACGCCATCCGCCTGCGGCTGCGCGCCGATGTGCCGGTCGGCGTCTATATCAGCGGCGGGCTCGACAGCTCGGTGATCGCGGCGCTGGCTCGCAAGCTCGACACCACCCACATGCACAGCTTCGGCGTCCGCTTCACCGACGCCGGCTTCGACGAGACGCCGCAACAGCGCCTTGTCGCCGGCCATGTCGGCACCGAGCATCACGACATCCTCTGCAGCCCGCAGGATATCCAGGCGGCCCTGCCCGACGTCATCCGCCATGGCGAAACGCCGCTGGTCCGCACCGCCCCCGCCCCGCTGTTTCTGCTGTCGCGTCTGGTGCGCGAGAGCGGCATCCGCGTGGTGCTGTCCGGCGAAGGCGCCGACGAGTGGCTGGCCGGCTACGACATCTTCAAGGAGGACAAGGTCCGCCGCTTCTGGGCGCGCCAACCCGGCAGCAAGGCGAGGCCGAAGCTGTTGGGCCGCGTCCACCCCTTCGCTGCCGTCAACGGCCAGAAGGACAGTCCGCTGTGGCAGGCCTTCTTCAAGCGCGGGATGATGGAGACCGACGAGACCTTCTACGCCCACCGCACCCGCTGGCGGAACACCGCCTGGTCGCAGCGCCTGCTGTCGGCCGACGTGCAGGCCACGGCCGACGATGCCGCCTTCGAGGCGCATGTGGCGGCCCATCTGCCGGACGGCTGGTCGCGCTGGTCGCCGCTGGCGCGCAACCAGTGGGCGGAGATCGCCACCTTCATGACCCCCTACCTGCTGTCGGCCCAGGGCGACCGGGTCGCCATGGCCAACAGCATCGAGGTCCGCTATCCCTTCCTCGACCCGGCGGTGGACGACCTGTGCGCAGCATTGCCGGACCGGGTGAAGATGCTGGGCCTGCGCGACAAGCTGGCCCTGCGCCGGCTTGCCGCCCGCCATCTGCCGGCCGAGATTTTCCAGCGGCCGAAGCGTCCTTATCGCGCGCCGATGACCACCGCCCTGTTCGGCGACGGCGCCCCGGACTATGTCCGCGACCTGCTGTCGCCGGAAGCCCTCGCCCGCTACGGCCTTACCGACGCCGCGGCCGTCTCGGCCCTGGCCGACAAGGCCCATCGCCAGAACGGCCACATGGCCGGCGAGCGGGAGGAGATGGCGCTGGTCGGTACGCTGACCCTGCAGATGCTTGCCCACTACGTCCAGGACGAACTGCCCCAGAGCATCCGCGACCAGCGGGCCACCCTGGACCGCGCCGAAATTCACGTGCTGGAGGATCTGGGCGACGACACCCGGACCGCCGCACCTCAGCCCACCGCGGCCTGATCGCCGCGCCTTTTTTGACAGACGATGCATCAACCCCCATTGGGAACCGTGACCATGCTGAACGCCCTCACCTCGTTCGACTCCAAGGCCCTCGATCTGGATTGCGCGGCCGCGGCTCGCGAGATCGAAGACGCCATCCAACGCATCGTCGCCCATGATCTGCGCCGCCAGGGCATCGTCCTCGGCGTCTCCGGCGGCATCGACAGCTCGGTCTGCGCCACGCTCGCCGTCCGCGCCCTCGGTCCGGAGCGCGTGCTGTGCATCCTGATGCCGGAAAAGGAAAACTCGCCGAAGAGCACCCGCCTCGGCACCCTGCTCTGCGAGCATCTCGGCGTCACCCCGGTGATGGAAAACATCACCGGCCCGCTGGAGGCGCTCGGCTGCTACGAACGGCGCGACAATGCCATCCGCCGGCTGTTCCCGGAATTCGGTCCGGGCTGGAAGCAGAAGATCGGTCTGGCCGGCAACCTGCTGGACGCCGACCGCGTCAACTACTTCACCCTGACCGTCGAATCGCCGGACGGCGAGCGCCAGACGAGCCGCATGCCGGTGGACGTCTATCTCGACGTCGTCGCCGCCACCAACCTGAAGCAGCGCATGCGCAAGACGGTCGAATACACCCATGCCGACCGCCTGAACTATGCCGTGCTCGGCACGCCGAACCGGCTGGAATATGAGCTGGGCTTCTTCGTGCGCGGCGGCGACGGTCTGGCCGATCTCAAGCCGATCGCCCATCTCTACAAGTCGCAGGTCTACCAGATGGCCGCCTATCTCGGCCTGCCGGCGGAAATCCAGGCGCAGTCGCCCAGCACCGACACCTACACGCTGCCGCAGTCGCAGGAGGAGTTCTACTACGCCCTGCCCTACGACAAGCTGGATCTGGCTCTCTGCGCCTACGGTCGCGGCGCCAGCGAGGAGGAAGCCGCGGAGGCGCTGAACCTGACCGTCCAGCAGGTCCACCGCGTCTACAAGGACATCACCGCCAAGCGCCGCACCTCCGCCCGCATCCTGCGCGATGCCCATCTGGTGCAGCCGGTGTCCGTCGGGGATGAGGCATGAGCGTCATCGACTGGAAGCAACGTGGCGTCGCCCGGTACGAACCGGGCGACCACGCCTCCCTGGAGGCATTCCAGCGCGCGCATTTCGGGGCCGAAGCAATCCAGCTGTGTCCCGACCACTTCCATTGGCTGTTCGAGGAGCCGCCGGAACGGGAGCATGAAGGCCCGCAGCTCTGGCTGTGCAAGCGGAACGGTGCGGTGGTCGGCCAGCAGGGCGGCATCCCCTTCGCCCTGAAGGTTGGCGAGCGCAACCGCCGGGCCTCCTGGGCGATCGACCTGATGGTCGCTCCGGAATGGCGTTTGCGCGGCGTCGGCCCCGCCCTGTCGGAAACCCACACCGGAGCCAGCGATCTCGCCGTGTCGCTGTCGATGACGGAGGCCGCCTACAAATCCTACAAGCGCGGCGGCTGGCTCGACCTCGGCAACGTGCCGACTTATCTGCGGGTGATCGACCCTCTGCGTTGCCTGCGCGTCAGCCCCTATGGCGGCGGGCTGGCCAAGCTGGTCGCCAGGGTGGGCAAGCCGGCGCTTGCATCGGCCTCGATGGGCTACGGACTTTCGGCCAAGCTGCTCGGCGCCCGGCTGGTGGAGATCGACCGTTTCGATTACCGCGTCGACGACCTTTGGGAGGCGGCCTCGCCGCAGCATTCGGTGATCGCCCGGCGCGACTGGAATTTCCTGAACTGGCGCTTCGACCTGTCCCCCCAGGCCGACCGCTTCCGCCGCTTCTACGTCATGCGCGGCGAGACCGTTTTGGCCTATGTCGTGCTGCGGGTCGACCACTGGAAGGGAGAACCGGTTGGCGTGGTCTGCGATTATCTGGCCCGGCCGGGCTGGTTGATGGCGGCCTTCTCGCTGATGACAGAACTGGCGCGCCGGGAAGGCATGGTTGCGCTGATGTGCCGGACGCTGAACGCTCAGGCGGCCCGGCCGCTGTCGATGATGGGCTTCCTCTGCCTGAAGAACGGCCTGCGCACGCCGACCCGCATGATGGTGCGGCCGGCGCTCGACCAGCCGGAGTTGGCCGGCACGGTGGGCGATCCGAAGAACTGGTTCGTCACCATCGCCGACAGCGACATGGGCTTCAAGGGGTTGGGCGAGTAGACGAAAAGCCCAAACTCCAAACGCGAAAAGGCCGCCTTCCCAAAAGGGAGGCGGCCTTTTCGCTGATCGCGATAAAATCGAGTTTCAAGTGACGGGATGCGTCTTCAGATTGTCCATGAAGCGGCTTACCGCTGTGCATGGCGCCCGGTGAGATCAAGCCGATCGAGCGATTAGTAAGGCTTAGCTTCAGGCGTTGCCGCCCGTCCACATGCCTCCTATCGACGTGATGGTCTGTCACGGCTCTCAAGGGAGCTCTGGTTTAGAGGTGGGTTT
>Ga0206116_1000434_pt1 | contig 45437 bp, 47 predicted proteins | sample 3A1Ametagenome_FD_178000 | JGI IMG/M metagenome (GOLD analysis project Ga0206116, IMG submission 178000) | Enriched microbial communities from leaf-cutter ant dump, University of Wisconsin, Madison, United States - 3A1A | ecosystem: Environmental > Terrestrial > Nest > Insects nest > Nest dump...
CCAACGAGCACAGCCCCCGTCTCTGAGCGCGATGGCGAGCTTCTGAGCGGGCGTGAAGAACCGCGTGGCCCGTCCCAAGAAAAGTGCCAGCCCACCTGCCCCCGTCACGGCGGGTGCCACTTGCAGTTCAAAGGCCAACTGCGCCAGCATCTCGAGGCAGATGGGACCGGCGTATCCGTGGCAGTGAGCCGCGCCCTTGCCTGCTGTGACCGCCTCGACGCTTGCGGTGACCACGACGGTGGTTTGTGCGGACCGCGGCCCCTCTTGGCACCCCATGCGGTGCACGGCCAGGTCAGCGAGGCCGTCCGCGGCCAACTGGCCCGGCGTGAGCTGCTCTTCGGCACGCACCCCGCACTGAGCGAGCACCCCACGCCGGGTCTGCTCCTCGACCCATTGGCGAAGGGGAATCGCGCTCACCGGGTCCAGGCGGCCATGAAGGCCAACCATGCCGTCGTCTGTGTCCCAGAACTTCACGTAGCGGTCTTTGCGCAGCGACCTCAAGTGCCGCAGGTAGCCCTCGTGATCCACCCGCTCAAACTCGGTGCGGCACATCACGCGCACACCACTCACGGGTCGATTGCGCGCTCTATCAACGAGGGAACGCTCGATCTCCGGCGTGGCTCCGCTCATCCTGTGCGGCGTGGCACGAATGATCGCGGCCTTCTCAACCGAGAATCCGTGTGCCACGGCCTGGGCCAGATACCCAAACATCGGAAGCGGAACGTCATCCTGGACGGGAGCACCCATGGTGAGGGGAGCACCGGCGGCCGCGTCAGCGTGGGCCATCGCCTCGCCGAGCGCCACCATGCGTCCCGCATCCGCCCGCGGCACTTGCGCCACCTCTGAGACAAGCGCACCGACGTCAGAGAACCCCTTCACGCGCGCGAGCCTCTTGGGGCGGTCCTCGCCGGTGGACAGCTCGTTGATACGCGAGGTGACGGCGGACAGCAGCGCATCGAGCGAAATCCGCATGACTCCACCCAACCAAAGGGGACTGACACAAATCGGCGGAAAATCCCCAAAACCACGCACACACCGCAAACGTCCGCTCAGGGCGAACCCCTGTGGATAACTCGAGTAGCCGGCTGCGGACTGTGCTAGCACCAGCGCCAAGCCCGCCTCGCGCTAGGGTTGGCACGTGACCGACTTCCCCGTGCCCGCCCCCCTGCAAGGACACGGCCCCGCACGCATCGTGGCGCTGTGCAACCAGAAGGGCGGAGTGGGCAAGACCACCACGTCGGTCAATGTGGCGGCCTCGCTTGCCGAATACGGCCGCCGCGTGCTGCTTGTGGACTTTGACCCGCAGGGGGCCGCCTCCGCGGGGCTCGGAGTGCAGTCACACGACCTCGAAACCACGGTCTACGACCTCCTCATGCGCAGCGGCGCGGGAGCGCCCACCACCAAGGACACGATCGTCGCCACCCGGTGGGAGGGCCTGGACCTGCTGCCCGCCAACATCGACCTCAGTGCCGCAGAGGTGCAGCTGGTGGGGGAGGTGGCCAGGGAGTCCGCGCTCGCCCGCGCCTTGCGCCCCGTAGAGGACGACTACGACGTCATCCTCATCGACTGCCAGCCCTCGCTCGGCCTGCTCACCGTCAACGGCCTTGTGGCCGCGCACGGCGTGCTCATCCCGCTTGCCGCGGAGTTCTTTGCGATGCGCGGCGTGGCCTTGCTCGTTGACACCATCACCAAGGTGCAGGATCGCCTCAACCCCCGCCTCACGATTGACGCGATCATCCCCACCATGTACGACGGCCGCACCCTCCACTCTCAAGAGGTCGTGGAACGCGTGCGGGAGGGCTTTGGCGACAAGGTCACCGAGACGATGATTCACCGCACCGTCAAGTTTCCCGACGCTACGGTCGCCGCGGAGCCCATCACCACCTACGCCCCCACGCACGCGGGCGCCAACGCGTATCGCGAGCTGACGCGCGAGCTCATCGCCCGCAAGGTCTTCGCGTAACCGTGAGGCGGGCGCTGCAGTGACCGCGGAGCTCATCGAGGAGGGCGGCTCCTCTCGCGCGTTCCAGGTGCACCTCGACAACTTCGAGGGGCCGTTTGATCTGCTGCTGTCCCTCATCAGTCGGCACCAGATGGAGATCACCGAGGTCTCGCTCGCGGCAGTGACCGATGAGTTCCTCGCCACCGTGCTCGCGCACGAGGACGAGTGGGACCTGTCGCAGGCAAGCGAGTTCCTTGTGGTCGCGGCGACTCTCCTTGATCTCAAGGCGGCGAGGCTGTTGCCGCAAGGCGAGGTCGAGGATTACGAGGACCTCGAGCTGCTCGAGGCTCGTGACCTGCTCTTCGCCAAGCTCCTGCAATACCGCGCGTTCAAGGAGGTGGCTGGGCACCTCGAGACCCGCCTCGGTGCACCGGCCCGGGTTCCACGCGATGTCACGTTGGAACCGCACTTTGCGATGGTGCTTCCGGAGCTCGTGTGGGTCACTACCCCGGACCTGCTCGCGTCGCTCGCCGCCCGGGCACTCCAGCCAAAGCCCAACGCACCGCTCGTCTCGACCGCGCATCTACACGGTGCGGTGGTGAGCGTGCGGGAGCAGGCGGCGCTCATTGCAAGCCGCCTGCAGCGCGACGGCGCGGTGAGCTTTCGCGAGCTTGTGGCCGACGCCGGGGCGCTCAACGTGGTGGTCGCCCGCTTCTTGGCCCTTCTTGAGCTGTTCAGGGAGGCCGCGGTGGCATTTGAGCAGGCACGCTCGTTGGGCGAGTTGACGGTGCGCTGGACCGGCAGTGGCGACGTTGATGTCTCGGGTGAGTTTGATGACGTGGATCTGGTTGAGGAGGCCAATCGTGAGCAGTGACCAGCACGTTCGGGGAGCCATCGAGGCGATCCTGATGGTCGTGGACGAGCCGGTGGCCGCTGCGGACCTGGCGGCGGCGCTCGACGTGCCGGAAGCGTCGGTCATCTCCACGCTGGAAGCCTTGCGCGACGAATTCGCGAGCCCAGAAGACCCGCGCGGCTTTGAGCTGCGTGCCACGGACGGCCGCTGGCGCTTCTATTCCTCGCCCCTGTACGCCGACGCTGTTGGCGCCTTCCTCGTGGAGGGCCAGTCCGCGCGGCTGTCGCAGGCGGCGCTCGAGACGCTCGCCGTCATCGCCTATCGGCAGCCGGTGACGCGCGGGCAGGTGTCCCAGATTCGCGGCGTGAATGTGGACACAGTGGTCAAGACGCTTAGCGCGCGCGGGCTCATCACCGAGGTGGGGGAGCAGGGCGGCGCGGTGCTGTTCGGCACCACCACGCAGTTCTTGGAGCGCATGGGGCTGGGCTCGCTTGACGAGTTGCCGCCGCTGGCGCCGTTCCTGCCCGACCTTGCGGCGATTGATGAGGCGTCCTGATGGAAGAGCTGCAGATTCATCAGCCGGAAGGCATTCGGCTGCAAAAGGTGCTGGCCTCGGCGGGGGTGGGCTCACGCAGGGCATGCGAGGACCTCATCGAGGCCGGCCGAGTGCGGGTCAACGGCGAGGTGGTGACCCAGCTTGGTGTGCGAGTGGACCCGGACCACGTAGCGATCGACGTGGACGGCGAACGGGTATGCGTGGACTCCTCGGCGTTGACGATCGTGCTCAACAAGCCGCGCGGGGTGGTGTCCACGATGAGCGATCCCGAGGGCAGGCCCTCGCTCGAGAAGTTCGTGTCGGGTTACACCGAACGCTTGTTCCATGTGGGCCGCTTGGACGCGGAAACCACCGGAGTGCTGCTACTCACCAACGACGGAGAACTGGCAAACCGCCTGGCACATCCCTCGTTTGGCGTGAACAAGATCTATGTGGCGAAGGTGCGTGGGCAGGTGCCCCGGTCATTGGCTACAACGCTGCGAGCGGGCGTGGACCTCGAGGACGGACCCGTGCGCTGCACCGGCGCCGCGATCCTCGACATCGGCAAGGATGCCTCGCTGGTGCAGGTGGAGCTGCACGAGGGACGCAACCGCATTGTGCGCCGCATGCTGGATGCTGTTGGCTTCCCGGTGATTGAGCTGGTGCGCACGCAGTTTGGGCCCATTCGCTTGGGGACCCTGGCACCGGGGCAGACGCGTGAACTGACGCCCTCTGAGATCGGCAAGCTCCAGCAGGCGGCGGGGTTGTAGCAACGCTCGCCCCGTTACGATTACCCCCATGACCATCCGCGCTATCCGTGGTGCCACCACGCTCGTTGCCGACGAACGCGACCACCTCCATGAGCGCACCCAAGAGCTCATCGAGGCCATCATCGCCGCCAACAGCCTCGACATCGATGACGTCATCTCTGTGTTCTTCACGTGCACCCCTGACATCGTGAGCGACTTCCCGGCGGCCGCCGCGCGCGAGCTCGGCTTTGGCGCCGTGCCGCTCATGTGCGCGCAGGAAATGGCCGTTCCCGGGGCGCTTCCCAAGGTGGTGCGCGTCATGATGCACGCGCACCTGGACACCCCTCGAGACGCGATCACCCACGTGTACCTGCACGAGGCGCAGTCGTTGCGGCGAGACCTCGCTCAGTAGTCATGACGCACGTACATATCCTCGGCGCGGGCCTCATCGGCACGAGCCTTGGCATCGGCCTCACGGCGGAGGGTTGGCTCGTCACCATCGACGATGTTGACGCCGAGACCGCTCGCCTTGCCCGCAGCCTGGGGGCCGGGGGAGAGCTGACCACCGCCCGACCGGACGTCGTGGTGGTGGCGGCCCCGCCGTCGGCCGCGCCCGGAGTGGTGGCACACGCCCTGGAGACTTGGCCCGACGCCGTGGTCACCGATGTGGCGAGCGTCAAGTCCCCCATTGCCCAGGCCGCGCACGCCAGCGGCCATGGCGAGCGCTACGTGGGTTCACATCCCATGGCCGGCAGGGAGATCTCGGGCTCGCTCGCCGCGCAAGGTGACCTGTTCAAGGCACGCCCCTGGGTGGTGTGCCGCAATGGCGCAGCGGAGGCCGCGGTGGAGCGGGTTTGCGCCATCGCCTCCGCGCTGCAGGCCGATGTGGTGTTCATGGATGCCTCTGACCACGATGCCGCGGTGGCGCGCGTGAGCCACGCGCCACAAGTGGCAGCGAGTGCCGTGGCGGCCGCACTGGGCACGCTCACGCCCGATGACATCGCACTTGCCGGCCAGGGCCTGCGGGACGTCACGCGCATCGCGGCCTCGCAGCCGGGCATGTGGGCGGACATTGCCCGCCTCAACAGGCACAACATCGTGGCCACGCTTGACCACATCATCGGCGATCTTGAGGACGTGCGCGAGGCCGACGACATCGGCGAGGCACTCACAGATCTCATCGAACGCGGACGTCTAGAGGTGGCCCGCATTCCCGGCAAGCATGGTGGCGCTAAGCGGGACTGGGTGGGCGTGACGGTCATCGTGCCGGATACCCCCGGTCAGCTGGTGAGGCTGCTCACCGACGCCGCTACCGTGGGGGCGAACGTCGAGGACATCTCGATTGAGCACTCGCCTCGCCAGCCCGTTGGCCTCACCACCCTGTACGTCTTGCCCGCCTCCGCGCCGGGCCTTGTCGCCGCCCTCACGCAGCGCGGTTGGGAGATCGCAGCATCATGACCGGAATCGTCATCGCCATCGACGGCCCCGCGGGCACGGGCAAGTCCACCGTCTCCCGGGAGGTGGCTCGCCGTCTCAAGCTCGCGTACTTCGACACGGGAGCCACGTATCGCGTGGGCACCCTGTATTGCCTGCGCGAGGGCGTGGACCTCGCCAACGAGGCGGATGTTGCGGCGATGGTGGAGACCATGAACGCCGAGTTGCGGCTAGACCCCGCCAACCCGCGAGTGCTTCTCGATGGCGACGACGTCTCCGCGCTCATCCGCACCGACTCGGTTGCCCTCACCGTGTCCAAGATCGCCACCAACCTGGAGGCGCGCGCCATCTTGGGGCACATGCAGCGCGACGTCATCGCCCGCGAGGTGGAGGGCGGCTTCAGCGAAGGCAGGGGAGTGGTCGCCGAGGGCCGTGACGTCACCACGGTCATTGCGCCCGACGCTGCGGTCAGGGTGCTTCTCACCGCGGACGAGGAGATTCGTGTGGCGCGCCGGGCCGGCGAGGGCGCCGACCCCGCCACCGTGCGCGAGGCGGTGCTGGGCCGCGACGCCAAGGATGCGACCGTGGTCAACTTCCATACGGCAGCCGACGGCGTGCACTCGATCGACACGAGCGACCTCACCATCGACGAGGTGGTCGCAGCGGTCATCTCCCTGGCCGACGAGGCGCGCGCATGAGTGCCAAGGTCCCCACCCATTGGGGTCCGCGCTGGTCGCGCTGGGTGGGCCGTTTCCTTGCCCGCATCTACTGGAACACCGAGGTGCGCGGCAAGCACAACATCCCCAGGAAGGGCGCGGGGATTGTGGTGGTGAATCACGTGGGATTCATCGACGGCCCCGTGGTGCACGGCGTCATTCCGCGACTCAACTACTTCCTCATCAGGGCGGACATGTTCAAGGGGCCCCTCAAGCCGCTGCTGACATGGGCCGCGCAGATTCCTGTGTCGGGAGATGGCCGGTCCGCGCTTGCCAAGGGACTTGCGGTGCTGCGGCGCGGCGACATCGTTGGCGTCTTCCCCGAGGGCACCCGTGGGGGTGGCACTGCAGAGTCTGTGCACGGCGGTGCCGCGTGGCTTGCCGTGCAGTCCGGTGCACCCATCATCCCTACCGCGCTGCTGGGGACCCGGCTTCCCGGTGAGAGCGTCAACCTGTGGCCCAAGCCCCGCCGCAAGATGCTGGTGGAGTTTGGTACGCCCCTTCATCTAGACCTTCCCACCGACCTCAAGGGCCGTGCCCGCCAGGCCGCGGCCTCCGACCAGGTCGCGGCCGCCCTGCGCGCCCAACTCGAGACGACGTTGGCAGCCACCACTCTGGTGCTGCCCAAGGACGACCCCTTGCGTGAGCGTCGGGCATCACCGGAGGCGCCATGAGCGACGAGTTCCCCCAGCCCCACCCATCCGATCCCGAGGAAAGCCTTGAGGCCAAGCGAGAGGCGGCGCTGCGTGCCGGCCTTGACGCCTATGACCTCACCGACGACGATCTCGCCACGCTCGGCGACGAGTACGTCGAGACGCAAGAGCGGCTGCCCATCCTGGCGATCGTTGGCCGCCCTAACGTGGGTAAGTCCACCCTGGTCAACCGCATCATCGGCAAGCGCCTCGCGGTGGTCGAGGACACCCCAGGCGTGACCCGCGACCGCGTCACATACCCCGCGGAATGGGCGGGTACGGACTTCCTGCTCATGGACACGGGCGGGTGGGAGCGCAACGTCACGGGGCTGGACCTGTCCGTGGCGCAGGCGGCAGAGGCAGCCATCGACATGGCGGATGCCATCGTGTTCGTGGTCGATGCCACGGTGGGGGCAACGAGCTCCGACGAGCATGTGGTGAGGCTGTTGCGCAAGGCCAAGAAGCCCGTGGTGCTGTGCGCCAACAAGGTGGACGGCCCGCAAGGCGAGCTCGAAGCCGCGGCGCTGTGGAACCTGGGGCTCGGAGAGCCATACCCGGTGTCTGCGCTGCATGGTCGCGGCACCGGTGACCTGCTCGACGCCGCGGTGGCCGCACTGCCCACCGAACTCGAGGACGAGGCCGCCATCGAGAACGCGCCACGGCGAGTGGCGCTCGTTGGCCGGCCCAACGTGGGCAAGTCGTCGCTGCTGAATCAACTGGCGGGTACCGATCGCGTCGTGGTCAACGAGATTGCCGGCACCACGCGAGACCCCGTTGACGAGCTCGTAGAGATCGGCGGGCGGCAGTGGACGCTCGTGGATACCGCGGGCATCCGGCGCCGCGTGCACCAGACCTCCGGTGCGGACTTCTATGCGTCGCTGCGCACCGCAACGGCCATCGAGCGCGCCGAGGTGGCTCTTGTGCTCATCGACGGATCCGTGCCGCTGACCGAGCAGGACACACGCGTGATCTCGCAAGTGGTCGACGCAGGGCGCGCGCTCGTGCTCGTCATCAACAAATGGGACCTCGTGGGCGAGGATGAGCGCTTCCTGTTGGAGCGGTCCATCGAGCAAGACCTTGTGCAGCTGACGTGGGCGCCGCGCGTGAACCTGTCCGCCAAGACCGGATGGCACACCAATCGCCTGCTGCCGGCGATCGACCTGGCGCTGTCCTCGTGGGACCAGCGGGTGTCCACGGGCAAGCTCAACGCCTTCCTTGGCGAGATCGTGGCCGAGCACCCGCATCCCGTGCGGGGCGGCAAGCAGCCCAAGATTCTCTTCGCCACGCAGGCATCCAACCGGCCCCCGCGCTTTGTGATCTTCACCTCTGGATTCCTGGACCCGCAATACCGACGCTTCCTCGAGCGACGCCTGCGCGAGAAGTTCGGCTTTGAGGGTTCGCCGATTCAGGTATCGGTGCGAGTGCGCGAAAAGCGGGGCAAGAAGCGCTAGCCGGCCGCAGCGTCGGCCCTGCCAGCCGCCCCGGCGAGTATCACGTCAATAGCGATGCCGAGAGCTTGGGCTATCTGATCCGTGGTGAGAGTGGGTACGTCGTCACCGAGCCCCATCTGCGGCGTTGCGGGAACGTGGATGAACCCGGAGGCCACGCCCAGGCCCACGAGCGCGTGTTGCAAGGCATAGAACGTGTCGTTGCACACGTACGTGCCGGCGCTGAGCGAAGCCTCCGCGGGGATGCCTGCCTCGTTCAGCGCCGCGACAATCTTGGAGACCGGCAGGGTGGAGAAGTATGCGTCGGGGCCACCGACACGGCACGGTACCTCCACGGGTCTCCTGCCCGCGTTGTCGGGGATGCGTGCGTCGCGAAGATTGATGGCCACCCGCTCCGGAGTCACAGCACGCCTACCCTCGGCAACGCCAACGGCGACCACGGCGTCGGGCGTATGCAGGGCCACGTGTTCCATGAGACGCCTTCCCGCCGAACCGAACGCCACGGGGAGCCTGCGGGCGATGAGCTCGTGCGGCCCCGACCACGTGCCGGCGAGCCGCTGAACGGCATCCCAGGACGAGTTGACGGGGCTCTCCGCAAAGGGCTCAAAGCCTGTCAGGAGCACGCGTGCCATGCCACGAGAATACGGTGTCGGTGCATCCCTGTACCCTCATCATGTGTTCGACATCGAGACGCTGAGGCTCATGGTGGGCATCGTCTCGTTGGCGGTGCTCGCTTTGTTCTATTTGGGTGTTTACCGGCCCACTCACTCGCCGTTTTCTGGCTGGTGGACTCTCGCTCTCATCTGTGCGGCGGCGAGCGCCGTGCTGCTGCTCGGCGACGAGACGGAGTTGCAGGCGGTGACCAATCCGGCCTCCACGCTCGCCTCTGCCGTGGGCGCGGTGTGCGTGTGGTTCGCCACGCGATCCCTTCGGCATCGTTCCAGCCCGGTGTGGGTGATGGTGGTCGCTCCCGTGGTGTGCCTTGCGGCGGCACTCCTGGACCACCCTTCCACGAACATCTGGGCCGGCAATGGGGTGCTTTTTGTGGTGATGGCGTTGGGGTTTGGCGCCGGTGCGGTTGAGGTGTGGGCAACGTGGGCAGATCGCAGGGCGGATCCCGACGCTCGCGATAGCGGTGAGGCCATCACGGCTCTTGTGGTCAGCGGCATCGCTGCCACGGTGCTGGGCTTGCTGTTCACGGTGCGGGCGATCCTGTATGTGGTCGTAGGCCGCGAGCATGATCTCTTTACGCACACCGTGGGAAGCGCCACCACGTGGGTCGTGATGCTCATTTGCCTCGTTGCGGTGACGTTCTCGGTGTCGGCGATTGGCTGGGACCAGCGCACGCGTGACCTGCGGCGACAGGCCGCTCAGGACGACCTCACGGGGCTACTGGGGCGCACCGCGTTCCTCTCTCGCGCCCAGGCGGCGATTGCCGGAGCCGGTGGGCGGCGCGCCGCGCAGGCATGGCTCGTCATCGCGGATTTGGACAACTTCAAGCCCATCAATGACGAGTACGGGCATCAGGCGGGTGACCGCACCCTGCAGGCGTTTGCCGAGGTGGCGCGCCGCGCGCTGCGCGCAAGCGACGCCATCGGCAGGCTTGGCGGCGATGAGTTCGGCATCGTCATGGAGAACGTCGAACAAGAGGCGGTGGTGGGTCGCCTTGAGGAGATCCGACGCCAACTCGCCTTGGGTCACGATAGTTTGGGCCACTCCCTTCCCACCGTGAGCTTTGGTGTGGCGCGTTGCCACGACACCCTCACGTTGTCCGAGGTGCTTGGCAGGGCCGATGCCGCGCTGTACGACGCGAAGGACGCCGGGCGGGACACCGTCGCCGTCTTCGAGGATCGCGATCCCGTCGCCTAGCCGCGCGTGCTTTGAGGGGTGCCGGAGTCCGGTAGCATAGTCAGGCTGTCACGGGCTGTGGCGCAGTTTGGTAGCGCACTTGACTGGGGGTCAAGGGGTCGCAGGTTCAAATCCTGTCAGCCCGACCATCGCGATGTCTCAGGACATCGTGCCGCGGTGCCTCACGACATCGGTCACCAGGGCCCCTCCCTTCGGAGGGGCCCTGTGCTCGTTGTGGCGGGTACCACGCGTCGGTCCGCGAGATGGTTGCTGAGTCCGGCGAAATCGACGTTTCGCCGGACTCAGCAACCTATTGGGCGGTTTGTGGGTGCAGGCCGCATGACCCTCACACCTCGCAATCTGCCAGGCAAGGCGCGGAGCTGGGCGCGCGCCGCGCCCACCGCATGCGCTGTCCCGGTTGTGGACGCAGCGCCGCCTACGGTGTGGTGGACTGGGCGTGTCAGTCGGATAGGCTGGCGAGATTGCGGAGGGGTTGCGCCTGACAGCGAGGGATGGTGGATCATGGGCGATCTGCGTAGCGCCGAGTGGTACTCCGGGGACGACCGGAACGCCTACATTCATAGGGCCTGGATGCGCCGCGGCGTGCCCGATTCGGCCTTCCGTGGGCGGCCGCAGATCGCCATCGCCAACACGGCATCTGACCTGACTCCCTGCAACGCGCACCTGGGTGAGGTGGCGCAGTCCGTCAAGAACGGAATCTACGAGGCAGGCGGAATTCCGCTCGAGCTGCCCGTGGTGTCGCTCGGCGAGACGCAAGTGCGGCCCACGGCGATGCTGTGGCGAAACATGGCAGCGATGGCTACGGAAGAGATGCTGCGGGCGAACCCCATCGACGGCGTGGTGCTGCTTGGGGGATGCGACAAGACCATCCCGTCGCTGCTCATGGCAGCGGCGTCCGTGGATCTCCCGGCGGTGGTGGTTCCCGGGGGCCCGATGCTCACGGGGCACTTCCGCAACGAGGCGCTGGGCTGTGGCACGGACGTGTGGCGATTGTCGGAAGAGGTGCGGGCGGGACAGCTGTCGCAAGACGACTTCGTCAAGAGCGAGTCGTCGATGATCCGCTCCAAGGGTCACTGCAACACCATGGGCACGGCCTCGACGATGGCGCTCGTCGCTGAGGCTCTCGGCACGGTCATCCCTGGCCTTGCGGGCACTCCGGCGGCCGATGCGAGGCTGCTCGAGGCTTCACACGAGACGGGTCGGCTGGCTGTAGAGCTCGTGGAGGCGGACCGGCGCCCCTCCACGTTCCTCACGGCAGCGAACTTCCACAACGCGATCGTGGCGCTCGCCGCGATAGGCGGCTCCACCAACGCCGTGGTGCACCTACTGGCCATCGCCGGGCGCCTGGGCGTTCCGCTGACCATCGACGACTTTGACCGGATTGGCGCGGGCGTTCCCATGCTCGTGAACCTCCAGCCAGCGGGTCGCTTCCTTATGGATGACCTGTACCGCGCGGGAGGATTCCTCGCCGTGATGCGTGAAGTGCGCGACCTGCTTGACCCCACCGCGCTCACCATCACTGGCAGGCCTTTTGTGGACTACCTCGACGACGCCCGGATTTGGGATCAGGAGGTCATCACGCCGCGCGAGAGCCCACTGCAACCGGCAGCGGGAATCAGCGTGCTGCGGGGGTCGCTCGCGCCTGGGGGAGCCATCATCAAGCCCTCGGCGGCCTCGCCTCACCTGCTCAAGCATCGTGGACGGGCCGTGGTGTTTGACTCGATCGAAGACTTCCACGCGCGCATCGATGACCCTGACCTCGAGATCGACGAGACGAGCGTGATGGTGCTGCGCGGCTGCGGTCCCAAGGGATACCCGGGCATGCCGGAGGTCTCCAACATGCCCTTGCCCAAGAAGCTCCTGGCGCAAGGCGTGCGCGACATGGTGCGCGTGTGCGACGGGCGCATGTCCGGCACGGCCTATGGAACGGTCATCCTGCACGTCACGCCCGAGGCCGCCGCCGGCGGTCCGCTGGCAGTGGTGCGCACAGGGGATTGGATCGAGGTGGACGTACATGCGGGCAGGCTCGATCTCGATGTGCCCGCGGAAGAACTCGCCGCGCGCTCGCCCAACCAGGCGACCGTCGATGGCTACGCGGCGCCGCGCCGGGGCTGGGAGCGGCTTTACGTGGACCACGTGCTGCAGGCGGACAAGGGTGCCGATCTGGACTTCCTCGTAGGCTCAACGGGCTCCCGGGTGTCGCGTGAGTCCCACTGAACGTTCTCGCGTGGCCCGCGCTGCGACCACGACAAGCCTGTACCTCGCGGAGGGCCCCACGTGGGATCCGGTGCGCGAACGGATCCTGTGGGTCAACGTGCTCGAAGGCACCGTGTATGAGGGCAGTCTGTTGCCCGACGGCGCCATCACCGTGGAGCGCAGCATCACCACCCCTGACACGGCGAGCGCCGTTGCGGTGGCGCACGACGGCACCCGTGTCATCGCGGGGACGCACCGACTGCACTATGTCGATGCGGATGGCACGGTGACAAGTGGCCGCATCCTGATCGACGAGCCCCAGCGTCGGTTCAACGATGGCAAGCCCGATCCCTCGGGCCGCCTGGTGGTGGGCACCAAAGGCCCGGGCGGCGAGTTGCTGATGCGCATCGAGGAGGGCGAGCGCGTGCAGGTGCTCGACGACGACCTGAGCCTGTCCAATGGCCTTGGTTGGTCGAGCGATGGCACCACCCTGTACAACATCGACACCTGGTCGCGGCGGGTGTACGCCCGCGAGTACGACCCCCAAACCGGCGACACCGGCGAGCGCAGGCTGTTCGCGGAGATCTCGGGAGGCTATCCCGACGGCATGACAGTGGATGCCGAGGATCACGTGTGGGTTGCCGTGTGGGGAGGGGGCCGCGTGGATCGCCTCGCGCCTACCGGAGAGGTGGTGGACCGCATCGACCTACCCGCTCCGCACACCTCATGCCCCACGTTTGCGGGCGCTCGCCTTGACACGCTTGTCATCACCACCGCCACCGAAGACCTCGACGACGCTCAACTGGCGCAGTATCCGCTGTCCGGGCGTCTCTTCACCGTGACACCGGGCGTGCTCGGCAGCCCGCCGAACATGTGGTCCGGAACCCCTTAGCCACCCACTCAAGGAGAATCCATGAAGCTCATCCGTATCGGTGACCCCGGCGCTGAGAAGCCCGGCGCGCTCGTTGACCGCGACCACTACGTTGACCTCTCGGACGTCGTGACGGACTTTGACGAGGCGTTCTTTGGCGGCGGCGGCCTTGACCGCATCCGGCCCATCGTTGCCGAGCGCGCCGCCAGCGCCGTTCCGCTCGGTGGGCAGCGCCTTGGCGCGCCCATCGCGCGCCCGCACCAGATTATGTGCGTGGGGCTCAACTACTCGGATCACGCCGCCGAGACGGGCCAGGCGGTGCCGAGCGAGCCGATTCTGTTCACCAAGTCGCCCAACACGCTCGTTGGCCCTAACGACGATGTACGCATTCCACGGGGCTCCACCAAGCTGGACTGGGAGGTGGAGCTGGGCATCGTCATCGGCAAGCGCGCCAGCTACCTCGGTGACGTCGACGAGGCGCGCGACGCCATCGCCGGATGGGTGCTCGTCAACGACGTCTCTGAGCGTGCCTTTCAGATGGAGCGCGGGGGACAGTGGCTCAAGGGCAAGTCCGCAGAGACCTTCAACCCGGCGGGTCCATGGCTCGTCACGCAAGACGAGATTGCCAACGTCAACGATCTGCCCATGTGGCTCGACGTCAACGGCGTGCGCCGGCAGACGGGTTCCACGTCAACGATGGTGTTCGATCCGTTCTTCATCGTCCACTACATCAGCCAATTCATGGTGCTCGAGCCCGGAGATCTCATCAACACCGGCACGCCTCCGGGCGTTGGCATGGGCTTTGACCCGCAGATGTGGCTTCAGGAGCGGGACGTCATGACACTCGGCATCGATGGGTTGGGCGAACAGCGTCAGACCGTGGTTGGGCCTCGATGAGGGCACTCGTTGTCACGGGTCCCGGTGAGGCGTCGGTGCAGGACGTCCCCGCGCCCGTTGCCGCCCCTGGCGACGTGGTCGTAGACGTCAAGCGTGCGGGGATCTGCGGCACCGATGTTGAGCTCTTTACGGGTGAGATGGCCTACTTCGATAGCGGCTTCACCACGTATCCCGTGCGCATCGGCCACGAATGGATGGGCGTGGTGTCCGCGGTTGGAGAGGGCGTGGATCCTGCCTGGCTTGGCGCTCGCGTGACGGGGGACACCATGCTGGGGTGTGGGCACTGCCGACGCTGCCGAGCGGGCCTCCAGCACGTTTGCGAGGCACGGCATGAGTTGGGCATTCGCGACGGGCGCCCGGGCGCACTCGCCGAGCAGGTTGCCGTTCCCGCCACCTCCTTGCTCCGGCTGCCCGACGCTGTGGACGACGCCGCGGGTGCCCTCGTGGAGCCCGGAGGCAATGCCTTCCGGTGCGTTGAGGCCGCCCAGCTCTCTCCTGGCGATCGCTGCCTCATCTTGGGTCCGGGAACTATTGGCTTGCTGTGTGGCATGTTCGCGGCGGCCGCCGGTGCGCAGGTGCACCTGTTGGGCCGTAGCGAGCGTTCGCTTGCGTTTGCTCGGGACATCGGGTTTGAGCACGTGTGGACGGAGGAGTCGCTCCCCGATCTCGAATGGGATGCGATCATCGAGGCCTCCAATGCGCCTCACCTGCCCGCGAAGGCCGTAGAGCTCGTGGAGCCGGGAAAGCGAGTGGTCTACGTGGGACTCGCGGGACGTCCGAGCCTCATCGACACCCGTGCGCTCGCACTCAAAGACGTCACCGCCGTGGGCGTGCTGAGCGCCTCACCGGGCCTTGCGGGCACCATTGCGTCCTACGCCTCTGGTGCGGTGGACCCCAGGCCCCTTGTGGCGGTCACGCTTGACCTTGACGACATGCCCGCCGTTCTCGCCGGGCAGCGCCCGGCGGGTGCCGGGGCCGGCCCTAAATTCCACGTCAGAATCGGAGAATGAACCCATGAATGACTTCCACGGCCTTGTTGCCGTCGTCACGGGCGGCGCCAGCGGCATCGGCGCGGCCGTTGCCGCACAACTCGCTGCACGTGGTGCCACGGTGGCGATCATCGATCGCACCGAGGCGCCTGCCGGCGACGCAGTCGCGCATGCAGAGGTTGCCGATCTCACGGACGACGCCGCCGTGCGCGCCGCCATCGGCGCTGTCGCCGAACACCTTGGCGGAATCGACGTGCTCGTCAACAACGCGGGCATCGGCGCTACAGGGGACGTGGCCGCCAACGACGATGACGAGTGGCACCGCGTGTGGGACATCAATGTGGTGGGCATGGCACGCGTGACGCGCGCGGCGTTGCCGTGGCTGCGCCAATCGAACGCTGCGGCGATCGTCAACACCGCGTCGGTGGCGGCGACCAACGGGTTGCCCGCCCGCGCCCTGTACAGCGCAACCAAGGGCGCCGTGGTGGGGCTGACGTATGCGATGGCGGCCGACTACTTGGCCGAGGGAATTCGCGTCAACGCCGTGGCGCCGGGTACCGCGGACACGCCGTGGGTGCAGCGGCTGCTCGCGGCATCCGACGACCCGGAGGCCACCGCGGCGCGCTTGAGAGGTCGCCAGCCAATGGGCCGGCTCGTCACCGCAGACGAGGTTGCCTACGCGATTGCCAACCTGGCCTCCCCACTCGCGGCGTCCACCACGGGCACGGTGCTCACGGTGGACGGCGGTCTCACGACCCTGCGGGTCTAGCCGGGCGAGCTTTCCCAGGCTTTCTGGATGGGGAGCACACGCCCCAGCACGCGCTCCGCCGCTCGGTGCCCCGAAAGCATCGCCGCGGTCACCGTAGCGGGGTCATCCGTCCATGTGGCCTCGCCGGCCAGGTGCACCACGCCTCCGATGGGCGTGGCCAGGTCGTCGTGGTCGGCCGTAGTGGCCCCTAGCGTCATGTAGGCATAGGAGCCGAGCGCGTAGGGATCGTCTTGCCAACGCGTGATGCTCGCGTGTGTCGGTTGGGGAATCTCGTCTCCGTAGAGCCGGCGCAGCTGTGTCATGACGGACTCCACGATGTCTGCGTCATCCCAACCGCGCGTTGCGCGCGCCGCAGGGCCGGCGGCAAACGTCAGGAGAGTCGGCTCGCCATGTGCAGACGTGAGGTCGTACCACGAATGCCACCAGCGGCCCTCGTCGCCGAGTTGCCGGACGGCGTAGACGCCCGCGCTCCAGAACGCGCTAGGGAAGTGCAGGAACACCTTCTCGAACGCGTTCATCTCCAGCCGTGACAGCGCACCCGCCACCGGTTCTGGGAGTTGTGGGTCAAACACCAGGCCACCCGACTTGAGCACACCAACGGGCACCGTGACCACGGCGGTTGCGGCACTGAGCACCTCACCGCGTGCGTGCACCTCCACGCCATCGCCCCAATGCACGAACGTCACGGGATGTTCCAGGCGGATATCAAGGCCTTGGGCTAGATTGTCCGCCAGCCTTCCGTAGCCGTCGGGAAACACGACCTCGTCCCCGTCCACCTGGTCGTCATCGAGCCCGTGGGCCGCAAGGTCCTCAATCCATGCGCCGTACTGCTCCTCCGTGCGGTGCTCAAGGAACTCCCGGACCCGTTGCGCACGATCGGTACCCCAGCCCTGTGCGGCGATGGCGAGGTCGGTCACCTGGCGATACGAGTCACCTGCGGCCGAGTCCGCGATGACGTCCCCAAGCACGGTGTCCACGGTGTGTACGTCGGCGGCAAAGGCGCGCACAGCGTCGTCCGTCATGGGCAGCCCATCGGGGTCAAAGTAGGCGATGGGCCGCCCGTCTACCTGAAAGCTGCCCACCGTAAACTCCCGGGTGCGCATGCCAAAGGCCTTGGCGGCACGCGCCACCGCGCTCCCGGAGATGCCGTGAATCCACGAGGCCCCGAGGTCCGTCACGCGACCGCCCTCGCGAAGGGTCCAGGTACGCCCTCCGATGCGGTCCCGCGCCTCGAGCACCACCACGCGTTTGCCGGCATTCGCCAGGAGCCGCGCAGCCGTGAGCCCTGAAACCCCGGCGCCCACCACGATGGTGTCGATATCTGTCATGACCGTGCCTTTGGCGAGGCCGCATAGGTGCGCGCGGCGGCGACGAATGCCTCGAACAGCGCCGGACGCGGGTCCTGCTCGGGATGCCACTGCACGGCCACGCAGAACGGCAGCGAGGGATCCTCCACGGCCTCCACGATCCCGTAGTCGCTGCGTGCCGTGACCCGCAGACCCGCACCCACCGTATCGATGGCCTGGTGGTGATAGACGGGGACGGTGGTGATTGGGGGATACAAGGCGCCCACGCGGGACCCCGCCTCAACGTTGATGCCGATGCTCGCGAACACGCCATCGGAGCCCTCGTGCGCGTGGTTGCCCACAGCGTCGGGCACGTGCTGAATGAGCGTGCCGCCCCGTGCCACGTTGAGCACCTGTGCGCCACGGCAGATCCCTAGGAAGGGTATTTCGCGCTCGAGAGCGCCCAGCGTGAGCGCCAACTCCCAGTCATCCCGCACGGGACTCGGCGCATCGTTGCGCGGATGCGCAGGAGCGCCGTAGCGACTGGAGTCAATATCCGCCCCGCCCGTGATGATGAGCCCGTCGATCCGGGCCAGCGCTGCGCTCACAGCGTAGGGCGTTGCGGGCTGTGGGGGCAGTACCGCGATGGCGGCCCCAACGTCGGTCAGCGAGGATCCGTAGGTCCACGGAAAAAACACGGCCTCCACATCCCACACTCCAGACTGCGCGCGGTCGCGGTAACTCGTCATGCCCACGAAGGGAGTGCTCATTGGTGCAGACTAGCGCCGCACCGGCGCGGGCTAGATGCGGAAGGTGGTGGCGATGACGATCACGGCCGTGACGCACAGCACCGCGTTGAGCACGGCGGGGATCCAGGCGCGAGCGACAAAACCCAGCACCGCGCCCACAAGGCCCGTCATCAGCACGCCTAGAGAAAACAGGGCTCCCAGCACCCTCAGCGCAGAGGTGAAGTCGGCGCCAAATCCATCCCCGCCACGATGTGTGTCGAGAGCGGGGAGGGCAAAGAGTGCGGCGCCACACACCGCAAGCACATACAGGCCCGCGCCACACACGGCGAGTACCACCGCAGCTATCCGCATCCCGCGGCCACGCCGGGCCTGCGGCTGCGCGCTCACCATTCGATCCTCGTGGTGATGTACACGGCAACGCCGCACCAGAACGCCAGGTTCACCAGCAGCAGCCCCATGATGAGGAAGCGCTTGACGAACACCACCACCGCGCCGATGACCGCCAGTGCGGCCACGGCCGTCAGCACCGAAATGGTGACGGTGTTCCCATAGGAGCGATCCAGGTACGTGGCCCCCACAAAGGGCAGGACGATCAGCAGTGCGGCCACCGCGCCGATGGCCATGCCGCCAAAGCGAAAGCTCATGACGTTGCGGTCGCCGAACATGGCCTCGTAGTCACGCCAGGGCCGCCGGGTGCGGTGTATGGAGGTAGTGGACACCTCGCGAGCCTAGGGGATAGGGCGACGCGGATGCGAGCAACGTGCCGCGTATTCTTGGGTCCGTCCAGCACTGATGAGAGGGCGACGATGGCCAAGCTGTACTTCCGCTACGGGGCGATGAATTCCTCGAAGTCCGCGCTGCTGCTCACGGCGGCGTACAACTACGAGGAGCGCGATCAACGCCCCGTCATCGTCAAGCCGGGAGTGGACACCAAGGCGGGGCTCTCGGTGTCGTCGCGCATCGGCATCGAGCGCGAGGTCGACGTGCTCCTTGGCGCACAGGACTCCTTCGTCGAACGCCTTTCGCAGCTGGCGCCACTCACTGACATCGACGCCGTGTTCGTGGACGAGGCGCAGTTCCTCACGCCCGCCCAAGCGGACGAGGCCTTCACGCTCGCGGTCACCCAGGGAATTCCCGTGCTGTGCTACGGATTGCGCGGTGACTTCATGACGCGGTCCTTCCCGGGGTCACGCCGTCTCATGGAGATCGCTCATTCCATCGAGGAGCTCAAGACCATCTGCCGCTGCGGCTCCAAGGCGATCTTCAACGCGCGCATTGTGGACGGTGAGTTCGTAAGCCATGGGGCGCAAGTGGCCATCGACGGCCAGCAGGCCTCGTACGAGTCGCTGTGTGGCCGCTGCTATATCGAGAAGGTTGGCCCTATCAGCGTGGGTGATTAGCCCCGTGACGTGCGCGGCTTGCGAGGCTTGCGCGGCTTGGTGAACTCATCGATGCGCGGCTTGCGCGGCCCCTTGTTGCCCGCGGGACCCGTATCCACCTTGATGTCGATGAGCTTGCCGCTGATGCGGGTGCCCTTGAGGCGTCGGAACGTCTCTGCGGACATGTCGGAAGGCAGGTCTACCAGGGAGAACTCCGGTGTGATGCGAATGGCGCCAAAGTCCGAGCGGCTGAGGCCACCCTCGTTGGCGATGGCGCCAACGATCTGTCGCGGCTCCACCTTGTGACGCTTGCCCACGGCGATCTTGTACGTGGTGAATCCCTCCTTGGGGGCCGACGCTCGTGCACCACCGCGCGGCCCGTTGCGTTCCGCGCGATCCGCCTTGGGCCCGGCGAACTCTTCTCTGCGCGGCTCGTCTTGGGGATCGATGAGCAGGGGAGTGTCGCCCTGGGCCATGACCGCCAAGGCGGCCGCAACGTCGGCCTCGGGGACGTCGTGGTGCTCCACGTAGTGGTCGATGATGTCGCGGAACTTGGCGATGCGGTCGGCCTGCTGCAGGGCCGCGGTGATGGAGTCATCGAATCGGGCAAGGCGCGTGGCGTTGACGTCGTCCGCGGTGGGCAGGTGCATCTGGGTGAGGGGCTGGCGCGTGGCCTTTTCGATGGCCGTGAGCATGCGCCGCTCGCGCGGGGTGACAAAGCTGATAGCGTCGCCGCTGCGTCCGGCTCGCCCCGTGCGGCCCACGCGGTGCACGTAAGACTGCGTGTCCACGGGGATGTCGTAGTTGATGACGTGGCTGATGCGGTCAACGTCGAGCCCGCGTGCGGCAACATCAGTGGCCACGAGGATGTCGAGCTTGCCGTCTTTCAGCTGTTTGATGGTCTTCTCGCGCTGTGCCTGCACAATGTCGCCGTTGATGGCCGCGGCCCCAAAGCCGCGCGCACGGAGCTTCTCGGCAACGGTCTCGGTGTCGTTCTTGGTGCGCGTGAAGACGATCATCGCCTCAAAGTTCTCCACCTCGAGGATGCGCGTGAGGGCATCGATCTTCTGGGGATAGCTGACGATGAGATACCGCTGGGCGATGTTCGCGGACGTGGTGGTCTTGTCCTTGATGGTGATCTCTTCGGGATTGTTCAGGTACTTCCCTGACAGTCGCCGGATCGCCGCGGGCATCGTGGCGGAAAACAGCGCCACCTGCTTGGTGTCAGGGGTTGAGGCGAGGATCGTCTCCACATCCTCCGCGAATCCCATCTGGAGCATCTCGTCGGCCTCGTCGAGCACCAAGAACCGCAGTTGAGACAGGTCAAGGGTGCCGCGGTCCAAGTGATCCATGATGCGCCCGGGGGTGCCCACCACGATGTGCACGCCGCGGCGCAGCGCGGACAGCTGCACGCCGTACCCTTGGCCTCCGTACACGGGCAGCACGTGCACGTTTCCCGAGTGGGAGGCGTAGCGCTCGAACGCCTCGCACACCTGCAGCGCGAGTTCGCGGGTGGGTGCAAGCACCAGCGCCTGTGGGGTCTTCTGGTGAAGGTCGAGGCGGGCCAAGATGGGCAGCGCAAAGGCGGCCGTCTTGCCGGTGCCGGTTTGGGCAAGGCCCATCACGTCGCGCCCGGCGAGGAGCGGGGGAATGGTGTGTGCCTGAATCGCGGAGGGGGACTCGTAGCCCACCTCCTTGAGGGCGGCGAGCACGGGGCCCTCAAGACCCAGCTCAGCGAAGGCCGGAACCTCGGTGGGGTCGGCGTCGGGATGCTGGTCGGTGTCAGAGCTCATGGGTACACGCTAGGCGGTATCTGCGTTCGCGGTGACGAACGCGTCCACGCAGCGCCGGATGTCGGCCTCGGTGTGGGCGGCGGAAAGCTGCACGCGGATGCGCGCCTTGCCCATGGGGACAACGGGATACGAGAACGCGATCACGTAGACGCCAAGCTCGAGCATGCGGTCGGCCACGCGAGCGGCACGCGCGGCATCCCCAAACATGACGGGCACGATGGCATGCGAACCCTCGAGCAGATCAAACCCGGCGCGCTGCATCAGCGTGCGAAACAGGGACGCGTTAGCCGCAACCCGCGCGCGCAGGTCATCGCCCTGGGCAACAAGGTCCAGCGCGGCAAGCGTTCCCGCCGCCACGGACGGCGCCAGGGTGTTGGAGAACAGGTACGGACGTGCACGCTGGCGCAACACGTCGACGATGTCGGCGTGACTGGAGACGTATCCACCCGACGCCCCGCCAAGCGCCTTGCCGAACGTGCCCGTGTAGATGTCGACACGGTTCTCGACGCCCAAGAGTTGGGGCGTGCCCGCTCCCGTGGCGCCGATGAACCCTACCGCGTGGGAATCGTCCACGAGCACCAGGGCGTCGTAGCGCTCTGCAAGGTCGCAGATCCCCACGAGGGGCGCAAAGTAGCCATCCATCGAGAAGACGCCATCGGTGACAATGACTCGCCTGCGCGCGCCCGACGCTGCCTTCAGCTGGTCTTCCAGGTCGCCGAGGTCACGGTTGCGGTAGCGGTACCGGGCCGCCTTGCTCAGCCGGATGCCGTCGATGAGCGACGCGTGGTTGAGTTCGTCAGAGATGATCGCGTCCTGCGCATCGAAGAGGGCCTCGAACACGCCGCCGTTGGCGTCAAAGCACGACGAGAACAGGATCGTGTCTTCAGTGCCCAAAAAGGCAGACACGCGACGTTCGAGATCCAGATGGAGGTCTTGCGTGCCGCAGATGAACCGCACGCTTGCCAGGCCAAACCCCCACCTGTCCATCGCCTGCTTGGCGGCCGCGATGATGGCGGGGTGGTTGGCCAGGCCTAGATAGTTGTTGGCACAGAAATTCACCACCTCGGTGCCTTTGGTGGAAACTACGGCCGATTGGGCGGAGCTCAAGGGCCGCTCGCTCTTGTAGGTGCCGGCCTCGCGAATCTGCGTCAGCGAGTCGCGAAGCTGTTCACGCATCTGTCCGTACATGGCGCTCCCTTCACGCGGTCCAGTCCAAGACCACCTTGCCCGCGGAACCCGAGCGGGCGATGGCGAAGCCTTCGGCCCATTCGCTGGCGGGAAGGCGGTGGGTGATGACGGTGTCGAGCGCGCCCCGCAGGTGCTCGCTGGTTTGCAGCATGGCACTCATGGCATTCCATGTCTCGAACATTTCGCGCCCGTAGATGCCCGTGATGGTGAGCATGTGGGTCACCACCTTGGCCCAGTCCACATCGATCGAGGTGGTGGGAAGCCCCAGCATCGCGACCCTGCCACCGTGCGTGAGGTTGTCGATCATCTCCGGCAGCGCCGATGCCTGGCCGCTCATCTCGAAACCCACGTCAAAGCCCTCGCGCATGCCCAACTGACGCTGAGCGTCGGCCACCCGGGTGGTGGACACGTTGACGGCGAGGTCAACGCCAACGCGCCGCGCCAGGCCAAGGCGAGGCTCCGAGACGTCGGTGATGACCACAAAACGGGCACCCACGTGGCGCGCCACCGCGGCGGCCATGATGCCAATGGGGCCGGCACCCGTGATCAGCACGTCCTCGCCCACGAGCGGGAATTTCAGGGCGGTGTGCACGGCGTTCCCCAGCGGGTCAAAGATCGCCGCCATGTCGAGGTCGATGTCGTCGTGATGCACCCAGACGTTGGACTCGGGAAGCACCACGTACTCGGCAAACGCGCCGTCGCGATTGACTCCAAGTCCCGAGGTGCGGTTGCACATCTGACGGCGACCCGCACGGCAATTGCGGCACGTTCCGCACACAATGTGACCCTCGCCGGACACGATGGCGCCCACGTGCACGTCCCGTACCGCGGAACCAACGGCCACCACCTCGCCGGCAAACTCGTGGCCGGGAATGAGGGGAGGGTGCAGGGTGCTTGCCGCCCACGGATCCCACGACTCGATGTGCAGGTCCGTGCCACAGATGCCGGTCCGCAGCACACGGATGGTGACGTCGGACTCGCCCGCGATGGGCTCGGCAACGTCGGCGAGGTCGAGGCCAGGGCCGGCGGTGGACTTTACGAGAGCGCGCACACCGTCAAGTATGGCGCTCCGCCGGCCGGTCAGGCGGCGAGAGCGGCCTCGATATCGGCGGCGATGTCGTGCGGCAGGTGCGTGGGCGCGTAGCGCTCAATCACCCGGCCGTCGCGTCCCACCAGGAACTTGGTGAAGTTCCACTTGATGGGCTTGCCGAGCGGATCACGCTTTTGGTCCTTGAGCCAGCGGTACAGGGGATGCTGGTTCTTGCCGTTGACGTCGATCTTCGCGAACATGGGGAAGCTCACGCCGTAGTTCATCTGGCAAAACTCGCCGATCTCGTCCGCAGTGTCGAGTTCCTGGCCGGCAAACTGCCCGCAGGGAAAGCCAAGGATCACAAGGCCGCGATCCTTGTAGGTGTCGTACAGCTCTTGCAGCCCCTGGAACTGCGGGGTCAGCCCGCACTTGCTCGCGGTATTGACCACGAGCACCACCTGACCCAGGTACTGGCTGAGGTCTTGGTCGGTGCCGGCGAGGGAGTCGGCGTGGAAGTCGGCAAGAGTGGTCATACAGGGCACAACGCGTTGCACACCTCGGTATTCCGCACCTACTCGGCCGTGCTGGCCGCCACGCCCGCCGTGTCGCTCGTGGGGCGATGCCCGTGCTCCTGACCAATCCCAAAGTAGTGACGGAAGCTGTAGATGGTGGGCTCCCATAGCCGCGGATCGATGTGCTGCGTGCCGGGAGCCACGATCGCGGGGTCCGCGTGGACCCGCACCACCTCGGCCTCCACGATGTGATAGCCCTCGAGACCATCGGTGATGCGCCGCACCTTGGCCTCCAACTGCAACTTGCATTCGGCGACGAGCGGAGGCGACACCATGTCAGCAGGGGTCCGAGTGAGCCCCGCCTGCGCAAACTTGTCGCTGACGTGTTGATACCGATGTGCCTTGGGGGCGGGGACGGGATTGCGTCCCGTGGTGTCGGCGATCTTCTCGATGGACTGCCACAGGCTGGGCCCCGGGAAGTTCACCGTGATCTCGGGAACCGCACGCACGTTGTCGATGGTCTGGCCGTCCGCTTCGAGCCCAATGACGAGCATCTGGCCGAGCGCCCAATAGGACGACGCCGGGGCCAGGTTCTCGCGCCCGTCGCCGTCGACGCTTCCCAGGAGCATCACGGGAGTGCCCACGTAGAGAACGGATGGACGGATGACCAGATGAGACATGCCTGCTCCTGTCGCTTTAAACCGCAAGATGTTACGGTCAATACTATGCGAGAGCAGTCACGTCAGCGGGTAGCCGAAGCTTTGCGGGATGCCGCGCAGCCAGCAACCGCGCGCGACCTTGCGGCTGTGCTTGGTCTCCATGTGACCACGGTTCGCTATCACCTGGACGCGCTCGCTGCGGAGGGGACGGCCGTGCGTGTGCCGGCCATAGCGTCGGGCGGGAGGGGGCGGCCGGAGCTGCACTATGCGGCGGTAGACGCCACCGGCGCCAAGGAAGAGATGCTCGCGCTGCTTGCCGGCCTCGTGGACGCCGGCGAGGGACGGGCCGCGGCCGAGCGTGCCGGAGAAGCCTGGGCCCGTTCGCTGGGCTCCGTGGGCACCGGCGCTCCGGTGGTGGTGGGCGCGGAGCTGGCCCGGCGCGGCTTTGCCCCCGAGCCAACCTCTACCGGCATGGATCTGCACGGGTGCCCTTTCCGCGACGCGGCACGGCACGCTCCTGGCGTGGTGTGTGCCATCCACCTGGGGCTCACCCGGGGGTTGGCCGACAGCGCCGACGGGCCGGGCGCTTGGGACGTCACGCTGGAGCCCTTGGTGACGGACACGCTGTGCCGTGTGCGCATGACGCCCGCGGGGAGTGCCCCATGACCACGATTCATGTGCGCCGGGTCTACGAGCCGCCCACCGATCACGACGGCCTGTTGGTGCTTGTGGACCGGCTGTGGCCGCGTGGTGTGCGCAAGGCCGATCTTGGCGAGGATGTATGGGACAAAGACGTGGCACCGAGCCCAGAATTGCGCACCTGGTGGAGCCACGATCCCGAGCGTTTTGCGCAGTTCGCGGAACGCTATAGGGCGGAACTTGCCGCGGGCGACGCGTTGGAGCGGCTCGCCGCCATGTGCCGCACCCACAGCGACGTGACCTTGCTCTATGCCGCCCGTGATCCTGAGGTCAATCACGCGGTGGTGTTGCGCGAGGCCCTTGAGGCGGCCATAGCATGAGCCTGAGTGATGCCTGCTGGCTGTCGGAAGTATGCGAGTGTGGGGCCATCACCGAGGGCGAGGCCAGCGAGTGCTGGCGGTGCGGAAGGCCGCGGCACGGCCATGAGGCAATGACACCGGACGAACCGATGACTGTGGAGGATGATGACGCCGCTGACGCGACTTCTCGGCACTGACGTGCCGATCGTTTTGGGGCCCTTTGGCGGCGTTTCCAGCGTGGAGCTCACGGCCATGGTGAGCGAGCTGGGTGGGCTCGGTTCGTATGGGCTTTATGGATACGACGGCGCGCGCATCGCCGAGGTTGCGGCACGCCTGCGTGAGCACACCCAGCGGCCCATCGCGCTCAACCTGTGGCTGCCACGGTCCGACGAAGTGGAACCGGCAGACGTGGACCTCACCCCCAGTCCCGGCGCCGCCGAGCTCTTAGCGCAGATGGACGTACATCCCGAGCCACCACAGCGGTTCCTCCCGTCGTTTGACGAGCAGCTGACGGCCGCGCTCGATGCCCGGCCCTCGGTGCTGAGCTTTGTGTACGGGGTGCCGGGTCACGAGGTCGTGGAACGCGCACACGCAGCGGGTGCCGCGGTGGTCGCCACCGCCACCACCGTGCCCGAGGCCGTGGCCCTCGAGGCTGGGGGAGTGGACGCGATCGTCGCGAGCGGCGCAGAGGCCGCGGGGCACCGGGTCTCGTTCCTGCATGCGCCATCCGCTGCGCTTGTGGGCACCTTCGCGCTGGTGCCGCAAGTGGCGGACGCCGTTCGTGTGCCCGTGCTTGCCGCGGGAGGGATCGCGGACCGTCGGGGAGTGGCGGCCGCCTTCGCACTCGGCGCGCAGGGCGTGGTGGTGGGCACGGCGTTCCTGCGCACTCGGCAATCCGCCGTGGCGGAGTCCTACCGCAGGGCAATCCTTCACGCCGCCGCACACGACACCGTGTTGACGTCGGCCATGAGCGGGCGCCTGTCACGCGGACTTCCCAACCGCGCAGTGCGCGTGCTCGAGGCAGAGCGAGTGCTTCCGTTCCCCGCACAGAACTGGCTCACGGGCCAATTCCGTGCCGAGGCCGCGCGTCGCGATCAGGCAGACTTGCTCTCGCTGTGGGTGGGTCAAGCGGCGCGCCTCGCGGTCTTCGCAGAGGCCCCGGATCTCTTTCGCGAACTTGTGGCAGGCCTGCCGGCAGCTACTGCAGGGCGCTGATCGCGAGGGCCACCAGAGCAAGGGCGGGTGCCGTGGATTGCACGGCAGCGGCGCGTGCCTTATCGGGCGAAGAAATGAGCAGTATGAGCCCGGCCGCCACCATCGAGCCGCATCCGGCGATGATCAGGGCGGCGCCAACCGACGCGTGACCCGTTGCGGCGGCGACAACTCCTGCCACCGTCACGACGGCGAGGAAGAGATTGTAGAAGCCCTGGTTCAGGGCGAGATTCCGGGTGGCAGTGGCTTGATCGGTCCCCATGCCAAAGGTGGCGAGGCCGCGCGGAGTGGTCCACGCGAACGCCTCCAGCCACCAGATGTACACGTGAACAAGCGCGGCAAGGCTTGCCAGCACGAGCGCCACCGTGGTCATGCGGTCACCGCCTTCATCACATGCTCCTTTGTTGGAGGCAATCTACCCTTGGGGGTTACGGTGGACCCATCGCGGCGCGCAGCGACGCGCCACACCCAAGGAGGCAAGATGATCAGTACCGCACGCACCGAATGGTCCTCAGACCTGATGTCGGGTTCGGGGTCCACCACCTTGGCATCGGGGGTGGGCACGTTTGCCGTGAATTGGAAGGCTCGCTCCGAAGGAGTCGATGGCACCACCACGCCAGAGGAACTGCTCGCCGCCGCACACGCCTCCTGCTACTCCATGGCGCTGTCCAACGGGCTAGCGCAGGCCGGCCACCCGCCAGCGTCCGTGACCACCGACGCCCGCGTCACCTTTGTTCCCGGTCAGGGCATCACGGCCATTGAACTCGCGGTGGTTGCGAGCGTGCCGGGCATGGACCAGGAGTCATTTGCCGCGGCGGCGCTTGACGCCAAGGCCAACTGTCCCGTGTCTCAGGCCCTGAGGGCGGTGCCCATCGAGCTTGTGGAGGCCACGCTTACCCAGTCCTAGGCTGGGCTTTGTGCGGGAGGCTATTCGCGAGGCGTGGTTGGGGGTACGCCATGTCGGTGCCGGATTCGGGGTGTGGAGGTCGTCTCCGCGGCTCATGGTCTTGGGGCTCATTCCCGGCGCCATCACTGCGGCGCTGCTGACGGGTGTGTTTGTGGCCATCGCCCTGTGGGCGCGCACGTGGGCGAGCGACATCGCCTCGGCGATCACGGGAGACGACACTCCCAACGCGCTTCTCGTTGCGCTCTTCGCCATCGCCATCATCGGCGGCGGAGTGGTGCTTGCGGTGTACACGTTCACGACCATCACGTTGCTCATTGGCCAGCCGTTCTTTGAGCGCATCAGCGACATCGTGAGCGACACCGAGGGCTTCACTCCCGTGCGTGAGGCGGATCCTTGGTGGCGCAGCACTCTTCGCGGCATCCGCGACGGGCTGCGATTACTGCTGTGGGGCGCGGCGATGGGAACGGGGGCCTTTGTGGTGGGCCTGATCCCGGTGGTGGGAACGGCTGCCGGGTTGGCCGTGAATGTCCTGTTCGGCGGGTATCTGTTGGCGCTGGAACTGACGGCCTACACATTGACACGGGCCGGAGTGGTGCGCCTGCGTGCACGGCGCGCGGCTCTCGCGGCCCGACGCTCCCGTGCCTTAGGTTTCGGCGTTGCCGCCTACGTGGTGTGCCTCATTCCATTGGGCGCGGTCGCTTCGATGCCCGCGCTCGTTGCCGGGGGGACCCTCTTGGCATGCCATTGTCTGACAGGCTCTGCGCGGCCCGCTACGGCGTGATCTCGTGGGCAGCCAACACTAGTGCGGCACGGACGGCGGCCACGGCGGCAGAACGCCGCGAGGAACCGCGCGACGCCGTGAATACGGTGCGATGAGGACGGTCAGGGAGGTGGGCGGACATGGCGTCGATGGGACGGCCCCGCCACATGAGGCCGGGGATCAGAGCCACCGCGAGACCGCGCTCTACCAACTGGGCATGGGCGTGCAGATCGGTGGTCTCGTAGCGGACGTCGGGCTCGAACCCCGCAAGCCGGCACTGCTGTTCGGCGAAGTGTCGTGAGGCCGCACCCCGCGGCTCCATGACCCAGGGCAGGCCGGCGGCGTCGGCAAGCGTGTGTGCGGCCGTATGCCTGCTCGAGGCGAGCAGGATCTCGTCATGGGCGAGCGCCGCACGTTCCAGCCCCGGGTAGTGAGGGGCCGAATGCTGCGGATACTCCTCGGCGACCACGAGGTCCACGTCGCGAACCCAGGTGTCCTCGAGCGCGGCCGCGGGTTCGCGCTGGGTGGCGATGACGCGCACGTCAGGGTGCCGTGCGCCCAGGTGTACCAAGGCCCCGGGCAGCAGGGCGAGCGCGGCCGATTGGAAAATCGCCAGGCGCACCGTTCCTGAGGCATGGTCGGCCGACTCGGCAAGTTCCGCCTGGGCCTTTTCCATGGTCGCCAAGAGCTCTTCGGTGCGTTGCACGAGCCGATGCGCGGCCGGGGTCAGGGTCAGCACGCGGCCGGACCTGCGCAGCAGCGCCACGCCGGCCTCGCGCTCAAGCGTGGACAGGTGTTGCGAGATCGCGGAAGCGGACAGGCCCGTGGTGGACGCCACCGCCGTGATGGTGCCGCGCAGGCTCAGCTCCCTCAGAAGGGACAGCCGATGAAGGTCGAGCATGCCCTAATGTTAAGTGGTGCCGCACAATACTGTTAAGAAACCATCGCTTCCTTTGTAACGTTGGGCGGACGCACACTGGCGTCATGACGCTCGCTCCCCACGGTGCAGATTCCACCACGGCAGATTCCACGACGGCAGATTCCACGACGTCCGCCACCATCAGAGCTGACGCGGCCGTGGCGTTGGTGCACTCGTGGCTCGCGCAATCGTCTGGGCGCCGCGAGAGCGCGCAGACACGACGCCTCGGGAGGCTCGTCAGCCGGGCAGGGGGACTGCCCTTCACTGTGGCCTTCGTCGATGGCATTGTGCGGCCACCGGACGCGCACGTAGCAGCACGCAACCTCTCCGCCTTGGCGAGGCGACCTGCGCCGTTCCTGTCGCTGACGATGCGCGGAGCACTCAGGCTTGGAGGCCTTGCCGCGCACGTGGCGCCACGACCTACGGTGAGCGCGGCGCGCGCGGCGCTGCGCCACATGGTGTCGCACCTGGTGCTCGATTCCCGACCCCGGCACCTCACGCGAGAACTGTCCCGGCTTGCGCACGGCTCCGTACGGGTAAATCTCAATCTCTTGGGAGAGGCGGTGTTGGGCACCGAGGCCGCACGGGAGCGCCGCGACGGGACCATCGCACTCATCGAGCGTCTCGACGTCGACTACGTCTCGCTCAAAGTGTCTTCGGTAGTGGCCCCGCACTCGCCGTGGGGATTAGAGGATGCTGTTACGGCAATCTGCGACGAGTTGCGCCCCGTGTACCGTGCCGCGGCCGCGCACGGCACCTTCGTGAACCTGGACATGGAGGAGTACCGGGACCTTGATCTCACCCTGACCGTCTTCATGAGAATCCTGTCGGAGCCCGAATTCCTGTCCCTCCACGCGGGGATCGTGTTGCAGGCCTACTTGCCCGACGCCATGGGTGCGTACACGCGCCTGCTTGAGTGGGCGTCGGCCAGGCGAGCACAGGGTGGGGCGCCCGTGAAGGCGAGAATCGTCAAGGGTGCCAACCTCTCGATGGAGCGAGTGGATGCCGAATGGCACGGCTGGCCGCTTGCCACCTGGCACACCAAGCTCGAGACGGACGCGCACTACAAGCGCCTGCTGGATGCCGCTCTCACCCCAAGCGCCACCGAGGCCGTGCGCATCGGGCTCGCAGGGCACAATCTCTTCGATATCGCCTACGCACACCTGCTGGCCCACGAGCGTGGCGTTGCCGATGCCATGGATGTGGAGATGCTCCTGGGCATGGCGGAGCGCGTAGCGCCCGCAATCTGCGCAGACGTGGGCGCGGTGCGCCTCTACACGCCGGTGGTGCGTCCGCAAGAATTCGATGTAGCGATCGCGTATTTGGTGCGGCGACTGGAAGAGGTGGCGAATCCCCAGAATTTCCTGAGCTCCGCATTCCGCAGCGCACATGACCCCAGCGCCCTCCACGAAGAAGAGCGGAGGTTCCGCGCGGCAGTGTGCACGGTGGCGCACGCGGTGCCCGGTCGCCACCGCGGAACACCCCTTCCCCTGGGAAGCGGATTCTCGAATCAGCCCGACCGCGACCCGTCAACGCGCGCCGCACGCGACTGGGCAAGCGCCGTGGCCGGAAGAGTCCCCGCCTCGCAGCTTGGCGTGGACATCGCGGCCCAAGCGTGGGTTGACGACGTGGCGCAGGCCGACGCCGTGCTCGCCCGCGCGGTGGAGGCGGGCATCGCGTGGGGAGCCACGAGCCCGGCGGAGCGTGCGGGCGTGCTGGAGACAGCGTCGGGCCGCCTGGAGCAGGCCCGCACCGCGCTCGTGGAGGTCATGGCGGCGGAGGCGGGCAAGACGCTGGACCAGGCGGATCCCGAGGTCTCCGAGGTGGTGGACTTTGCCGCCTACTACGCCCGGTCCGCGCGAGCGCTCGCAGACGTACGTGGTGCTACCGCGGTACCGCGCCGTGTGACGCTCGTGACGCCGCCGTGGAATTTCCCGGTAGCAATACCCGGCGGGTCCGTGCTTGCGGCACTCGCCGCGGGCAGCGCCGTGGTGCTCAAGCCCGCCCCTGCCGTGCGGCGCTGCGCGGCGGTCCTCGCGCAGTGTCTGTGGGATGCAGGCGTGCCGCGCGAGGCGCTGCAACTCGTGGACTGTGCGGAAGACCCTGTGGGCTGCGCGCTCGTGGCCGACGCCCGCGTGGAGCAGGTGATCCTCACGGGCGCGTATGAGACCGCAGAACTGTTCACGAGGCTTCGCCCGGGACTGCGACTGCTCGCCGAGACAAGCGGCAAGAACGCGATCATCGTCACGCCCAGTGCCGACCTTGACCTCGCGGTGCGGGACGTGGTGCAGTCCGCGTTTGGCCACGCCGGGCAGAAGTGCTCCGCAGCGTCGTTGCTGGTGCTCGTGGGTTCCGTGGGCACGTCTAAGCGGTTCGTGCGGCAGTTGCGGGATGCCGCGAGCTCCCTCACGGTAGGCATGCCGCAAGACCTTGATAGCCAGGTGGGGCCGCTCATCGCGCCGCCAACGGGGCGACTCGTGAGCGGGCTTACCCGGTTGGGTGTGGGGGAGCGGTGGCTCCTTGAGCCCCGGCCCCTCAACGCCGAACGCACCCTGTGGACCCCCGGCATTCGTACGGGCGTACGCCCCGGCAGCGAGGCGCACCTCACCGAGTACTTTGGGCCGGTGCTGTCAGTCATGACGGCGCCTACGCTCGACGCCGCGATCGACATCGCGAACGGCGTGGCCTACGGCCTCACCTCGGGGCTGCAGAGCCTGGATGCCGGCGAGATTTCCCGCTGGCTCGAGCGCATCGAGGCGGGCAACCTCTACGTCAACAGGGGCATCACGGGAGCCATCGTGCAGCGCCAGCCCTTCGGTGGGTGGAAGAGATCTGCGGTTGGCCCTGGTGCGAAGGCCGGCGGACCACACTACGTGGAGCGGCTCAGCGGGTGGGCGGCCGATCCCGTACCCGGTGCGTCATGGGACGAGGAGCTCGTTGCCAGTCTGGCCCGTGACTACGCGCCGCAGGACCCTGCCGCTCTTGCGTGCGAGCGCAACGTGTTGCGGTACGTCACGGCAGGCACGGAGATTCGGGTGGGCACGCGGGCGGCCGTCGCCGACGTTGCGCGGGTTGTCGCGGCCGCCGCAGCGGTGTCACCGCAAACGCGCGTCACCGTGGCCACCAGGCCCGACGCTTCACTCGCCGCCGTGCTTGAGGCGAGCGGGCTCTCGGTGACGGTCGAGGACGACGCCGCGTGGGCGGCTCGCATGACGGCGCTGCCACAGGCGCGGGTGCGGGCAGTGGGGCAGGTGCCGAGTGACGCACGCACGGCATCGGTGGCGATTTTCGATGATCCGGTCACCATGAGTGCGCGGCTGGAGGTGTTCCCGTTCGTGAAGGAACAGGCGATATCGATCACCGCTCACCGCTTTGGGACACCCAGCGCGGTGGCTCATGACGTGGATGTGACGGCGGCACGCTCGGCGAGCTGAGCCTGGATGAGCTTGGCGGTCACCCGGCCCGCCCTATTCGCGGACACCGTGCTCGCTTGCGGTCCATAGCCCGCGAGGTACACGGTGGGCTCGCCGACCACCTGGCCGCGCTCCACGCTGATGGCACCGCCGGGGCCCGCCAGGGCAAGCCCGTCGAGGTGCCGCAGCTCGGCGCGAAATCCCGTGGCCCAGACGATGGCATCCACGTACGTGAAGGTGCCGTCCTGCTCGATCACGCCGTCGGCCACGACTCTGCGGAACATGGGGCGCCTGCGCAGTTGGCCGCGCGCGTCCAGGCGACGCACAAGCGAGCTGCGGGCAAGCCCGGTCACCGACACGATGGAAGGCAGGATGGAACCCGAGCGCGCCGCGGCGTCCTGCAGCGAGACCGCGCGGGCGCCCCGCGTCTCAGAGAGCCACGGCTCGTCGTCAACAAAGACGGGTTCGCGCCGGGTGTACCACAGGGTCGTGGCACCAACGGCGGCGAGATCATCGAGGAACCCCAACGCCGACGTCCCGCCGCCGACCACGGCCACCTGCCGGCCCGCGAACGGCTGGGCACTCACCCATTCGGGAGTGGTGACTTGTGCGCCGGTGAACTCCCTCCGGCCCGCGATGGCGGGCACGCGCGGGTTGGTCCACGTGCCCGTGGCGTTCACGATGATCTGGGCCTCCACCGAGTCGTAGGGGCCCCCTGGCGCGAGCGCCAAGCGGTAGCCGCCGGCGATCCGCTCCACCCACTCCACGGACGCGGGGCGCACCACCTGAAGGTCAAAGTGCTGTTCATAGCGCGCGTAGTACGCGGCAACCACATCTCTGGCGGGTCGGTCCCGTGGCGCATCGTCAAAGGTCAGCCCCATCTCGTGCATGCCGGGCAGGTCATGCACCTTGTGGGTGTCTCCGAGGCGCAGCGAGTCCCATCGGTGCTGCCACGCGCCGCCGGTGCGGGGGCCTGCATCGAGCACCAGAAAGTCGGTGCCCGGCAGCAACCCCGCCCGGCGCAAGAAATAGGCAACGGACAGTCCCGCCTGACCGGCGCCGATGACCACCACGCGAGTGGAAGCGTGGCGCTCGGCGTGCTCGGCGTCGGACATGCCCACCAGCCTAGAACTCCCGGCGACACCCCTTGGGCACGCCGAGCCGGGGATAGCCTGACACCAGACGCATCACGGAGGTCTACCGCATGAGAACCCCACACTGGGCCCGCCTCGATTACGGCGGAGTGCTGGTGGGGCTTGTGTTTGTGGCGCTATCCATGACCCCTTCGATGCTTCCCCGCCCGTGGTACTACCAGGGTGCGGTGTCGGGGGTCAGCTTTGCGGCCGGATATGCGCTCGGTGCCGCACTGTGGAAGGTCGTGCGAGGCAGTGTTCGGTGGCGCAACGACTGGCTCACGGTGTGGGGATGGGCCATCATCGCGGGCGTCTGGGGCGTGATGTTTGTGGTGTTGCTGCACTACGCCACGTCGTGGCAAAACGGCGTGCGCAAGGCGGTGGGATGGGAACCGCTTGACTCCTCGCAAGGCTGGCTCTTGGTGGCGGTGGCAGTGGTTGTTGCCGCGCTCTGCCTTGCGGTGGGTCGCGGCATCTCGTGCGTCTATCGCGCCGTGCGCGAGCGCGTTGGTCATCTCTTTGAACGTCGCGGCTGGCGTGCCGGCGGTGCCTTGGCCACGGGATGCGCCACCGCCGTGGTGGCGCTGGGCATGATCGCCGCGTGGGTGGTGCTGTCCTCCGGCATGGTGCTCTTCCTCGACTCCCGCTGGGAGGTGCGCAACGACGCCATGAGCCCGGACACTCCACGACCCACCTCGCCACTGCGCTCCGGCGGCCCAGGCTCGCTCGTTGCGTGGGAAGACGTGGGGTCCAAGGGGCGAGCGGTGGTCGCGTCAGGGCCGAACGCCGCGCAGATCGAGGCCGTCACCGGCAGGCCTGCGATGGATCCCATTCGCATCTATGTGGGGCTGCACTCTGCGGATACGTACCAGGAGCGGGCGGAACTGGCCGTGAAGGAGCTCGAGCGCACGCATGCTCAAGACAGGGCCGTGGTGGTGCTGCCGGGACTTACCGGCACGGGGTGGTTGGAGCCGCAGGCGATCGATTCCCTGGAATACCTGCATGGGGGAGACACGGCCATGGTTGCCGCCCAGTATTCGGTGTCGCCGTCATGGGTCAGCGCGATCTTCCATCCCGAGCAATCGCTCGCGGGAACCCAAGCCCTATACAACGCGGTGCATGCATGGTGGGCGACGCTCCCGGTTGACCACCGACCGCAACTGGTCGTGTACGGCGTGAGCCTAGGGGCCCAGGCCCTTCAGCAGACGCTTCCCACCACCGACGCGCTGGTTGGTGGTGTGGACGGCGCCGTCTTTGCCGGCACGCCCGCGGGAACGCCCTTGGTGACCTCGTTGCGCGCGCAGCGTGATCCCGGCACTCCCGTCACGGCGCCGGTGGTGACCTCGGTGCCGCAGGTGAGGTTCTTCAACAATGCTCAGCAGGCACGGATGCCGGCAGGCTCCTGGAAGGCTCCGCGCATCGCCTTCCTCGAGCACGGCAACGATCCGGTGGTGTGGATGGATTGGTCGGTGTTTTACCGCAAGCCGGAGTGGCTTGCCGCGGGGCAGCGCTCGCCCGCGATTTCCCCCGACATGATCTACATCCCGGTCGTCACCGGGCTCCAAGGGCTTGCAGACGCCGCGATGGCCGAGGGAGTGCCCGACGACGCTGGCCACCGGTACGCGGATGCCACGTTCTTTGCATGGATCGACATCACGGGTAACGGCGGTCTTGACCAGGCCGCTCTCGATCGCATTCAGGCCATCATCGACGAATACGACACCGAGGCGCCCATAGGCCAATAGGCCTGTTGCCCGGCGTGCCATGGGGGCGTAGCGTCGGAGGAGAAAGGGGGTTGTCATGACCGACAACGATGAGCGCCGCCGCAAAACCTACGAGCAGATTCGTGCGAGTGAGCTGGCACGCGGCGCATCCGAGGACGAGGCGACGCAAGTAGCCGCGGCTACCGTGGACAAGGTGCTGGCGGCAACAGACAACGCCGACGACCGCCCCTAGACTCACAAGCGTGACCCCCCAGCCAAGCGACGCCGTCTGGACCGTTCCCAACATCATCTCGATGGTGCGCATCGCGCTCATCGTGGTGTTTACATGGCTTCTCATCACCGAACATGACGGTTGGGCTATCGCGGCGCTCGCCGCGGCCGGCATCAGCGATTTCTTTGACGGCTTTCTTGCCCGACGCTGGAATCAGGTCACGCGTCTTGGTCGCGTTCTGGATCCCACCGCAGACCGCATGCTCACCATCGCCGTGGTGCTGGGACTGGGGTTGCGGGGGATCGTGCCGTGGTGGCTCGTAGGGGTGCTCTTCGCCCGTGACATCGCGGTGGGCATTGCCCTCCTATGGGGGCGATCGCGGCACGTGGAGGCTCCACAGGTGACGATGGTGGGGAAGTGGGCAACCGCACTCCTGTACTTCTTCCTTCCCCTCGCATATTTGGCGCGTGTGGCCTTCCCCACGTTCGGGTGGCTGCATACCCTCGCGATCGTGGGGGCGACGTGCGCGGCGGTGCTGTATTGGGCGTCGGGCCTTGGGTATGTGCGCGACGTGAGGCGCCGCGCCCAATCCCTGCCATCGGGAGGCGAAGCCGCCTACACTGGCACCACTGAAGGGAGCCAGCGATGACTTTTGACGAGTCCGCAGTGGAGCGCACGATGTCCATCGATGCGGCCACGGACGAGGCCACCCCTGGGAGGCTGTCGGCGGCGGATCAGGCGGCCATCGACGCGCTCGGCCCCGACCACGCGCTGCTCATCGTGCACTCCGGGCCTAATCAGGGAGCGCGGTTCTTGCTCGACGTCGACTCGACCACGGCGGGCCGGTCGGTCAACTCGGACATCTTTCTCGATGACGTGACGGTGAGCCGCCAACATGTGGTCTTTGATCGCAAGGACGGCGTGTTCTCTATTCGGGACGCCGGCTCTCTCAACGGCACCTACGTCAATCACCAGTCCGTGACCGAGGCGGTTCTCGCCGACGGCGACGAGGTGCAGATCGGCAAGTATCGCCTGACGTTCCACGCGGGCCCTGCGGCTTCATGATTGGCGGCGCGGCGCGGCGCCTCGACGCCCGTGAGGAACCGGCGCTCGAGCGCGTGAGGGAGCGCACGGGCGCCGATCGCGGCACGCTCACGGGGCGCTGGCCGCATGCGCTGTCCCATGAGCCGATCCTGCGCGTGAGCGATGTGCTTGCCCTCATCCAAGGAGAGTTCCCGGCGCTGTCGGCATCCAAGCTGCGCTATTACGACGCGCAGGGCCTGGTAAGCCCGCAACGCACCGATTCGGGGTATCGGCAGTATTCCGCCGCCGACGTAGAGCGTGTGCGCTTTGTGCTTCGCCAGCAGCGCGACCACTACCGTCCGCTGACGGTCATCGCCGAGCACCTGGAGGCGCTCGACAACGGCACGATGCATGAGCGCGTGTCTCCACAGGCGGTTGATGGCGAGGACGATGACTACCTGACCGCCACACAACTCGCGGCACGCGCGGGCACCACGGACGAGGCGATCCGTGAGCTCGAGGCGGCGGGCATCATCGCGCAGTCGGTTCCTGGCGCGTTTGACCGGGCGGTGCTTGACCTGGTGGTGGCGTGTGGCGCGTATGTGGCGGCCGGCGGCGACGTGCGGTCGCTGCGCTCGTTGTGCCTCGCCGCACGGCGCGAGGCGGACAGGGCCGACGCTGTGGCGGCTCCCGTCCGAGGCAGGGGAGCGGTGGGGGAGGCCGAGGAGTCGGCACGGGCGCTCGGGGAGACGGCAATCGCGGTCTTTGGGGCGTGCGTGCGAGGTTCGCTCGGACGATGACCGGATTCTCGCGACACGCGGTACCGTGAAAGGGCGCGGTCGTTGACCGCGGGCATCCTGGGCCATAACGTTAAACCACAACGTGAAGGAGGGGCAGTGACTGATACGGCGGGCATCGACCTCTCCGGCATGAGTGACGGCGACCAGGGCATCCTGTTCGATGACGGGCTTGCGCACCTCGACGCCAACGTGGGCTATCGCGGCCCCACCGCCTGCAAGGCTGCGGGCATCACGTACCGACAGCTCGATTACTGGGCGCGTACCGGGCTTGTAGAGCCCACCGTGCGTTCTGCCACGGGGTCCGGCACCCAGCGTCTTTACGGCTTCAAGGACATCCTGGTGCTGCGCGTGGTGAAGCGATTGCTGGACTCTGGAGTGTCTCTTCAGCAGATTCGCACCGCCGTGGAGCATTTGCGCGAGCGTGGCGTGGAAGACCTTTCGCGCATCACGCTCATGTCTGACGGCGCCTCCGTGTATGAGTGCACGTCCAATGACGAGGTCATCGACCTTGTCCAAGGCGGCCAGGGCGTCTTCGGTATCGCCTTGGGCAAGGTGTGGCGTGAGCTCGAGGGTTCGCTTGCTCAGCTGCCTGCCGACCGTGGTGAGGCCGAGCCGCAGGCAGACCCCGGCATGGTGGACGAACTCGCCGAGCGGCGCGCGCGGCGCTCGAACGCCTCGTAGCTTTACGCCTCCCCGCCCGGCAACGGGCGCGCGGCGCGTAGCCCTGCAACGGTGCGGTGCCCATTTAGCCTGTGGGCCGAAACCTGGCAAGATGAAGCCACCGTCGAAGGGAAGTAAATGTTCTCCAAAGTCCTCGTGGCCAACCGAGCCGAGATTGCCGTGCGCGCCTTCCGCGCAGCGTATGAACTCGGAGCCAAGACGGTGGCCGTGTTCCCGCACGAGGACCGCATGTCGGAGCACCGCGTCAAGGCCGACGAGGCATACCTCATCGGGGTGGAGGGTCACCCCATCAAGGCCTATCTCGACATCGACGAGATCATTCGCGTGGCAAAGCTGTCCGGCGCGGACGCCATTTATCCCGGCTACGGGTTCCTGAGCGAGAACGTCGAGCTCGCGAGGCGTTGCGCGGCCGAGGGCATCACGTTCATCGGGCCGCCGCCTGAGGTTCTCGCCAAGGCCGGCGACAAGGTGGCAGCACTCAAGGCCGCGCGAGCGGCAGGCGTTCCCGTGCTCCATTCGTCCGAGCCGTCACGCGATGTGGAGACGCTCACGCGGGCGGCCGATGAGATCGGCTTCCCCATCTTCGTCAAGGCCGTGGCCGGCGGCGGGGGGCGCGGCATGCGCCGTGTGGAAGCCCGCGCCGACCTCCCGGAGGCGCTTTCCGCCGCCATGCGAGAGGCCGAGAACGCGTTTGGCGACCCCACGGTGTTTCTTGAGCAGGCCGTGCTGGGCCCCCGCCACATCGAGGTCCAGATTCTGGCCGACGCCACGGGAACCACAGTGCACCTGTACGAGCGGGACTGCTCCGTGCAGCGTCGGCATCAAAAGGTCGTGGAAATCGCCCCGGCACCGGCGCTCGATCCCGCCATCAGAGACGCGCTGTGTGCCGACGCCGTGAAGTTCGCCACCTCGCTCGGTTACGTCAATGCCGGCACCGTGGAGTTCCTGCTCGCAACCGAAGGAGAGCGTGCAGGTCAGCACGTCTTCATCGAGATGAATCCGCGCATTCAGGTGGAGCACACCGTGACCGAGGAGGTCACGGGGGTGGACATCGTGTGCGCGCAGATGCGCATCGCGGCCGGGGAAACCCTCGCCGACATCGGCATTCGCCAAGAGGATGTGCATGTCAACGGATTTGCTATCCAGACGCGCATCACCACGGAGGATCCCACCAACGGCTTCCTTCCCGACACCGGTCGCATCGTCGCGTACCGTTCGCCGGGCGGCGCCGGGGTGCGTCTTGACGGAGCAACGGCCATGGCGGGCAACTCCGTCACGGGGCACTTCGATTCGATGCTCGTCAAGCTCACGTGCCGCGGGCAGGACTTTGAGACGGCCGTGAACAGGGCATCGCGCGCACTTGCGGAGTTCCGCATTCGCGGCGTGACCAACAACATTCGGTTCTTGCGTGCGGTGCTCGCCAACCCGGAGTTCCGGGCCGGGGGAGTGACCACCGCGTTCATCGAGCGGCATCCCGACCTGTTGAGGGTTCCCGAGAGCTCTGAGCGCTCGACCAAGCTCCTCACATACTTGGGGTACACCACCGTCAACCGCCCCAACGGTGAACATGCCGACACCATTCTGCGGCCCTGGGAAAAGCTGCCCGAGATCGACCTCGAGGCACTGCCACCGGCGGGCACGCGTCAACAGCTGCTGGAGCTGGGTCCTGAAGGCTTCGCACGCGCGCTTCGCGAACGCACGTCACTTGCCGTGACCGAGACCACGATGCGGGACGCGCATCAGTCGCTGCTCGCCACTCGGGTGCGCACGTTTGATCTGCTGAAGGCCGCGGGGCACGTGGCACGCATGACCCCGGAGCTGTTCTCGGTGGAGTGCTGGGGCGGCGCCACCTATGACGTCTCCATGCGCTTCCTCAGCGAGGATCCCTGGTTGCGCCTCGCGAATCTGCGTGAGGCGATGCCCAACATCGCGCTGCAAATGCTCTTGCGCGGACGCAACACCGTGGGCTACACGCCGTATCCCGATGAGGTTGCGGTGGCGTTCGTTCAAGAGGCCACCCAGACGGGCATCGATATCTTCCGCATCTTCGACGCCCTCAACGATGTGGACCAGATGCGCCCTGCCATCGCGGCCGTGCGCGCCACCGGAACCGCGGTGGCCGAGGCCACGCTGTGTTACACGGGCAACATGATCTCGCCTCACGAGGATCTGTACACGCTGGACTACTACCTGAACCTCGCGGACCAGCTCGTGGACGCCGGCGCGCACATCCTTGCCATCAAGGACATGGCCGGTCTCTTGCGCCCTGCTGCGGCATACTCCCTGGTATCCGCCCTGCGCGAGCGCTTTGACCTCCCGGTGCACCTGCACACGCACGACACCGCCGGCGGGCAGATCGGCACGCTGCTTGCCGCCGCGGAGGCGGGCGTTGACGCCGTCGACGTCGCCAATTCCGCGATGGCCGGCACCACGTCGCAGCCACCCATGAGCGCGCTCATCGCCGCCGTTGAGCACACCACCCGTGACACGGGCATTTCCCTCGATGCCGCGCAGGCACTCGAGCCGTATTGGGAGGCGGTGCGCCGCCTCTACGCTCCGTTCGAGTCGGGCCTGCCCGGCCCCACGGGTCGCGTCTATCACCACGAGATTCCCGGTGGGCAGCTGTCCAACCTGCGACAGCAGGCCATCTCCCTTGGTCTGGCGGAGAAGTTTGAGCAGATTGAGGACATGTACGCGGCAGCGGACCGCATCCTGGGGCGGCTCGTCAAGGTGACGCCGTCGTCCAAGGTCGTAGGCGACCTCGCGTTGCACCTCGTAGCTATCGGTGCCGATCCGGCCGACTTCGCCGCCAACCCGGGCTCCTATGACGTTCCTGATTCGGTCATTGGCTTCCTCCAAGGCGAGCTGGGGGACCCGCCGGGGGGCTGGCCTGAGCCCTTCCGCACCAAGGCCCTTGAGGGACGCGTATTCGAACGCAAGGTGGCCCAGATCACGGAAGAGGACCGCGTGGTCTTGGAAGCGTCGGGCCCTGAGAGGCAACGGCGACTCAACCACTTGCTGTTCCCCGGGCCCGCCAAGGACTTTGACGTGGCCGTGGAGACCTACGGCGACATCTCCGTCATCGACACGTTCCACTACCTGTATGGCCTCACCGTGGGCAGTGGGGAAGAGGTCACCATCGACCTTGGCCCCGGCGTGCAGATGATCGCCACGCTCGAGGCGCTCGGCGAGCCAGACGACCACGGCGAGCGTACGGCGATGTTCTCGTACAACGGCTCCATTCGCCCGGTGCAGGTTCGCGATGAATCGGCCACGGTACAGGCGGTATCCAGGGAAAGGGCCGACGCTTCCCGCCCCGGATCCATCGGCGCACCGTTCTCTGGGGCCGTGTCCCCGGTGGTGGCGGTGGGCGACGTCGTCACCGCGGGCCAGGCCGTGGCGACCATCGAGGCGATGAAGATGGAATCGTCGATTACGACACCTGTTGCCGGCACCGTGACACGCGTGGCCGTGACCAATGTCGAGACGCTCTCCGGAGGGGACCTGGTCCTCGAAGTGTCGTAAGGGACCATCGTCCCCGCCGTTGTCGCCGCCCCTGGCGGATGATGGAGACAACCGGAGGAGGTCATGATGAAGGTCTTGGTAGCCGTTGGATCCAAGTACGGAGCCACCCGTGAGGTGGGAGCGACTATCGCGGGAGTGTTGCGCGACGCCGGCTTTGAGACGGACTTCGCCGACGCGTGCGACGTGACCTCTGTGCGCTATTACGACGCCGTCATCGTGGGCTCTGCGGTCTATGGCGGGCTATGGCGCAAGGACGCCGCAGCGCTCGTTCGCGACAACGCCACCTCGATGCGCGGCCGTGACACGTGGCTGTTCTCGGTGGGGATGACGCAAGTCACCAAGCCCGATCAGCCGCTCGATGAGGCAGAGGAACTGGCCACCGAGGCCGGTGCCATCGAGCACAAGCGCTTTGGCGGCACCATTCAGTTTGAGAAGCTCAACATCGGTGAGAAGGCGCTCATCAAGACCATCAACCCACCGCAGGGCGACTTCCGTGACTTCGACGACATTCGTGAATGGGCGCAGACCATCGCCGATCGCCTCGCCGAGGATGCCTTCGCCTGAGCGCGTGTCAGTAGCCGGGCTTAGCCTTGTCGTATGACGACACGTGTCGAGAGTCCCCGTTCCGCGCTGCTGGTGATCGACGTCCAGAAGGGCGTTGTGGGCGGCACCTACAACAGGGACAGCATGGTGGCCAACATCGCCTCGTTGGTGGCCCGCGCCAGGGCGGCTGGAGTGCCGGTGGTGTGGGTTCAGCATTCGGACACCGAGGGCCTTGAGGTGGGCAGCCCCGCATGGGAGTACGTCGAGGAACTGCACATGACTCCGGGCGAGCCGTTGGTGCACAAGGTGCATCCCGATTCGTTCGAGGGAACGGAGCTTGAAGAGGTCCTCACCGTTAGGGGAGTGGGGGAGCTCGTGGTGGTGGGAGCACAGTCCGATCAATGCGTGCGGTCCACCATCCATGGGGCATTTACCAGGGGATATGACGTCACTTTGGTGTCCGACGCCCACACCACGGAAGACCTGACTGAGTGGGGCGCCCCGGCACCGGAACTGGTGGTGGCGCACACCAACATGTATTGGTCGTGGATGAGCGCACCCGGGCGCACTGCGGCCGTGAAGGCCACCGCAGAGATCGACTTCACCTAGGCCGTCCGTTCCACGCGCAGGGTGCCCGTTGGGGGCGCGGTGTGGCCATCCACTACCTTGATCACCATGCGCGATACCGGTGTGGTGCGGCCAATCACGGCCGGGGTCATGACAGGCCTTGTGGGCTTCACGAGCGCCTTCGTTGTGGTGCTTGCCGGGCTCACCGCCGTGGGTGCCGACGCCGGCCAGGCCTCGAGCGGACTGCTGGCCGTGAGCGTGACCATGGGGCTTGCGTCGATCCTGCTCGCCGTGTGGACGAGGCTGCCCGTGGTCATCGCGTGGTCCACGCCGGGCGCGGCCCTGCTCGCGTCTACGGGAGGCGTGCAGGGCGGTTGGCCTGCGGCCGTTGGGGCGTTCCTTGTGGTGGGTGCGCTCATCGTGGTCACGGGGCTCGTGCCACAGCTTGGTGCGCTCATTGCACGCATCCCCACATCGGTGGCGCAGGCCATGCTCGCGGGGGTGCTGTTTCAGCTGTGTCTTGGCCCCATCACGGGCCTGGCCGAGGATCCGTGGGCGGTGGTGCCCGTGGTCATCGTGTGGCTTGCGGCGCTGCGAATGGCACCGCGATGGGCCTCGCCGCTCGCGTTCGTTGCCGCGGCGGTGGTTATCGGCATCGACATCGCGCGATCGGGGGCACACGTCGATGCCGCTTCGCTGGCTCCGCATGCGGAGGTCACCGCGCCCACGTTTACGGTGGCGGCTCTCGTTGGCCTGGCGGTGCCGCTGTACCTCGTCACGATGGCGTCCCAGAACGTACCCGGCGTGGCCATCATGAAGAGCTTTGGCTTCACGGTGCCCTGGCGCCGCACCATGGTTGTCACGGGAATCGGCACTGCGGCGGGAGCCTGTGCAGGGGGCCACGCCATCAACTTGGCGGCCATCACGGCCGCCCTAGCCGCGGGGCCGGAAGCGGGGGAGGAGCGGTCCAAGCGATGGATCGCAAGCGTCACGTCGGGTGCGGTGGTGATCGTGCTTGGCGTAGCGTCGGCCGCATTTGTGACCATGGTGGTGCTGGCCCCGGCCGGTGTCATCGCCGCCGTGGCCGGCCTGGCGCTGCTCGCGACCTTCGCCGCGTCCATCAAGGCCGCGGTGGACGTGCCGGGGGACCAGATCCCGGCGGCGGTCACGTTCGTCACTGCGGCGTCGGGAGTTGCGATTCTTGGAGTGAGCGCGGCGTTCTGGGCGCTCGTGGCCGGCATCGTGGTGCGCGCTGTGCTGCACTGGCGCCGTCCGCTGATGGCTACTCCCGTGGCGGCTCGGGAAGACGATTGACGATGATCGCACCCACGATGAGCATGCCGCCAACGGGCGTGCCCACCCTGATGATGAGACTCCACGCTCTGTAGACCCAGTCTCTGAGGGTGATGCCGAGGTCGTCAATCCAGTCCATGATGGTGCTGGTGCTGAAATCCGCGATGAGTGCCAACGCGATGAGTGCGATGCCGACGATCACCATGGCCGTAGCAACCTGCTTGTTGGACCTGCGTGATGGTGTCGCTGTAGCCGCCATGGCATTCCCCTCGGTCGGTGTGCCTCATTCTATCGGGGGACCCCGTTCAAGGCTCTGTGGCCGTTGTATATGATCCAGTTGTCATAATGGCCATTATCGGCGTTGGGGCACATGGCTGGCGAGGCGCGCAACCGCGGCGAAGGACGTAGGCGCGGTTCATCCTTCCTGAGCGTCGCGGATGACCGTCACAAGGGATGAAACGGTGCAGAGTCCCCACAATCCGCTGCGGCGTGCTCCGCTGCGGCGTGCGGGGTTCATGCAACGTACGCGGCGAGATGTTCGCCCGTGAGCGTTGCCCTCGATGTCACAAGGTCGGCCGGGGTGCCCTCGAAAACCACAAGGCCGCCGTCGTGGCCGGCTCCCGGCCCCATGTCGATGATCCAGTCGGCATGCGCCATCACGGCCTGGTGATGTTCGATCACCACCACGGACCGCCCGGAATCCACGAGCCGGTCAAGCAGTTCCAGCAGCCGCTGCACGTCGGCGAGGTGCAGCCCGGACGTCGGCTCATCGAGCACGTAGACATCGCCAGGACCGGCCATGGCCACGGCCAGCTTGAGCCGCTGGCGCTCGCCTCCCGACAACGTCGAAAGCGGCTGGCCCAGCTTGACATAATCCAGGCCCACGTCCGCAAGCCGCTCCACGATCTGATGAGCGGCGCGCAGCGGCGCGGCGCCATGCGGCGCAAAGTACGAGGCAGCGTCGGCCACCGAGAGGTCAAAGACGTCCGCAATGCTCAGCCCACCAAGGGTGTACTGAAGCACCGACGCATCAAAGCGCCGGCCCCCACACTCCTCGCAGACCGTCTCCACCGTGTCCAAGAAGCCCAGTTCGGTGACGATGACACCCGCACCGTTGCATACGGGGCACGCGCCCTGGGAGTTGGCGCTGAACAGCGCGGGCTTGACACCGT
>Ga0206116_1000436_pt1 | contig 45276 bp, 42 predicted proteins | sample 3A1Ametagenome_FD_178000 | JGI IMG/M metagenome (GOLD analysis project Ga0206116, IMG submission 178000) | Enriched microbial communities from leaf-cutter ant dump, University of Wisconsin, Madison, United States - 3A1A | ecosystem: Environmental > Terrestrial > Nest > Insects nest > Nest dump...
CAGGCGCAGCCGCGCAAGATCATCAGCTCGCCCACGTGGAGCGGGCTGGAGAGCGAGAAGGTCAGCTACAACGCGGGCTATACCAACGTGCACGAGCTGATCCCATGGCGCACCCTCACGGGCCGCCAGCAGTTCTACCAGGACCACCCGTGGATGCGCGACTTCGGCGAGGGCTTCGCGGCCTACCGCCCGCCCGTGCACCTGAAGGCGCTGCAGGCCGTGGAGGGCAAGAAGCCCAACGGCAACCCCGAGATCGCGCTCAACTTCATCACGCCGCACCAGAAGTGGGGCATCCACTCCACCTACGGCGACAACCTGCTGATGCTCACGCTGGCGCGCGGCGGCCCGATCATCTGGATGAGCGAGGACGACGCGAAGCGTGCGGGCATCGTGGACAACGACTGGGTGGAGCTGTTCAACGCCAACGGCGCCATCGCGGCGCGCGCGGTGGTGAGCCAGCGCGTGAAACCCGGCATGGTCATGATGTACCACGCGCAGGAGAAGACCATCAACACGCCGGGCTCGGAGATCACGGGCACGCGCGGCGGCATCCACAACTCGGTCACGCGCATCGTGCTCAAGCCCACCCACATGATCGGCGGCTACGCGCAGTACAGCTACGGCTTCAACTACTACGGAACCATCGGCACCAACCGCGACGAATTCGTGCTGGTGCGCAAGATGCGCCGCATCGACTGGCTGGATGACGAGGCCCAGGCCGCCGCCGCACATGCCTGAAGAAGAAGGAGAACCACGATGAAAGTACGCGCGCAAATCGGCATGGTGCTGAACCTGGACAAGTGCATCGGCTGCCACACCTGCTCGGTCACCTGCAAGAACGTATGGACCAGCCGCCCCGGCATGGAGTACGCCTGGTTCAACAACGTCGAGACCAAACCCGGCATCGGCTACCCCAAGGAATGGGAGAACCAGGACAAATGGAACGGCGGCTGGGTGCGCAACCCGGACGGCTCCATCGCCCCCCGCCAGGGCGGCAAGTGGAAGCTGCTCATGCGCATCTTCGCCAACCCCAACCTGCCGCAGATCGACGACTACTACGAGCCCTTCACCTACGACTACGACCACCTGCAGTCGGCGCCCGAATCCAAGGCCCCGCCCACGGCGCGCGCGCGCAGCCTGATCACGGGCCAGCGCATCGAGAAGATCGAGTGGGGTCCGAACTGGGAGGAAATCCTGGGCGGCGAATTCAGCAAGCGCAGCAAGGACGTGAACTTCGAGGAGGTGCAGAAGGACATCTACGGCCAGTTCGAGAACACCTTCATGATGTACCTGCCGCGCCTGTGCGAGCACTGCCTCAATCCGGCGTGCGTGGCCTCGTGCCCCAGCGGCTCCATCTACAAGCGCGAGGAGGACGGCATCGTCCTCATCGACCAGGACAAGTGCCGCGGCTGGCGCATGTGCGTCTCGGGCTGCCCGTACAAGAAGATCTACTACAACTGGCAGAGCGGCAAGGCCGAGAAGTGCATCTTCTGCTACCCGCGCATCGAGGCGGGCCAGCCCACCGTGTGCTCCGAGACCTGCGTGGGCCGCATCCGCTACCTGGGCGTGCTGCTGTACGACGCCGACCGCATCGAGGAGGCCGCGAGCGTGGAGCGCGACCGCGACCTGTACGAGGCGCAGCTCGGCATCTTCCTTGACCCGCACGACCCTGACGTCATCGCCCAGGCACGCGCCGACGGCATCCCCGACGCCTGGATGGAGGCCGCCCGCAACAGCCCCGTCTACAAGATGGCCGTGGACTGGAAGGTGGCCCTGCCGCTGCACCCCGAGTACCGCACGCTGCCCATGGTCTGGTACGTGCCGCCGCTCTCGCCCATCACCGCCGCCGCGAACGCGGGCCACGTGGGCGTGAACGGCGACATTCCCGACGTGTCGCAGCTGCGCATCCCCGTGCAGTACCTGGCCAACCTGCTCACGGCCGGCGACACCGGCCCCGTGGTGCGCGCGCTCGAACGCATGCTCGCCATGCGCGCCTACCAGCGCGGCGTGCACGTGGAGCAGCAGCAGAACCTGGCCGTGCTGCAGCAGGTGGGCCTGACGGTGCACGAGGTGGAGGACATGTACCACGTGATGGCCATCGCCAACTACGAGGACCGCTTCGTCATCCCCTCGGCGCACCGCGAGTACGCCGAGAACGCCTTCGACCTGCGCGGCGGCTGCGGCTTCTCGTTCGGCAACGGCTGCTCCGACGGCGCCACCGAGGTCAGCATGTTCGGCGGCAAGAAGCCCCGCACCATCCCCATCAAGGCCACGGTGTAGCGCGCAGGAGAGACACGCCATGTTCCAGAAAACCCCTGAATCCCTGCGCCTCACGCTGCGCGCGCTCGCGCGCCTCGTGGGCTACCCCGACGCCGCGCTGCGCGCGCAGATGCCCGGTCTGCTCGACGCGCTGCGGCTGGAGCAGTCGCTGCCCGCCGCGCGCCTGCGCGAGATCGAGGCCCTGTGCCGCCAGCTCTGCGCCATGGAGCCCTACGAGGCCGAGGCGCGCTACGTGGACACCTTCGACCGCGGCCGCCAGACCTCGCTGCACCTGTTCGAGCACGTGCACGGCGACTCGCGCGAGCGCGGCCCCGCGCTCGTCGATCTGCTCAAGACCTACGAGCAGGCGGGCCTGGCGTTCGACGCGCCCGAGCTGCCCGACCACCTGGCCGTGGTGCTCGAATTCGCCTCCACCCAGCCGCCCGCCGTGGCGCGTGAATTCCTGGGCGAGGTGGCGCACATCCTCAACGCGCTGTTCACCGCGTTGGCCGACCGCGGCAACCCCTATGCCTGCGTGATCGCCGCCGTGCTCGAGGTGGCGGGCCAGCACGTGCAGGCCGTGGCCATCACGCCCGAGCCCGGGCTCGACGACACCTGGGCCGAGCCCCAGGCCTTCGACGGCTGCAGCACCCAGGGCCAGGGCCGGCCGGGGCAGGTGCAGCCGCTGCATTTCGTGCCCGCATCGCACAAGACGACGCGCGCTTCCTCTTCCTCCCACGGAGCCACGCCATGACCGCCTGGATCGACACCCTGCTGTTCGGCCTCTACCCCTATATCTGCCTGGCCGTGTTCTTCATCGGCAGCTGGGCGCGCTTCGACCGCGACCAGTACACCTGGAAGAGCGACTCCTCGCAGCTGCTGCGCACCGGCAGCCTGCGCTGGGGCAGCAACCTGTTCCACGTGGGCGTGCTGTTCCTGTTCTTCGGCCACAGCGTGGGCATGCTCACGCCGCACTTCCTGTACGAGCACTTCATGAGCGCGGGCGCCAAGCAGCTCATGGCCATGGTCTCGGGCGGCATCGCGGGCCTGATGGCCTTCGCGGGCGTCACGCTGCTGCTGCACCGGCGCCTGTCGGACGCGCGCATCCGCGCCACCAGCAAGACCAGCGACATCCTGCTGCTGTGGATCCTGTGGGTGCAGCTCGCGCTGGGCCTGGCCACCATCCCGCTGTCGGCCCAGCACCTGGACGGCTCGATGATGATGCGCCTGGCCGAATGGGCGCAGCGCATCGTCACCTTCCGCGCGGGCGCGGTGGATCTGCTCGCGGGCGCGAGCTGGGTGTTCAAGACCCACATGTTCCTCGGCATGACGGTGTTCCTCATCTTCCCGTTCACACGCCTGGTGCATGTGTGGAGCGGCTTCGGCACGCTGGCCTACGTGCTGCGGCCCTACCAGCTCGTGCGCTCGCGGCGGCTGAACCTGCCCGCAGGCCATAACCAGCCGAATCATCAAAATTAATAGCTGCTTGCGCTTACTGCATAGGCGCTAGAGACCGATTTGGCTTGAGGAATGGAGAACGCCATGCCAACCACCACCACCTGCGGATCGGGCGCCTGCGGCTGCGCCGGCAGCGCACCCGCCGCCAGCGTGAACGGCGTGCCGCTGCACGCACCGGGCGAGCAGCTGCCGCCCGAGGCCCTGCGCCAGCGCGCCTGCACCGAGCTGCTGCGCCAGCAGGCCCAGCGCGAAGGCCTGCTGGCCGCGAGCGACGCACCCGGCCTGGACGGCGCCACCAGCGCCGAGGCCGCCCAGGCCATCGAGCGCCTGCTTGACCGGGCGCTGCAGGTGCCAGAGCCCTCCGAGGAGGCCTGCCGCCGCTACCATGCCGCCCACCCCGCGATCGGCGGCCAGGGCGAGCGCGCGCGGCTGCGCCACGTGCTGTTCGCCGTCACCCCCGGCGTGGAGGTGCAGCGCCTGCGCCAGCGCGCCGAGGCCCTACTGATCGAGCTGCGCTGCGCCGACGACGGCGGCGTGCGCTTCGCCGGGGCCGCGCGCCAATGGTCCAACTGCCCGAGCGGCCAGCAGGGCGGCGACCTGGGCTGGCTCGCGCCCGCCGACTGCGCGCCCGAGTTCGCACGCGAAGTCTTCGGCTCGCAGGAGATCGGCGTGCTCGCGCGCCTCGTGCACAGCCGCTTCGGCCTGCACGTGGTCGAGGTGTGCGAGCGCGAGGCCGCCCGGCCCGCCGCCTTCGAGGACGTGCGCGCCAGCGTGGCCCTGGTGCTGCGCCAGCAGGCCTGGGTGAACGCGCTGCGCCAGTACCTGCAGGTGCTCGCAGGCGCCGCCAGCCTGGAGGGCGTGGACATCGAAGGCGCCGAAACGCCTTTGGTGCAGTGAGGGCGAGGGCCGCATGCCCGACGAGTTGCTGCAGCGCCTGCGCAACTTCCACCTGGACGCCTTCCCCCAGTACCGCGAGCAGTTCCAGTCCCTGGTGGACGGCGGGCAGCACCCCACCACGCTGTTCATCGGCTGCTCGGACTCGCGCCTCGTGCCCTACCTGCTCACGGGCGCGGGGCCGGGCGAGCTCTTCCTGGTGCGCAACGTGGGCGCCTTCGTGCCGCCCTACGACGGATCGCACGGCCACCACGGCACGGCCGCCGCCATCGAGTTCGCGGTGCTCAACCTGCAGGTGCGCCGCATCGTGGTCTGTGGCCACAGCCACTGTGGGGCCATCAAGGCGATGTATGGTGAGGTTTCGCCCGAGGCGCGCAACCTGCAGCGCTGGCTAGACCTGGGCCGCGAGGCCATGCTGCCCGTGCAGCCCGGCCCCGAGGCCCTGCGGCGCACCGAGCAGCGCGCCGTGGTGCTGCAGCTCGAGCGCCTCATGGACTACCCCATGGTGCGCGAGCGCGTCGAGGCGGGGCGCATCAGCCTGCACGGGTGGCACTACGTGATCGAGGAAGGAGAAGTGCATGTGTTCGACGTCAAGACCGGCGGCTTCGTCCCCGCCTCGCGGGCGGACAACAGCGGCACAGGGCCTTACCACCCCTATGTGGAGCACGACGGCCAGGTGCTGGTGGACGAGCCCTGAGCGCTGCTTGACGCAGCGCAAGACCCTGCTCGCGTCAGGCCCCAATCATCCCTGCCCATGAAGCGCGAACCCCCACCCACCCCCGTCCTCGCCACCCAGCCCATCAGCCTCGACGTGCTGAGGGAAAAATACCTCAAGGCGGGCGAAACCAGCGCCGAGGAGCTCTACGCCCGCGTGGCCCGTGCGCTCGCCTCGGCAGAGCCCGCGGACCGCCGCGCCGAGTGGGAGCGCAAGTTCCTCGCCAACCTGCACGCGGGCGCCATCGGCGCGGGCCGCATCATGAGCGCGGCGGGCACCGACATCCAGGCCACCCTCATCAACTGCTTCGTGCAGCCCGTGGGCGACTGCATCCAGGGCGTGGACGACGGCGGCTACCCCGGCATCTACGAGGCGCTGCGCGAGGCCGCCGAGACCATGCGCCGCGGCGGCGGCGTGGGCTACGACTTCTCGCGCATCCGCCCGCGCGGCGCGCGCGTGCGCGCCACGGGCTCGCTGGCCTCGGGGCCGTGCAGCTACATCAACGTGTTCGACCAGTCCTGCGCCACCGTGGAGAGCGCGGGCGCGCGCCGCGGCGCGCAGATGGGCGTGCTGCGCATCGACCACCCCGACGTGCTCGACTTCATCACCGCCAAGCGCACGCCCGGGCGCTGGAACAACTTCAATGTCTCCGTGGGCGTGACCGACGCCTTCATGCAGGCCGTGGTGGACGACACGGCCTGGGAGCTCGCGCACCGCGCCGAGCCCGGCGCCGCCATCGTGCAGCGCGGTGCCCGCCAGCGCGCCGACGGCCAGTGGGTCTACGAGACCGTGCGCGCCCGCGAACTGTGGGACACGGTCATGCAATCGGCCTACGACTTCGCGGAGCCGGGCATCCTGTTCCTGGGGCGCATCAACCAGGACAACAACCTGCACTACTGCGAGGCGATCGAGGCCACGAACCCCTGCGGCGAGCAGCCCTTGCCGCCCTACGGCTGCTGCGACCTCGGCCCCATCATCCTCACGCGCTTCGTGCAGAACCCGTTCGGCTTCTCGGGCGAGCCCGCGTTCGACTTCGAGGCCTTCGAGCGTGTGGTCGCCACGCAGGTGCGCGCGCTCGACAACGTGCTCGACGTGACCTGGTGGCCGCTGCCGCAGCAGCGCGAGGAAGCCGCCGCCAAGCGGCGCATCGGCGCGGGCTTCACGGGCATGGGCAACACGCTGGCCATGCTGCGCCTGCGCTACGACCGGCCCGAGGGCCGCGCCATGGCCGCGCGCATCGCGGAGCGCATGCGCGACGCGGCCTACGCGGCGTCGGTGGAGCTGGCGTGCGAGAAGAGTGCGTTCCCCAGGTTCGACGCCGCGGGCTACCTCGCGCCCGGCACCTTCGCCAGCCGCCTGCCCGCCGCGCTGCAGGACGCCATCCGCGCGCACGGCATCCGCAACAGCCACCTGCTGTCGGTGGCGCCCACGGGCACGGTGAGCCTGGCCTTCGCCGACAACGCCTCCAACGGCATCGAGCCGCCGTATTCGTGGACCTACACGCGCAGGAAGCGCGAGGCCGACGGCAGCCGCAGCGAGTACGCCGTGGAAGACCACGCCTGGCGCCTGTACCGCGCGCTGGGCGGCGACGTGAACGCGCTGCCGGACTACTTCGTCTCGGCGCTGGCCATGTCCGCGCAGGACCACATCGCCATGATGGAGGCCGTGCAGCCCTTCGTGGACACCGCCATCTCCAAGACGGTGAACATCCCCGCCGACTATCCCTACGGGGATTTCAAGGACTTGTACCTGCAGGCCTGGCGCGCGCGCCTCAAGGGCCTGGCCACCTACCGGCCCAACGCCATCCTGGGCGCCGTGCTCGAGGCCGCGCCGCCTTCGCCGGAGCCCGTGGCAGCGGCCGCGGATCCGATGCGCACCGTGATCGAGAGCCGCCCCAAGGGCGCGCTCTCGGCCGTGGCCGAGAAGGTGGAGTACTGGACGCAGGAAGGGCACAAGACGCTGTACATCGTCGTCTCCTTCCTGCCCGTTCCCGACGGGCGCGGCGGCACGCGCGACCGCGCGATCGAGTTCTTCATGCCCGTGGGGCAGAGCGGCGAGTCGCAGCAGTGGATCACGTCGAGCATGCGCCTGCTGTCGCTCGCCGCGCGCGGGGGCTTTCTCGAGCGCGCGCTCAGCGACATGCGCAAGGTGGCCTGGGACCGGGGCCCCGTGCGCCTCGGGACGCACGAGAAGGCCGACGGCACGCGCGTGCCGCTGTGGCACGACTCGGAGGTGGCGGCCATCGCCTATGCCGTGCAGAACATCCTTGCGGGCCGCGAGCCGCACCCCGTGCAGCAGGAGCTGCCGCTCGAAGCAGCGCCGCCCGAGGCAGCGGCGGCGGCCATGGCGGGCGCGCCGCCCGTGATGGCGGGCAAGAAGTGCGGCGAATGCGGCGCCCACGCCGTGATCCGCAAGGACGGCTGCGACTACTGCACGCAGTGCGGGCACACCGGAGCCTGCGGATGACCGCGATCTTGCCCGATGGGGCGGCGTTCTGCGCTACGCTGCTGCGCGAGCGCCAGACCATCCTGCCCAAGCGCCTGGGCGCGCCGGGCCCCGATGCGGCGCAGCTCGCGGCTCTGCTGGGCGCGGCGGCCCACGCGCCCGACCACGGGTGCCTGCGGCCCTGGCGCTTCGTGTGCATACCGGCCGGCGCGCGCGCCGCGCTGGGCGAGGCCTTCGCCCAGGCCCTGCGCGAGCGCGATGCCGCCGCCACGCCCAGCCAGCAGCAGGATGCGCGCGAGAAGGCGGGGCGCGCGCCCCTGCTGCTGATGCTCGTGGCCGATGGCGGCCGGGGCGACCCGGCGATCGGCTGGGACGAGCGCCTCGTTTCGGCGGGCTGCGCGGTGCAGAGCCTGCTGCTCATGGCGACGGCGCTGGGCTTCGGCTCGGCCCTCACGAGCGGCAAGGCCCTGCAGTCGCGGGCGTTGCGCGCGCTGTTCGGCCTGGCCGAGGCGGAGCGGGCGCTGTGTTTCGTGAGCGTGGGGACGGTGCTGTCGCGCAAGGCGCCGCGCGAGCGCCCGGCCGCGCAGGATTACGTGGGCACGCTGGTGCCCGGACAGGGCGTCGTGCCCGGTTGGGAAGGGGTTTGAAGATGGAGATCCAGAGTTTCGACGACCTGCTGCGCGCCGCGCGCGCGCAGCCCGCGCCGCAGCGCTTGCTGATGGTGTTCGCGGGGGCCGAGCTGCCCGCCGACGCCACGCCGGCCCAGCGCGAGCGCTTCGCGCAGGGCGAGGGCGGTGCGCTCGTGCCCCTGATGTGTGTGGACAAGACACCCGAGGAGCTCGGCTCCTTCAGCGCCCTGGTGCAGGAGGCACAGCAGTTCGAGCTGCCCCAGCAGCCGTGGCGCCTGGTGTTCACCGCGGCGCTGGAGGGCGCGCCGGGGCGCACGCCCAGCAGCCAGGACGCCGAGCAGCCGCTGCGCCGCATGGTCGAGGCGGTGAAGACCGGCGCGCTGGCGCCCTACCTGCCGTTCGACCGGCAGGGGCGGCCGGTGCGCCTGGGGTGAATGGCATGGCCGCGGCGCCTACTTCCCTGCCGGGGCTGCATTCGCCCGCCGTGGGCTTCGAGCAGCCGTTCGAGATGCTGCATGCCTGCCACGACCGCGTGCAGCGCATGCTCGGGCTGCTGCAGCGCCTGCGCGCCTACCTGCAGGAGCGCCCCTGCGACGACGTGGCGCGCCAGGCCGCGCGCGACGTGATGCGCTACTTCGACCAGGCCGCGCCGCTGCACCACGAGGACGAGGAACTGCACGTCTTCCCGCCGCTGCTCGCGCAGGGCTCACCCGAGCTCGTGGCCCTGGTGCGCCAACTGCAGCGCGACCACGTCTGCATGGCGGCCGACTGGGCCGCCGCGCGCGTGCCGCTGCAGGTCCTGGCGGCGGGCGGGATCCAGGGGTTCACGGCCGAGCACGGGGCGCTGTTCGACCGCTTCGCCGGGCGCTACGACGACCACCTGCGGCACGAGGAATGCCGGGCCTACCCGGCGGTGCAGCGCCTGCTGGAGCCCGGGGCGCTAGGGCCGATGGGGCAGGAGATGGCGCGGCGGCGCGGGGCGCGGTGAAATTGGCCTCCAGGGCTTATGGGGCGTGCCCTGGGAGCTATGGTTTCTGAGCGTCAGTGCACCACCACGGGGTTCTGCGCCAGCCCCACATAGCGGTCCAGCGCGTCCTCCACCTCTTCCTGCGTGGGCGTGTCGCGCTGCCAGGCCAGGATCTGCTGCTGGAACATCTCGGCCCAGGAGCCGTCGAGGTAGACCTCCTTGCCGCTGCGCTTGTCCACGATCTCGAAGCCGTGGCGCGCGAGCTGGGGGGCGGGGGGCGTGGCATCGCCCAGGGGGGCTGCGGCCTGCTCGACGGGATCGGGCAGCATGTGGACCACCACGAAGGATTCAGAGTCGTAGAGCATGTGCATGGTGTTCCCCCTTTCCGTTATCTGTCAGATGACAGCGGCCCGCCGAAGTTTCAAGCAGGCTGCGTGACAGTATTTCACGTTTTAGGCGGCGCTGAATAAGCCGCCGCGATGGTGCGAGCCCTGGTTTGGGATGGGATGCAAGGCGCAAACCGCAGCCATAGCCGTAGCTATGGCGAGGATTTGCAACGCCGCAGACCGCCCAAATCCAGGGATGCGCGAAACGCGGGGACTTGTTCAGCGTTGCCTTTACTCAGGGCGGCCCGCTGCCGCTGAGCCGCAGGTCGGCGAAGTCGCCGTTGGCCTGGCTCAGGCGGATGCGCACGGGCAGGTACTGCAGCGAGGGCGCGAGCCACAGCTCGGCTTTCTGGTCGGCATCGTGGCGGGGCAGGCGCTGCAGCTTGAGGGCGGGGGTGGCGCCCGCAGGCAGGTCCAGGGTCTCGGTGCCCTCGACGCGGAAGGTCCAGCGGTCGGCCGCGCGGGCGCTCACGGTGGTCAGGGTGATCTCGGTGCCGTCGGGGTAGCGGCCCGGGTCGGCGGCGAGCAGGGCGGCGAGCTGGATGAACACGCTGAGCCGGTCCTGCGCGCCGGGGGCCACGGCGGCGGGCGGCGTGTTGGCGCTGAAGGTGACGCGGCCCTGCGCGAAGTCGAACTGCGCCGCCTGCTCGCTGCGCGCCTTGTCGCCAAAGCGCGCGGGCAGCAGCCCGCGCCCGGTCAACTGGCCCACGCTGGTCTGCGAGCGGCTGCCGATCAGGAAGGCGCTGACTTCCTGGCGCGCCTCGTAGCGGCTGCCGTCGTGCTTCCACACCAGCTCGGCGCGGGCGCTGTAGTGAAAGCGCTTGACCTGGCCGCTCACGTCGAAGGCCAGGCGCGTGGGCGGGGGGATGCGCACGGGCGGCGGTGCGGTGCTGACGGGGCGGTCCGCGCTGCCGCCGGGGGGCACGATGTCCACGCCCGGGTCTTCGGGCGCGCTGGCGGGCGCGGCGGGTGCAGGCGCGGCGGGCTCCGATGCCGCGGGGGCGGGCTCGCTGGCCGGTGGCTGCGCGGGCGCGGCCGGGGCTTCTTCCTCGCCGGGCGCGGCTTCGGCGATGGCAGCGGGCTCGGCGAGGGGGTCGGTGCCGGGCTCGGCGGGCGCGGGGCTGGCGGGCGCCTCTTTGGCGACGGGGGCGGGCGCGGGCTTCGGGGGCTTGGGCGGCTTCGGCCGGGGCTTGGGCGCGGGCGGCCTGGGGGCGGGTGCCGCAGGCGGCGCAGGGGGCGGCGGCGCGATGCTGCGGGTGCTGAATACCGCGCCGTCCGGCCCGTTCGCGCCGAAGGGGCTCCAGTGCAGCGGCAGGCCGCCCAGCGCCAGCCAGTGCAGCGCGAGCACCAGGGCGGTGAGCAGCAGCAGCGCGCGCCGGGGCATGGCCGCCTGCGTCAGGCGCAGCCCCAGCCCAGGTCGCTCGACAGCTGGGCGGCGGCGGCGCGCAGCGGCGCGTCGATGGCGCCGCCCCACTCGGGGTCGAAGGTGGCCACGGAGCCCAGCGTGGTGATGCCCAGGGCGATGTGGCCGTCGGCGTCGAACACGGGCGCGCAGAACGCGACGATGCCCGGCAGCAGCGTGTCCACCACGCGCGCCGAGCCGCGTTCGCGCACCTCGCGCCACAGCGCCTGCACGGCGGCGGGGGTGCGGGGCAGGCCGGCGCGGCGGGCCTTGGCGGCCTGGGCGGTTTCCTCGGCGATCAGCGGGGCGGTGATTTCGGGCGCGAGGTGGGCGCCGAAGCAGCGGCCCGTGGCCGACGAGAGCAGCGGCATCACGTCGCCCAGGCGCAGGTTGGCGGTGATGGCCTGGGGCGACTCTTCCCAGTGCACGATGGTCGGCCCCCGGTTGCCCCACACGGCCAGCGCCAGGGTGTGGCCCAGCGTGTCCATGAGCGCGGGCATGCGCTCGCGCGCCAGCCGCACGGGCTCCAGCCGCGAGAGCGAGGCCAGCCCGAGCTTGAGCGCGGCGGGCCCCAGGTCGTAGCGCGAAGTGCGGCCGTCCTGCGTGACCAGGCCCAGGCGCTGGAAGCTCACCAGGTAGCGGTGCGCCTTGGCCGGGCTCATGCCCGCGGCGGCAGCCACGTCTTTCAGCATCAGCGGCCCGCGCGCGCGGGTCAGCGCTTCGAGCAGGGCGAATCCGACTTCCACGGATTGGATGCCTGCACGGTTCTTGTCCATCTGCACTAGAATTCGAGAGTTTTGTTTAGGTAAATCAATTTACCCAATCGTAATTTGCGCTAGGAGACTCGGAGATGAAACTCGCCACCTACAAGGACGGCTCGCGCGACGGCCAGTTGGTCGTCGTCTCCCGCGATCTGGGTTCGGCCCATTATGCGACCGGCATCGCGGCCAGGATGCAGCAGGTGCTGGACGACTGGAACTTCCTGTCGCCCCAGTTGCAGGACCTGTACGACCAGCTCAACGCGGGCAAGGCGCGCCATGCCTTCCCGTTCGACCCCAAGCAGTGCATGGCCCCGCTGCCGCGCGCCTACCAGTGGGCCGACGGCTCGGCCTACATCAACCACGTGGAGCTGGTGCGCCGTGCGCGGGGCGCCGAGGTGCCCGCCACCTTCTACACCGACCCGCTGATGTACCAGGGCGGCAGCGACGACTTCCTCGGCCCCTGCGACGACGTGGCCGTGCCCAGCGAGGCCATGGGCATCGACTTCGAGGCCGAGATCGCCGTCGTCACGGGCGACGTGAAGATGGGCAGCGGCCCCGAGCAGGCGCTCGAGGGCATCCGCCTCGTGATGCTGGCCAACGACGTGAGCCTGCGCAACCTCATCCCCGCCGAGCTGGCCAAGGGCTTCGGCTTCTTCCAGAGCAAACCCGCCACCGCCTTCAGCCCCGTGGCCGTCACGCTCGACGAGCTGGGCGATGCCTGGGACGCGGGCCGCCTGCACCTCACGCTGCAGTCCACCTGGAACGGCCGCAAGGTCGGCATGTGCGACGCCGGGCCCGAGATGACCTTCCACTTCGGCCAGCTCATCGCCCACATCTGCAAGACGCGCAACGTGCGCGCGGGCTCCATCGTGGGCAGCGGCACCGTGAGCAACAAGGACTGGGCCAAGGGCTACTCGTGCATCGCCGAGAAGCGCTGCATCGAGACCATCCAGGACGGCCAGCCCTCGACCGAGTTCATGAAGTTCGGCGACACCATCCGCATCGAGATGAAGGGCAAGGACGGCCAGAGCCTGTTCGGCGCCATCGACCAGGCCATTGCCGCACCGCAGTGAATTCAGGGCCCAATAGGCCTCCAGCGCCCGTCCAGCGGGCGCAAGCAGCTACATAAAAAAGAGTAACAGGAGACCCCCATGCACCGCAGACACCTGCTCGCTACCCTGGGCGCCCTGGCCGCCGGCGCGGCCGCGCCCTGGGCGCGCGCCGACGCCGCCTACCCCGGCCAGCCCATCCGCTGGGTCGTGCCCTACCCGGCGGGCGGTGGCACCGACGTGCTCGCGCGCACCGTGGCCGAGGCCATGCGCCAGACCCTGGGCCAGCAGATCGTGGTGGACAACCGCCCCGGCGCCGCCACCAACATCGGCGCGCAGATCGTCGCCACGGCCAAGCCCGACGGCTACACCATCATGTCCGCCGACAACGCCGTGCTGGCCTACAACGAGCACCTGTTCAGCAAACTGCCCTTCAGCCCCGAGAAGGACTTCACCTACGTGGGCGGCATCAGCCGCTTCCCGCTGGCGCTGGTGGTCCACCCCGCGTTCGAGGCCCGGACGCTGCAGCAATTCCTCGCCCATGTGCGCGCCCACCCCGGCCAGGTCAACTACGCCTCGCCCGGCAACGGCTCGCCGCACCACCTGGCGATGGAGATGTTCAAGAACCGCACCAAGACCTTCCTCACCCACATCCCCTACCGTGGCGCCGCGCCCGCGCTGCAGGACGTGATGGGCGGGCAGGTGCCCTGCATGTTCCTGGACCTGGCGGCGGGCCTGCCCGTGATCCAGTCCGGCAAGGTGCGTGCGCTGGCCATCGGCTCGGCCCGCCGCGCGGCCGCGCTGCCCCACGTGCCCACCCTGGCCGAGGCCGGCGTGCCTGACACCGAGGTCTACGCCTTCCAGGGCATCCTGGCCCCGGCGGGCCTGCCGCCCGCCGTCACGCAGCGCCTCAATGCCGACCTGAACCAGGCCCTGGCCAACCCCGCCGTGGCCCAGCGCATGCAGGACTTCGGCATGGAGGCCCTGCCCGGCACGCCCGAGCAGTTCTTCGCCATGGCGCGCGCGGAATCGAAACGCTGGGGCGCCATCATCCGGGCGGCGGGCGTCAAGCTCGATTAAGAGGAAGAACGGGCCCTGGCGCCCATGGGGCGGGCGCTGGCAGCTTCTCTTTTGGTAGTGCTTTCTCCCTGGAGGCTCCTCCATGAAGCCGGGTTCAAGGGAGGGGGCTTCATGGCGCTGCAGTGGCTGGGCAGGCCGTTCCCCTGCTGCTGAGCCTGGTGTGCCTGGCCGTGGTCAGGCGGGCTGCCCTTCGGCGCTCTCGACCTGCACCGCGCAGTCGTAGAACGTGGGCCCGGCCCCCAGGTCGGTCAGCGCCTGGCTGGTCACCTCGTTCACGTTGGTGCCGGCCAGGCCCAGCTTGCGCCACCAGATGCCCAGGCCGTTCACCACGCCGGGCCGTGCGCGCTCGCTCACCTCGGCGTGGCATTGGTAGCTGCCGCGGCCGTTGAAGACGCGCACCACGCTGCCGTCGCCGATGCCGCGCGCGGCGGCGTCGCGGGGGTGGATCTCGAGCAGCGGGCGGCCTTCGATGGTGCGCAGGCTCTTCACGTTCACGAAGGTGGAGTTGAGGAAGTTGCGCGCGGGCGGCGAGATCATCGCCAGCGGGTAGGCGGCCGAGCGCTCGGGCAGCTCGTGGTTGGGCAGGTGGTCGGGCAGCGGGTCCAGCCCCTGCGCGGCCAGGCGGGCGCTGTGGAATTCGCACCGGCCCGAGGGGGTGGGAAAGCCGCCCTCGGCGAACGGCGCATCGGGAATGGGCAGCGTGGCGAAGCCATCGGCCAGCAGGCGGCCGAAGTCCACGTGCGCACCGTAGGCCTGGCGGCACAGGTCCTCGTCGCTGTCGGCGAAGCAGGGTTCGGTGAAGCCCATGTGCGCGGCCAGGTCGCGGAAGATCCGGGCGTTGCTGCGCGCCTGGCCTAGGGGCGCGATGGCGGGGCGGTTGAGCAGCGCGTCGGTGTGGCCGTAGGACAGGTGCACGTCCCAGTGCTCGAGCTGGGTGGTGGCGGGCAGGATGTAGTCGGCGTAGTCGGCCGTGTCGGTGTGGAAGTGCTCCAGCACCACGGTGAACAGGTCCTCGCGCGCGAAGCCCTGCACGACCTTGGCCGAGTCGGGGGCCACGGCCACGGGGTTGCTGTTGTAGACCACCACGGCCTGGATGGAATCGCCCTGCAGCAGCGCGTCGCCGATCTCCACCATGTTGATGGTGCGCGGCTGGCGTGCAGGGTGGCCCGCCAACAGGTCGGGCCGCTGCAGCTGCGCGCGCTGCACGGGGAACTGGCCCGAGCTCGAAAACAGCAAGCCGCCCGCGCGGTGGCGCCACGCGCCCGTGAGCGCGGGCAGGCAGGCCACGGCGCGTGTGGCGTTGCCGCCGCCGCGCACGCGCTGCATGCCGTAGTTCAGGCGGATGGCGGCGGGCTGCGTGGTGCCGTAATCGCGCGCCAGCCGGCGGATCTGCTCCACGGGCAGCCCGCAGACCTCGGCCGCGCGCTCGGGCGGCCACTGCAGGGCACGCTCGCGCAGGCCCTCCCAGCCCACGGTGTGCCGGGCGATGTAGTCGCGGTCCAGCCAATCGTGCGCGATCAGCTCGTGCATGAGCGCGAAGGCCAGCGCCGCGTCGGTGCCCGGGCGCAGCTGCAGGTGCTCGTGGCACTTGTCGGCGGTCTCGGAGCGGCGCGGGTCGATGCACACCAGCCGCGCGCCCTCGCGCTTGGCCTGCTGGGCGTAGCGCCAGAAGTGCAGGTTGCTGCCGATCGAGTTGCTGCCCCAGATCAGGATGAGTTGGGACTCGGCGAAGAACTCCACCTTCATGCCCACCTTGCCGCCCAGCGTGTGCGTGAGCCCCTCGCCGCCCGCCGTGGCGCAGATGGTGCGCGCCAGCAGCGAAGCACCCAGCTTGTGGAAGAAGCGCCGGTCCATGCTCTCGCCCTGCACCAGGCCCATGGTGCCCGCGTAGCTGTAGGGCAGGATGGCCTCGGGGTTGCGCGCGGCGATGGATTGGAGGCGTGCGGCGATGCCGGCGAGCGCCTCGTCCCAGCCCACGGGCGCGAACTGGCCGCTGCCCTTGGGGCCCGTGCGCTTGAGCGGCTGCAGGATGCGCTCGGGGTGGTGGGTGCGCTCGGCGTACTTCGAGACCTTGGCGCACAGCACGCCGTCCGTGTGGCGGTGGGCCGGGTTGCCCTGCACGCGCACGGCCACGCCGTTTTCCACGGTGGTGAGCAGGGCGCAGGTGTCGGGGCAGTCGTGCGGGCAGGCGCCGCGCACCTGGAGGGGCGGGGAAATCGTCGTGGGCATGGCCGGGATTTCACCATGAAGCAAGGAGGTACGAATAACCCCGCATGGCACGCGGGTGGTCCGCAGGCTAGAGTGAACGGTTCCGGCATACAACCACTGCTCCCCATGAAAGTCATCGACTCCATCGCCACCCAGGCAGCGGGCATCGCCGCGCTGCGCCGCGACATCCACGCCCACCCCGAGCTGTGCTTCGAGGAGGTGCGCACGGCCGATCTCGTGGCCGCCAAGCTCACCGAGTGGGGCATTCCCATCCACCGCGGCATGGGCACCACGGGCGTGGTGGGCATCGTGCACGGGCGCGACGGCGGCGCCAGCGGCCGGGGCGTGGGCCTGCGTGCCGACATGGACGCGCTGCCCATGCAGGAGTTCAACACCTTCGGGCACGCGAGCCGGCACGCGGGCAAGATGCACGCCTGCGGCCACGACGGCCACACGGCCATGCTGCTGGCGGCGGCGCAGCACTTCGCGAAGCACCGCGACTTCGATGGCACCGTGTACCTGATCTTCCAGCCCGCCGAGGAAGGCGGCGGCGGCGCGCGCGAGATGATGAACGACGGCCTGTTCGAGCAATTCCCCATGGAGGCCGTGTTCGGCATGCACAACTGGCCCGGCATGCCCACGGGCAGCTTCGCCGTGAGCCCGGGGCCCGTGATGGCCTCCACCAGCGAGTTCAAGATCACCATCCACGGCAAGGGCAGCCACGCCGCCATGCCGCACATGGGGGTCGATCCCGTGCCCATCGCCTGCCAGATGGTGCAGGCGTTCCAGGCCATCATCAGCCGCAACAAGAAGCCCGTGGACGCGGGCGTGATCTCGGTCACCATGATCCACACGGGCGAGGCCACCAACGTGGTGCCCGACCACTGCGAGCTGCAGGGCACGGTGCGCACCTTCACCATCGAGGTGCTCGACATGATCGAGCGCCGCATGCGCCAGGTGGCCGAGCACACCTGCTCCGCGCACGAGGCCACGTGCGAATTCGTGTTCGAGCGCAACTACCCGCCCACCGTGAACACGCCCGCCGAGGCCGAGTTCGCGCGCCAGGTGATGATCGGCATCGTGGGCGAGGCGCACGTGCTCAAGCAAGAGCCCACCATGGGCGGCGAGGACTTCGCCTACATGCTCCAGGCCAAGCCCGGCGCCTACTGCTTCATCGCCAACGGCGACGGCACGCACCGCGACATGGGCCACGGCGCCGGCCCCTGCACGCTGCACAACCCGAGCTACGATTTCAACGACGACCTGATCCCCCTGGGCGCCACCTACTGGGTGCGCCTGGCCGAATCCTGGCTGAACCGGGCGCGCGCATGATCGGCGTGGCGCAGGCGTTCGCGCCCGCCTACGCCCGCGCCCGCGTGCAGTTCCTCGAAGGCGCCGCGGCGCTGGGGCTCGCCATCGAATCGCACGCGCACCCGCTGCCCGGCCGCGAGGGCGAGGCCCTGGCCATGGACGTGGCGCGCGACGGCCCGGCGGACGCCGGGCGGCTGCTCATCGTGAGCAGCGCCTGCCACGGCGTGGAGGGCTTTTGCGGCAGCGGCGTGCAGGTGTTCGCCCTGCACGACGAAGAGTGGCGCGACAAGGCCCGCGCCCAGGGCGTGGCCGTGCTCTACGTGCACGCGCTCAACCCGCACGGCTTCTCGCACCTGCGCCGCGCCACGCACGAGAACGTGGACCTGAACCGCAACTTCCAGGACTTCGGCCAGCCCCTGCCCGTGAACGAGGCCTACCGCGAGATCGCGCCGCTGCTGCTGCCCGAGGCGTGGCCGCCCGGCCCCGAAAACCAGCGCGCCCTGGCGGCCTATGCCGCCCGGCACGGCGAGGCCGCCCTGCAAGCGGCCATCACGCGCGGCCAGCATGAATTTCCGCAGGGCCTGTTCTTCGGCGGCACCGCGCCCACCTGGAGCAACCAGACCCTGCGCGCCGTGCTGCGCCAGCACGGCCGCCGCGCCGCGCGCATCGCCTGGATCGACCTGCACACGGGCCTGGGCCCGAACGGCCTGGGCGAGCGCATCTACACGGGCGCTCACGAGCCGGCCGCCATCGCGCGCGCACGGGCCTGGTGGGCGGGCGGCGGGGCCACGCCCGTCACCTCGATCTACGATGGCTCTTCCTCCTCGGCCTTCCTCACGGGGCTGATGTGGAACGGCCTGGTGCAGGAATGCCCGCAGGCCGAATACACGGGCATCGCGCTGGAATACGGCACTGTGCCCCTGCCGGACATGCTCCACGCGCTGCGCGCCGACCACTGGCTGCACCTGCACCCCGGGGCCCCGGCCGCGCTCGCCGCGCAGATCCGGCAGCAGGTGCGCGACGCCTTCTACACCGACACCGATGCGTGGAAGGGCCAGGTCGTGAGCCAGGCCCGGCAGGCGATGTTCCAGGCCGTGGACGGGCTTTCAGGCTGAGGCTTCGCCGCCCCAGGGCAGCATGAGCGTGAGCAGCGAGAGCTGCGCGAACTCGGGCGCGAAGGCGTCGATGATGCGCTGCGGCTCGGGGCACAGCTGCGCGTCGGTGATCACGCCGAACTGCACGCCGCCGCCGTAGCTCAGGATGGATACGCCCAGGCCGATGTCGCCCGACTGCGGCACCCAGAACATGCACTGCGTCACATGCGCGCCGCACAGCGTGAGCGCCTCGCGCGGGCCCGGCACGTTGGTCATCACGGCCGTGGTCTTGCGGCTGAAGAGGTTGAGCAGCGCATCCTGCGCGGGCTTTACCAGCAGGCCCGCCACGGCGAGCATGGCGAAGGCCAGCAGCGGCTGCGTGCTGCCCTTGAGCGCGCCCATGCGCCGGCGCACCTCGTACACGCGCTCGACGGGGTTGGCCACGCCGATGGGCAGCACCAGCGGCACCAGGCCGAAGCGGTTGCCGAGCTTCCAGGCCTCCTCGATCGGGCGCAGGTTCACGGGGATCATGGCGCGGATCTCCTGGCCCGCCGGGTCGTCGCCCTGCTGGCGCAGGTAGCTGCCGATGGCGCCCGCCACGCAGGCGAGCAGCACGTCGTTGATGGAGCAGTCGAGCGCGCGGCCGATGGCCTTGACCTCGTCGAGCGGAATGGGCGGGCACCAGGCCACGCGCTTGGCGCCGCCGGGCTGGCCCTTGAGCCGCGTGGGCGAATCGTCGGGCATGAGCGCGAGTGAGGCCGCGTCGCTGAGCAGTTGGTAGGCCACGCGCGCGGCGTCCACCGAGCCCGCCAGGCCCTGCTCCAGCGCCTTCTCGGGTTCGCGCAGGATGTGCAGCGAGCGCGCCGCGCCGTCGCCCGCGAGGTCGAGCGCCTTGGCGGCCATGCCGATGAGCGGGCGGATCAGCGCGTCGGCCACCCAGTCCTCGGCCGCCGTGCCGCGCGCGGCCTTGCGGCGGCGCTGGGGCGGCTCGCTGCCGCCATCGACGAGCGACATGCTCACCGAGATGAGCGCGATGCCGTCCGCGATGCAGTGGTGGATGCGCACGATGAGCGCGCTGCCGCGCTGCCCGTCGTCGCCCGTGAAATCCTCGACCAGGTGGAACTGCCACAGCGGCCGGCGCGGGTCCAGCGGCTGCATGGCCAGCTCGCCCACGCGCTGCTGCAGCGCTGCCTGCGGGCTCTGGCCCTTGCGGCGCGGCAGGCGCTCGCGCACCACGTGGGCCGCGAGGTCGAAGCGCGCATCCTCCACCCAGGTGGCGCCCGCCGCGTCTTCCACCACGCGCTGGCGAAAGCGCGGGTACTGCAGCAGGCGCTGGCGCACACGCTCGCACAGCGCCTCCCAGGTGATGCCGGGCGCGAGCGTCCACACGCCGTTGATCATCATGAGGTTGCTGGCCGAATCCATGCGCAGCCAGGCCGTGTCCACCTTGCTCATGCGCTCGCCCGACAGGCCCAGCAGCCCCGAGGCCGCGCGCTGTACGTTCTTGCGCACGGCGCGGGCTGCGCGTGCGGCGGGCGTGGGCTGGGGGGCGGGGGCCGGGGGCTTGCGGGTACGGGTGACCATGCGCGGATGTCCTTGCTGTTTTTTGGGGGATGGCCTCTAGCGGTGCCGGGCCACGCGGGCCGTAAGATACAACGACGCCTCTGCCTTGCGGCACCGTTCTTTCCCGATTCCCTTCATTCCTAGCGAGGAGACCGCTCCCATGTCCGACCTGAACGCCACCTTCGAAGCCGCCGTGGCCAACTCCAAGAACCTCAGCGAGCGCCCCGACAACGCCACGCTGCTCAAGATCTACGCGCTCTACAAGCAGGCCACCGCGGGCGACAACACCGAGAAGAAGCCCAGCTTCTCCGACATGGTGGGCCGCGCCAAGTGGGACGCCTGGGACAAGCTCAAGGGCACGGCCGCCGACGCGGCCAAGCAGCAGTACGTGGACCTGATCGCCTCGCTGAGCTGACCGGCGCGGCACCCTGCCAAGGCGGCCTGCGGGCCGCTTTTTTTCGGGGGTTTCTTTCCGGCGCTGCGCGGCGCCTGCTGGCCGATCTGTTGTCCCGGTGCGACGGTGGCTGGAGTGATTTGTTTTTAGAATGATAACGATTATCGTTTGTATTTCTAAAAATCATGAACCTCCAACACCCTCAAACCGCGCTGTGCCTCGGCCTCGCCCTGGCCTTCGGCTGCGCGCCCACCCTGGCCCTCGCCCAGAGCGCGGGGGCCGCGCTGCCCGAGGTGCGCGTCGATGCGAATGCCGAGAAGGAGTCCGCCACCGCCCCGGTGGTGGGCTACCGCGCGCGCAACGCGGTCACGGCCACCAAGACGGACACGCCGCTCGCGGAGACCCCGCAATCTGTCACCGTGGTCACGCGCGACCAGATGGTGGACCAGGGCGCGGCCACGTTCCAGGAGGCGCTGCTGTACGCGGCGGGCGTGCGCAGCGATGCCTACGGCCTCGACAGCCGCTCCGACAGCGTGCGCGTGCGCGGCAGCTGGCCGGACATCTACCTCGACGGGCTGCGCCAGGGCTACAACTGGTACACCAGCACCGTGCCCGCCGAGCCGTACACGCTGGAGCGCCTCGAGGTGCTGCGCGGGCCGTCGGGCATGCTCTTCGGCGCGGGCACGGTGGCGGGCGTGGTCAACATGGTGAGCAAGCGCCCGCTGCAGGAAACGCAGCGCGAGGTGGGCGTGCAGATCGGGAGCTGGAACCGCAAACAGCTGCAGGCCGACCTGACCGGCCCGCTCACGGCGGACGGCGAATGGTCCTACCGCCTCGTGGCGCTGGCGCGTGACGCCGGTACGCAGGTGGACTACGTGCCGAACGACCGCCGGCTCATCGCCCCCTCGCTGGCCTGGCGGCCCAGCGCCGCCACGTCGCTGGTCCTGCAGGCCCACTGGCAGCAGGACCGCTCGGGCAGCACGTCGCAGTTCCTGCCCTGGTCCGGCACGCTGCTGCCCAACCCCAACGGCATGCTCCCCGTGGGCCGCTTCATCGGCGAGCCCGGAGACTACTACGACACCGACCGCACGTCCGTGGGCTACCTGTTCGAGCACCGCTTCAACGACGCCTGGACCGTGCGCCAGAACCTGCGCTGGGCCCGCAACGAGAACCGGGGCGGCTACCACTACGCGGACTTCTTCACCATCCCGGGCGGGTGGGGCGCCGACCCGGCCAACCAGCGCCTGATCGGCCGCCTGTACGGGCAGAACGCCACGCGCACGCGCATGGCCGCCGTGGACACGCACCTGCAGGGCGACCTCGCGACCGGCGCCCTGCGCCACCAGGTGCTGCTGGGGGTGGACTGGAACCGGCAGACCGAGAACAAGAACGAGGCGGGCGATGCGTACGACACGCCCATCGACGCCTACGCGCCCGTGTACGGCAACCGCCCGGACGCCACGCTCGTCGCGCAGCCCGAGAACGTGCAGCGCCAGAGCGGGGTGTACCTGCAGGACCAGATGAAGTGGGGCCGCTGGATCTTCGTCGCGGGCCTGCGCCATGACCGCGCCGTGAACAGCCTGGCGGGCTCGGCGGACGACCGCACCGGCGCCACCACCAAGCGCCTGGGCGTGATGTACCAGCTCGCCGGCGGCTGGACGCCCTATGTCAGCTACGCCGAATCCTTCAACCCCGTGAGCGGCACCAACGCCTACGGCCAGCGCTTCAAGCCGCTGGAGGGCGAACAGGTCGAGGTGGGCGTGAAGTACGTGCCCGAGGGCAGCGCCACCCAGTTCACGGCCGCGGTGTACCGCCTCAAGGAGAAGAACCAGCAGACGCCCGACCCGGTCAACCCGCTCAACATGCTGCAGGCGGGCCAGACGCGCAACAAGGGCCTGGAGCTGGAGTACAAGGCGCGCGTGGCCACGGCGTTCGACCTGACGGCCCACTACAACTACACCGATGCCGACCCCCTGCTCGAAGGCCTGCCGCGCCACCAGGCGGCCGTGTGGGGCGTGTACCGCTTCGCGCTGGGCGGCGTGCGCGGCTTTTCCGTGGGCGCGGGCTACCGCTGGCTGTCCGCGTTCCACGACGGCACGGGGCCCCGCGTTCCCGCGGCGGGCGTGGCCGACGCCATGCTGGCCTACGACAGCCAGCACTGGCGCTACGCACTCAACATCAGCAACCTGGCCGACAAGCAGTACATGAGCACCTGCCTGTCGCGCGGCGACTGCTGGTGGGCCCCGCGCCGCAACGCGGTGCTGAGCGCGACGTACCGTTTCTGAGGAGCCGTTGCCCCTGCCCGGTCAGCCCGCCTTTTTCTTCCTGCTGGCGGGCTTGGCCTTGGCGGGGGCCAGCAGCGCGTCGAACTGCTCGTGCAGCTCCGCCTCGATGCGGTCCTTGAACGCGCCGACCAGGAAGCCCAGCGTCGCCTCCAGCTCGAACTGGTCGGGCAGCACCTGCAGCGTGCCCTGCACGCCCGCGCGGCGGAAGGTGACCGTGTCCTGGTCGTCGCCTTCCTCGTAGGTGCACTCCATGTCGAACTTGCGCTCGGCCTTCTCGGCCCAGGCGAAGGCGATCTTGCGCGCGGCCTCAAGGCCGAGCCGGTGCGGGCGTTGGATGTGGATGTCGGGCACAGGGAGTCTCCATGGGGGTGAGCGCGCACAGGGCTTCGCGCCGCTGCGCGGCGGGCTGGTCCGCCAGCGCCCGGACCGCATCATAAAACCGGGGCCAGTCGCCGCCTTCGCGCGCGAACAGCGCCTCGAAGGCGGGCACCCAGCCGTCGTACGCGGCCTGGGCGCCGAAGGCCGCGTTGTTGGCCTCGGCCACCCAGCGGTCGTAGCCCGCGACCTGGGCGGGGTTGCCGCCGGGCGCGGCCAGCCACTGCGCGCGCAGCGCGGCGTAGCGCGTGCGAAAGTCCTGCATTGCTTCCGATTTCATAGCTGCCAGAGTGCTCTGGGTGGGCGCTAGGGCCGTTTTTTGTTCGTAAATGGCGGCCAGCCGCGCGCGCGTGGCGCGCGTGAGGGCGCGGAACTGCCGGCGCCGCGCCTCGCTGGCCTCGAAGGCGGCGCGCGCCGCGGGGCGCGTGGCGAGCCAGCGCGCGCTGCCCAGGCGCTCCACGGCCGTGGCGAAGGATTCGTTGAACGCCGTGTCGCCCCGGGCGTAGACCACCTGGTGCGCCAGCTCGTGGAACAGCAGGCGCACGAAGTCGCCCTCGGGCCACTGGACGAAGGTGGACAGCAGCGGGTCGCCGCCGAGCCAGTTCATGTAGCCCAGCGTGGAGTACGCGGGCACGCCGTACACGCTCACCTCCAGCCCCTGGGCGGCGAGCTGCGCGGCCTCCGTGCGCGCGTCGGCCTCGGCGAAGTAGCCCCGGTAGCCGATGCAGCCGGTGATGGGAAAGCACCAGGTGTGCAGCACCAGCGAGTCGGGCGGCGCGGCCACCACGTTCCATACGGCGGCGGCGCGGTGCAGGTCGGCGTAGCGGCGGTAGCTCGCGTTGTTGGGCAGGTGCAGCTCGGCGACCGCGAAGGCGCGGGCGCGCTGCGCCAGCTCCAGCCGCTCGCGCAGCGCGGGCGGCGTGGCGGGGTCGGCGATCCATGCGGGCAGGGGCCTGGCCGCCTCCATCAGGGCCAGGTGGCCGCGCAGGCCCTGCCAGTAGTAGCCCAGCGGCGAGGTGTGGGCGCAGCCCGCCAGCAGGAAGGCGAGGGCGAGCGACAGCATCCGCAACACGGTCATTCCTAGAATGTGCCATGCCCGAGACCACCCCCGCACCTTCCGAACCCTCCAACGGCCTGTTCCACGACGAGGCCGGCTGCCCGCGCTGCGCCTGGTGCCGCGCCACGCCGCTGTACCGCCACTACCACGACCACGAATGGGGCTTCCCAGTGGACGACGACCGGCGCCTGTTCGAGAAGATCTGCCTCGAGGGCTTTCAGTCGGGCCTGAGCTGGCTCACCATCCTCAACAAGCGCGAGGCCTTCCGCGCGGGCTTCGCGGGCTTCGACGCCGAGCAGGTCGCGCGCTTCGGCGCGGCCGACGTGGCGCGGCTGCTGGCCGACGCGGGCATCGTGCGCCACCGCGGCAAGATCGAGTCCACCATCAACAACGCGCGGCGCCTGCTGGAGCTGCGCGCCGAGTTCGGCTCGCTGGCCCGCTACGTGTGGCGCCACGAGCCCGCGCCGCACGAGCGGCCCGGGCGCCTCACCATCGAGGCGGCGCGCGCGCTCACGGCCACGGCGGCCTCCACGGCCCTGTCCAAGGACCTCAAGAAGCGCGGCTGGAGCTTCGTGGGCCCCACCACGGTCTATGCCTTCATGCAGGCCATGGGCCTGGTCAACGACCACATCGAGGGCTGCAGCGCGCGCGGGCGGGCGCTGGCGGCGCGCGCGGCCTTCACGCCGCCGCCTACACTCTGATCCCCCGACCACCCACCCCACCTGTTGCGCACCGATGGAACTCTTCACGCTGGCGATGCTGATCGCCGCAGGCGCCTACCTGCTCAAGGCCCGCGAGCGCGCCGCGCGCGTGGCCCTGCTGGGCAGCTACCTGGGCCGCTACCAGATCGAGAAGCTCATGGAGGCCCTGACCGAGGGCTACCTGCGCGCGCTGGGCGAGCCCGATGCGCAACGCCGCGCGCAGATCTGGGGGCTGCTCGCCACCACCGAGAAGAACCTGGCCGAGCAGTTCCAGGCCTTCGCCAGCGACTTCGCGCGCGTCGATGCGGCCCAGGCGCGCGTGAGCACCTTCCCCCTGGCGCTGCCCTATGCGCAGCGCTGGCTGCCCGGCACGTTCGATGCGCGCGCGGCGCTGCAGGTGCATGCGCGCGGCATCGCGGCGGCGGCCGATGCGGGCGGGTGTCCGGAAGAGGAGCGCAAGCGCCTGGCCTACACCATGACGGCCGAGCTCTACCTCATGCAGCACACCTGCCACTGGTTCTGCCGCTCGGCCACGGTGGCTTCGGCGCGGCTCGTGGCGCGGCACAGAACCTCGTACGAGCAGGTGCTGGCCGCGGTGTCGCCGGCCACGCGCGCGGCGTACCGGCAGGTCGTGGGCATCTGACCCGCTCGGCCCGCCCTCAGTCCGGTAGGACGGCCGTGGCCTCGATCTCGATGCGCGCGCGCTCCTCCATGAGCCCCGCGACCTGCACGCAGGCCATCGCGGGGAAGTGGCGGCCCAGCACCTCGCGGTAGACCGCGCCCAGCTCCTTCAGGCGCGCGTTGTACTCGCGCCGGTCCAGCACGTACCAGGTCATGCGCACGAGGTGCTCGGGGCCCGCGCCGCCGGCCTCGAGCACGGCGCGCACGTTGAGCAGCGTCTGGCGCGCCTGGGCGATGAAGTCGTCGCTCTCGAACTGCTGCTGCGCGTTCCAGCCGATCTGGCCGCCCACGAAGACCAGCGTGCCGCGCGCGGCGACGCCGTTGGCGTAGCCCTTCGGAGGTGCCCAGCCGGGCGGTTGCAAGGGGGTGTGGATCATGGCTTCGACGGGGTGGATGGGGCGGCCTGGCGCAGCTTGAAGCGCTGGAGCTTGCCGGTTTCGGTGCGGGGCAGCGCGGCGGCGAACTCGACGATGCGCGGGTACTTGTAGGGGGCGATGGTGGCCTTCACGTGGTCCTGCAGCGCCTTGACCAGCGCGGCGTCGCCCGTGTGGCCGGGGCGCAGCACGCACACGGCCTTGATGAGCATGCCGCGCTCGGCGTCGGGCACGCCGATCACCGCGCACTCGGCCACGGCGGGGTGGCGCAGCAGCACGTCCTCGACCTCGGGGCCGCCCACGTTGTAGCCCGCGGTGATGATCATGTCGTCGTCGCGCGCCTGGTAGAAGAAGTAGCCGTCGGCGTCCTGCACGAAGGCGTCGCCCGGGTGGTTCCAGCCGTGGTGCACGTAGCGCGCCTGGCGCTCGTCGTCCATGTACCGGCAGCCCGTGGGGCCGATCACGGCGAGCCGGCCCACGGTGCCGCGCGGCACCTCGCGGCCCTCGTCGTCCACCACCTTGGCCTGGTAGCCCGGCACCACGGTGCCGATGGCGCCGGGCCGGCTCTCGCCGCCGCGCGAGGAGATGAAGATGTGGAACATCTCCGTGGCGCCGATGCCGTCCGTGAGGTCGATGCCCGTGGCCTCGCGCCAGAGCTGGCGCGTGGCGTCGGGCAGGGCCTCGCCCGCGCTCACGCAGGTGCGCAGCTGCGGCAGCCCCAACTGGCGCGCGAACGGTGCCATCTGGCGGTAGAACGTGGGCGCCGTGTAGCAGATCGTGACCCCGGCCTCGCGCATCAGGCGCACCATGAGCTCGGGCGTGTAGGGCCGGTCGGGAAAGTACACGCTCGCCCCCGCCGCCATGGGGAACAGCAGCAGCCCGCCCAGCCCGAAGGTGAAGGCCAGCGGCGGCGAGCCCGCCACGGTGTCCCCGGGCCCCGCGCGCAGCACGTGGCGCGGCCAGGCCGCGCAGGCAGCCAGCACGTCGCGGTGCGTGTGCACGGTGGCCTTGGGCGCGCCCGTGGTGCCCGAGGTGAAGGCGAGCAGCGCGATGTCGTCGGCCGCCGTGGGGCAGGCGGGCGCGCCGGGGCCATGGGCCTGGGCGCGCTGCAGCAGGTCGCCGGCCGCAGGGGCCGCGTGCAGGGGCACGATGGGGGTTTGCGGGCGGTCGGCCAGCGCCGTGCGCAGCTCGTCCAGCAGGCGCGCGTCGCACAGCGCCAGGGCGGGCTGGGCGCGCTCGACGATGGCTGTGAGCTCGCGCGCGCGCAGCAGCGGCATGGTGGCCACGGCCACGCCGCCCGCGTACACCACGGCGAGCCAGGCCAGCGCCATCTCGCAGGTGTTGCCGCCGCGCAGCAGCACGCGGTTGCCGGGCACGAGGCCATGCTCGCGCAGCAGCACGGCGGCGATGCGCGCCACCTCGGCGCGCGCCTCGCGGTAGGTCCAATCGCGCCCGGGCCCACGCAGCAGGGGGCGGTCGCCATGGCCGGCCTGCTCGGCCTGGTCGAACAGCGTTTGCACCAGGTTGGCCTGCGGCGCGATGCGCAGTTCGGGCAGGTCGTAGCGCAGCTCGGGCCATTGCGCGCGCGGCGGCAGGCGGTCGTGGACGAAACGGTCGCTTTGGGCACTGGGTGCACTCATGGCGTCACTCCTGCAAAACGGCTTTGCCGATGATGAGCTGCTGCACTTCGGTCGCGCCCTCGTAGATGCGCAGCGCGCGGATGTCGCGGTACAGGGCCTCGACCTTGCTGCCCAGCTCCACGCCGCGCCCGCCGTGCAGTTGCAGCGCCATGTCGATCACGCGCTGCGCGTTCTCGGTGGCGGCCATCTTGGCCATCGCGGCTTCCGACGTGACGCGATCCTGGCCCGTGTCGCGCAGCCAGGCGGCGCGGTAGGTGAGCAGCGCGGCGGCGTCCACCAGCGCGGCCATTTCGCCCAGCTTGGCCTGCGTGAGCTGGAAGTCGGCGAGCGTCTGGCCGAACATGCGGCGTTGGCGTGCGTGGTGCACGGCTTCGGCCAGTGCGCGGCGCGCCATGCCCAGCGCGGCGGCGGCCACCGAGGCGCGGAAGATGTCGAGCGTGCGCATGGCGAGCTTGAAGCCGCCGTGCAGCTCGCCCAGCAGCGCGTTCGCGGGCACGGCGCAGTCGGTGAAGCGCAGCGTGGCCAGCGGGTGCGGCGCCATCACGTGGATGGACTGCGAGGCGTCGAGCCCCGGCGTGGCCGCATCGACGACGAAGGCGCTGATGCCGCGCGTGCCGCCCGCGGGGTCGGTTTTGGCGAACACGCAGTAGAAGTCGGCGATGCCGCCGTTGCTGATCCAGGTCTTGGTGCCGTTCAAGGAGAAAGTGCCTCCATCGCCTGCCCCGCTTGCGCTGGCAGCTACCGTTTGCATAGCACCCACGTCGGAGCCCGCCTCGGGCTCGCTGAGCGCGAAGGCTGCGATCAGATTGCCGCGCGCCACGCCGGGCAGGTAGCGCGCCTGCTGCGCGGCGCTGCCCGCGAGCGTGACCGCGCCGCTGCCCAGGCCCTGCATGGCGAAGGCGAAGTCCGCGAGCGGCGAGTGGTAGGCCAGCGTCTCGCGCAGCAGCACGAGCGCGCGCGAGTCGAGCGCCTGCAGCGCGCCGCCGTGCGCGGCGGGCACGCAGTAGCGCAGCCAGCCGGCCGCGCCCAGGCGCCGCACCCATTCGCGGCAGGCGGCGCGGTCGTCGGTTTCATCGACCTGCTGCGCGGCGGCCCAGGGCACGAGGCCCCCGGCCAGCGCGCGGTGCGCCTCGTCGAAGAAGGGCAGGGCCAGGTGCGCCGTGGAGGGCGGGCAGGGCGCGGGGGGCGTGGCGGCGTGCATGTCAATCCCCCTGGAACACGGGCTTGCGCTTGGCGGCGAAGGCCTCGTAGGCGCGGCGGAAGTCCTCGGTCTGCATGCAGATGGCCTGGGCCTGCGCCTCGGCCTCGATGGCCTGCTCGACGGTCATGCTCCACTCCTGGCCGAGCATGGTCTTGGTCATGCCGTGGGCGAAGGTGGGCCCCTCGGCCAGCGCGCGCGCCGTGGCCTGCACGTTGGCGAGCAGGTCGGCGCTCTCGAACAGGTCGTTGAAGAAGCCCCAGGCCAGGCCCTCGTGCGCGGTCATGGCGCGGCCGGTGAACAGCAGCTCGCTCGCGCGGCCCTGGCCGATCACGCGCGGCAGCAGCGCGCAAGCGCCCATGTCGGCGCCAGCCAGGCCCACGCGGGTGAACAGGAAGGCGGTCTTGGCCGACTCGGTGCCGTAGCGCATGTCGCAGGCCAGCGCCATCATGGCGCCCGCGCCGGCGCAGATGCCGTCGATGGCGCCCAGCACGGGCTGCGGGCAGGCGCGCATGGCCTTCACGAGATCGCCCGTCATGCGCGTGAACTCCAGCAGCTCGGGCATGGCCATGGTGGTGAGCGGCCCGATGATCTCGTGCACGTCGCCGCCCGAGCAGAAGTTGCCGCCCGCGCCCGTGACCACGATGGCGCGCACGTCGGTGGCGAAGCGCAGCGCGTAAAAGAAGTCGCGCAGCTCGGCGTAGCTCTGGAAGGTGAGCGGGTTCTTGCGCTCGGGCCGGGCCAGCGTGATGGTGCCCACGCCGTCTTCGCAGCGCCAGGCGAAGTGCTCGGCCTCGTACGGGGCCTTGGCGTCGAACTGCGCGCGCATGGGGTTGCTGGCCCCGATGTAGTGTTTCATTCCACGGTCTCCTGTGTGTGTTCCTTCACCTTGCCCAGCAGCCGGTACAAGGTGGCGACGTCGCGCGCGCCCAGGGTGGCGAAGGCCTCGACGATCCACTGTTCATGCGCGCGCGCCATCGCGGCGAACTGGGCGCGCCCGCGCTGCGTGAGGCGCACGAGGAACACGCGGCGGTCGCCCTGCACGTCCACGCGCTCCACGAGGCCCTCGGCCACGAGCTGGTCGGTGATGCCGGTGACGTTGCCGCTCGTGACCATCATGCGGCGCGAGAGGTCCTTCATCTTCAGACCCTCGGGCGCGCGCTCGAGCTGCGCCATGAGGTCGAAGCGCGGCAGCGTGGTGTCGAAGCGCTCGCGCAGCCGCGTGCGCACCTGCTTCTCGACGAGCTGGGTGCAGGTGAGCATGCGCAGCCACAGGCGCAGGGCCTCGGGGTGCTCGCTGGGGGCGGCGCCGTGCAGGCGGGCTTCGAGGTCCATTTACTCGATCGCTTCTGTTTTGATAGCTTCTGGCGCTTGACTGGCGGGCACCAGGGCCTGTTTTTGCTTGGAAAGCTCGCGCAGCATCTGGTCGCGGCCGCTGGCGTACTGCACGGGCCAGCTGGTGTGCGCGGCGGCCACGGGGCCGAGCTGCGCGGTGGCGTGCAGCGTCCAGGCCGGGTCGGCCAGGTGCGGACGCGCGAGCGCGCACAGGTCGGCGCGGCCGGCCGCGATGATGCTGTTGGCGTGGTCGGCCTCGGTGATCGCGCCCACCGCCAGGGTGGCGATGCCGACCTCGTTGCGGATGCGGTCGGCGAATGGCGTCTGGTACATGCGGCCGTACACGGGGCGCGAGTCGCGCGTGGTCTGGCCCGAGGACACGTCGATCAGGTCCGCGTCTGCCTGCTGGAAGAGCCGCGCGATGGCGATGGCGTCGTCCGGCGTGTTGCCGCCCTGCAGCCAGTCGTGGGCGGAGATGCGCACGCTCAGGGGCTTGTCCGGCCACACGGCGCGCACTGCGGCGAACACTTCGAGCGGGTAGCGGCAGCGGTTCTCCAGGCTGCCGCCGTAGTCATCCGTGCGCCGATTGGTGGCGGGGCTGATGAAGCTGGCCAGCAGGTAGCCGTGCGCGCAGTGCAGTTCCAGCCAGTCGAAGCCGCAGGCCGCGGCGCGGCGGGCGCTGTCCACGAAGGCGGCGGTGAGCCGGTCCATGCCGGCGCGGTCCATGGCGGCGGGCGTCTGGTTCTGCGCGCCGTAGGCGATGGCGCTTGCGGCCAGCAGGGGCCAGTTGCCTTGCGGCAGCGGCTCGTCCGTGCCCTCCCAGCCCACGCGCGTCGATCCCTTGGGGCCGCTGTGGCCGAGCTGCAGGCCGATCTTCGCCGTGCTGCTGCCGTGCACGAAATTCACGATGCGCGTGAACGCGGCCTGCTGCGCGTCGTTCCACAGGCCCGTGCAGGCGGGGGTGATGCGGCCCTCGGGCGTGGGGCTGGTCATCTCCACCATCACCAGCGCCGCGCCGCCCAGGGCGCGCGCGCCCAGGTGCACGAGGTGGAAGTCCTGCGGCACGCCGTCCACCGCGCTGTAGGTGGCCATGGGCGAGACCACGATGCGGTTCTGGAGCGTGCAGCCCCGCAGCGTGAAGGGCGTGAGCATGGGCGCAATGGCGGCCTTGCCGCCCGCGAGCCAGGCCTCGTAGCCCTCCAGCCACGCCGCGTCGCGCAGCCGCAGGTTCTCGTGGCTGATGCGCTGGCTGCGCGTGAGCAGCGAGTAGGCGAACTGCTCGATGGGCATGCCCGCGTAGCGCTGCACGTTCTCGAACCATTCGGTGCTGTTGCGCGCGGCGTTCTGGATCTTGAGCACCTCCACGCTGCGGCGCGCCTCGTAGTGCGCGAGCACCTCGCCGATGGGCGCGCCCGTGGCGAATTCGTTCGCGAGGTCGATGGCGTCCTCGAGCGCGAGCTTGGTGCCGCTGCCGATCGAGAAGTGCGCCGTGTGCGCGGCATCGCCCATGAGAACGATGGGCACCTGCCTGCCCGCGATGGCCTCGCGGTGCACCCAGGTGCGGCAGACCACGCGCGGGAACTGGATCCAGTTGGCCGAGCCGCGCAGGTGCGTGGCGTTGCTCATGAGCGCGTGGCCGCCGAGGTAGGGGGCGAACAGCCGCTCGCAGAACGCGATGGCCTCGGGCTGCTCCATGCGGTCCAGGCCGTGGGCCCGCCACACGGGCTCGGGCGTCTCGACGATGAAGGTGGAGGTGTCGGCATCGAACTGGTAGGCATGGGCCTGGAACCAGCCGTGCTCGGTTTGCTCGAAAGCGAATGTAAAAGCGTCGAATTTCCGGTGCGTGCCGAGCCACACGAAACGGCAGCGGCGCACGTCGATGTCGGGCTGGTAGGCGGCCGCGTAGCGCGTGCGGATGCGGCTGTTGAGGCCGTCGCTCGCGATCACGAGGTCGGCGCCGTACTGCGCGGCCAGGGCCTGGTCGTCGGCCACGTCGGTCTCGAACACGAGCTCCACGCCCAGCGCCAGGCAACGCTCCTGCAGGATGTTGAGCAGCCGCTTGCGGCCGATGCCGCAGAAGCCGTGGCCGCCCGAGCGCACGCTGCGGCCCTGGAAGAACACCTCCACGTCGTCCCAGTGGTGGAAATCGCGGCCGATGGCCTCGGCGCTCACGGCGTCGGCGGCCTGCAGGTTGGCGAGCGTCTGGTCGCTCAGCACCACGCCCCAGCCGAAGGTGTCGAACGGCCGGTTGCGCTCGACCACCGTGATGCGGTGGGCCGGGTTCTGGCGCTTCATCAGCAGCGCGAAGTACAGCCCCGCGGGGCCTCCACCGATGCAGAGAATATTCATGCATAGATTGTTTATGCTTAAACTATTTGCTGTCAAGAGGGGCGGCCCGCAGGCCGGGCGGCGGACACGCTTGTCGGACAACGGCCATTGACGCGCGGGGGATGGGCGCCAAGAATCCAGGGCCATGAAACACTTGCTGAGCTCCCTGGAGGCGCGGCTGGCGTCTTCTCCCATGCCCCTGGCGCTGGAGCTGCCATCGGGCACGCGCCTGGGCACGGCCGATGCGCCGGTGGTGCTGCGCTTCCACGAGAACGCGGCGCTCGCCGCGCTGGCCGGCGGGCAGGTGGGCTCCGTCGGCGCGGCCGTGGTCGAGGGGCGGGTGGACTTCGAGGGCCGCGTGCGCGACCTCATGGCCGCCGCCGCCGCGCTCCTGCAGTCCGACCCGGTGCGCAGCAGCGCGCACTGGTGGTCGCAGGCCATGGCGCGCGTGCGCTCCATGGCGCAGCACACGATGGCGCGCGACGCGCAGCAGGTGCAGTTCCACTACGACCTCTCGGACGATTTCTACGCGCTGTGGCTGGACCCGCACCGCGTCTACTCCTGCGCCTACTACCGCAGCCCGCAGCTCACGCTGGGGCAGGCGCAGGAGGCCAAGCTCGACCACATCTGCCGCAAGCTCGACCTGCGGCCCGGCGAGCGCTTCCTGGACATCGGCGCGGGCTGGGGCGGCCTGCTGCTGTTCGCGGCCGAGCACTACGCGGTGCAGGCGCTGGGCATCACGCTCTCGCGCAACCAGCATGCCTACGTGAAGCAGCTCATTGCCGACCGCGGCCTGCAGGGGCGCGTGCGCGTGGAGCTGTGCGACTACCGGCAACTGCGCGTGGGCGGCGGCGAGGCGCCGTTCGACAAGGTGGCCTCGGTCGGCATGTTCGAGCACGTGGGCCGTGCGCAGATGCTGCCGTACTTCGAGACGGTGCGCGGCCTGCTGCGCCCGGGCGGGCTGCTGCTGAACCACGGCATCACCTCGGCCGGGGTGGACAACGCGCAGCTCGGCGCGGGCATGGGCGACTTCATCGAGAAGTACATCTTCCCCGGCGGCGAGCTGCTGCACGTGAGCACCGTGCTGCACGAGATGGCGCGCGCGGGCCTGGAGATGGTCGATACCGAGAACCTGCGCCCGCACTACGCGCGCACGCTCTGGGCCTGGTCCGATGCGCTCGAGGCGCGGCTGCCCGAGGCCGAGCGCATCCTCACCGCGCAAGCCGGCGCCGCGCAGGCGGCCCGCGCCCTGCGCGCCTACCGCCTGTACCTCGCGGGCAGCGCCATGGGCTTCGAGCGCGGCTGGATGGCCCTGCACCAGATGCTGGCGGCGCGGCCCGACGGCGACCTGGCCACGGGCAGCATGCGCGGCGCACAATCGGCCTACCCCTTCAACCGCGAATACATCTACCGCTGATGCTCTACAAATTCAAATCCCGCGCCACGGCCGACGTCATCATGCTGGAGCCCAACGGCCGCCAGCTCGTGCAGATCCTGGGCAAGGCGCCGGGGCAGCCGGGCATCGTGACCGTGGAGCAGATCCCGGGCGCGATCGCCGCCATCGAGGCCGCCATCGCCGCCGAGGAAAGCGCCCGCGACCAGGCCCCGGAGGAAGCGCAGGGCGAGGACGGCGCCGAGCGCTCCGAGGCCGTGCACCTGCGCCAGCGCGCCGCGCCCCTGCTCGACATGCTGCGCCGCAGCGCGGCCGAGGGGCGCGAGGTGACCTGGTAGCGCGCCCGGTCAGCGCACGGCCGCCGCCCAGAAGGCCTGCGCGGTGCGCCCCATGAGGTCGCGCTCCCGGTAGAGCCGGATCTCCACGGGAACGCTCCAGCTTGCGTCCGCCGCCGGTACCAGCGTGCCCTGCGCCAGGTCGTCCTCCACGAGCGTGCGGGGCAGCCATGCCAGGCCCCGGCCGTCGAGCGCCAGGGTGCGCAGCACGGACGCGAGGTGCGCGGTGAACACCGTCTGCGCCGTGCGCCCGTCCAGGCGCTGCCCGAGCACGGTGTGCAGGATGCGCCCCAGCCCCGACTCCTCGCTGTAGCGCAGGACCGGGACGGGCGCTTCGCGCCGCGCGGGCAGGGCGTGCAGCGCGCGGCCCTGGGCGCCGGGCCGCGAGACCGGGACCAGGGTGTCGCCGCCGATCGGGGCCGAGAGGCAGGCGCCGGTATCGAGCGCCCCGGGCGCCTGCGCATGGGCGTGGCTCAGCACGAACTGGACCTTGCCCTGCTGCATCAGCGCCTCGCAGCGCTGCAGCACGTCGGACATCAGTTGCACCGGGCCCAGCGCCAGGTCCGCTTCGAGGCCGCGCAGCCAGACGGGCAGGAACGTCAGCGACAGCGCGTGCGTGCATGCCAGGCGCAGCGTGAGGGCGCCCATCTCCGACACCCGCCGGGCATCGCCGGGAATGCGCGCCACCCGCGAGAGCACATCCTCGGCCACGCCGCGGAACCACTCGCCGGCCTCGGTCAGCCGGGCGGGCTGGGTGCTGCGGTCGAACAGCTCGGTGCCCATCCACTCTTCCAGGCCGCGGATGCGGCGGCTGAACGCGGGCTGGGAGCTGTGCCGCTCCTCGGCCGCGCGGGAGAAGTTGCCCGTCGCCGCCAGGGCCAGGAAGTCCTCAAGCCAGATCAGGTTCATGGCCGGTTCGTGCGGTGCATGGCATGAGCGAAATTGAACATTGGCTGCGGGGCGGCGAAAGCTGGACCATACGGGCCTTCCTTCCGAACACCACTGGAGCCCCCATGAAGATCGTCGAGATCCGCGAGAAGACCGTGCCCATCAGCTCGGCCATCCGCAACGCCTACATTGACTTTAGCAAAATGAACCTCAGCCTCGTGGCCGTCATCACCGACGTGGTCCGCGACGGCAAGCCGGTGGTGGGCTACGGGTTCAACTCCAACGGCCGCTACGGCCAGGGCACGCTGATGCGCGAGCGCTTCATTCCCCGCATCCTGCAGGCGCCGCCCGAATCCCTCGTGAACGGCCCGGGCGACAACCTGGACCCGCACAGGATCTGGAACGCCATGTTCACCAACGAAAAGCCGGGCGGCCACGGCGAGCGCTCGGTGGCCATCGGCACCATCGACATGGCCGTGTGGGACGCGGTGGCCAAGATCGAGGGCAAGCCGCTCTTCCAGCTGCTGGCGGACCGCTACGGCAATGGCCGGCCCGACCGCAGGATCTTCGTCTACGCGGCGGGCGGCTACTACTACCCCGGCCAGGACTACCGCAAGCTGCAGGACGAGATGCGCAGCTACCTCGACCGGGGGTACACCGTGGTGAAGAAGAAGATCGGCGGCGCCTCGCTCGACGAGGACCTGCGCCGCATCGACGCGATCATGGAGGTCCTGCAGGACGGGCAGAAGCTGTGCGTCGATGCCAACGGCCGCTTTGACCTGGACACGGCCATCGCCTACGCCAAGGCCCTCTCGCAGTACGACCTGTTCTGGTACGAGGAGCCGGGCGACCCGCTCGACTTCGAGCTGCAGGCCACGCTGCGCAACTACTACCCCAACCCGATGGCGACGGGCGAGGACCTGTTCTCGATGCAGGACGCGCGCAACCTCATCCGCTACGGCGGCATGCGCCCCGACCGCGACTGGCTCCAGTTCGACTGCGCGCTCAGCTACGGGCTGGTGGAGTACCTGCGCACGCTGGACATGCTGCGCGAGCACGGCTGGTCGCCCAGCCGCTGCATTCCGCACGGCGGGCACCAGATGTCGCTGAACATCGCAGCCGGCCTGGGCCTGGGCGGCAACGAGTCCTACCCCGACCTCTTCCAGCCCTACGGGGGCTTCCCGGACGGCGTGCGGGTCGAAAACGGCTACGTGACGCTGCCGGACCTGCCGGGCATCGGCTTCGAGGGCAAGGCGGACCTCTTCCGGGAAATGAAGGCGCTGTCCGACTAACGGATATCCCTCAATCCACCTTCGCGCCCGAGGCCTTCACCACCTCCGCCCACTTGCGGTGCTCGCTTGCGATGAGCTGCGCGAACTCGGCCGGCGTGTTGCCGCCGGGGATCGCGCCCTGCGCCAGCAGCCGCTCCTTCACGGCGGGGCTGGCCAGGGCCTTGGCCACCTCCTGCTGGATGCGGTTCACCGTGTCCGCCGAGGTGCCCGCCGGGGCGAGCAGGCCGAACCACGAACTGGCCTCGTAGCCCTTGAGCGCGGGGCCGCCCGCTTCCTCCACGGTAGGCACGTCGGGCAGCGCGGCCGAGCGGTGCGCGCTGGTCACGGCCAGGGCCTTGAGCTTGCCGGCCTTGATCTGCGCCATGGACGAGGGCAGGTTGTCGAACATCACGTCCATGGTGCCGCCCACCATGTCGAGCAGCGCGGGGCCCGAGCCCCGGTAGGGCATGTGCAGCATGTAGGTGCCGGTCATGCTCTTGAACAGCTCGCCCGCGAGGTGGATCGAGGTGCCGTTGCCGCTCGAGGCCATGTTGAGCTTGCCGGGGTTGGCCTTGGCGTAGCGGATGAAGTCCTGCACGCTCGCGATGCCCAGGGTGCGCGCCTTCTCGGTCTGCATGATCATCACGTTGGGCACGGCGGCGACCAGGGTGATGGGCGCGAAGTCCTTGATCGGGTCGTAGGGCAGCTTGGCGTAGAGCGCGCGGTTGATGCCGTGCGTGCCCACGGTGCCCATGAGCAGCGTGTAGCCGTCGCCCGGCGAGCGGGCCACGATCTCGGCGCCCACGTTGCCGCCCGCGCCGCCGCGGTTGTCCACGATGAACTGCTGGCCGAAGGCGCGGCTGAGTTCGGGGGCGATGGCGCGCGCGAGGATGTCGGTCGTGCCGCCGGGCGCGAACGGCACGACGATGCGCACGGGCTTGGTGGGCCAGGTGTCGGCGGCGGCGCCGGTGCTCCAGAGGGACAGCGCGGCGAGGGCGCCCAGCGCAAGGGCGGCGCGGCGGCGCGGGGCGGGGAGGAAGGGACGCATGCAGGGCTCCTGTGTCAGGCACGAAGCGTCCGGTTGTACAGGCGAAGCCGCCCGCGCGGCGCTGGGAATAACCCCGGGGCCAGGCCCGGGCCCAGGCGTCACCCTGCCTTGCGCAGGGTGAGGTTGATGCGCTGGCCGCCCAGCAGCGGGTGGGGCGCGCCGCGCAGCGGCAGCACGCCGTGGTAGCGCAGGCGGTCGGGGCCGCCCCACACCACCACGTCCCCGTGGTGCAGGGGCACCTTGGCCGTGGGGTCGGTGCGCGCGTGGCCGCCGAAGAGGAAGGTGGCCTGCATGCCCAGGGACACCGAGACAATGGGCGCCGCGTAGTCGCGCTCGTCCCTGTCCTGGTGCAGCGAGAGCCGGCTGCCGGGCACGTAGCGGTTGACCAGGCAGGCATCGGGCGCGAAGCCGCCGAACCCCGCAGCGGCCGCCGCCGCGCCCGCGAGCTGCGCGAACGCCTGCGGCATGGGCGGCCAGGGCGCGCCGGTGGCGGGGTCGGCGGCGGCATAGCGGTAGCCGTGCCGGTCGCTGGTCCAGCCCAGCGCGCCGCAGTTCGTCAGCGCGACCGACATGGTGTAGCCGCCGGGCGTCGCCATGTGCCGCCAGGGCGCGGCCGCCGCGATGTCCGCCAGGGCGGGCAGCAGCGCCCGCACCCAGGGCAGCGCGAACCCGCGCAGCACCACCGCGGCGGGGCCCAGGCGCTGGGCGGGCGCGGGGGCGTCGTCGAACAGCCCTGGCGTTGGCATGCCGGAGCGCCGCCCAGGCTTCTCGCGCGGGTCAGTCGGCGTAGGCGCCGGCGGCCTTGATCACGGTGCCGAACTTCACCGTCTCGGAGGCCACGAACTTCTTGTGCTCGGCGGGCTCGGTGCGGGCATCGGTGGCCACCACGGCGCCCAGGCCTTCTTCCTTCTTGATGAAGTCGGGGTCCTTGAGCGCGGCCTTGAGCGCGTCGTTGAGCTTCTTGAGCACGGGCGCGGGCGTGCCCTTGGGCGCGTACAGGCCATGCCAGATGGTCACGTTGAAGTCCTTCACGCCCGACTCGGCCAGCGTGGGCAGGTCCTTGAGCGCGGGCGTGGTCAGGCGCTTGGTGGTGGTGACGCCGTAGGCCTTGACCTTCTTGCCTTCGATTTGCGAGGTGGTGTTGGTGGTCTGGTCGCACAGCAGGTCGATCTGGCCGCCGATCAGGTCGGTGATGGCCGGGGCCGTGCCCTTGTAGGGCACGGAGGTCATGTCGGACTGGATCGCGCTCTGGAACAGCAGGCCGCACAGGTGCGAGGCCGAGCCCTGGCCCGCGTTGCCCAGGTTGATCTTGCCCTTGTTCTGCGCGATCCAGGCCGAGAGATCCTTGTAGTTGTTCGCGGGCATGGAGGGGCGCGCGATCAGGGTCATGGGCACGTCGTTGATGATGCCCAGGTACTCGAAGTCGTTGGCCACGTTGAACGGCAGCTTGCGGTACATGGTGGGCATGGTGGCCATGCTCACGTGGTTCAGCAGCAGGGTGTAGCCGTCGGGCGTGGCCCGGGCCACCTTGGCCGATCCGATGGTGCTGCCGGCGCCGGCGGCGTTGTCCACCACCACGCTCACGCCGCCCAGGGGCTTGCGCATGGCCTCGGCCAGGTCGCGCGCCACGCGGTCGGTGGGGCCGCCCGCGGCGTAGGGCACCACGATGGTGATGGTCTTGTCCTTGGACGGGAAGTCCTGGGCCTGGGCGCCCAGGGCGGCAGCGGCGGCCAGCGCCACGGCGGCGGTCTTGAACAGCGTTTTCATGCGGTCTCCTCTCAGGAAAAATGACCGGCCATGGTAGCGGGCAGGCGAGTCCCCGGCATTGCTGTAAGCCCTTAACCGGAAAGGATTAGCGGGCGCGCGGTGGCACGCGCGGGCCTACCGGTAGCTGCGCGCGTCCTCGATCACCTTGCCGTCGTTGGGCAGGCTGCCCGGCGCCACCATCTGCACCTCGCCGCGCAGCTTGGTGACCTCGCGCAGGGCGTCGGCCAGCTGCAGGGCCAGGCCCTCGGCGGTCTCGGCGGTTTCGACCTGCAGCACCATCTGGTCACTGGCCATCTCGCCGCTGACCACGAGGCGCGCGCGCAGCACCTGCGGGAAGCGCTTGGCCACGGCCGCCACCTGGCCCGGGTGCACGAACATGCCGCGCACCTTGGTGGTCTGGTCCGCGCGGCCCATCCAGCCCTTGATGCGCGTGTTGGTGCGGCCCGTGGGGCAGGGGCCGGGCAGCACGGCCGAGAGGTCGCCCGTGCCGAAGCGGATCAGCGGGTAGTCGGTGTTGAGCGTGGTGACCACGAGCTCGCCCACCTCGCCCTCGGGCACGGGGTCGCCGGTGCCGGGGCGCACGATCTCGACGATCACGCCTTCGTCGAGCACCAGGCCCTCGCGCGCGGCGGTCTCGTAGGCGATCAGGCCCAGGTCGGCCGTGCCGTAGCACTGGTAGGCGGCGATGCCGCGCCCGGTGAACCAGTCGCGCAGCGAGGGCGGCAGCGCCTCGGCCGACAGCAGGGCCTTGGTGACGCTGGGCAGCGGCACACCGAGCTCGGCCGCCTTCTCCACGATGATCTTGAGGAAGCTCGGCGTGCCGATGTAGCCCGCGGGCCGGAGCTCGGCCATGGCCTGCACCTGCTGCTCGGTCTGGCCCGTGCCGCCGGGGAACACGGTGCAGCCCAGCGCGTGGGCGCCGCTTTCCATCATCGAGCCCGCGGGCACGAAGTGGTAGGCGAAGCAGTTGTGGATCAGCTCGCCGGGCCGGAAGCCCGCGGCATGGATGGCGCGCGCCATGCGCCAGTAGTCGCGGCGCGTGCCCTCGGGCTCGTACAGCGGGCCGGGGCTGGCGAACACGCGCGGCATGGCGGCGCCGAAGCCCTGGGTGGCGAAGCCGCCGAACGGGCTGTGCGCGCGGCCGGCCTGCTGGCGCTCCAGCAGCTCGTGCTTGCGCGTGACGGGCAGGCGCGCCAGCGCCTCGCGGCTGGTGACCTGGGCGGGGTCCACGCCGTCCAGGATCTGGGCGAACGCGGGCGCGGCCGTGCGCGCATGCCGGATCTGCCCGGGCAGCGCGGCCATGAGGGCGGCTTCGCGCTCGGCGGGGGAGCGGGCTTCCAGGGCGTCGTAGAACGTGCTCATGCCGTGGGTTCCTGTGGGCTGGGAGTTTGAAGCAAAAATGGGCTCTAGGGCTTATGGGGCGTGCGCTGGAAGCTATGGAATCAGGAGTCTCAGGCCAGCCAGCGCTTGCGGCGCTTGTAGCTCTTCACGTCCTTGAAGCTCTTGCGCTCGCCGCCACCCACGCCGAGGTAGAACTCCTTCACGTCCTCGTTGCTCGCGAGGTCGCTGGCGGAGCCGTCCATCACGATGCGGCCGCTTTCCATGATGTAGCCGTAGTCCGAGTACTTGAGCGCCATGTTGGTGTTCTGCTCGGCCAGCACGAAGGTGACCTTTTCCTTCTGGTTCAGGTCCTGCACGATGTTGAACACCTCTTCGACGATCTGCGGCGCCAGGCCCATCGAGGGCTCGTCGAGCAGCACGATGCTGGGGTTGGCCATGATGGCGCGGCCGATGGCGCACATCTGCTGCTCGCCGCCCGAGGTGTAGGCCGCCTGGCTGGTGCGGCGCGTCTTCAGGCGCGGGAAGTAGTTGTAGACCTTCTCGAGGTTGGCGGTGATCTCGGCCTTGCTGGTGCGCGTGTACGAGCCCGTCATGAGGTTCTCCTCGATGGTCAGGTGGGCGAAGCAGTGGCGCCCCTCCATCACCTGCACCACGCCGCGCTTGACCAGCTCGGCGGGCGAGAGGTTCTCGATGCGCTCGCCGCGCAGCTCGATGGTGCCCTTGGTGACCTCGCCGCGCTCGCCCTTGAGCAGGTTGGAGATGGCGCGCAGCGTGGTCGTCTTGCCCGCGCCGTTGCCGCCCAGGATGGCGACGATGCCGCCCTCGGGCACCGAGAGCGACACCCCCTTGAGCACGAGGATCACGTGGTTGTAGATGACCTCGATGCCGTTGACGTTCAGAACGATGTTTTTGGAGTCCATAGGGTTACTCTTCCGGTGCCAATCGCAAGGGCTGCTGCGCAGCCCTTGCGGCTGGCGGCTCCCGCGGGAGCCGCGCCCGCCCCGGAGGGCGGGCGGTGCCGGGTCAGGACTGGCAGTCGCCGGTGTCGCGGCGCTGCATCTTCTTATCGGCCAGGTACTTGTCCGAGCCGGCCTTCACCATGGGCTTGATGATCTGCTCGTCGGCCTGGTACCAGTCGGCGCCGATGTCCCACTTCTTGCCGTCCCAGGTTTCCACGCGCGCCCAGGTGGAGCCCATGTGGTCGGCGCAGCTCGTGGACAGGGGGCGGATCACGCCGCCGAAGCCCAGCGCGTCGAGCTTCTTCTGGTCGAGCGCGAGGTTCTCCAGGCCCCAGCGCACCTGCTCGCCGGTCATGACCTTGCCCTTACCGAAGCGCTCCTGAGCGCGGCGCACGGCTTCCACGCTCAGCATCTGGATGATGGCGCCGCGCGTGTACAGCACCGAGCCCACTTCATCCTTGGGGCCCGTGCCCTGACCCTTGTCGTGCACATACTTGAGGATGTCCTGCATGACCTTGGACTGCTGGCCGAAGCCGTTGAGCGCCAGCGCGTGGTAGCCCTTGGCGCCTTCGCCCACGTCGCGCACGTCGGGCTCGGCACCGGCCCACCACACGCCGTACATCTTGTCGCGCGGGAAGCCCGTGGCCTGGGCTTCCTTGAGGGCGGTGGAGTTCATCACGCCCCAGCCCCACAGCAGCACGTAGTCGGGGCGGTCGCGGCGCACCTGCAGCCAGGTGGCCTTCTGCTCCACGCCGGGTGCCGTCACGGGCAGCAGCTGCAGCTCGAAGCCGTGCATCTTCGCGCGCTCCTGCAGCAGCGGGATGGGCTCCTTGCCGAAGGGGCTGTCGTGGTAGACCAGCGCGATCTTCTTGCCCTTGAGCTTGTCCAGGCCGCCGGCGGCCTTGCCGATGTGCTGGATCAGGATGTCGGCGCCCGTCCAGTAGCTGCCCATGAGCGGGAAGTTCCACTTGAAGGCCATGCCGTCCTGCGCGACGGACAGGCCGTAGCCCAGCGTCATCAGCGGGATCTTGTCCACGGGCGCCTTCTCGGTCAGCGCGAAGGTGATGCCGGTGGCCTGCGGGTCGAACAGCGCCACGCCCGGGCGGCTCTTCAGGCGCTCGTAGCACTCCACGCCGCGGTCGGTGGCGTAGCCGGTCTCGCACTCCTCGAACGTGAGCTTCACGCCGTTGATGCCGCCGTCGCGCGCGTTGATCATCTTGATGTAGTCCTGCTTGCCGTTGGCCCAGGGCGTGCCGTTGGGCGCGTAGGGGCCGGTGCGGTACGACAGCAGCGGGAAGAACTGTTCCTTGGCCTGCGCGAGGGCGCTGGTGGCGGCCGAAGCCCCGGCGGCCACGACGGCGGCGGCGATCACGAGTTTCGATAGCTTCATGGTTGTCTCCTTTGGGATGGGTTATGAACGAAGCACACGGGAAGAATCAGTGCGGGAAGGGCCACAGGCGCAGCTTCTGCTTGCCCGTGGACCACAGCTTGGCCAAGCCATGCGGCTCGACGATCAGGAACCAGACGATCAGCGCGCCGAAGACCATGAGCTCGGCGTGCGAGATGCCCGCCGTGGAGATCTCCACGCCGAACAGCCCCAGCAGCGCGGGCAGGAAGCGGCTCAGGAAGATGGGCAGCACCACGATGAAGGCCGCACCGAAGAAGCCGCCCATGATCGAGCCCAGCCCGCCGATGATCACCATGAACAGCAGGCGGAACGACACCTCCACCGAGAACGCCGCGGGCTCCCACGAGCCCAGGTGCACAAAGGCCCACAGCGCGCCCGCCATGCCCACGATGAACGAGCTGACGGCGAAGGCCGAGAGCTTGGCGTACATGGGGCGGATACCGATCACGGCGGCGGCCACGTCCATGTCGCGGATCGCCATCCACTCGCGGCCGATGGCGCCGCGCACCAGGTTCTTGGCCAGCAGCGCGACGACCACCAGCAGGCCCAGGCAGAACAGGTACTTGCTCATCGCGCTCTCGATGGGCAGGCCCAGCACCTGCAGGTTGCTCACCGACACCGAGCCCGAGTCGGAATCGTGGGTGAACCACTTGATGCGCAGGAACATCCAGTCGGAAAAGAACTGCGCGGCCAGCGTGGCCACGGCCAGGTACAGGCCCTTCACGCGCAGGCTGGGCAGCCCGAACAGGATGCCGAAGAACGTGGCGCACAGCCCGCCCAGGACCAGCGCCACGATCAGCGGCATGCCCGGAAAGCGCACGAAGAAGTTGAACGCGCCGTAGGCCCCCACGGCCATGAAGGCGCCCGAGCCCAGCGAGATCTGGCCGCAGTAGCCCACCAGCACGTTCACGCCCAGCGCGGCCATGGACATGATGACCAGCGGGATCAGGATGGCGCGGTAGATGTAGTCGCTGGCCAGCAGCGGCACCGCCACGAAGGCCACGGCCAGCAGCACCAGCATGGCGATGCGGTCCTGCGCGATGGGGAAGATCTGCTGGTCGGCGCGGTAGCTGGTCTTGAACTGGCCGTTTTCTCTGTAGAACATGGTCGGCTCCTCCCTTACACGCGATCGATGATCTTCTCTCCGAACAGCCCTTGGGGCCGGAAGAGAAGGAAGACAAGCGCCAGCACGTAGGCGAACCAGATCTCGATGCCCCCGCCCACGAACGGGCCCAGGTACACCTCGGAGAGCTTCTCGCCCACGCCGATGATGAGCCCGCCGATGATGGCGCCGGGCACCGAGGTGAGCCCGCCCAGGATCACCACCGGCAGCGCGCGCAGCGCCACCGTGGTGAGCGAGAACTGCACGCCGAGCTTGGAGCCCCAGATCATCCCGGCCACCAGCGCCACCACGCCCGCCACGCACCAGACGATGACCCAGATGCGGTTGAGCGGAATGCCGATGGACTGGGCGGCCTGGTGGTCGTCCGCCACGGCGCGCAGCGCGCGGCCCGTGCCGGTCTTCTGGAAGAACAGCGAGAGCAGCACCACGAGCACGGCGGCGATGGCGGCGGCGATCACGTCTTCCTTGTTCACCAGCACGCCGCCCTCGAACACCGAGTCGAGCACGAACACCGGGTCCTTGGGCATGCCGATGTCGATCTTGTAGATGTCGTTGCCGAACAGCGTCTGGCCCAGGCCTTCGAGGAAGTAGGTGATGCCCAGCGTGGCCATGAGCAGCGTGGCGCCCTCCTGGTTCACGAGGTGGCGCAGCACCAGCTTCTCGATGAGCCAGGCGCACACGAACATGACCGCGCCCGCGATCACGAACGCCGCGAGGTTGGCCACCACCAGGCTCTCGATGCCGGTCCACGCCGGGATCCACTCGGCGAAGCGCGCCATGGCCAGGGCCGCGAACAGCACCATGGCGCCTTGCGCGAAGTTGAACACGCCCGAGGCCTTGAAGATCAGCACGAAGCCCAGGGCCACCAGCGAATACAGCATGCCGGCCATCAGGCCGCCGATCAGGGTTTCGAGAAAGAAAGCCATGGTTGTTCCTCCCCTCAGTGGCCCGCGCCCAGGTAGGCGCGGATCACGTCTTCGTTGTTGCGTACGTCGTCGGGCGCGCCGTCGCCGATCTTCTTGCCGTAGTCGAGCACCACCACGCGGTCGCTGATGTCCATCACCACGCCCATGTCGTGCTCGATCAGCACGATGGTGGTGCCGAACTCGTCGTTCACGTCGAGGATGAAGCGGCACATGTCCTGCTTTTCCTCC
>Ga0206116_1000438_pt1 | contig 44970 bp, 45 predicted proteins | sample 3A1Ametagenome_FD_178000 | JGI IMG/M metagenome (GOLD analysis project Ga0206116, IMG submission 178000) | Enriched microbial communities from leaf-cutter ant dump, University of Wisconsin, Madison, United States - 3A1A | ecosystem: Environmental > Terrestrial > Nest > Insects nest > Nest dump...
CAACATCTCGGTCGGCAGCGTGGGCTTCGTGCGTGACACATCCGATGGTCACAGCAGCGCCTACACCGTCTACGACGCCGCCGTGCGCTACGACCTTGGCCAGCTCGACGCCAGCCTGCGCGGTGCAAGCATCGCACTCAACGCCGAGAACCTGTTCGACAAGGAATACCTGGCCACCTGCGACGGTTTCTACTGCTACGCCGGCGACCCACGTCGGGTGACCGCCAGCCTCGGCTACAAGTGGTAAGCACCCACGCGGGCAACCGATGCACCTGGAAAACACTGCAGCCGTCTTGCACGGCCGCGGTGTTTTTCCGCTTCACGTGCCGACACTCGGATAAACCATGAGATCGACAACCATCCGCCGCTGGTCATGGCTGCACACCTGGTCCAGCCTGATCTGCACCCTGTTCCTGCTGATGCTGGCGCTCACCGGCCTGCCATTGATCTTCCATCACGAACTCGAGCACCTGCTCGGCGAAGCGCCCGAGCTGCGCGAACTGCCGCCCGACACGCCGCACCTGAGCCTGCAGCAACTGGTGGACGCCGCCGAGCGCCACCGCCCAGGCGAGGTGATCCAGTACGTGGGTTTCGAGAAGGACGAGCCCAACGGCATCATCGCCATCACCGCGGCAACTGCCGGCACCGAGCCCAACGCCTCGCACACCTTCATGCTCGATGCACGCAGCGGCGAACCGGTGGCCATGCCGGCCGCCAACGGTGGCGTACTGATGTTCATCCTGCGCCTGCACGTGGACATGTTCGCCGGCCTGCCCGGCAAGTTGCTGCTGGCCTTCATGGGGTTGCTGTTCGTCGTGGCCATCGTGTCTGGCGTGGTGCTTTACGCTCCGTTCATGCGCCGCCTGAAATTCGCCGAGGTGCGCCATGACCGCTCGACACGCACACGCTGGCTCGACCTGCATAACCTGATCGGCATCGTCACCCTGACCTGGGCGCTGGTGGTCGGTATCACCGGCGTGATCAGCGCCTGTGCGGATATTCTGATCGAAGCCTGGCGCGAAGAAGCCCTGGGGGCGTTGATGGAGCCCTACCGCGGTGCGCCGCCCTTGCAGCAGCGCGCCCCGGCGGACGAACTGCTGCGCATTGCCGGCGAGGCTTTGCCGGGCATGCAGGCGGACTTCATCGCCTTCCCCGGCACGCGCTTTTCCACCGAACACCACTACACCGTGTTCATGATCGGCAGCACGCACCTCACAGCCCATCTGTGGACACCGGTACTGATCGACGCGAAACGCCTGGAAGTGACGGCCATCGCCGAACGCCCCTGGTACATGGACGCGCTGTCGATGTCGCAGCCGCTGCACTTCGGTGACTACGGCGGCAGGCCGATGCAGATTCTCTGGGCGGTACTCGACGTGCTGACCATCATCGTGCTGCTCAGCGGCCTGTACCTATGGTGGGTTCGGCGGCGTACGCCGCGCCTCAGACAGACAACGCAGGTGGCGCAATGAAGTGGCGCGAGTCGACGTTCGCCTTGCCGGCGCTGATCGGCCTGCTCAGCGCCCTCGGGCTGTTCGCCGCCCTGCTCGGTGAGGGTTGGTGGGATTCACTGTCCTGGCTCGGCCTGGGCATTCCGGCGCTGCTCGGCGTCTGGCCGCTGCTGCGTCGCAGCAAGGCGCAATCCTGAGCCAAACGAACGCGCCGTCTAAGAGCGTGTTCAAAGTCTGCTGCGCGTCGGCCATGCAGCGTTGAAATCAAGCTGGAACGCCAGCCCGGGCTGGGCGCCCCCGTCGAAATACTCATTTACAGCTCGTAAAGTCGAACGCGACTCCGAGCGTTCTTCGCTCGATTCGCGGGGCCGCCATCGGTATTGCCTGGCTCTAGCTCGCGAGACTTTGAACAGGCTCTAAGCGGCGTGCTCGCGCAACTCGCCAGCGCCCTTGAAGAACACCAGCATCAGCGTCACACCTGCGCCGAGCAAGGGCACGATGGCCAGCAACATGAGCAGGACGCTGGCCAGCATCAAGCCGCCGACGATATCCAGCCAGGCCATGACCTTCAGCGCCGGATAGGGATACTCGATTTTCAATAGGCGCAGTCCCAGCCAGGTGGTGCACGCCCCCATCGTGCAGAGCAGCCCCACATAGCCGATGGTCTGCCAGTCAAGGCCAGTAAACAGGCCCTGGCCGAACAGCAGATCGGCCACCTCCAGCGCCAGTGTCACCACCACCAGCGACCATATCGGCACCTGCAGGCGCCGTGCGCCGAAACGCGCCTCGGCGAAGGCCTTGAAGCGCAGCATCAGGTAACAACCGAGCAGCACCAGCAGCAGGCTCATCCACTCGGTGTAGAGCACCAGCACCTGCGCCTCTTGCGTCTCCAGCAGGCTGCCGGCCAGCACCAACCCGACCACCAGCGCATTGGCCAGCACCGATACCAGCGCCAGCCAACCGAGCACCTGTAGCTGCCGGACACTCCAGCCCGGCAGCGAAGGATCGGGACGTTGGTCGAGCAACTCGACCTGCGGCGCGCTGTAGGGATTGTCCGGCTGCATGGGCGTGTCCTTGCGAGGAAAAAGCCGAGGCTAACCAGCTGAGCGGCCCTTGGCCAGACTGTACGGCTCATCACGCTGTTGGCTGTACCGCGACGGCGCACGGGCGGCGCAATAGTCTGATGCGCTCTCGATGGAGTCTTGCAAATGACCGCTGACCTGCTGCTCGCCTTCGTGGCCTTCGCCTTCGTCACCTCGATCACCCCCGGCCCGAACAACATGATGTTGCTGGCCTCCGGGGTGAACTTCGGCGTGCGCCGCAGCCTGCCACACATGTTCGGCATCAGCCTAGGCTTCATGCTGCTGGTAGCCGCCGTCGGCCTCGGCCTGGGCCAGTTGTTCGAACAGGTGCCATTGCTGCACAGCGTGCTGCGCTATGCCGGCGCCGCCTACCTGCTTTACCTGGCCTGGAAGATCGCTCAATCCGGCGCACCGCAAAGCAGTGGCGTTGCGGCAGCCAAGCCGTTCACATTTCTTCAGGCTGCGGCATTTCAGTGGGTCAACCCGAAAGCCTGGATCATGGCCATCGGCGCCATCACCACCTATACCCCGCATGAGGGTTTCTTCACCAATGTGCTGCTGATCGCCGCGCTGTTCGCCCTGGTCAACGGCCCCAGCGTCGGTCTGTGGACGGTGGCCGGCAGCCTGCTGCGTAACTGGCTGAACAATCCGCGTGCACTGCGCGCCTTCAACATCGGTATGGCGTTACTCTTGGTCGCTTCGCTCTACCCCATCCTCGTCGACACGGGACTGTTCTGATGCAAGACGCAACCTCCCCCCGCCTGCGCCCACTGGCCGACAGCTCCACCTCCTCCGTGGTGGCTGGCTTCATCGCCATGCTCACCGGCTACACCAGCTCGCTGGTGCTGATGTTCCAGGCTGGCCAGGCGGCCGGGCTGACCAGCGGGCAGATTTCCTCGTGGATCTGGGCACTGTCGATCGGCATGGCAATTGGCAGCATCGCGCTGTCGCTGCGTTACCGGGCACCAGTGATGATCGCCTGGTCGACACCGGGTGCAGCGCTGCTGATCACCAGCCTGCCCGAGGTGTCCTATGGCGAGGCCATCGGCGCCTACATCCTGGCGTCCGCGCTGATCCTGCTGATCGGCCTGACCGGCACCTTCGACCGCCTGATGCGCCGTATCCCGGCGTCTCTCGCCGCCGCCCTGCTGGCCGGCGTGCTGTTCAAGATCGGCCTGGAAATCTGCAACGCCGCCGAGCAGCAGCCCTGGCTGGTGCTGGCCATGCTGCTCGCCTACCTGGTCGGCAAACGCCTGTGGCCGCGCTACTCGGTGCTTGCCGCACTGATCGCCGGCAGCCTGATGGCAGGCATTCTGGGCCTGCTGGACTTCACCGGTTTCAACCTTGAACTGGCCACGCCGGAGTGGACGACGCCAAGCTTCTCGCTGTCATCTGCCATCAGCATCGGTATCCCGCTGTTCATCGTCGCCATGGCCTCGCAGAACCTGCCGGGCATGGCTGTATTGCGCGCCAACGGCTACGACGTACCGGCCTCGCCACTGATCGCCAGCACCGGCCTAATCTCGATCCTGATGGCGCCCTTCGGCAGCCACGGCATCCACATGGCCGCCATCAGCGCCGCCATCTGTGCCGGCCCTGAAGCTCACGAAGACCCGCGCAAGCGCTACACCGCAGCGGTCTGGTGCGGGGTGTTCTACGGTATCGCCGGCATCTTCGGCGCTACCCTAGCTGCGCTGTTCGCCGCCCTGCCGGCCGCCTTGATCCTGTCCATCGCGGCGTTGGCGCTGTTCGCCTCGATCATCGGCGGCCTGACCCAGGCCATGAGCGAGCCGAACGAGCGCGAGGCAGCGCTGGTGACCTTCCTGGTCACCGCCTCGGGCATGACCCTGCTCGGCGTCGGCTCGGCGTTCTGGGGCATCGTCGGCGGTCTGCTGACACTGGCCGTGCTCAACTGGGGCAAGCGTCAGGCCTGAGCCCTGCGGCGATATTCACTGAATCTCGCCGCGCCCTGCTCCAGGGGCAGATCGAGCCCGTTGGCGAGATAGGCAACCGTCCGGTAGAAGCCTGCCAACATCAGAATTTCCAGAATCTGCTCATCATCGAAATACGTGCGAATTCGCGCGAACTCTTCATCGCTCAGCGTCGCGCGCTCATGCAGCGCATCGACGCTCGCCAGCAACGCGGCCTCCTCGGCCGCCCAGAGGTGCTCGCGCAGCGGCCTGTCCAACGTGGCGCTCACCTCCTCCCGGCTCAGGCCAGCCGCTTGGGCAAAAGTCGCCACATGCACGCCCCATTCGTACTCGCAGTCAGTCAACGCGCAGCATCGGTCGATCACCAGTTCACGCTGGCGTAGCGTCAGCAGCTTGCCATCGAGCAGAGCGCCAGCGGTGAACTTGCTCCAGGCCCGTTTGCTGCTCGCCAAGGAGGTGAACAACACCAGAGGCGGCACACCTGGGCCCATGATCCGGTCGAAAGACGCCTGAATGTCCTCGGCGTAGGGTGAGTTCAGTGCTGCAATTCGAGTCATGCTGTATCCTCCGCTATCGAATATGTAGCATAAGTATTGCTACTGATTCAGTAGCAAACAAGTCCGATAAACAGGAGTGATGAACGCAGCATGACTTCATCGATTCTCAACGGCCGTCGCCCGATCATGGCGCTGCTGGATCTGCTCGGGCAGAAGTGGGCGCTACGCATCCTCTGGGAACTGCGCGACGGCGCACTCAACTCCAGGGCGCTGCGAAGTGCATCGGGCGATATCTCACCGACCGTGCTGCAGAGCCGGATCAACGAGCTACGCGCCGCAGGCCTGATCGATTCAGGCGACAAGGGCTATGCGCTCACCCCCCTGGGAACGGAGTTGGCGGAAACCTTCCTGCCGCTCTATCGCTTCGCCGACAAATGGGCCAATCAATTGCAAGAGACGCCGTAACGGTAGAGCGCAAGTTCGGCACGGCGATGCGAGCCGACGGCCAGGCTGGAGCGGACCGTGGTGACAAAAGGCGTCGTCTTCGCCACTATTTGCTGGCGTTTTGACTCCAGCCCTATAACAACATCACATGGAAGGCATCATGCAGCACCCCAGCCGCCGCCACTTTCCGCTCCGTCGTCTTTCCCTCCAGATCGCCCAGGCATCACTTCTGTTGAGCACCGGCGCAGCAATGGCGGCAACCAACTGCAGCACGTCGGGCAACGTCTCCTCGGTGCAATGCACCGCCACCGACATCCAGATGGTGGGGGGCACGGGTAGCTCGTCGCTCACCGTGACGGATACCACGGCGAACTCGGTCGCTGTGTTGAGTTCACCCTACGACAGTGGCCCGTTCACCCAGAACCTGACCATCGACGGCACTACGGTGCTGAACCGCAGTGATTATCCGGCGGTGTACATGTATTCCAGTCAGCCCGGCTGGGATGCCAATCTGCAGATAGGCTCGGGGGTGAGCATCACCTCCGCAGGCCCGTTCGGCGCGGTCTGGCTACGTTCGGAAAGCAACGACACGAACACCAGCAACACCATCGTGGTAGACAGCGCCGCCAGCATATCGAGCTTCGGCGCCAGTTCCGACGGCATCACCGCCACCTCCAACAATGGCGCCGTCTCGGTGACCAACCGTGGCAGCGTAACCGTAGCCGGCGGGCGTGGCCTGTACGCCGACGGTGGCTCGGCCAGCCTGACGCCGGTCAGCGTCAGCATCACCAACCTGGGCTCGGTTCATGCTTATCAGGCGGGTGCACGTGCGATCGACTATAACGGCACAGCGATGATCGATAACCGTGGCAGTGTCCGTTCGACCACTCGCCAGGGTCTGATCGCCTGGTCCGCCAATGGCGGCGCACAGATCAGCAACAGTGGCACCGTGGTCGCCGACCATTACGATGCGGTTGTAGCTGCCGGTACCGGTGGCAACGTGACGGTCACCAACAGCGGCAGCATCACCGCCAACCGCAACCTCAACCTCAGCCAGGTCAGCCCGGATTTTCATGGCATCAGTGCCTATAGCGATGGCATCGGCAATGTAACCACTACCAACACCGCCAGCGGCGTCATCAACGCCGCGTGGGACGCTGGTATGGCGGGCACCAGTGCCCAGGGCACGATCAGCATGCTCAACGCGGGTCGTATCAACGCCCTCACCGGCTTGCTCGCCGAATCCAACAGCGGAATGGTCAGTGTCACCAACACGGGCACGCTGAACACCAGCGGCACCGGTATCCAGGTCAACTCGGCCAGTTCGGGCGAGGTCGTCAACAGCGGCACGCTCGTCTCGACCAGTACGGCGTTTCTGGCGGGTTACGGCGTAGCCGTGGATGTCGAAAACCGCAGCGGCGCGCTGGCCGTCGGCGGCCTGCAGTTGGGCAACCTGGCCAATTTCCTCAACAGCGGCGATCTGGTGTTGAAACAGGGTGCCAGCCTGAGCAATTACGCCACAGGCGGATCGGTGGTGAGCAGCAGCGTCGGCGGCAACTTCACCCAGAGCGCCAGCGGCTCGCTGAACATCGCAGCGGCCAGCGTAGCCAGTTACAGCACCCTGGCGGTCGGCGGTACGGCGAACCTGGGCGGCACCCTCAAGGTCGACATCAAGTCCAGCTACACGGGCGGCGACCTGACCGATGTGATCACCGCTACCGGCGGCATTACCGACTACGGCCTGCGCGTGACCGACAACTCCCTGCGCTATGCCTTCTCCACGCTGTTCCGTGCCAACGGCATGGATCTGGTGGTACGCGATACCGGCATGAGCACCATCAGTGGCGCCGTTTCCCCGCAAGCGCCCGGCGCATTGGGGGCCGCCGCCGTGTGGGACGACCTGCTGGCCAATGGCACCGGCTCCGCCGAACTCAACCAGGCCCTGCAGGAAATCGTCGCCAGCCAGGATGCCGGCGAGGTCACCGGCAAGGTGCAGCAGACCCTGCCCCTTCTGACCGGTAACTCGATCAACCTGGCCAACAATACCCTGGGCAGCGTCAACTCGGTGATCCAGTCGCGTGTCGACGCAACACGCGGCCTGTCGTCAGGCGATGCTTTCCTGGGTGACCGTCATCTGTGGATGAAACCGTTCACCACCCGCTCGCGCCAGGACAACCGTAACGGTGTCGTCGGCTACAGCGCAGAGACCCACGGCTTCGTGATCGGCGCCGATGGCAGTCTGACGGCCGATACCGATCTTGGCTTGGCACTGGCCTACGCCAAGACCGATGTTTCGAGCAACTCAGCCGGCCCGAAACAGAGCGCGGATGTCGACACCTATCAGTTGATCGTCTACGGACGTCACGCCCTGGACGCCGACAGCGACCTGTTGTTCCAGCTCGACACTGGCAAGATGCGCAGCGATGGCAAGCGCCAGATCGACCTCGTCGGTCTGAACGCCGAGTCCAGCTACGACAGCAAGACCGCACACGCCGGCATCGGTGTGGATCGGCGCTTCCAGTTGAGCGAACGCACCACCTTCAAGCCTGCGCTACGCCTCGACTACACCTGGGTCGAAGACGACGCTTACCGTGAAAAAGGTGCCGGCGGCCTCAACCTGCAGGTGAAGTCGCGCAGCACCGATGCGCTGGTGCTGGGCCTGGACGGTCTGCTAACCCACGACCTCACCGAGCAGCTCACTGCCACCGCCAACCTCGGCGCCGGCTACGACTTCTACAACCGCGACACTGCCATCATCGCCGCCTACGCAGGCGCACCGGATGCTGCCTTCGCCACCGAGGGCAGCAATCAGTCGGCCTGGTCGCAGCGCGCCGGTGCCGGCCTGATCTACACCACCGCCAACGGCACCGAGATCACTGGCCGCTATGACGCCCTGCACCGCGAGGGTTTCCTCAGCCAGACCGCGTCAGTGCAACTGCGCTGGATGTTCTGACGAGCGCGTCATGATTCGTATCGTCCGCCTGTCAGGCATGGCGCTGCTCACCCTGTTGGTGGGTTGCGCCACGCTGCCAACGCCCGAGGAGCGCGCGCATAGCGCCGACAGGCTGGCAGCGGAGCATGGTTGGGCGGAGCAAACACTCGAAGGGGCGCCGTTTCAACTGCGTGCCTACCTGCCAAAGGCGGCGGCTGACGACACCCTCGTGATCTATCTGGAAGGCGACGGGTTCGCCTGGCTAACCTCGACCCGTCCCTCGGCCGACCCCACGCCCCTGACGCCTGTCGCCTTGCAACTGGCACTGGCCCAACCGAGTGGCACGGCGGCCTACCTTGCCCGGCCCTGCCAGTTCATCGCGACTCAGCCGGCCTGCTCGCGGGACTACTGGACGGACGCACGCTTCGCGCCAGAGGTGGTGGACAGCCTCGCTCAGGCCGTTGACCAGTTGAAGACACGCGTCGGTGCGCGGCAACTGATCCTGGTGGGCTACTCCGGGGGCGGTGCCCTCGCCCTGCTACTGGCGGCGCGGCGTGACGATGTGGCGCGTGTCGTTACCGTGGCGGGGAATCTCGATCCACAGGCCTGGACGACGCATCACCGCCTGCAACCGCTGAAACGCTCGCTGAATCCAGCAGACCAGCGTCTGACGTTGGCCGGCACACGTCAGCAGCACCTGGCCGGCGGTCGCGACCGCATCGTGCCCTCAGCCCTGGCCAGCGCTTTCAATGACGCTTACCCGCCCGGCACGCCATCGCGCGTCTACCTGCTGCCCGAGCATGGCCACGCCTGCTGCTGGGCACGCGACTGGCCGCACCTGTGGCTGAAGCTGCAGCAGGATGCACAGGCGAGCACGTCAGATCAGCCTTGATCAGCCAACCGGCATGAGCGGGCCGGCATCCCGTCCCAACACTGGCGCATGCTCGGCCATCAGTTCCACCACCCAGTCGATGAATACCCTCAGCTTGGCGCTGACATGCCGGTTCGGGGGGAACGCCAGGTACATCGGCATCGGCGTCATCTGCCAGTCCTCGAACAGGTGCACCAGCTCGCCGCTCGCCAGATGCGGCTTGGCCATGTAGTGCGGTAACCAGAGCATGCCGAGGCCTGCAAGGCCGGCGGCCAGGTAGGCGTTGCCATCATCGACGATCAGCCGCGGACGACCATGGGCTTCGATGCACTCGTCGCCACGACGCATCGCGTAGGGCAAGGCCTTGCCGGTGCGTGACCAGAGAAAGCCCACGGTGTGATGACCAGCGTCCTCCAGTTCATGTGGGTGCATCGGCGTTCCGGCACGTTGTAGATAACCCGGCGTGGCGTAGATGCCGAGCTGCAGATCGCCGACATGCCGCGCGATCAACGACTGGTCGGTGATCTCGCCGCCGCGTACCACGCAATCGACGTTCTCGCCAATGATGTCGACGATGCGGTCGCTCACGCCCAGGGTCAGCTGGATTTCCGGATAGCGCGCGTAGAACGTTGGCAACGCCGGGATCAGCAGCATGCGTGCGAAAGGGCTGGGCACGTCCACCCGCAAGCGGCCGCGCGGCGCCATGGAAGCACTGGACAGACTGGTCTCGGCATCGTCGACATCGGCCAGCAGGCGCACCACACGTTCGTAGTAGGCCGCCCCCTCGGCGGTGACGTTGACCTTGCGCGTGGTGCGGTTGAGCAGGCGCACGCGCAGCCGCGCCTCCAGTTGCTGGACGAGCTGGGTCACGCTGGTCTTGCTCATGTGCAGGGTGGCGGCCGCCTTGGTGAAGCTGCCGGTTTCCACCACACGGGCAAAGGCCTGCATCGCATCGAAACGATCCATCACACGTCTCTCTCAGTTCTTGATTGTTTGGATTTTACAAACAGTCATGACCAGAGTTGCGCGTTTATCCAGCCCGGTGGTGTTTTTAAAGTGGCTTCATCGTTAACAACGGGCCGCCGTGGCCCCAATGGAGTCAAGCATGAGCAACAAACGTGATGTGGTTTTCCCGGCCGAGCGCCATGACCTGTACGAGCTTCACCGCTACTCGCCTGCAGTTCGTGCCAACGGCTTTCTGTTCGTATCCGGCCAGGTTGGCAGCCGCAAGGACGGCTCGCCCGAACCCGATCTGAAGGCGCAGGTGCGCCTGGCCTTCGCCAACCTCAACGCGATTCTCGCGGCGGCGGGCTGTAGCTTCGATGACGTGGTCGACACCACTGTGTTCATGGTCGACCCGCACGCGCAGTTCGAAACCATCTGGGACGTGGTGGCCGACTACTGGGGTGAGGCGCCCTATCCGAACGTGACTGCGGTCGGCGTGACCTGGCTGTCCGGCTTCGACTTCGAGATCAAGGTGATCGCCAAGCTGCCGGAATGAGCAGCGGTCGCGCCCCTGCAGACGAGGGCGCGACCGAAAGGCTCAGAGGAGAGTGAAGACGCGCTCGGCTGGCAGGCGCGACTTCGGCAGCGCAGCATTGAAATCGCTGTCGCTGTGATACCCAAGCGCCACCGCGACCATGCTGCTCAGCCCCTGAGCGGCCAGACCCAGCTCCCCATCCAGCGCCGCACGGTCGATGCCTTCCATCGGCGTGGCATCCACGCCTTTGGCAGCAGCGCCGAGGAGCAAGGTGCCCAGGGCCAGATAGGCCTGTTTCTCCGCCCAGTGCGGGATATCGCCCAGGCCACGGTGTAGTTCGACATAACTGCTGCGGGTGTTGTGCTGGGTGGTGCGCGCCGCGTCATCACGGAAGCGGCCATCGTCGGCTTCCTGCTGCAGCACATCGGCCAGATAGGCCTCGTCGAGGTCACGACGGGCGCAGATCAGGATCACATGCGAAGCGTTGAGAATCTTCGGCTGGTTGTAGGCGAAACCGCCCTGCGCGCCCTTGGCCAGGCGCGCTTTGCCCTCGGCAGTGCTCGCCACGACGAAGTGCCACGGCTGCGAATTGACCGAAGACGGTGACAGACGCAGCAATTCCAGCAATTCGTCGATGATCGCCTGATCCACCTGGCGGCTCGCGTCGTAAGCCTTGGTGGTGTAACGCTGACGTGCGAAGGAAACGGGGCTCATGAACACTCTCCTGATCGATGGCGTGAAATGGGCGTTAGTCTGAACCATGCACACGCATGAAAAAAGCCACGTGAGCAGCTAGGAGTTTCAAAAGAATGATGAAAATGCTCAGGCCACCCTCCGCCGCTCCTCCTGTAAACACTTCGTAAATGCGATAGATTTTCATTAGCTTTGATAGTAAAAGATAGCTTGCTTTCGATCCTGTACCGCACAGCCCGCTGTGCGTCTCGACCTGGAGTCCAGCATGTCTATCCACTCTTTCCTGCAACGGGCGACGCTGGCGGTCGCCACCACGCTGCTGCTCAATCTTCCCCTGCAAGCCAGCGAACGCACGCTGGACAGCGCCTACGGCCCGCTGAAACTCGATGGCACGCCACAACGCGTGGTAGCGCTGGGCGACAGTGCCCTGGATGCAGCACTGTCGCTCGGTGTGCAACCTGTCGGTACCCTGGCCAGTCGCGGCGGTGACGACGTACCGGACTACCTCAAGGCCAAGGCCGGCAAGATCGCGCTGGTGGGCAGCGTGCGCGAACCCAACCTGGAGGCCATCCTGCGCCTGCAACCCGATCTGGTGCTGGCCTCGGGCGAGCTGTCGCGCGATCTCTACGCCAAGCTCAGCCTGATGGCGCCGACCGTGGTACCCAAGGGCAACAGCTTCCAGGACTGGCGCGAAACCTACGCCACCTACGCCGAAGCGCTCGGCAAGGCCGAAGAAGGCCGGCAGCGCCTCGCCGAAATCGAGACGCGCAGCGCCGAACTGCGTCAGCGCCTGCCGCAGGGACAGCAAGTCAGCGTGGTGCGCTGGAACCCGCAGGGCCCGGTGATCATGTCCAGCCACCTGTTCGTCGGCCAGTTGCTCGACGACCTTGGCCTGCGCGCCAACGAGCTGGCAGCGGCGCAGTCACAGAAACCGCACAGTGACGTGCTCAGCCTGGAAAACCTGTCACGCATCAATGCCGACTGGATCTTCCTCGCCACCCTCAACCCGGACGGCCGCAAGGCCCTGGAGGATGCGCGCAAGCAGCCCGCCTTCACCCGCCTGAAAGCCGTTGCCAATGATCATGTGGTCAGCGTCGACGGCCAGATCTGGAGCAGCAGTTCCGGTTATCTGGCGGCCCAGCAGGTACTCGATGACGTGGAGAAGGCTCTGCTCGACTGATGCTTGCATCACGCCTCTCCGTCTCCAAGGCACTGGGCATCGCAGCCCTGTGCCTTTTGCTTTTATGCATCGCCAGCCTGCTTCTGGGCGCTGGCGATATCGGCATCCTGCCCAGCTCGCGGGCACTGCTCGGTGGTGGCGACGACGATGCTCGCTTCATCGTCTTCGAGTTGCGCTGGCTACGCACCGAACTGGCCCTGCTGGTCGGCATCGCCCTGGGCGCCGCCGGTGTGCTGCTGCAGGCGGTAACCCGCAACCCGTTGGCCGAGCCCGGGTTGCTCGGGGTCAGCGCCGGCGCCTCGTTCGCGGTGGTGCTGGCGATCAACCTGGGTGCCTCGGCTGCCAGCCTGCATCTGGGCGTGGCCATGCTCGGCGCGCTGGTGGGCTGTGTGCTGGTGCTACTGGTCACCCGCATGCGCGGTGTCGGTGACGACCCCGTGCGCCTGGTGCTGGCCGGCGCGGCCTTCTCCGGCATGCTCGGGGCGCTAAGCAGCCTGCTGTTGTTGTGGGATCAGCGCACCGCCGACGAGATGCGCTTCTGGGTCATCGGCGCCCTGGCGGGTCGCCCGCTGGACACTGTCGACTGGAGCCTGCCCGGGCTGATCGGCGGCCTGCTCATGGCGCTTCTGGTGGTGCGCCCGTTGGCGGCCCTGGCGCTGGGCGAGCGCGTGGCCAGCGGCCTCGGCCACCATCCGCAACTAACGCGCCTGGGCACATTGCTGGCAGTGGCGATCCTGGTCGGCACCGCCACTGCCGCCGCCGGCCCGATCGGTTTCATTGGCCTGATCGTGCCCTATATCGCTCGCCGTCTGGTGGGCTCCGACATCCGCCGCACCCTGGTACTGAGCATGCTGCTCGGCCCTTGCGTCCTGCTGCTGGCCGATGTCATCTCACGCCTGCTGGTACGCCCTTACGAGCTGCCGGTGGGCGTGGTGACCGCCTTCGTCGGTGCGCCGATCCTGATCGCCGTGGTGCGCAACCACCGCCTGCCGACCCTATGATATGAACGCATTCTCTTCACGCTCCCTGATCGCTCCGCCTGGCCATCACCTGCTGCGTCTGGGCCCATGCAGTCTGCTGCTGCATCGACGCAGCCTGCTCGTGGCGCTGATCCTCGGCCTGCTGCTGATCGGCGTCGGCTCCTGGATACTGGCAGCCGGCGACGACGCGTTGACACCCTGGAAAGCCTTGCAAGCCGCCTTCGGCCAGGGCGAGGCACTGCAGGTGTTCCTGATTCAGGAACTGCGCCTGCCGCGGCTGATCGCCGGCCTGCTCAGTGGCGCCGCCCTGGGCGCTGCCGGTTGCCTGCTGCAGACCCTGGCACGCAACCGTCTGGCCACACCGGGGGTGATCGGCATCGACAACGGCGCCACAGCCTTCGCTGTCGCCTCCATCGTCGCCGTGCCCACCAGTCTGGCGCCCTCGGCCCTGGCGCTGAGCGGCGCGGCCACGGCGGCTGTGCTGACCTTCGCCCTGGCTGCTGGCGGTGGCGCACGCGGCTATCGCTTCATCGTCGTCGGCATTGCCATCGGCGCATTGTTCGGCGCAGCGACCAACCTGATGCTGGCACGCAGTGACATGGACGCCGCCAATGCCGCCTATCCCTGGACGGTTGGCAGCCTCAACGCACGCCCCGCCGACTCGGTGCTGCTGCTCGGCATCGGCCTGGCCGTGGGTTTACCGCTGGCCAAGCTGCTGGCCAATGCCCTGAGCCTGATGCGCTTCTCCGACAGTGTCGCCATCGGCCTCGGCGTACGCCTGCAGCGCATGCGCCTGTTGACCCTGGCACTGTGCGTATGGCTGACCGCACTGGCCGTCGCCGTCGTCGGCCCGGTCGGTCTGATCGCCCTGGCTGCACCGGAAATTGCCCGGCACCTGTGCAATCGCCACGGCGTTCCGGTGCTCAATGCTGCGCTGTCCGGCGCATTGATGATGATCCTCGCCGACTGGCTCGGCCGTACCCTGCTGGCGCCCATCGAAATACCGGTCGGCATCATCGCCGCCGTGGTTGGTGGCCCATTCCTGCTGTGGATTCTGCTGCGCCAGGCCCCACGGAGTTCGACATGACCCTGCTTTCCTCACTACTCGGCGACGCCAGCCAGACCAACGTGCGCCTGGAAGCACGCGACCTGAGCATGGGCTACGCCCAGACTCGCATCATCGAAGGCCTTGACCTGCTGATCCCCAGCGGCCAGGTCAGCGCCATCGTCGGCCCCAACGGCTGCGGCAAATCCACCCTGCTGGCCGGCCTCGCCCGCCTGCACAAACCCATCGCCGGCAGCGTACTGCTCGACGGCAAGGCCATCGGCAGCCTGCCCTCGCGTGAAGTGGCGCGCCGACTCGCCCTGCTGCCCCAGGACGCTATGGCGCCGGATGGGCTGACGGTCAGCGAATTGATCCGTTTCGGCCGCCAACCGCACCAAAGCCTGCTGCGCCAATGGAGCGAGGAAGACCAGGCCATCGTCGACGCCGCCCTGATCGCGGCCGACCTGAAAGAACTGGCTGACCGACCACTGGAGTCGATGTCCGGCGGCCAGCGCCAACGCGCCTGGATCGCCATGGCCATCGCTCAAGCCACACCGCTGCTGCTGCTCGACGAACCTACCTCGGCGCTGGATCTGGGTCATCAGATCGAAGTCTTCGAGCTGATCCGCCAGCTCTCTGCCGCCGGCAAGACCGTGGTGATGGTGGTGCATGACCTCTCCAGTGCCTGCCGCTATGCCGACCTCCTGATCGCCATGTACCAGGGCCGGATCGTCGCCAGCGGACGACCTGAGGAAATCGTCACCTCGGAGCTGGTCGAGCAACTGTACGGCGTGCGTTGCACGCTGCTACGTGACCCGCTCAGCGGAACGCCGGTGATTACCGGGGTGAGCCGACTTTGATCTCGCCTGGCAAGGCATCACACAGGCCAACCAGAGAAGGAGTTTTCTGAAAATCATGTAAGAGATAACCTCATCCGACTTTCAGTCGCCTCTTACATCGTCAGATTTTTCCTGACCAATCAGTTACTTATTTATCGGATCCGCATCTCACCCAAGTGCGTGGCAGCTGAGCATTTTTTGAGCATGCGAAATGGCTGGACTATCGTCCAAACATAACCATTCCGAAGGGATTCGACTGATGAAGCCTGCCATGAGAACCGCCGCTCTAGCCCTTTCTCTCTTTGCAGCACCGGCTTTCTCAGCAGGCCAGTTGCAGGGTCAACTGAACGTCCAGATCACCATCGGTACCGGTTGTACGGTGACCAATGGTACCGCTGGCGGTAGCAGCAACACCTTCGGCTCACTGTCCTTCGGTAACTACAACGACCTCGCCAACCTGATCGACGGCCGCTCCTTCGGCAGCGCTGGCGGCAGCTCATTCGGCTTGCAATGCAGCCTTGGCACGGCCTACAGCATCGCACTCAACGCCGGGCAGAACGCCACAGGTGGACAACGGCGCATGATCAACTCAGGCGCCTACATCACCTACAACCTCTATCAGAACAGCGGCCGAACCCTGCCGTGGGGCGATGGCGGAGCCACGGGCACGGTGCTATCGGGCACCGGCACTGGCAACAGCGAAGAAGTGATCGTCTACGGCCGAGTCCCGGCACAAACCACCCCCAGCCCAGGCACCTACACGGATACCGTACAAGTCACCATCGCCTGGTAATCACCGCCCGCGCCACCAAGAGGGTCTCTAACTCGCCAGGGAAGAATCGTCATGCCGCGCCTGATCGCCCTTCTATTCCTGCTGACTCCGGCAGCTCTGCCGGCGGTCGACAAGACCGCCACCATCGGCCTGAATGTCGAGGTGTTGCCGGCCTGCCAGGCAGGTAGCATCAGCGGCTCGGGTGTCAGCTTCGGTACGCTGGATTTCGGCACCCACCTCAGGATCGACAACCTGCTCACTCGCGTCGGCCAGCCAGGAGCCGGCGCCCTACGCGTCAATTGCCAGCAGAACATTCCTTACCGCGTGCTGATCAACGCGGGTCATAGCGGCACCACCAACAACCGGCAGATGGTCGGTCCCACTTCGGCCGTGCTCACCTACAACCTTTACACGGGCGCAGACTACGCCACCATCTGGGACAACAGCACGGGGGTCAGCGCCATCGGCAATGGTCAGGATCAGTGGCTACCGATCTATGCCCGAGTGCCGGCGCAAAGCGCTCCACCGCCCGGTAGCTACAGCGACACGCTGACCGTCACGGTGAGTTGGTGATGCCGTGCTGGAGCCAGTTACTCGGGGTTTTCAGCCTGTTCTGCCTGATCGTGCAGGCCATGCACACCCTGCCTGCTCAGGGCGACACGGGCATCAACGACCAGATCGTCAGCCAGAGTTTCCAGATACGCGCGGAAATCGTACCGGGGTGCCTGCTAGGTGCCGGTGGCAGCGACGCCACCTCATTCGGCAACATTTCGTTCGGCCAGATCAGCACCCTGCCAAGCAACCTGGACACCGCCAGCACACCGGGCAATGGCTCCATCGTGCTGCAATGTTCCCCCGGTACTGCCGTCACGATTTCGTTCAATGCCGGCCTCAATGCCAGCAGCGTCGGTGGCGGACGCTACCTCGCGCGTGGTGCGGAGCGTCTGCGCTACCAGCTGTACCAGGACGCCGCACGCAGCATCGTCTGGGGCGATGGCAGCAACGGTGGCACGCGCATGAGCATCAACTTTCCCGTTGGCGGCGCCACCCAGACCTACACGGTCTACGCCCGTCTGTTCAGTGTCAGCCCGCTGCCGTCAGCCGGCATCTATACCGACACCATCACCGTAACCGTGAGCTATTGAACCATGAGGATGCATACCCTCTTCGCCTGCTGCCTGAGCCTGGCCACATCGTTGGCCAGCCTGGCCACGCAGGCCGCCAGTTCCATCCTGATCTGGCCGATCAACCCGCTGATCGAAGCGGATCGCCAGAAGTCCGCCGCACTGTGGCTGGAAAACCGTGGGCAGGAGCCGGTGGATTTGCAGGTTCGCGTGCTGGCCTGGGAACAGGAGGGCTTCGAAGATCGCCTGACGCCGCAAAAGCAAGTGGTGGGCAGCCCGCCGATGGCAACGCTGCAGCCGGGCAAGCGGCAACTGGTCAGGCTGGTCAATCTGGAGCCGCCGAGCGTCGGCACGCTGCGCACCTACCGTGTACTGGTCGACGAGGTACTGCCACCGCAACCGCGCCCGTCACAGATGGGCGTGCAGTTCCAGATGCGCTACTCGGTACCCTTGTTCGTGGTCGGGCCTGGGGCCTATCTGGATGACGGCGCGCGAGAAGCGCCAGGCCAGGGCCAGCCACTGGCTCCCGATCTACGCTACCGCGTCGTCGAAGGAAGCGATGGTGTCTTCCTCAACCTGCGCAACCTCGGCCCCGCTCCGGCCCGGTTGTCCCAGGTCGATCTCTTGCGTGACAGCGGCAAGCAGCCACTGGCCGAAGGGCTTCTCGGTTATGTGCTGCCTGGCGCACAGATGCGCTGGCCATTGCCAGCAGGCGTGCGCAGCGGCCGGGTGCAGGCGCGCATCAACGAAAGCCGACAACCGCAGACGCTGGCCTCTGAGTAGGTCGCTGGCATTGCTGTTCCTGGCCGCGCTGCTGTCAGGCCGCTCAGCCCATGGCGATGACGCGCAGCAGTTCGCCGAGGCCCAGTTGCTTTACCTGGAGTTGATCGTCAATGAACTGTCCAGCGGCAAGGTGGTGGAAGTGAGAGAGCATCAGGGCAGGCTGTTCGCCCAACGCGACGATCTGCTCGCCGCGGGTGTACGCCTGCCCTCGGAGACGACGCCCTGGGTCGCACTGGACCAGGTAGACGCCCTGCGCAGCGAGTATCAGCAGGACAGCCAGCGCCTGCTGCTCACCCTGCCCAGCGAATGGCTGCCGCATCAGCGCTTCGGCCCCAGCGGTCTGAGCGAGGCGATGGAGGCACAGAGCGCGCTCGGCGCCCTGTTCAACTATGACCTCTACTACAACCACACCGAGAACGCCGGCCATTACGCCAATACCTGGCTGGAACAGCGGGTGTTCGACGGTTTCGGCATGATTTCCAACACTGGCGTCCATCGCTACAGCTTCTCCGGGCCGGGTTATCGCGACGGCTACACCCGCTACGACACCACCTGGCGCTTCAATGACCAGCAGCGCATGCTCAGCCTCAGCGGCGGCGACCTGATCACCGGCGCGTTGACCTGGAACAGCGCGGTGCGCGTGGGTGGCCTGCAGATTTCGCGCAACTTCTCGCTGCGTCCGGATCTGATCACCTACCCCCTGCCCCGTTTCGATGGCGATGCCGCCGTGCCCAGCACCGTAGATCTGTTCATCGACAACGCCCGCATCGGCCAGCAGGATCTGCGTCCCGGCCCCTTCACCCTCAACACCGTGCCTTACATCAGCGGCGCCGGCACGGCGACGCTGGTGACCACGGATGTGTTGGGCCGCCAGGTCTCCACCACCGTGCCGTTCTATGTCACCGATACCCTGCTGCGCCAGGGCCTTTCTGACTTTTCCCTGTCGCTGGGCAAACTGCGCCGCAACTATGGTGTGGATGACTTTGCCTACGGCAGCATGGTCGGCAGCGGCAGCCTGCGCTACGGCCTGACCGACGGTCTGACCCTGGAAAGCCATGCCGAAACCGGCGCAGGCCTGCGCCAGGCCGGTGTCGGCGCTACGCTCGGACTCGGTTTGATGGGCACCCTGACCAGTTCCGTGAGCCAGAGCAGCGGTATCGGCAACGGCCAGCAGTACAGCCTCGGCTACAGCTACTACGCACGGCGCTTCGGTATCACCGCGCAGCGCATCCAACGCACCTCAGGCTACGCCGACCTCAGCGTCGCGCATGCACTGGACAACGACCTGGCCGGCGGCCCGCTGAGCAAGATTCTCGACCAGCTGACCTTCAGTTTCAGCCCGGAGGGACTCGGCTCATTCGGTATCGGCTACTTCGCCAGCGAAGAGCACAGCGGGCAGCGCACACGTCTGCTCAACCTGTCCTGGTCACGCAGCCTGTGGGGCAACGCCAGCTTCTTTCTCTCCTTCAATCGCCAACTGGACGATTCTTCGCACGCCATTCAAGCCCAGCTGGTCATCCCCTTCGACCTGTACTCCACCCTGAGCACGGGCGTGGAACGAGACAGCAACGGTAATCAACGGGTGCGCGCCAACTTCAGCCGTAACCCACCCAGCGATGGAGGCCTGGGCTGGAACCTCGGCTATGCCAGCGGCGACAGCGAATACCGCCAGGCCGACCTGACCTGGCGTACCCAGCATGCCCAGGTGCAGGCAGGCGTTTACGAGAACGACGGCACCACCACTCAATGGGGCGGTGTCAGCGGCTCGCTGGTGGCCATGCAGGGCCAGATGTTCGCCAGCAACCGGATCGACGATGCCTTCGTATTGGTCAGTACCGAGGGTTTCTCAGACGTGCCGGTACGCTACGAGCACCAGCTGCTTGGTCGCACCGATACGGCAGGTTACCTGCTGGTGCCCTGGGTGCCGTCCTACTACCCAGGCCAGTACGAAGTCGACCTGCTGGATCTGCCGAGCAACCTGCAGCTTTCCGAAACCCAGAAGCGTATTGCCGTGCATCAGGGCAGCGGCGCACTGCTCGCCTTCCCGATGGTGATGAGCCTGTCAGCCAGCATCCAGTTGGTCGACGGCCTGGGACAGCCCTTGCCACGCGGAACCCAGGTGCTGCACAGCCCCAGCGGCCAACGCACCTATATCGGCTGGGACGGCCAGTTGTATTTCGAAGGGCTGGCGAAGGACAACCGGCTGGAAGCACAGCTTGCCGATGGCAGTACGTGCAGCAGCCGCTTCTCGCTGGACGACAGCGCCGTGGAAATGGCCGTGGTTGGCCCCCTTGCCTGCCTGCAGCAGGACGGCCGACCATGACGCGCTGGCTGCTGACCTGTACGCTCCTGCTCTGCAGCGCGCTGGCAAGCATCCCGGCGCACGCCTGCAGCACCTCTGCGGCGGCGGTCAACCTGGGCAGCACAAACTCCCTGAGCCTGCGCACCACCCAGCAGCAAGCCGCGGCAGGTGCGGGCCTGTCCTGTCCGGGCTTGCTGCAAGTGCTGGCTGGCGCTTACGTCAGGGTCACACTACAGAACGCCGGCACCCTGGCTCTGCAGGATGGCCAAGGCAACCAGATTCCCTTCCAGATCTATCAGGACTCCGGCTACAGCCAGGCCCTGGTGAGCGGCCAACCCCAGCAGCTCGGCGCGATCAACCTGTTGGCCGTTGGCAGCACCGCCACCGCCATCGGCCTGTATTTCCGCACCAACCCCGGGCCCAACATACCGGCCGGCACCTACACCGCCACCGTCACCCTGCGCTGGGACTGGGCTATCTGCACCGTCGGTGCACTCAATATCTGCTCCTGGAACCGTAGCCCGGGCCTGACGCAGAACTGCGTGGTGATCTGCGGCTCACCGACCAACTGGGGCACGGGCTCGCTCGCCACCCTGACCATCACCCTGGTGGTCAGCAAGGCCTGTCGCATCGATACCTTGCCCAACGTCGACTTCGGTGCCAATGCCCTGATCAGCCAGTTCAGCGCGCAGCAGCGTACCTTCGCCGTCACCTGCACCAATACAGAGGGCTACACGCTGAGTTTCGACAATGGGCAGAACTACCAGGCGCCCTGGCGGCGCCTGAGAAATGGCAGCCAGTACATCCGCTACAACCTCTACTACAGCGGCAGCAGTCTGATCTGGAACGCCGCCTCGCCGCTGACGGCCAGCGGCACAGGCAACTCGCAGAGCTTCAACTACCAGGCGATTCTCGACCCTGGGCAAGCCAACGCACCGGTGGGTGTCTATACCGACGATGTGCTGCTGATCATCAACTACTGAAGCCTTACCAGTAGATCACCAGCGTCGAGCCGGCATCCTCGACGGACTGCGCTGTCAACGAGGTTGCCTCTGCATTCGAGGCCAATGGCAAGGCTCGCCCGTTCGAGTCCTGCAGGCGATAGGCCGCGTATTCACAGTCATGCGCGGACAGGTGCACGCCAGCCGCATCGCTTCGGGCAGCAACCTCGCAACGCTTGAGAATGGTCAGGCTGATCTGTAGTTGCCCGCTGATCTGCTCGGCAAACGACAGATTGGCAGTGGCGCACAACGCGGAGGCCACGAACAAGGTAAGAAGTCGTTGGGACGGCATGACGACGGTCTACGGTAAGGATGGCCTGCAGTGATAAAGGTCAAAATCCATCCGTAGAAACGGTCACGAGAGCGAGGAGCGACCGAAGTTGAAGCAGAATAAAGTGATATCACCTTGAAATCACCCTGATTCCGACGAACGCCGGTTCAGGCCAATGCTTTCGCCACGAAGCGCTTACCCGGCGCCACGATCTGCTCCTGCGCAGTCACCAGCGGCAGATCACGCGCGCCGTCTGCGGTCTGCTCGACCAGCGCGTAAAGCGTTGCCGTGGCCAGTTCCAGTGCCTGCGGCAGCGCCTGGCCAGCCAGCAGGCGGCCCAGCAGCGTGGCCGAGAACACATCGCCCATGCCATTAGGCAATGGGTGCAGGGCCAGGCGCGGCGTGGTCACCAGCCAGGCACCCTCGCCGTTCACCGCCAGCGTACCCAGCTCGCTTTCAGGGATATCCGGCGTCGCCAGGCTGGTGACGATCACCACGTCCGGGCCTCGACCACGCAACTGCCGGGCGACCTTCACCGCCTCCTGCAAGTTGTCCGGTTTAGAGCCGGTGAGCAGTTCGAATTCGAACTGGTTGGGCGTGATGATATTGGCGAAAGGAATCGCCTGATCGCGCAGGAAATCGGGAATCGCCGGGTTGACGAACACCCCGCGCCCCACGTCGCCCATCACGGGGTCGCAGAGGTAACGCAGCGCCGGGTTGTGCTGGCGAATCTCGCCCACCGCCTCGAGAATCACCCGCCCCGTGTCGGCGTCGCCGAGGTAGCCGGAAAGCACCGCGGAAAGACGTGGCAGCACACCGCGCTCACGCAGCCCCAGCAGCACTTCGCGCACATGCTCGGCGCCGAACACCTGGCCACGAAACTGCCCGTAACCGGTGTGGTTGGAGAACTGCACCGTATGAACCGGCAACACCTCGAAGCCCAGCCGTTGCAACGGGAAAACCGCAGCCGCATTGCCGACATGGCCCCAGGCGACATGCGACTGAATGGACAGAACGAGGGGCGGTAGCGTGGCGCTCATAAAGGTCTCGGGGTGGCTGGGTTAGACGAAGCGGGGATTATTCGCCAAGCCGACCGGCCATACCACCCCTGCGCCATGTGGCTGAAGAAGACTTGCTGAAAACATATGGATATCCGTATATTCGAAATCCCGCATATACGAACACCCACCATGATCACCCCTACCGAAGTATTCAAGAACCTGGCCGACGAAACCCGCGCCCGCGCCACCTTACTCATCACCAAGCTCGGCGAACTCTGCGTCTGCGAGCTGATGTGCGCCCTCGATGACAGCCAGCCGAAGATCAGCCGCCACCTCGCCCAACTGCGCAGCAGCGGCCTGCTGCTCGACCGCCGTCAGGGGCAATGGGTGTATTACCGCCTCAACCCGCAGCTACCGGCCTGGGTGCACGAGATGCTGCAAGTGACGCTCACGGCCAACGCCCAGTGGCTAGAGGAAAACGCCTGTCGCCTGCAGAACATGGATGACCGCCCTGTTCGCGCCAATGCCTGCTGCTGACTTTCCCCGAGTGTCTCCCAAATGCTGATCGCCGCTGCCGTCTTCATCCTCACCCTCGTGCTGGTCATCTGGCAGCCCAGAGGGCTCGGCGTGGGCTGGAGCGCCAGCATCGGCGCACTCATCGCGCTGGCCGTCGGCGCGGTGACCCTGCAGGACATCCCCACGGTATGGAGCATCGTCTGGAATGCGACCGCCACGTTCATCGCCGTGATCATCATCAGCCTGCTGCTCGATGAGGCCGGTTTCTTCGAGTGGGCTGCCCTGCACGTAGCGCGCTGGGCGAGAGGCAGCGGCTATCGACTGTTCTGCTTCTGCGTGCTGCTCGGCGCCGCCGTCTCTGCCCTGTTCGCCAACGACGGCGCGGCGCTGATTCTCACTCCGATCGTCATGTCCATGCTGATCACGCTGCGCTTTTCCGCCGCCACTACACTGGCCTTCGTCATGGCGGCAGGTTTCATCGCAGACACCGCCAGCCTGCCACTGGTGGTCTCCAACCTGGTGAACATCGTTTCCGCCGACTACTTCGGCCTGGGCTTCGCCGACTATGCCGCAGTGATGGTGCCAGTGAACCTGGCCAGCATCGCCGCAACCCTCGCCGTACTGTTCCTGTTCTTCCGCCGCGATCTGCCAAAGCGTTACACCCTCGACGCGCTGCCAGAACCGAATTCGGCCATCCGCGACCGCACCACCTTCGTGGTGGGCTGGTGGACGCTGTTGGGCTTGTTGCTGGGCTTGTTCGCCCTGGAGCCGTTGGGCATTCCGATCAGCGCAGTGGCAGCGGCCTGCGCCCTGATCCTGTTCCTCGTGGCCGCGCGTAGCCAGCGCATTGCCACCCGGCGCGTGCTGCACGATGCCCCCTGGCAGGTAGTGATCTTCTCCCTCGGCATGTACCTGGTGGTCTACGGCCTGAAGAACGCAGGGCTGACCGAGCTGCTCACGCACACGCTCGATGGACTTGCCGAGCAGGGCCTGTGGACGGCCACCCTCGGCACCGGTGTGCTGGCGGCTCTGTTGTCCTCGGTGATGAACAACATGCCCAGCGTGCTGATCGGTGCGCTGTCGATCCAGGCCAGCGGCGCCGAAGGCGTCGTCCGCGAGGCGATGATCTACGCCAACGTCATCGGCTGCGACCTCGGTCCCAAGATCACTCCCATCGGCAGCCTGGCCACCATGCTCTGGCTGCACGTGCTGGCCCGCAAGGGCATGCGCATCACCTGGGGTTACTACTTCCGAGTCGGCCTGCTACTGACCGCCCCGGTTCTGCTGATCACCCTTTCGGCCCTGGCCCTGCGCCTGAGCCTCTGACTACCGCCCGAGCGGCAGGAGCAAACATGCGAGTCCTGTTCATGTGCACGGCCAACAGCTGCCGCAGCATCCTTTCCGAAGCCCTGTTCAACCACCTCGCGCCAGAAGGCTTCGAGGCGGTCAGCGCCGGCAGCTTTCCCAAAGGCCAGGTGCTGCCGCGCAGCCTCACCACCCTCGAACAGGCCGGCATCGCAACCACCGGGCTTAGCAGCAAGGGCAACGACGCCTTCGCCGACAACCCGCCGGATATCGTCATCACGGTATGCGACAAGGCCGCGGGTGAAGCCTGTCCGGTCTATTTCGGGCCAGCGTTGAAAGCCCACTGGGGGCTCGAGGATCCGTCCGAGGCAAACGGTGACGATGCCCAGGTGAACGCCGCCTTCCGTGCCACTCTGGCACGCATCGAACGGCGCTGCCGGAGCTTCTTCGCCCTACCCTTCGACAGCCTCGACCGCGACGCTCTCAAGCGCGAGCTCGAGCGCATCGGCACGCTCTGAGAACAGGGGATTCCATGACCGACACCCTCCCCAACCTCGACCTGTCCCTGTTCGACGCCAGTCCGGCGGACATCGTCCCCGGTGACGACAAACCACGCATACTGCTGCTCCATGGCTCGCCCCGCGAGCGCTCGTTCAGCCGCCTGCTGGTGGAAGAGGCGGCGCGCCTGCTGGAGCACTTCGGCGCGCAGACCCGCATCTTCGATCCATCCGGGCTGCCGTTGCCCGACGATGCCCCTGTCGAGCATCCAAAGGTGCAGGAACTCCGAGAGCTGGTGCAGTGGTCGGAGGGCCAGGTGTGGTGCTCTCCTGAACGGCACGGCGCCATGTCGGCGGTGTTCAAGGCGCAGATCGACTGGATTCCCCTGGCACTCGGCGCGGTGCGTCCCACTCAGGGCAAGACGCTGGCAGTGATGCAGGTATGCGGCGGCTCGCAGTCGTTCAACGTGGTCAACCAACTGCGTGTGCTGGGACGCTGGATGCGCATGTTCACCATACCCAACCAGTCCTCGGTGCCCAAGGCCTTCATGGAGTTCGACGACGCCGGCCGAATGAAACCCTCTGCCTACTATGACCGGCTCGTCGACGTCATGGAGGAACTGATGAAGTTCACCGTCCTGCTGCGTGGGTACCAGGGCACGCTCGTGGATCGCTACTCCGAACGCAAGGAAAGCGCGGAGCAACTTTCAGCTCGGGTCAATCAGCGCTCGATCTGATCGCTGGCACTGCTGGGGGGAACGGTCGATAGCCTTGAGGGAAATCCCTCATTGCTGGACACAGGCCGCACTACTAGCCTGGACGTCACCAAACGTCTGATTCGAAGGAGAACCCCATGACGACCTCGCAGAACGACGACAAGCGCCCCATGCCCGATCCGGCGGAAGACAACGCCTTCTTCCCCTCGCCCTACTCGCTCAGCCAGTTCACCTCGGCGAAATCCGATCTCAGCGGCGCCGACTATCCCAGCCCATACCAGGGCGGACGCTGGAAGATCCTGCTAATCGGCGCCGACGAGCGTTATTTGCTGACCGACAACGGCACGATGTTCTCCACCGGTAATCACCCGGTTGAAACCCTGCTGCCCATGTACCACCTCGACAAGGCCGGTTTTTCCTTCGATATCGCCACCCTGTCCGGCAACCCGGTGAAGTTCGAATTCTGGGCCATGCCATCCGAAGACGCCGAGATACAGGGCCTGTATGGCAAATACCGCGACCGCTTCAAACGTCCGCTCAAGCTGGCCGACGTCATAGCAAAAGCACTGGGCGAGGACTCCGACTACATCGGTGTGTTCATCCCCGGCGGCCACGGCGCCCTGATCGGGCTGCCCGAAAGCACGGAGGTGAAAGAAGTGCTGCAGTGGGCGGTCGCCAACGACAAATTCATCATTTCCCTGTGCCACGGCCCGGCGGCACTGCTGGCGGCCGGCGTGGGTGAGTCGGCAAGTACCTACCCCTTCAACGGCTACCGTATCTGCGCATTTCCCGATGCCCTCGACGCCAAGACGCCCGACATCGGCTACATGCCGGGCCACCTGACCTGGAAGTTCGGCGAACGCCTGCAGGCACTAGGCGTCGAGATCGTCAACCAGGACATCTCCGGTGCGACGCACCAGGATCGCAAACTGCTGACCGGCGACAGCCCGCTGGCCGGCAACAACCTGGGCAAGCTCTCTGCGGCAGCATTGCTGCAAGCGGTCGCGGCGAAATGAAGGACTCGCCAGCCGAGGCAGCCATGCGCGCCGTGCTCGACATCGAGGCGGCGCAAGGCCTGGAAGTGATCAAAGCGGCCGTGCGAGGTTTCGCCAACCCCCACGGCTATGATCGCTTCGTGCTGTTTTCCGCCTCGGCGGCGAGCGAAGAAATCATCGAGCGCATCCATTGGGTGGAAGGCAACTGGTTCGGTGACGGGCAACCCGTCGATGCCGAAACCTACATGCGGCGCTGCCCTGTCACGCGCCACCTGCTCGATGCGCGCGATGCCTTCTTCTGGATCAAGGTGCAGGAGCAGGACGGCGAACGCTACCGCGTGGTTCACACGCCCAAAGGTGTCGGCGTCCAAGGTTTGCAGGTTCCGGTGTTCGGCCCACGTGGGCTGGAAGGTGCCATGAGTCTCGGCGGCATGCAGGTTGACGGTTCGCCACGGGTACGCCTGGGGCTCGGTTTGCTCGCCAGCGCGGCGTTCTTCTGCGCCCGCAGATTGCTCGAAGCGCCCATGGACGACAGCCTCGGCAAGCTCACGCCGCGCGAGCGTGAAGTGCTGGCCTGGACAGCTGCTGGCCGGCGTCAGGCGGATATCGCGACGACCCTCGGCCTGTCGGAGCGCACCGTGGAAAACCATCTGCGCTCGGCGCGCCGCCGCCTTGGCGTGACGACGACAGCGCAGGCCATCCGCATCGCCATTCGCAATGGCGAGATCGCAGGCTGAGCGCAGCGGACACTGCCAGCGTCGTGTGCGCGACAACACCGTTCGCCAAGCGGCACGCACCTCTCCTGCCAGCGGCCATTTGCCACCCAACTTCCCGGCACATCGATATTCAAAAATCGTATTTAACTCAATTCTTTAAATCCAATAGGGTATAAAAACCGGACCACCGGAGCCTCGATTTTCCCCGCCGCTCCGTTGCGCCCTCATCTCGGTGCCGTTGCGTGCACATCCACAAGATGAGGTTTGCATGACCAGTCCGATTACCCTTGAGGACAGCGACCAGGACGTCGCCCCAGCGCTACACCCCGCCGCCGTGCTCAGCACTGACGCCGAAGCCCTGCAGGCCGCACAGGCCCTGGCAGAAGCGGCGCAGACAGAAGTCATCCTGCGCGACCGTGAACGCCGCCTACCCTGGGAGCTGGTGGAACGGTTCACCGCCAGCGGCCTCGGCAGCATCGCCGTGCCGCGCGCCTTCGGCGGCCCGCAGCTGTCCTACGTGACCATCGCCGAGGTATTTCGCATCATCTCCGCGGTCGACCCGGCCCTGGGGCAGATTCCGCAGAACCAGTTCGGCCTCCTCGGCCTGTTGCAGGCCGGCGCCAGCCCCGAGCAACAACAGCGCCTGTTCGCCAGCGTGCTGGCCGGCTGGCGCATCGGCAACGGCGGCCCCGAACGGGGCAGCAAGCACACCCTGGACATCCAGGCGCGACTGGTGAAACGCGACGGTCGCTGGCTGTTCAGCGGCGAGAAGTTCTACTCCACCGGCGCCCTCTTCGCCCACTGGATCGCCAGCAAGGCGCTGGACGAACAGGGCCGGCCGTGGCTGGCCTTCATCCAGCGCGGGCGCCCGGGGCTGCGTGTCGTCAACGACTGGTCCGGCTTCGGTCAGCGCACCACCGCCAGCGGCACCGTGCTGCTCAACGAGGTGGAGGTCGACGAGAACAACCTGATTCCACTCTGGCCGCTGGCCGACAAACCGAGCATCCAGGGCGCCTTCTCGCAACTGATCCAGGCCGCGATCGACCTCGGCATCGCCGATGGCGCCCTGCGGGATGCCGTCGCCTTCGTCCGCGACAAGGCACGGCCGTGGCTCGATGCCAAGGTCGAGCGTGCCGGTGACGACCCCTACGTGATCGCCGACGTTGGCCGTCTGCAGGTCGAACTGCACGCCGCCGAGGCGCTGCTGCACAAGGCCGGGCGCGTGCTCGACGAAGTCGCCGCCACCCCCATCGATACCGACGCAGCCGCCCGTGCTTCCATCGCGGTGGCCGAAGCCAAGGCGCTCACCACCGAGATCTCCCTGGCCGCCAGCGAGAAGCTGCTGGAACTGGCCGGCAGCCGCGCCACCCTGGCCGAATTCGGCCTCGACCGCCACTGGCGCAACGCGCGTACCCACACCCTGCACGACCCGGTGCGCTGGAAGTACCACGCCGTCGGCGCCTGGCACCTGAACCAACGTCACCCTGCCCGCCATTCCTGGATCTGAGCCATGAACGCACCTCTGACCAATACGGTGGCGCTGATTCGCAGCGACGCCGAAGCCCTCGGCGTGGCCGAAGCCCTGGCCCAGGTACTGAGCCCTGGCAGCGCCGAACGCGACCGTGAACGGCGCCTGCCACACAGCGAGCTGGAACTGTTCAGCCACTCCGGCCTGTGGGCCATCAGCGTACCCAAGGCCTTTGGCGGCGCGGGTGTTTCCAGCGTCACCCTGGCCAAGGTCATCGCCCGTATTGCCCAGGCCGATGCCTCGCTCGGGCAGATTCCGCAAAACCACTTCTATGCCCTGGAAGTGCTGCGCATCAACGGCAGCGAAGCCCAGCAACGCCGCCTCTACGGCGAAGTGCTGGCCGGACGACGCTACGGCAATGCCCTGGCCGAACTCGGCACCAAGACGGCGCTGGATCGCAACACGCGGCTGAGCCGCGATGGCGAGCACTATCGCGTCAACGGACGCAAGTTCTACGCCACCGGCGCGCTCTATGCGCAGCGTATTCCCACCCTCGCGGTGGACGATGAGGGCCGCGGCCAACTGGCCTTCATCCCGCGTCAGGCGGCCGGCCTGCAGGTGATCGATGACTGGAGCGGCTTCGGCCAGCGCACCACCGGCAGTGGCTCGGTAATCCTCGACAACGTGCCGGTGGACGCCGACGACGTGGTGCCGTTTCAGAGCGCCTTCGACCGTCCGACCACCGTCGGCCCTTTCGCCCAGTTGCTGCATGCGGCCATCGACACGGGCATCGCCCGCGCCGCCTACGAAGACCTGCTGCAGTTCATCCGTCACAAGTCACGCCCATGGATCGACGCCGGCATCGACAAGGCCAGCGACGATCCACTGACCCAGCAGGAGATCGGTCGCCTGGTGATTCGCCTGCACGCCAGCGAAGCGCTGCTGGAGCGCGCTGGCGAATTCGTCGACCGCGCCCAGACCGTGCCGGACGAGCAGAGCGTGGCCGCTGCTTCCATCGCCGTGGCCGAAGCGCGGGCGATCAGCACCGAAGTCTCGCTGCTGATTTCCAGCAAGCTGCTGGAGCTGTCCGGCAGCCGCGCCACCCTGGCCGAATTCGGCCTCGACCGCCACTGGCGCAACGCGCGCACCCACACCCTGCACGACCCGGTGCGCTGGAAGTACCACGCCATCGGCGATTACGTGCTCAACGAGCGACTGCCGCCACGCCGGGGGACGATCTGATGGCCAGGGAAATCCGCCTCAACGCCTTCAACATGAACTGCATCGGGCACATCCATCACGGGCTGTGGACGCACCCGCGCGACCGCTCGACGGACTTCAATCAGTTGAGCTACTGGACGGAACTGGCCCAGTTGCTCGAACGCGGGCTGTTCGACGGGTTGTTCATCGCCGATATCCTCGGCGTCTACGACGTCTACCAGAACGGCATCGACCTGCCGTTGCAGGAGGCCATCCAGCTGCCGGTCAACGACCCGCTGCTGCTGGTCTCGGCCATGGCCGGCGTGACCCGGCACCTGGGGTTCGGCGTGACCGCCAACCTCAGCTACGAGGCGCCCTACCCATTCGCCCGACGCCTATCGACCCTCGACCATCTCACTCAAGGGCGCATCGGCTGGAACATCGTCACCGGCTATCTGGACAGCGCGGCCAAGGCCATGGGCCAGCCACAGCAGGTCGAGCACGACCGTCGTTACGACCAGGCCGACGAGTACCTGGAAGTGCTCTACAAGCTGCTCGAAGGCAGTTGGCAGGACGATGCCGTGCTGGCCGACCGCGAGCGACGCCTCTATGCCCAGCCCGGCAAGGTGCACAAGGTGCGCCACCAGGGCGAGTTCTATCAGGTCGAGGGTTATCACCTCAGCCAGCCGTCGCCGCAGCGCACGCCGCTGCTGTTCCAGGCCGGCTCATCTACACGCGGCCTGCGCTTCGCCGGCGAGCATGCCGAGTGCGTGTTCATCGGCGGCAACGACCATGCAGCAGTTCGCACCCAGGTTGACAAGGTGCGCGCCAGCGCCGTGGCGGCCGGACGCGCGGCCGAGGGCATCAAGGTGTTCATGGGCATCGCCGTGATCGTCGCGCCGACCGAAGCCGAGGCCCGCGACAAGCACGCCGAGTACCTGCGCTACGCCAGCCCGGAGGCCGGCATCGCGCATTTTTCCAGTTCCACCGGTATCGACCTGGCCGCCTTCGACCTGGATGAGCCGATCCAGCCACGCAAAACCAACGCCATCGAATCGGTGGTCAAGACCTTCAGCGGCTGGACCAAGCGTCGCCTGTTGCAGCAGCACGCCCTCGGCGGTCGCTACCCGCTGGTAGTCGGCTCGCCGGAGCAAGTGGCCGAGCAACTGATCGCCTGGATCGACGCCACCGGCCTGGACGGCTTCAACCTGACACGCATCGTCACCCCGGAAAGTTACGCCGACTTCATCGACCTGGTGATTCCCGAGCTGCAACGCCGTGGCCGCTACAAGACCGCCTACGCAGACGGCGCCCTGCGCCACAAGCTGTTCGGCCAGGGCCCGCGCCTGCCGTCCGAGCATCCCGGTGCCGCCTGGCGCGACCCCGCCCGCCTGGAGCACCAGCACAGCATCACCCACGAACTGCGAGGCCTCAGCAGCAACGCGCTGAGCCTGCTCTGAACCCCTACAAGGACGCCATCATGCTCAAGACCCTGAAAACCCTGACCCTCGGCACCCTGCTCGCCGCCAGCACCCTGGCCCAGGCCGAGCCGGCCCTGAAACTCGGCACCACCGCCGCTTTCGCGCCACCGCTGGAAGTGGCCGTGGCCGAGGCGAAGAAACAAGGGCTGGAAGTCGAACTGATCGAGTTCACCGACTGGATCGCGCCCAACGTCAGCCTGGCCAATGGCGACATCGACGTGAACTACTTCCAGCACATTCCCTTCCTGGAAAACGCCAAGTCCGAAGGTGGCTACGACCTGGTGCCAGTGGCGCGCGGCGTGCTCAACAACGTCGGCCTGTACTCGAAGAAGCACAAGGACTTCTCCACCCTGCCGGACGGCGCCAAGGTGGCCATCGCCAACGACCCGATCAATGGCGGGCGTGGCCTGCAACTGCTGCGCAAGGCCGGGCTGATCGAGCTCAAGCCGGACGTCGGCTACAAGGCCACCCTGGACGACATCACCGCCAACCCGAAGAACATCCGCATCATCGAGCTGGAAGCCGTGCAACTGGTGCGTGCCCTGGATGAAGTGGACGTGGCCCAGGGCTACCCACACTACATCCGCCTGGCCGGCACTCATGATCCGGAGTCGGCGCTGCTGTTCGACGGCCTGGACAACCCCGAATACATCATCCAGTTCGTCGCCCAGCCGGCCAAGGCGAAGGACGCCCGCCTGCTCAAGTTCATCGACATCTACCAGCACTCGCCGGCCGTGCGTGCGGCGCTGGACAAGGCCCACGGCAAGCTCTACCAGCCAGGCTGGGAAAGCTGACATGAGCGGTTTCGACCCACATCTGCAGCAAGCCGCACAGGCCAGCCAGGCCGTCGACACGCACCTGCGCTTCGACAACCTGGGCAAGGCCTACGACGGTGCCAATGGCCCGGTGCAGGCGCTGCGCGATATCGACCTGGCGATCTCGCGTGGCGAAGTGTTCGGCATCATCGGCCGCAGCGGCGCGGGCAAGTCCTCGCTGCTGCGCACCATCAACCGCCTGGAGCAGCCCAGCAGCGGCCGCGTGCTGATCGACGGTATCGACATCGCGCAGTATGACGAAGATCAGCTGGTCGCCCTGCGTCGGCGCATCGGCATGATTTTCCAGCACTTCAACCTGATGTCGGCCAAGACCGTGTGGCAGAACGTCGAGCTGCCACTGAAGGTCGCCGGTGTACCGCGCGAAGCACGCCAGCGCAAGGTGCGCGAACTGCTCGAACTGGTCGGCCTGCAGGACAAGCACGCGGCCTATCCGGCGCAGCTTTCCGGCGGGCAGAAACAACGCGTGGGGATCGCCCGCGCCCTGGTGCATGACCCGCAGATATTGCTCTGTGACGAAGCCACCAGCGCACTCGATCCGGAAACCACCCAGTCGATCCTCGGCCTGCTGCGTGAAATCAACCAGCGCCTGGGGCTCACCGTGGTGCTGATCACCCACGAGATGGCCGTGATCCGCGAAATCTGCGACCGCGTGGTAGTGCTGGAACAAGGCGAAGTGGTCGAGCAAGGGCCGGTGTGGCGCGTCTTCGGCGCACCACGCCACGACGTGACGCGCACCCTGCTCGCGCCGCTGCAGCATGCCCTGCCGGCACGCCTGCAAGCGCGTCTGCGCAGCGAACATGAACAGGCTGACGACGAGCTGATACTGCGCCTGCACTTCACTGGTAGCGGCCTGGAGCCTGACCTGCCCGCCATCGGCGCGGCACTCGGCGGCCGGGTGAAACTGCTCGACGCCAGCCTCGAGCAGATCCAGGGCCATGCGGTGGGCCACCTGATCCTCGCCGTCGGCCAATCGACGCTCGCTCACTCCACTCTGCTCGACAACGCACGGCCACTGGCCGATCACCTGGAGGTACTGGGTTATGTCGCTGCTGCTTGATCGCCTCTGGCAAGGTTTGCTCGACACCCTGCTGATGGTCGGCGTGTCATCGTTGCTGGCACTGCTGGCCGGTATCCCGCTGGCGGTGTTTCTGGTCACCAGCAGCAAGGGCGGCATCTTCGAGGCGCCACGGCTGAACCAGGTGCTGGGCGCCATCGTCAACCTGTTCCGCTCGATCCCTTTTCTGATCCTGATGGTGGCGCTGATTCCCTTCACCCGCCTGATCGTCGGCACCACCTACGGTGTCTGGGCGGCGGTGGTGCCGCTGACCATCGCCGCCACGCCGTTCTTCGCGCGCATCGCCGAAGTCAGCCTGCGCGAGGTCGATCACGGCCTGATCGAAGCCGCCCAGGCCATGGGCTGCCGGCGCTGGCATATCGTCTGGCACGTGCTGCTGCCCGAGGCCCTGCCGGGCATCGTCGGCGGTTTCACCATCACCCTGGTGACCATGATCAATTCCTCGGCCATGGCCGGCGCCATCGGTGCGGGCGGTCTCGGCGACCTGGCCTACCGCTACGGTTACCAGCGTTTCGACAGCCAGGTGATGCTCACCGTGATCGTCGCCCTGGTGGTGCTGGTCAGCCTGATCCAGTTCAGCGGCGACCGCCTGGCCAAGCGCCTCAACCACCGCACCTGATCTTTCACCCAATTCACAATACGCATCGGAGATGCAATGAAAAAACGTAGTCTGCTCGCTCTGGGCATTGCCTTGATCACCACCTGCTCCAGCGCCCTCGCCGGCCCCATTCTCGACCGTGTGCAGCAGCGCGGCGAAGTGGTGGGCGTACTGATGGAAAACTACCCGCCCTTCTCCTTTCTCAACGAGCAGAACCAGCTCGATGGTTTCGACGTGGACATCGCCAAGGCCGTAGCCGAACGCCTGGGCGTGAAGCTGCGTCTGGAAACACCGTCTTGGGACGTGATCGCTGCCGGCCGCTGGGGCGGTCGCTATGACGTGTGCATCTGCTCCATGACGCCGAGCCAGGCACGCGCCGAGGTCTTCAATTTTCCGCTCAACTACTACGCCTCGCCCGCTGTCATCGTGGTCAACGCCAAGGATGAGCGCATCCACAGCGGCAAGGATCTGAACGGCAAGAAGGTCGGCGTGATCACTGCATCCACCTACGAGAGCTACCTGCGCAAGGATCTGGTGATCGAAGGTGCCGAAGACCAGAAGATCGACTACCCCTTCGACCAGGTGCAGATCGCGCCCTACGACAACGAGACCGTTGCCTTCCAGGATCTCGCCCTCGGTGCTGGCGTGCGCCTGGACGCCATGATCACCAACCTGGTGACCGCCAAGGAGCGCATCGCTGCCGATCCCCGCTTCAAGGTGACCGGCGAGGTGTTGTATGCCGAACCCAATGCCGTGGCCACCGAGAAAGGTGATGCGGAATGGGACGCCAAGTTGGTCGAGATATTCGCAGCACTCAAGCAGGACGGCACCCTGGCGAAGATCTCGCAGAAATGGATCGGTGCCGATATCAGCCAATGACCGCCTTCCCTCAACCACCCCGCCCGCCGCGCCTCGCGGCGGGCATCCTGTCCGCTCTGCCACGGTTCTTCGGTTTTCGCGTACGCCTGTACCTGACCTGGGCCGTGTTGCTGGCCCTGTGCGTCGCGTTCTTCCTGACCTTCGATCTGAAGTTCTCGGTGATCATCGACAAGTGGCCAAACCTGGTGGGCATCAACCTGGGGCCCAACGGCTTCCTCCAGGGCGCAGCGCTGACCCTGTTTCTCAGCGTCTGCTCGATCGTCGTATCGGTACTGCTGGGCTTTCTCGCCGCGCTGGCACGCCTGTCGTCCAGCGCCGTGGCCTTCGGTATCGCGACCTTCTATGCCTCGTTCTTCCGCGGCACACCGCTGTTGATCCAGATCCTGCTGATCTACCTGGGGCTGCCGCAAATAGGTCTGGTGCCCGGGGCGATCACGGCAGGCATCCTTGCCCTGTCACTGAACTATGGCGCCTACCTGAGCGAGATCTTCCGTGCCGGCATCCTCGGTGTCGCCCGCGGCCAGCGCGAGGCCGCGTTGGCACTGGGCATGCGGCGCAGCGTGATCTTCTGGCGCATCGTACTGCCCCAGGCCATGCGCACCATCCTGCCGCCCACCACCAACCAGTTCATCTCCATGCTCAAGGACTCCTCGCTGGTATCGGTGATGGGGGTCTGGGAAATCATGTTCCTGGCCCAGTCCTATGGACGTTCGTCGTACCGCTACATCGAGCTGCTGACCACCGCCGCCGTCATCTACTGGCTGCTGTCGATTGGCCTGGAACTGATCCAGGCACGGCTGGAACGGCACTACGGCAAGGGCTTCCAGGAGCGGCGCTAGTGCCCAGGTGCCGCGCAGGATAACGGCGGCTTTACGTAGGGTGCGCCGTGCGCACCAGGCCAGCACCGCGGTATTTGCGGTGCGCACAGCGCACCCTACCCGGAGCGCCGGCAACGCGTAGTTGCCAGCCCGTATCACCATTGATCAATAGAGATTCTTCATGTCCGACCCAACTCCCCTGCTCTTCGGCCTCTACGAACAAGCCAGCGTCGGCTGTGGCGGCGCACCCAGCCTGTGGACGCACCCGGCCGATGAACGCCTGGGCATCAACACCCTGAAATTCTGGTCGAACCAGGCGCGCATCGCCGAGCAGGCCAACCTCGACCTGTTCTTCTTCGCCGATGTGCTGGGCTTCTACGACGTCCATGGCGGCAACCATGATGCCGCGCTGAAATGGGCCGTGGAGGCGCCGGCCAACGATCCCTTGCTGCACATTCCGGCCTTGGCCGCGCTGACCGAACACCTCGCCTTCGGTGCGACGGTCAGCACCACCTACGAGCACCCGTTCAGCCATGCACGGCGTTTCAGTACGCTGGATCACCTGACCGGCGGGCGCATCGGCTGGAACATCGTCACCTCCTACCTGACCAGCGCCGCGCGCAACTTCGGGCTGGATCGGATGATCCGCCACGATGACCGCTACGAGCGCGCCGAAGAGTTCATGGACGTGGTCTACAAACTCTGGGAAGGCAGTTGGGCCGATGATGCCGTGGTCGCTGACAAGGCAAGACAGCTTTACGCCCGTGGCGAGCGAGTACGCCCGATCAACCACGAAGGTGCTCACTACCGGGTTACCGGGCCGCACCTGACGGCGCCCTCGCCACAACGCAGCCCGCTGCTGATCCAGGCTGGCTGGTCGGGTCGGGGCCGACAGTTCGCTGCCAAGCATGCCGAGCTGATCTTCACCGCCAAGTCCGACCCACTGGAAATCCGCGCCGGCCTCGACGACATCGCCCGCCAGGCCGTGGCCAACGGCCGCGCCGCCGATGACGTGAAGTCGCTCACCGTTTTGCGGGTCGTCACCGCGCCGACCGCCATCGAGGCGCAGCGCAAATACGATCAGTTGCAGAGCAACTATCACCTGCAGGCGCAACTGGTCAGCTACGCCGGCGACACCGGCATCGACATCGACCGCTACGCCGACAACGAGCCGCTGACCACCCATACCGAAGGCATGACCTCCTACGTCATGCGCCCCGATGGCAGCGGCAAGCCGCTGACCGCTGGCGATGTGCGTCAGCGCTTCGCCAGGGTCACCCGCGGCACCGACCTGATCCTGGTCGGCACGCCGGCCCAGGTCGCCGAGAAGATCGAGGAACACGCGCGGATTTCCGGCACCAGCGGCTACATGCTCAACCCGCTGATCAGCCCCGGCACGCTGAGCGACTTCGCCGAACTGGTGGTGCCCGAGCTGCAGAAACGCGGGCTCTACCGAACCACAGCGCAAAGCGGCACCTTGCGCTCACGACTGCGCGCAGACAGAGCCGATCATCTGCCAAGCAATGCTTACGGTGCTCGTTTCAGGTTCACTCAGGACTGATTGCCCGAACGAAGAAAACCCCGCCCAGCTTGCGCCGGGCGGGTTTCGACGATGATCGAATGACAGGTGGCACCGCACGATGATTCATTTCTTGGCGCGTTGTTCTGGAGTGCAACTCAACGCAATCGCGGCATGCTAAAAACAGCCCGCTACCCCTGCACGCAACCCCACTCAATCCGATTGCGCCCCTGCGCCTTCCCCCGGTACAACGCGGTATCCGCCTGCTGCAGGCACTGATCGAACGCCTGCGCGCTGGTGAACGCATCCGCAACGCCAATGGTCGCCGTGCAGCGAATCGGTCGCTTCACGCCAATGCCGGACACTTCGCTGTGTTCGATCGCCGCCCGCGTACGCTCCGCCAGTTGCAGCACGCCGGCCCTGTCCGTATCCAGGGCGATGATCACGAACTCTTCACCGCCCAACCGGCAGATCAGATCGCCCTGTCGGGCGGTGGCCTTGAGGACGTCGGCAACACGCATCAGGACGAGGTCGCCGACGTTGTGGCCATGGGTGTCGTTGATGCGCTTGAAGTGGTCGATATCCACGATCAGCAGGTAGGCCGGCACGGCCGTGCGCGAGCGGAAGTGCGCCTCCAGGGCATCCATCAACCCGCGCCGGTTCAGCAGCCGAGTCAGTGGGTCATGTGCGGCCAGGCTGCGCAGTTCATCGGTAAGGCGACGCAGTACCAACCATACCGCGCAAGGTGGCAGCACGGTCGCCAGGAACGACATGTAGAGGTAGAAGACCTTCTGGAAGCTGCTGCCCATGTCGAGCGCCGACATCCCGCCTTGCAGGATCATCACGAGCTTCGCTGCGTTGAGTATGCAGATACCGCCGATCAGCACGGCGAACACCATCATCTCGACACGCAAATCCCTGGCAAAAGTTCGCCGGCCATAAAGCACGGCCACCGCCATGGCCAGAAATAGCGAGGTGCAGGCACCGGCCAGCATGGCGTGACGTGCCTCCGGGCCCAGCAGCCACTGCACCAGTAGTTGCAGCACCGTGTAAGCGCCCGCCAGGGTCAGCAGCGGGCGTAACACCGGGGTTGGCCGCTCGAAGAAGCGCATGGCGCCCAGCACATAAGCGACAGGCGCGCTGAGCGTCAGCGTATGGTTGACCACGCTCAGCAGGCCCCAATCCGGCGGACCGTCGAGCAATTGCAGGATATAAGCGAGCCCAAGCAGGAGGTTGCCCAGAGCGAAGACCTCCATGCCCATTTTCTTGCCGTTCAGCCGGGTGCTGATCAGCAGGAACATCACGGAAAAACACAGCAGGTACACGCAGAGCATGCCAAGGATGACGATGGTGACCATGGGTTCGCGCAAGTGAGGAGGTGGCAACAGGAGCCTAGCACCGAGGGTATGACGCAAACATGTGCGTCCTCGCCTCTCTCTGCGTTCCAAAGGCATTCGGCACGGCTGTTCAGGTCTGCGAATCCTAGGCGTTAATTGTCGGAGAAGGCAATCTGCCATCCATGAGCACCCGCAGAGACAGCTCCGCTACGCTGGCCTATCGGACGAAAAAAAGAAGCCCACCCAGCTTTCACTGGGCGGGCTTCCCTTCAACCATCGCGGCAGCAAGCCGCTCAGTTGCGTCTCAATCGATCTGCGCCCCCGACTCCTTGGCCACCTTGCCCCAGCGCACGCGGTCTTCACGGATGATGCGGGCGAACTCCTCAGGAGTGGTGTACTCCACGGTGATGCCGTTCTGGCCGAAGCGCTCGGCGGTCTGCTCAGATTTGGCGATCGTGCCGATCTCCTGGTTCAGGCGCTCGACGATGGCCTGCGGCGTCTTGGCCGGCAGGACGATGCCGAACCAGCCGGAGGTTTCCAGCCCCGGCAGGCCAGCTTCGGCGGCGGTGGGAACATCCGGCAGCAGCGGCGAGCGTTGCGCACTGGTCAGGGCCAGGCCGCGAACTTTGCCGCCCTGGATCTGCGGCGCAAGGATGGTCAGGGTGTCTACCGCCACGTCCACTTCGCCGCCCAGCAAGGCGGTCACGGCCGGCGCGCTGCCCTTGTAGGGGACGTGCAGCAGGTCGATACCGGCCAGGCTCTTGAACAACTCACCGGACAGGTGGCACAACGTGCCGTTGCCGCAGGAGGAATAGCTGATCGCGCCCGGCTTGGCCTTGGCAGCGGCGATCAGTCCCTGCAGGTCGGTCACGTCCAGATTGCCGTTGACAGCGATGACGTTGGGAATCGACGCCACCACCGAGACCGGGGCGAAGGAGGTCTCCGGGTCGAAGCGCAGGTTGTCGGCCAGGTTCGGCAGGATGGTCAACTGCCCGGCAGTGGCCAGCGACAGGGTGTAGCCATCCGGCTTGGCCTTGGCCGCGGCTTCTGCGGCGATGGCGGTACCAGCGCCCGGCTTGTTGTCCACCACCACCGGCTGGCCAAGGGCACTGGACAGCTGGTCGGCATAGTAGCGACCGATGGTGTCGGCACCGCCACCGGGCGGGAACGGAATGATCAGGGTCAGCGGTTTGCTTGGCCAGGCGGCTTCGGCCTGGGCCAGCACCGGCGACAGGGCCAGGCCGGCGAGCAGCAGGCCGGCACCGAGTTTACGCAACGTGAATCGGGACATGGGCAGCTCCTTGGGCTCAGTCGAAGGTGATGTGAGATTGCTTGACCACCTCGGCGTACTTGGCCGAGTCGCTGGCGATCTGCTCGGCGAAGACCTGCGGGGTCGACGGCCAGGCAGTCAGGCCCTGGGTCGCGAGTTTTTCCTGCACGGCCTTCGAGGCGGCGGCCTTGGCGATCTCATCGTTGAGACGCTCGATCACCGCAGCCGGGGTGGCGGCTGGCGCGCTGAGACCGAACCAGGAAGTGACTTCGAAACCGGGGTAACCCAGTTCGGCGACGGTTGGCACTTCAGGCAACAACGGCGAGCGTTCGCGCGAGGCGATGGCCAGGCCCTTGAGTTTGCCGGCCTGGATCTGCGGCGCGAGGATGGTCAGGGTGTCCACCGCCAGGTCGACGTTGCCGCCGAGCACCGCACTCACTGCCGGAGCACTGCCCTTGAACGGCACGTGCAGCAGGTCGGTGCCAGTGGTCAGGCGCAGGTATTCGCCGGCCAGGTGGACGATGGTACCGCTGCCACTGGAGGAGTAGGACAGCTCGCCCGGCTTGCTCTTGGCCAGGGCGACCAGCTCCGGCAGGGTTTGTGCCGGCACCTTGTCATTGGCGGCGACCACCAGGCCGGTGTAGGCCAGCAAGGACACCGGGGCGAAGGCAGTCTGCGGGTCGAACTTGAGGTTGTCGACGATATGCGGCAGCACGGTCAACTGGCCGGTGGGCACCAGCGACAGGGTATAGCCATCGGGCTTGCTGGCAGCGACGAACTCGGCGGCGATGGCCGTGCCCGCGCCGGGCTTGTTGTCCACCAGCACGGTCTGGCCCAGCGACTGGGTGAGCGCGTCGGCGTAGATGCGCGCCACGGTATCGGCGGCACCGCCCGGTGGGTACGGCACGACGATCTTCACGGCCTGACTGGGCCAGTCGGCGGCATTGACGGCCAGGGATGCGGACAGCGTGGCCAGCGCCAGCAGGCGCTTGATAAAGGGTTTTGCAGACATCTTGTTGGTTTCCTTGGTGGTTCACGAGGGCAGAGAACGGCTATGTCCGGTTTGCTGACGTGCCTGTGTGTGTGGGAGCGGCTTCAGCCGCGAAATTCGCGGACAAGTCCGCTCCCACAGGGCAGGCGACAAGCAACTGGGACATGGCCCGGTAAAACCCTGACTGGCGTGAGCAGAACCGTTGGCGGCGCCGTGTTGCACGTATGTCCGGGGATGAAAGAAATCGCTCAGTTTTCTTCGCTGAAGGCCACCTGGCGCGTGGCCCGCAGACGCGGCAGGCACATGATCAGGATCAGCCCGACGGCGAGCAGCAGCAGGGTCAGGCTCAGCGGACGGGTGAAGAACACGCTGGGGTCGCCACGCGAGAGCAACATGGCGCGGCGCAGGTTCTCCTCCATCATCGGCCCGAGGATGAAACCCAGCAGCAGCGGCGCCGGCTCGCAGCGCAGCTTGATCAGCAGGTAACCGAGCAGGCCGAAGGCCACGGTGAGCAGCACGTCGAACAGGCTGTTGTTGACGCTGTACACGCCGATGCAGCAGAACAGCAGGATCGCCGGATACAGCAAGCGGTATGGCACCGACAGCAGCTTCACCCAAATGCCCACCAAAGGCAGGTTGAGCACCAGCAACATCAGGTTGCCCACCCACATGCTGACGATCAGCCCCCAGAACAACTCGGGGCGCTCGGTGATCACCTGCGGGCCGGGCACGATGCCGTGAATCATCATGGCGCCGACCATCAGCGCCATCACCGCATTGGACGGCAGGCCCATCACCAGCAGCGGAATGAACGAGGTCTGCGCGCCGGCGTTGTTGGCCGACTCGGGGCCGGCGACGCCCTCGATGGCGCCCTTGCCGAAACGCTCGGGCTCCTTGGCCAGGCGTTTTTCCACCATGTAGGAGGCAAACGCGCTGAGCATCGCCCCGCCACCTGGCAGGATGCCGAGCACCGAGCCGAGGCCGGCGCCACGCAGCACCGGTTTCCAGGCGCGGCGGTAGTCGTCGCGGTTGGGCAGAATACGACCGATACGTTTGAGCAGTGGCGTGCGCGATTCGTCGCGTTCCAGATTGGCGATGATCTCGCCGATGCCGAAGATGCCCATGGAGATGACCACGAAGTCGATACCGTCAGCCAGTTGCGGCAGGCCGAAGGTGAAGCGCTCCGCGCCGGAGTTCACATCCACGCCGACCAGCCCCAGCAATAGACCGAGCAGGGTCATGGCCAGCGCCTTGATCAAATCGCCCTGGGCCAACACCACCGCAGCCACCAGGCCGAGCAACATCAGCGAGAAATATTCCGCCGGGCCGAAACGCAGGGCGAATGCCGACAGTGGCGCCGACGCCGCCGCCACCAGCAGGATGGCCAGGCTGCCGGCGACGAAGGAGCCGATGGCGGCAATCCCCAGCGCTGCGCCCGCCCTGCCCTGACGTGCCATGGCGTGGCCATCCAGGCAGGTGACCACCGAAGACGATTCGCCGGGCAGGTTGACCAGGATCGCCGTGGTCGAACCGCCGTACTGGGCACCGTAGTAGATGCCTGCGAGCATGATCAACGCCGCTGCTGGCGGCAGCCCGTAGGTGATCGGCAGCAGCATGGCGATGGTCGCCACCGGCCCCAGCCCCGGCAGTACGCCGACCAGGGTGCCGAGGGTGACGCCGATCAGGCAGTACAGCAGGTTCTGCCAGGTCAGCGCGGCGTCGATGCCGATGGCGAGGTTGGCCAAGAGATCCATCGAGCCCTCCTCAGACCGGCAGCACGGGCAATTGCAAGCCCAGGCCCCAGGCGAATACCAGCCCGCCGAAACCGGCGAGCGCCAGGCCCAGCGCAACCTGCTCGCCGAGGCGCACCTGCGGCCTCGCGTAGCCGCTGAGCAGGGTCATCGCCAGAGTCGCCAGCAGCAAGCCCAGCACCGGCACCAACAAGGCGAAGGCCAACACACCGGCAGCGATGAACAGCGCCGGGCGCAGCACGAACAGCGACTCCAGCGCATCACGCTCGACCAGGCGCCAGGACAGGCTGCGCAATACGATCACGGCACCGAGCAGCGTCAGCGCAACGCAGACCAGCAAAGGGAAATATCCCGCGCCCATGCGCATGGCGCTGCCCAGCGGATAGCTCAGGGCAATCGCCCCGCCACCCAGGCCGAAGGCGATGAACAACGCGCCGGCGATGGCATCGCGCGGGTCGCGGATTTGCAGGCCGATACGGGCGGCCGTGGAGGTTGTAGCGGATGACATCGGCGTCTCCGAGGCCCCAATTCCGGAGCCGGTTGTCACATTCGTGAAACCCGCTCCGTTGGTACGGTCGCAGAGAAAATTTGTTGCGGTGGGCGGCTCACTCTTGGAGCCCGTAGCCCGGATGAAATCCGGGAGTTCCTGGCACCACATCCCCGGAGTGCATCCGGGCTACGCCACTTCGCGGTTAGCTCCCCTCTCCCGCTTGCGGGAGAGGGGTTGGGGGAGAGGGTAAAACTCGCCCCGTGACCACCCTCGGTGCGCACAGCGCACCCTACGATCGGCGGCGCCCCATCAGCCCTTCACCAATCCAAAAGCCGTCTTGCCCGCCAGCACCAGGGCGCTGTCACGCTGCGGTGTATGCACGCGGCCGCACAACACGTTGCGGTAATGCCGTTGCAGCGGATGATGCAGCGACAGACCGTGGTTACCGGTCAGTTCCAACGCCTTTTCCACCACGCTCACCGCGTTCTCGGTCACTGCCACCTTGATCAGCCCCGCTTCCTGACTGGTCAGCGCCTGACTGCTCAGGGCGTCCAGTTGCAGCCGGTTGGCCAGCAGCAGCCCTTCGATCTGGCCGACCACTTCCTGTACCCGCGGCAAGCTCGACAGCGGCGCACCGAGGCTGGCCGGTGTACGTTCGGCCAGCCACTGCACCAGCCAGTCCCGTGCGGCACGGGCAGCGCCGTCGTAGATGGCGCCAAGCAGCGTGGCCATACCGCGGTTGAACTCGGCCAGAGCCGGTGCGTTGAGCGCAGGCGGCTGGTCAGCCGGGTAGACGTCCACCGCATGCTCCAGCGGCAGCTGCACATTCTCGAAGATCACCTCATGGCTGCCCGTCGCGCGCATGCCCAGGTGATCCCAACTCTCGACGATGCGGATACCAGGGGTATCGCGGTGCACCAGCCAGGTGCCGATCAACGGCACCGGATCGTCGCTACGCGCCCACACCGCCAGCCAGGTCAGACCCGGAATGCCGGTGGTGTAGAGCTTGTGGCCATCGAGAATCCAGCCATCGGCCTGGCGCCTCGCCACCGTTTGCGGCAGGCCGCCACGGGCCGGTGAACCCAGCTCGGGCTCGACACGCAGGCTGTTGATCAGCGCGCCCTCTTCCACCGCCTCGCGAATCACCCGGCGCTTGAGCGCCTCGTGCCAGTTGGGGTTGTCCGCCAGACGCCGGTGATACAGGTACTGCATGCACAGCACCAGCGCGGTGGATGGCTCGCCCTTGGCCACGGCGCCGACCACCCGGCGCAGTTGCGCCAGATCGGCCCCGCCGCCACCGGCACGCACGTCGCAGGCCAGGCCGAGCAGTCCGTACTGACGCAGCCGCGCCAGATTGCCATGGGGGAAGGCGCTGTCGCGGTCGAGCTGTTCGGCCCCCTCGCCCATTTCGCGACTCAAGCGCTGCAGAAAAGTATCGTCGAGCAACGGTTGGCGTGGATGCTCGGCCAGGTGGTGCAGGCTCATGCCACTGCCGCCTGCTTCTGCCGCTCGGCCACTTTGGCACGGGTCAGCGGCAGCAGTTCGCGGCCGTATTCGATGGCATCCTCTACCGGATCGAAGCCACGAATCAGGAAGGTGGTGACGCCCAGGTCGTAGTAATCGAGGAAGGCGTCGGCCACCTGCTCCGGCGTGCCGACCAGCGCCGTGGAGTTGTGCGCGCCACCGACCACCTTGGCGATGCCGGTCCACAGGCGCTTGTCCACACGGTCGCCCTTGGCCACGGTTTCACGCAGGCGCTGGGCACCAACGCTCTCGGGCTTGTTCGGCAGCACCGCGCCGGAACGCTCCAGACGCTCGCGGGCGCGTTGCAGG
>Ga0206116_1000439_pt1 | contig 44843 bp, 34 predicted proteins | sample 3A1Ametagenome_FD_178000 | JGI IMG/M metagenome (GOLD analysis project Ga0206116, IMG submission 178000) | Enriched microbial communities from leaf-cutter ant dump, University of Wisconsin, Madison, United States - 3A1A | ecosystem: Environmental > Terrestrial > Nest > Insects nest > Nest dump...
ATGGCCCCAGAACCACACGGCCGTGTCGCCGGCGGTCAGGCTGTCGTCATGCTCCGACCCGACCCAGCGCTGGATGTCGACGAAGGTGTCGCCCGCCGCCTCGCCGGTGTTGTTGGCACCGTTGGTCAGGTCCAGCGTGATGCCGGTGGTGGCGTTCTCGTAGGTGACGATGGTGAAGCCGTTGCCGCCGACATAATGGTCGGCGCCCAGCCCGCCGTTCAGCGTGTCGCCGGCCGACTGGCCGGTGTTGCCGCCGCCGACCAGCGTGTCGTCGCCCGCCCCGCCGATCAGGCTGTCGTTGCCGGTGCCGCCGACGATGCTGTCGTTGCCGGCCCCGCCATTGATGGTGTTGCCGGTGTCGTCGCCGATCAGCGTGTCGTCGCCGTCGGTGGGCGTGCCGGTGTAGGCCAGCCGGTGGACCCAGGCGCCGGTGTCGGAGACGGGCAGGGCGGCAGTGACCGGCCCGGTGGTCACGTCGAGGTCCCAGGAGGCGCCGAGCGACGCATGGCCGACCGGATGGCTGGCGGCGGCGACATGGGCGCCGGTCGCCTGGGCGAGCGCCTGGACGAACCGGCCGCCGTCGGCGCCGGTGTCGCAGGCATGGATCAGGATCTCGGTGTCCGGAGCCTGCGGCCATGACCGTCCATCCGCCTCGCGGCCGGACAGAGCCGCGATGTCGAGCCGGCCGGCACCCAGGCGGACGGCGCCCGGCTCGCCATGGGCCAGCAGATGGATAACGGCGGGACGGTCGGCGAGTGCGTCGGCAAGCGCCGCCCCGCCGTCCCCATCGGCCGCGACCCGGACGATCCGGACATCGGGCCGGCAACGGTCGAGCAGCAGATCGAGATCGTCGAGGCTGGCGTCCGCAATCAGTACGTCGCGCACGGATGATCCTCCTTGATGGCGGCTGGGCAGCGGAGCTGGGACAGGGCAGTCCATCGGCCGTCGGTCCACACCGCACTCCGGTGATGATTATTGAGGCCGAACGGCCGTATTCACCCAAATGTGAGGAGGAAGACGCCACTCACAACTCAATAAAGCGGAGTATCTCCGGCAAGAACGGGGGAGAGTTGCAGTTAAATAGAAAGAAGGCTGGCACATGAGCAGGCGGGGATTTCGATTTTTCTCCGTGCCATCTGGAGATATTCCGGAAAATCCACCACATAGTAGCCTATCTTTTTTCCCACACGAAAAAGTGGTAGCGGTGGTCTCGGGTGGAAGGCTTGGCCCCGAGCCGTCCTGGAGAAGGCCGCGCCGACAGGAAGCCGCGACAAGGATCCAAGGCAAGACGGCACGATACCCAGCCGATCGCCCACCAGGAGTTGCCTCGGTCGCCGACCGGACGACACGCGGGCGGGCTTTGAACACCGCCTGCAACTCGGATTGTTGGCTTCTTTCAGGATGCCGGTATGGTGAGCGGCAAGACAGGCCGAGGCAGGCGATGCACAGCTGGTATTTCGTCGGTGACAGTCATGTTCAGGCCATGGAGACTGCCGCCACGCTCGGCCTGCTCCGCCGTCCGTCCCAATTCCTCATGATCCCCGGCGCCACGGCCGTGGGCCTGCGCAATCCTGAAAGCCACACCCAGGCCATCGCCCATTTCCGGGAGGCGCTGCTGCCCGCCCTGCCGGACGTCGTGCCGGTCATCCAGCTCGGCGAGGTCGATTGCGGCTTCGTCATCTGGTGGCGGGCGCAGACGCTGGGCGAGTCGGTGGACGTGCAACTGGAAGCGTCCATAGAGGCCTACACCTGCTTCATCGACACGCTGACCGATGCCGGCTACAGCCGGGTCGTGGTGACCGGAGCCGTCCCTCCCACCATTCCCGACGGTCATCGCCACGGTGCCGTGGCGCGCGCCCGTCACACGGTGACCGCAAGCCTGCGCGACCGCACCGAGCTGACGATGCGCTACAACCGGCTGCTTGCGGCGGAAGCGGCGCGGCGGCGGATTCCCTACACCGACATTTCCGCCCATGTCCTCGATGCCGGAACCGGGCTGATCGCCGACGCCTACCGCAGCCCCAACCCGCGCGACCACCATCTGCATCCGATCCGGGGCGCCTATGCCTGGGCCGAGGCGATCAACGGCCTGGACGCCCGGCTGGACAGGCAGCCGGCAGAGAGTGCTGACACCCCCTTGTGCTGAGGTCCTTCCGACGACAGGCCAGCCTCAGACCGCACCGCGCCGTGACGGAGGGCGGGACTCCACCACCGCGAAGGCGATCAGCAACCGCCGCTCGCAGGGGGCCGCAACCGGCTCCACCCCATGGAACGAGCGGTCGGACGGCGCATAGGCCAGCAGATGGTTGGGGCGGTAGGGAGCCTGGGCCACCAGGTCGAAATCCGCGCGCCGGTAGCGGTCCACCCCCCGTCCGCGGAAATCGGGATCGCGGGGCCGGTACAGCGCCGTGCCCAGATGGGATGCCTGCGGATCGGGCAAACCGCCGTCGGCCGGCATGTAGAGCAGCATCGAGAACATCGTCACCTCGATGTCCGTGTGCGGCAGCATGGCGTGGCCGGTATGGTCCTCGATGATGCGCATGTTCGGCACCGGCGGCGCATCGACCCAGCCCAGCTTGTCGCGGACCTGGGGAAAGCGCTCGGCCATCGCCGCGACGATGCCGGGGTTGAACAGGCAGTCGCGCACGTCGCGCCAGACCGCTGCCCGCTCCCCGTCGCACCGGGCCAGCCAGCTTTCGGTCAGCGGCACCTGATGGCGCGACGGCAGCTCATCGGGTTGAAGGACGCCGAAGGCAGCGGCATCCGGCCATTGGGCGCAGGCCCTGGCGTAGAGGTCGGCGGGCAGGAAATCCGGCACCACCAGATGGGGGAAAGGATCGGTGCTGATCGCCGTATCGGACAAGCGGTTCAGAGCGTGCAATGCGGCGGCGGTCATTCATCCTCCGGATACTACCGGAGAAACAATAGCAACCCATGCTTGGGCGGGCAACGCGCCCGCCACCGCCATTTCATGCACGCAGCACGACAGCATCGCGGCCCCTGCCTTCAGGACAAACAAAAAACACATAAGAATGCTTATGGAAAAATATACGTCGCCCAGTCACTCCCCGCCGCGCTCGACCACCGCCTGCCCGCGGGAGATGTCGGTGACCAGCCGGACGAAGGCATCGGACCGGTCCTGGGGAAGCGTCACCAGAAGCTGGACCCCGTCGGCGGTGAAGCCGGTGGTCTCCACCCGCGTGCCGGGGAAGCTGCCCAGGCTGGAGCGGATGCGCGCCTCCTCGGCGAAGCCGCAGGCGACCGACAGGGTGGCATAGGCGACGATGGGCGCGCGCTCCGCCGCCTTCAGGCAGCTTGCCGCCGTGCCGCCATAGGCGCGCACCAGCCCGCCAGCCCCCAGCAGGATGCCGCCGAACCAGCGGCTGACCACCACCGCCACCCGGTCCATCCCCTGTCCTTCGATGGCCTGGAGGATCGGCCGCCCTGCCGTCCCGCCCGGTTCGCCGTCGTCGCTGAAGCGATAGACGTCGCCGACCCGCAAGGCCCAGCAATTGTGCCCGGCATCCGGCAGGCTGCACGCGGCGATGAAACGGCGCGCCTCCTCCTCGCTGCCGGCCGGGGCGGCCTGGGCCAGGAAGCGGCTCTTCTTGATCTCCTGCTCGAACCGCTCGGTCCTGACAAGGGTGAACATCATGAGGGTGACCGCCGGCCTACAGCACGAAATCGAAGGCGGAGAAGCTGTAGTTGGCGATGTTGACCTGGATGCGGAAATCGGCCGTCCGGTCGCCGTTCACATCGCCCTCGATCAGCGTCACCGCGCCGGAGGCCTGATAGCGCAGCTGGCCCGCCGCGCTGAAGGCGGCGGTGCCGATGAAGGTGAAGGCATCGTTCGCGGTGGTGCCGGCGATGGCGTCGATCTCCGACAGGTCGATGCGGTCGCCCTCGGCACCGGCGGTGGCATAGCTCGCCAGCCCCTTCAGCGCCTCCGCCGCCACGACGGCGCCATTGAAGTTGACGATCACGTCGGGGGCGGCCAGGGTGGATTCGTTCAGGTTGCGGATGGAGAAGACGTCGGCCCCGGCACCGCCGTCCAGCAGGTCGGCGGCATAGCCCCCGATCAGCGTGTCGTTGCCGTTGCCGCCCAGCAGCACGTCCTCATAGCCGGTCACGGTGTCGTTGGGATTGACCGAGATCTCGTGGCTGCGGTCGGAATAGACGTCGCCGAACAGCACGTCGTCGCCGCTGCCGCCGCGCAGCACGTCGCTGCCCAGCCCGCCATAGAGCGTGTCGTTGCCGGCGCCGCCGTCCAGCCAGTCGTTGCCGGCCCCGGCGTCGAGCCAGTCGTTGCCGTCCTCGCCCAGCAGGGTGTCGTTGCCGACGACGTCGATCACGTCGCCGCGCATCAGGTCGTCCCCCGCACCGCCGAACATCAGGTCGTTGCCGGCCCCGCCCTCCAGCTGGTCGGCACCGTCGCCGCCCAGCAGCACGTCGTTGCCGGCATTGCCGAACAGCGTGTCGTTGCCGGCCAGTCCCGAGACGGTGTCGTTCCCGCCGCCGCCGCCGATGGCGTCGTTCTGGAGGCCGCCCACCAGATAATCGTCGCCGGTGGTGGCCGCGGCCGAGACGGTCAGCCCGCTCAGCGAGGGCTGGGAGAAGCCGACCAGCGACCCCAACGGATAGACCCCGTCGGTGGCCTGCAGCAGCTCGATGCTGGTCAGCGTGTCGGTGCCGTCGGGACCGCTGACCAGCAGGTTGCCGCTGCCGTCGAAGGACAGGCTGTAGGAGGCGAGCGCCCCGGTCAGCACGAAGCTGTCGATCCCGGCAAGCCCGTCCACCGCGTCGCTGATCGGGTTGCCCAGCGCATCATAGGCGGCGCTGCCGCTCAGCGTGTCGTTGCCGGTCGTGCCGGTCACCGCCACCGGTGCACCTTGTGCAACCAGGAGGTCAGCCGCCCAGGCCTTCGCTGCGGCCGCCATGGCCAGCCCTTCGGCGGCGGCCGTCACCGGCCGGCCGGGCGTCACCCGCAGCGGCCGGCCCTCGTTGCGGCCGAAGGAGAGGTAATGGAGCTTGGCCGCGGTGGCGTCGCCGCCGGTGGCCGCCGCCACGTCGGTGTTGGCCGCCAGATAGGCCGCGGCGTCGAAGGTCGCGCCGCGCCCCTCGCCCCGGCCGAAGCGGGCGTAATGAACCACCGCCGCCGCCGGATCGATGCCGACGGCGGCCAGCACGTCCGGGTTGGAGGCGAGATAGCCGTAGGGGTCGAAGCCGGCCGTCCGCCCCTCGCGGGCGCCATAGGCCAGGTAATGCCGGATGGCGGCCCCGGCATCGAGGCCGACCGCCGCCAGCACGTCCGGATTGGCGCCCAGATATCCCAGCGCGTCGAAGCCGCCCAGGCTGCGCCCCTCGTTCCGGCCGTTCCAGGCGTAATGGGCCGCCGCCGCGACCGCGTTGTCGCCGAAGGCGGCGGCAAGGTCGCGGTTGGCCGCCAGATAGCTGCGCGCATCGAAGGCGAAGGCCGCCGGTGCGGCGGTGCGGCCGTCGACGGTCAGCAGTTCGACATCGGTCAGGATGTCCGTGTTGCGGCTCGACACCACGGCATAGCGCCGGCTGTCCAGCGCCACCACCACCGGCGTCTCGGCGCGGTAACTGCCGCCCTGGGCGGCATAGCGGCGCGGGTCGGCGGTGTAGATGGCGCGGTCGGTGCCGGCGCCGCCGTCGAAGCTGCGTCCGCCCGGGGTTCCCAGATAGACGCTGTCGTTGCCGTCCGCCCCGACGAAGCCGTCGATCTGCTGGAAGATGCGGGCGCCGAGCCGGTCGAGCGTCCCGCCGGTCAGCGCGACATCGAGCCCTTCGATCCGGTAGCGCAGGAGCCCGGCCGCATCGCGGTCGGTCAGGCCGGTGAAGCGGACAGCCGCCGCAACGCCGCTGCCGGTGGCGGCATAGTCGAGCGTGGCGGCATGCGCCCGGCCGGCAACCGTGCGGGTGACGGTCTGGCTGCCGGCGCCGGCGACGATGGAGGCGGCAGCCGGCACGGTGGTGAAGGCGTCGGCGACGAAGCCGTTCGCCAGCCGGGCTTCATCCAGATCGAGGGCGAAGCCCTGCCCCGCCACCAGCCGCGCCATGCACGCCCCCCAGGCCCCTACCGCAAGGCGGCACCGGCCGCCGGGCAGGGCCGATCAGATGACCTGCTCAGATGACCTGGAGATAGGCCGGGTCGAGCGCGCCGTGGCGGAACGGGATCCAGTCCTTGTGGTCGGCGCGGTACTGCAGGCCGTAGGGGTTCTTGAAGAAGATCTTCTGCAGGGGCTGGCCGCCCTCGGCGCGGGTGCGCTCCAGGTCGATCAGCGCCGACGGGGCGAACACCTTTTCCCACAGCTCGGTGTTGTCCACCTCGCGTCCGGCGTTCTTCACGTAATCGCGCGCGGTGTCGCTGAGCTGCCAAGCCTCTTCGACCATCGCGTAATAGTCCACAGTACCCTCGGCCATGGCCTTCGAACTCCAACCAGCGTTGCACAGAGTTTCCGCTCACATAGCGCATTTTCGGCGGCAAAGGAACCACCTGCGCGCCGCAGCGGTTGAGCGTGGCCGGCCCCCCTCCGGGTGGACGGCCATGCCCTGATCGGGATGTTACGAGCGGTCCGCCGCCGCTCCGTCGATGGCCTGCCCGTTCATCCGCGGTGCCGGCAGCGCGGCGGGCAGCGGAACCGCCCGGTTCTTGCGCAGGGGTGCCGCCAGCTTTTCCCAGGACCGGGTGCGCAGCAGCCGGCCGGCCACCCCCAGCCCGACCGCCAGCAGGCCGGTCAGGCTGATCGCCGCCCCCACCGGTCCGCCGACCAGGAGGCCGGCCAGCCCGGCGACCCCGGCCAGCAAAGCGCGCAGGCCGATGGTCAGCGCCACCGTGCCCGTGCCCGGCGCCACGCGCGGCAGCAGCACCAGCAGAAGCCCGCAATCGACCGCCGTGCGCAGGCTCCAGGCCGCGGCGGCGCCGACCGCGCCATAGCGCTCGGCCAGCAGCCACAGCACGCCGAGATAGACCGGCAGCTCGGCAAGCTGCAGGCGCGCCGTCACATCGACGCGGCCGACGCTCTGGATCAGGGTGTTGGGCACATAGGCGGTGGCGTTGAAGAAGACGCCCAGCATCAGGATCGACAGCACCGAGGCGCTGTTGGCGGCGAAGGCCGGCCCCAGCCAAAGCTCCAGCGCCGTCTCGCCGCCGACGATGGTGGCGGCCTGCATCGCCAGGAACACCGCGAGCGTCAGGTGGCCGCCGGCGTCCAGGATGCGGCCCAGCGCCGGGGGATCGCGCCGGAACAGGCTGGAGGCCAGCGGGAACAGCGCCAGCGACAGGGCGCCGGGGATCACCATCAGCCGCGACAGCAGCTCGAACGGCGTGGTGTAGAAGGCGACCATCGCCGCCGGAACGAGGCTGAGCAGGATGAAGCGGTCGGCATAGAGCATCGCCGGGCCGACCAGATTGTTCAGCATCATCCAGGCGCTCATGGTGAACAGCCCGCGCAGGCTCGGGCGGCCCCAGCGGCCGGGCCGCAGCAGATCCGGCATCTGCCGCACCGCCAGCACGCCGTAGCCGACCAGCCCGATGAAGCGCCCGACCGCGATGGCGGCGATCACCGGCACCAGGCTCTGGCTGAAGGGAAGCACGAAGAGCGGGCTCAGGTAGTTCAGCACCCCCACCGTCATCCGCACCAGGCTGATCGGGCGGAAGCGCTGGTGCGCCTCCAGCACGCCGCGCAGGCCGGCGGAGATCAGTGCGATGGGCACGATGGCCGCCGCCACCAGCAGGCTGAGCCGGATCTCGTCCGGCGAGGTGCCGGTCTCCAGTTGGAAGCGGTCGGCCAGAAGCCCGGCACCCAGCGCCACCGCCCCGCCGGTCAGGATGCCGATGGCGCCCATCAGGGCGATGGCCGGCCCGGCGATCCCCGCGGTGTTGGTCGCCCCCTGTCCCGCCTCACCCCCGGATCCGCCAGCATGGCCGATCCGGTCGGCGACGACCTGCACAAGCGACCGTCCCAGCCCGAGGTCCAGCACGCCCAGATAGCCGAGCAGCGCCCAGATCAGGGTCAGCGCGCCGAAGCGCTCCATCCCGACGGCGGAGATGAGCCACGGAATCGACAGCAGGGCCGCCGCCATGGGCAGCCCCTCGCCGAGCAGATTCCAGAGCGTGTTGCGAAGCAAATTCGGAGGTCCGTACGCGAAACACTGTGAAACGGCGTTCGGGACGGCCCGACCCCGGCCATCCGGCTCTCCAGCCGTTCGACCTAGGTCTATGCCCTCCTGACGACGCCATTGTTATCGGTCCATCCTGTCCAAAACGCTAACGGAATCGCTTGGCCGGAATGGTCGGGACCCTGAACTGCCACCCGCAGGCCCGCCCTGCGTTCCGGGCTGGACACCGTCAGGACAGGACCCGCTCCAGCGCCGCGGCGACCCGGTCGACGTCGCCGTCGGCCATGGCCGGGAACAGCGGCAGCGACAGCGTGTGGGCATAATGGCTCATGGCGCCGGGCAGGGCGAGATCGCCGTAGCGGCGGCGCCAGTAGGGTTGGCGATGGACCGGGATATAGTGCAGCTGGGTGCCGACGCCCAGGGCGCGCAGGCCCGCCATCACGGCCGCGCGGGTCCGCCCCGCCGCTTCGAAATCGATGCGCGCGGCGCACAGGTGCCAGGCCGGCCGGCACCAGGGCACCTGGGCCGGCGGCCGCACCAGCGGGGCCAGCGGCGCCAGCCGTTCGGCATAGAGCGCCATCAGCCGCGCCCGCCGCTCGACGAACCGGTCCAGCCGCCCGAGCTGGCTCAGCACCAATGCGGCATGGATGTCGGACAGGCGGTGGTTGAAGCCCGGCTCCGCCATCTCATAGTACCAGGGGTTGGCGTTCCCCTCCGCGTCCAGGGCGGCGTCTGGATCGGCGAAGCCCTCCCCCGGCCCGGGCTCGCGCATCATGCCGTGGTTGCACAGGCGCCGCACCCGCGCCATCAGCGCCGGGTCGCTGCCGGTGACCGCCCCGCCCTCCCCGGCCGCGATGGTCTTGACCGGATGGAAGGAGAAGACGGTCAGCGATCCCGCCTCCACCTCAGGCCGGCCGGCGCCGACCGGCACCTCATGGCCCTCCGATGAATAGGCCGTGCCGATGGCGTGGCAGGCATCCTCGACCAGCGCCAGCCCTTCCGCCTGCGCGAGCGCCGCCAGCCCGTCCATCGGGGCGGTCTGCCCGGCATAATGGACGGGGGCAAGCGCGCGGACGCGCCAGCCGGCCCTGGCCGCGCGGGCGATGGCGGCCTCGGCCTCGGCGACGCCCATCAGGCCGCTGTCGGGATCGACGTCGGCGAAGGCGACCTCGGCCCCGGCGTGGCGGGCGGCCGACGCCGTGGCGAGGAAGGTGTTCGACGGCACCACCACCGCGTCGCCCGGCCCGATGCCGAGTGCGGCGTAGGCCAGCCGCAGCGCCGCGGTGCCGTTGGCGCAGGCCACCGCCTCGGCGGCACCCGCCTGTTTGGCCAACGCCCGCTCGAACCCGGCGACCGCCGGCCCCTGGGTCAGCCAGTCGCCGCGCAGCACCGCCGCCACCGCGGCGACGTCCTCCTCCTCCACCGACTGGCGGCCATAGGGGAGAAAAGGCAGGTCCGCCATCAGGGCGCTTCCGCCAGCAGGGCGCCCAGCCGCTCGCCGTCCAGCCAGTCGTCGTTGCCGTCGCTGGCATAGCGGAAGCCGTCCGCCACCGGGCGGGCGTTCAGCCGCTCGTAGGGCGCGTGCTGCCAGAAGGTGAAGGCCGGCTCGATGACGTAGCGGTCGGCCAGCTCGTAGGTCTGGCGGGAATCGTCCTCGGTGATCATCACCTCGTGCAGCTTCTCGCCCGGCCGGATGCCGACGATCCGCTGCGGCAGGTCCGGCGCCATGGCGCGGGCGAGGTCGGCGATGCGCATGCTGGGGATCTTCGGCACGAAGATCTCGCCGCCCTGCATCATGGCGAAGCAGGAGAGCACGAAATCGACGCCATGCTGCAGGGTGATCCAGAAGCGGGTCATCCGCTCGTCGGTGACCGGCAGATGGTCGGCGCCCTCGGCGATCATCTTGCGGAACAGCGGCACGACGCTGCCGCGCGACCCCACGACGTTGCCGTAGCGCACCACGGCGAAGCGGGTGTCGAGCGCGCCCGACAGGTTGTTGGCGGCGATGAAGATCTTGTCCGACGCCAGCTTGCTGGCGCCATAGAGGTTGATCGGGTTGGCCGCCTTGTCGGTCGACAGCGCGACGACGCGCCGCACCCCCATCGACAGCGCCGCCCGCACCACATTCTCCGCCCCGTAGACGTTGGTGTGGATGCATTCCATCGGGTTGTATTCGGCGGCCGGCACATGCTTCAGCGCCGCGGCGTGGACGCAGAAATCGACGCCGCGCATCGCCAGCTCCAGCCGCTCGCGGTCGCGCACGTCGCCGATGAAATAGCGCAGCGTCGGCGCCCAGTCCGCCGGCATGCGCTGCTGCATCTCGTACTGCTTGAACTCGTCGCGGGAGAAGATGATGACCCGGCGCGGCTTGGCGTGCCGCATCACCGTCTCGACGAAGCGGCGGCCGAAGGAACCGGTCCCCCCCGTCACCAGGACCGAGCGGCCGTCCAGCATGCGCAACCCCGCCTCGAGCCCGGTGCCCGACAGGTCGGCCCCATCCGCGGGAATCCCCGGCTTCGTCGCGCCCGCCTTGCTGGAGTGTGTCGTCACCGCCGGTTCCGTCCTTTAAAGCCGCATCGCCCGAAGCCGCCGGCAGTCACCCCCCAGCCCCGGATGGCCGGGAGCGGGTGCTGCATCGGGACCGAAGTGAACCCCGACCGTAACCGGTGCTTTCTGACAATCGGGTTAATTCACTCCGCCCCCCGGTGCAAGGTCCTCATCGGACCGGGATGGCCGGCCGGCCTGCACATCCTCCAGCAGGCGGATCTGCGCCGGCAGGCAGACGGTGGCGAGGTCGAAGCGCTCCACCGCCGTCATCCTTGCGGCGGCCGACAGGGCGGCGCGCAGCTCCGGGTCGTCCAGCGCCGTCTCCACCCGGTCGGCGAGCGCCATCGGATCGAAAAAATCCGTCAGCAGCCCGTTCACCCCGTCCTCGATCACCTCGGCGACCGGCGGCGTGTCGGACCCGACGATGACGGCGCCGCAGGCCATCGCCTCCAGCATCGACCAGGACAGGACGAAGGGGAAGGTCAGGTAGATGTGGGCGCGCGAGACGCGCAGGACCGACAGGTACTGCTCATAGGGCAGCTTGCCCAGCACATGCAGCCGCGCCGCTTCGGGCCGGGGAGTGCCGGCGGCGTCCAGCATCGTCTCCCGCCACATCGTCTCGCGCCAGGTGCCGCCGCCCTCCGGCGGCGCGCCGTAGCTGACCTCGTCGCCGCCCACCATCAGGATGTGCAGCTTCGGCCGGCGCCGCAGCAGCTCCGCCGCCGCGCGCATGAAGGTGGGAAAGCCGCGATAGGGCTCCAGGTTGCGGGCGACATAGGTCACCACCTCGTCCTCGCGCGACAGGGTGCGGCCGTCGGGCAGGGTGACGGTGGCGGCCGGATCCGGCCGGCAGACCGCGGTGTCGACCCCGTCATGGATCACCGAGATGCGCGGGCGGAAGGGTTCGGGATGCTGCTGGCGCTGCCACAGGGTCGGGCTGACGCCCCAGTCCATCGCGTCCAGCCCGGTCAGCAGCGAGGCGTTCTTGGTGCGGATGCGGCAGCGCGTCTCCAGCGTCACCGGCTTTTCCGGATCGAAGCCGACATCCGACCCGTCGGCCCGGTAGAAGAACTCGCAATAGAGCAGCAGCCGGGCGTCCGGGAACAGGTCCTTCAGGAACAGGGCCTCGCCCCAGCCGGGATGGGCGCAGATCACGTCGGGGGTGAAGCCCTCCTTCTGCAGCGCCAGCCCGGCGCGCACGGCACCCTGCCCGTGCAGGACCTGCCCTTCGAACATGCGGATATAGGGGTGGGTGTTTTCCCCCGCCTCGCGCGTCGGCCGGTAGAGCGCCATCTGCACGCCGCCCGGCAGTTCGCGCCGGACCTTGCCGATGAAGGCAACCTGGTGGGCAGGATCCGCCGCGAAATGGCGGACGAGATGCTTGTACTGGCCGGGGGTGTTCTGGTGGACGAACAGGATCCGCATGGAAAGACGATGCCCGGAAAACGGAGGAACGGGGCGACAGCCTGCAACCATCCGTCACCGCTGTCGATGCCTAAGACCATCCGCTTAGTCGGGGCGCTTCATCCCACCGCCCCTCTATCCACCGCAGGCCAGCAGGGCCTCATAGCGCCGGACGGTCTCCCGCATCTCCTCCAGCAGCAGGCGCTGCTCGTCGGCCGCCGCCCGCGCCCGCTCCGCCTCGGTCCGGGCCTGCTCCGCATAGAGACGGGCCTGCTCGGCGCAGAGCCGGGCCTCCTCCTGGAGCCGGCGGGCCCGCTCTTCCGCCCGGCGGGCCTCCTCGGCGGCACACCTCGCCTGCTCCTCCGACCGGCGCCGGTCCTCTTCCTCGATCCGCCATTCCTCGGCTTCCTGCCGTTGCGCCTCGCCGGTGATCCGCCCTTCCTCGGCCATCAGGCGGGCACCCTCGGCCTCCATGTGATGGTCGAACGCCACAGCCCGCTCCTCCTCGGCCTTCTCCCGCCTCAGTTCGGCGGCACGGCGGTCCTCCTCGCCCCTGTTGCGGCGCGTTTCGCTGCGCCGCCGCCAGTCTTCGGCATCAGTCCGCCGGCTCTCGGCGCGATCCAGGGGAGACTGGCCCGGAAGGGACTGGTCCGGGGGGAGGTGTGTGCGGGTCATGGTGCTTACCCTCCATCAGGCGATGGGACGCCGTCAGCGCCCTTTCGGTCAGGCGCAGGCGTTCGCGGCTCTGGTCCAGCAGGTGCCGCCTTCGTTCCAACGACTGACGGAGGACCGCCTGCAGGGCCTTGAGGCGTTCGAGGGTTTCCATTCCACCGTCAACAGACGAACCCGGCAACCCGCCTCAAGGGCATAGACAGAGGCCGTGAAATGGCCGGAGAGGAACCGTCCGGAGCAGAGTCCGCCGGAAGGACGCGTTTTCCACCTGCCGCCTTGCGCCTATAAGATCCCCTTGTCCGCCGGCACTGTCCGGCCCATCGCGCGACGGAGCGCCGACTCGCCTTGTCTTCTTCCCAAACCTCTTCTTCCCAAACGTCTTCCTCCCCCCTGCCCTCCTCGCCCTGGCGTTTCCTGTGGATGTTCGTGCGCGAGGGTTTCCTCGGCCGCGCCATCCTGCTGAACCTCGCCGCCGCCGGCGGGATCGGGCTGATGGGGATGGAGCCGGTGGCGATGCGCGGTCTGGTCGATGCGCTCACTGGGATGTCAGGGGCCGGGATATCGGGAACCCAGCCCTCCGGCTCCCCCGCCTGGACGGCGGAGGTGATGCGCTGGTTCCTGCTGCTGGGCGGGCTGTGGATCGCGTCCGCCCTGTTCAACCGCCTGCGCGAACTGGTGGATCTGCACACCTCGCCGGCCTTGCGCCATGCCATCCAGGTCCGGCTGTTCGAGCATCTGATCGACCATTCGCCGCGCTACTTCCAGGACAATTTCGCCGGCAACCTGGGGCAGAAGGTCAAGCAGGCCGGGCAGAGCGCCATCCAGATCCTGGAGATCCTGACCAACGACATCATCCGCATCGTCGTCATCCTGGCCATCGGCCTGACGCTGCTGGCCTCGGCGCAAACCCTGTTCGCCGGGCTGCTGGTCGGCTGGACCGTGGCGCATCTGGCCCTGTCGGCCCTGCTGGCGAGACGCTGCCTGCGGCTGTCGCATGCCTTTTCCGAAGAGGTGTCGTCGACCACCGGCCGCATGGTCGACATCATCGCCAATGCCGAGCTGGTGCGCGCCTTCGCCCGCCGCCGCCAAGAGCTGTCCGGCCTGTCCGACGCGCTGACCGGCGAGATCGACCGCTCGAAGGAGCTGCGCTGGTTCCTGACCAAGATGTGGTTCTGGCTGTTCAACGCCCTGCTCGTCTTCCAGATCATCCTGATCGGCCTTGCCGTGTCGGAGGCGACGGCCGGCCGCATGAGCATCGGCGACTTCGCCATGATCTTCTCGCTGGCCAGCATCGTCGGCGCCAATGTCTGGGGCCTGTCGACGCGCATGCTGGGCTTCTTCGAACAGCTGGGCATCCTGTCCGGCGCCCTGGACCTGATCGTCCGCCCGCACGAGATCCCGGATCCGCCCGGCCGTCCCGACCTGACCGTCGGGGACGGCGCCATCCGCTTCGAGGAGGTCCGCTTCGCCCATCCGGGCTCCGATCTTGAGAAAGGGGGCGCGGTGTTCGACGGCCTGTCCCTGACCATCCGGCCGGGCGAGCGGGTGGCGCTGGTCGGCCCGTCGGGGGCGGGCAAGAGCACGCTGGTCCGCCTGCTGCGCCGCCAGTTCCCGCTGCAGGGGGGGCGCATCCTGATCGATGGGCAGGACATCGCCACGGTCAGCCTCGCCTCGCTCAACCGCGCGGTGGCCGAGGTGCCGCAGCTGCCCAGCCTGTTCCACCGCTCCATCCGCGACAACATCGCCTATGGCAGCGAGGGGTCCAGCGACGAGGCGATCCGTGCGGCGTCCGCCCGCGCCCATTGCGACCGTTTCATCGAGGGCCGAGCCGACGGCTATGACACCGTGGTGGGGGAGCGCGGCATCCAGCTGTCGGGCGGCGAGCGCCAGCGGGTCGCCATCGCCCGCGCCTTCCTGAAGGACGCGCCGGTCCTGGTGCTGGACGAGGCGACCTCCTCGCTCGACTCCGAGACGGAGCATCTGATCCAGGACGCGCTGCTCGGCCTGTTCGAGGGCCGCACGGTGATCGCCATCGCCCATCGTCTGTCGACCGTCACCGGCATGGACCGCATCCTCTATATGGAGAAGGGCCGCATCCTGGAGGATGGCGACCACGCCACCCTGCTGCGCCGCGACGGTCCCTATGCCCGGCTGTGGCGCCGCCAGGTCGGCGGTTTCCTGCCGGACGATGCCGCCGGTTCCATCGCCGATATGGAGGAGGCGCGATGAGACGGATCCTGGGACGGTTCTCAAGACGGTTCTGCCCGGCGCTGCCGATCGCCGCCAGCCTGTTCATCCTCGCCGCGGAGGCCGCCGCCATGACGCCTGTCGCTTCGCCCTTGCCCTTCTTCCAGCGGATCGAGCGCGTCGGCCTGCTCTGCGCGGTGGATGCCGGGGGCGGCCCGGCCACGGATGTCGGGGATGACGCGCTGTGCGGCCGCGCCGCCGCGGTGCTGTCGGGGCTGCTGGCCTCCGGTCCGGCGGTCACGGCGCTCGCCCCCAATGACGTCCGCATCGCCGACCCCGGCACCCTGCTGGTGCTGGTCCACGCCACTCTGCGGCCGGAAAGCGGAACACGGCTTTTGGCGCTCGCGGCGACTCTTCAGCGCAGCGGGTCCGGTGGCGACGCCCCGTTCTTCATGATGCCGCCCCAGGCATTGGCCCTGTCCGGCAGCCTCGACGAGAGCCTTCTGGATGCAACGCTCCGCCGTCTGCTGGCCCCGTTGGCCGGGGCCTTGCGTGCCAATCCCTGAGAGGGCGGAGTTTGGAGTCTTGTCGCAGGGGGGAGAGAGCGGCACCCTGAGCGTGAACTTCCGCAACCTGTCATTCCCGCGAAAGCAGGAATCCAGCCATATCAAACGCTTGTCCAGAAACACCGATCCCCGCAAAAGCGGGGATCGGTGCTCTACAGGCGGTTGGTGCGCTTCGCCGTCACCGGCAAAGCTGGGCGAACTTGCGCTCCGGGATCGGCGGCGGCGAGGGATGAAGCATCAACCCCTGCTCCTCCACATCGACCCGCGCGTCCGGATAAACCGCGAGCGCCAGTTGGAGCGCCTCGATGAAGCGCTTCCTGAAATCGCGCAGGCGGCTGTATCCGGCGCCGAACTGCTCGAACACCGCCGGCCAGGTGATCGGGGTGGAGCGGTTCAGGCTGTGCAGCCGGTAGGCCAGCCAGATGTAGATGTCGATGCTGGTGCTGTTGTTCTGGATGTGGCGCAGCGCCGGCTCCCAGATCGGCACCGGATGGGCCTTCAGCTCGCGGAAGAAGGCCTCGGACAGCAGCACGCGGTCTTCCCACAGCGATCCCTGCCCCGGCTCCGCCCCGGCATTGGCCGAGAAATGGATGCCGCCCTTGACGATCGACCCCTTTTCGAAGCCGATGCTGTGGGCGTCTTCCCAGGCGAAGGTCAGGTTGCAGGCGGCAATGCGCGATGCCTGCTCGCGGATGTCGCGGTAGGTCTGGCCGCCCACCGACAGACCCATGCGGTCAAGCCATTCGTGCATGCTGCGGCCCAGCTCGACCTCGCGGCTGTCGGTCTGGATCGCCCGGGTTTGGAGATACAGCAGGATCATCCGCGCGCGGCTGCCGTACGGAACACCGTAAAGCTTAAAGCCACCGTTGCGGATCGGCAGTCGTCCTGGCTCGATCAGCAAGCGGATCTTATGTCCGCGCCGTTCCCACGGCTGGTCGTCGGGAAGACGACGATGCGGAAGAGCCGTCAGCGCAAAACCCGAATAGGTGATGCCAAGCTCCTGCCGCTCCTCTTCGAGGACGGCAGCAGCCACATCGACTAGCGAACGCTGATCCGGATCCGTCTGGAGCGCCTTCGCCTGGTCGCGTCCCAGCTGGGTAATCAGGGTGTGTATCTGTCCCATATCGAGCTGACCTTGGCACGACTTTGCGGTCAACGCTATATCACGGTCGGTTGGCGACCAGCAATTTGGAGTCTTGTCGCTCAAACTATTTGTACGGTTATTTGATTCAGTTAATAGTTTGCGCGACAAGACTCCAGTAGAGAATCGCGAGTCGCGCGACAAAACTCCAGAACTCCCGCGACAAGACTCCAGCGGATAGTCCGCGTTGCCTGTGGATTTTTCGGCCGACGCGACAAGACTCCAGGCGGGACATTTCGATTCGACCCCGAATCGCTTCCGAGTCGCTTATTTCCGAGTCGTGGAGGCGAATCGACCAGGACTCGCCGGTGATTCGCCCCCCGCATCGATGCCGTCGGGACCCGGATTTGGAGTTCTGTCGCGCCCCGTCCGGTCCAGCCTTCCTCCGATCGCCCGCCGGATCCGCCCCAATCCTTCTCCGCCGGCGCCTGAAGGGCGGGGGGGCGCGACAAGACTCCAACCTTGACCCTGGCCCTGGCCCCGGCCATCCGTTGCCGGAGGAGCAATGTTTGGAGTCTTGTCTCGCCCCCCTGCCGCCCCCGTCCCGGAAGAGGCGCTCCGGTCGGGTGGGTCTCGGAGGGGTGCTTGTGAAGGGTGGAAAACGCGGTCTATAACGAACCGCCATGGCGCCGGCCCCCAGGCTTTGCCCTGCAGGGGCTTCCGGCGCCACACCACATGCTCACACAACAGATGGCGGCAGGATGAACGGCAATTCCGCGCAGAAGATCGTCCCGGTGCTGCTGTCCGGCGGTACGGGGTCCCGTTTGTGGCCCTTGTCGCGCGAACTGTATCCCAAGCAGTTTCTGCCGCTCTGCTCCGACCGGACGATGCTCCAGGACACCGCGCTCCGGGTCAGCGCCCAATCCGGCACCGCAGGGCCGGGTTCCTCCCCGGCGGCTTCCGCTGCGGCCATGGAGGCCGTCTTCTCGGCACCCCTGGTGATCTGCAACCAGGAACACCGCTTCCTCGCCGCCGAGCAGCTGCGCCAGTCGCGCTGCACGCCGCGCGCCATCGTGCTGGAGCCGGCCGGCCGCAACACCGCCGCCGCCTGCGCGCTCGCCGCCCTGGCGGTCGCGGCGGACGATCCGGACGCGCTGCTGCTGATCCTGCCGGCCGACCATGAGATCCGCGACGCCGAGGCCTTCCGCCGCGCCGTCGGCATTGCCGCCCGCGCCGCCCAGGCCGGCCGGCTGGTCACCTTCGGCATCGCCCCGACCCGGCCGGAGACCGGCTACGGCTATATCCGCCGCGGCCATTCGATGGACGAGGCCGACGGCGCCTACAATGTCGCCGCCTTCGTCGAGAAGCCGTCGCTGGAGGTGGCCGAGCGCTACCTCGCCGAAGGCACCTATGCCTGGAACAGCGGCATGTTCCTGTTCCCGGCCGCACGCCTGCTGGACGAGCTGGAGCGCCACGCCCCGGCGGTGCTGGCCGCCTGCCGCGAGGCGCTGGACCAGGGGTCCAAGGACCTCGACTTCTTCCGCCTGGACGCCGCCGCCTTCGCCAAGGCGCCCAGCATCTCCATCGACTATGCGGTGATGGAGCGCACCGACCGCGCCGCCGTCGTCCCCTGCGAGATCGGCTGGACCGATGTCGGCGCCTGGTCGGCGCTGTGGGATGTCGGAGCCAAGGACGGCGAGGGCAACGTCGTCGTCGGCGACGTGCTGCTGGAGGGCGCGCGCGACTGCTACGTCCGCAGCGAGAACCACCTGACCGCGGTGGTCGGGGTGGAGAACGCCGTGGTCGTCGTGGTGGACGACGCCGTTCTGGTCGCCGACCGCTCCCAGGCGCAGGACGTCAAGCGCATCGTCGACCGGCTGAAGGCCGAGGGGCGTAGCGAGTCCGTCAGCCACCGCCGGGTCCACCGCCCCTGGGGCTCCTACCAGTCGCTGCACACCGGCGACCGTTTCCAGGTGAAGAGCCTGACCATCGCCCCCGGTTCGCGCCTGTCGCTCCAGAAGCACCATCACCGCGCCGAGCACTGGGTGGTGGTCAACGGTACGGCGCTCGTCACCCGCGGCGAGGAGCAGGTGATGGTCTACGAGAACCAGTCGATCTACATCCCGATCGGCACGGTCCACCGGCTGGAGAACCCCGGCAAGGTGCCGCTGACCATCATCGAGGTGCAGTCCGGCTCCTATCTGGGCGAGGACGACATCGTCCGGCTCGAGGACGTCTACGGCCGCAACTGAGCGGCCCCGCGGGTACCGTGCCCGCGATAGCCAGGCGGGCGGATGCCCGCGCCGGCGCTTGAGGTCAATGACGACAGGCAACGCCTCCACGCAAGCGGAGGCGTTGCCTGTGTCTTCCTGCGGTTGCGGACATTGGCGGCTTGGTCCGGGCCACCGACTTCCGGTAGAAAGGGGCGCGAGGGTGCCGCAGCGGCGCCCCGCCTTCTGCTGCCGGGACCATCATGACCATCGAGCCGCCGCCGGACGACCGCATCCCCGAACTCTATGCCGACGGGGTCTTCGACATCGGCTTCGGCAACGGCATGGTCCGCATCGACCTGTTCAGCCTGTCGGCGCTCCGCAAGGACGACAACGGCCAGCCGCTGCCCGCCATCCGCCAGCGGGTGGTGATGAGCCTGCCGGGCTTCCTCGCCAGCCTCTCGGCCCTGGAGGGCATGCGCCAGCGGCTTGAGGCCGCCGGCGTGCTGCCGCCCGGTGCCGGCGCCGCGCCGCCCGCTCCGTCCGCCGCTCCCGCCTTCCAGAGCCCGGTGCAGGCCCCGCTCCAGCCGGCCTCTCCCTCCCAGGCCCCTTCCCAGGCGGCCCCGCCCGCTCCGCCCGCCCGGCCCCGTTCGCCGAACTTCGGCTGACCGATGCCGGACGCCAGCACCACCGTCGCGGCCCCGCCTCCCGGCCCCGATGCCGCTCCCGACCGTGAGGAAAGCACCGCGCTGCGCTGTCTGACGATGGTGGCGCGCCATCACGGCCTGTCGGCTTCGCCGGCCGCCCTGCGCGCCCGCGTTGCCCCGGGCCCCGGCGGACCGAATGGCGAGCCCTCGACCGCCGACCTGCTGCGCATCGCTGCCGCCGCCGGCCTCAAGGCAACCGCCCGCCGGCTGGACTGGAAGGGCCTGCAGTCCCTGCCCCCGGTCTTCCCGTTGCTGGCCCGGCTGTCCAACGGCAACACCGTCATCCTGGTCGGGCTGTCCCGCCCGGCCGATCCGGCTGAGGAGCCTGTGGTCGGCGTCGTCGATCCGCTGGCCGACCGGCTGGACGTGATCGACGTGCCGCGCGACCGCTTCCTGGAGCGCTGGGACGGCGAACTGGTCTTCCTCAAGCCGCGCCACGGCCTCGCCGACCCGCGCCAGCCCTTCGGCCTGCGCTGGTTCGTGCCGGAGATCCTGCGCCAGAAATCGGCCTTCCGCGACGTGGTGGTGGCGGCGCTGGTGCTGCACGCGCTCGCGCTTGCCGTCCCGGTCTATTTCCAGATCGTGATCGACAAGGTGCTGGTGAACGAAACCGTCGCCACGCTCCAGGTGCTGACCATCGGCGTGCTGGCCGCCCTGCTGTTCGAGGCGGCCTTCCGCTTCCTGCGCCAGTTCATCCTGCTGGCGGCGGCCAACCGCATCGACATCCGCCTGTTGAACCGCACCTTCGGCCATCTGCTCGACCTGCCGATCACCTTCTTCGACGGGCATTCGGCCGGCGTCACCGTGCGCCACATGCAGCAGGTGGAGCGCATCCGCGAGTTCCTGACCGGCAACCTCCTGTCCACCGTGCTCGACAGCCTGGTGCTGCTGGTCTTCCTGCCGGTGCTGTTCTTCTATTCGGTCAAGCTGACGCTGGTGGCCCTGCTGTTCGCAGGATTGATCGCAGGCGTGGTGGTCGCGCTGGTGCCGGTCTACCGCAGCCGCCTCAGCGACCTCTACAACGCCGACGCCGAACGGCAGGCCATGCTGGTGGAGACCATCCACGGCATGCGCACCGTCAAATCCTCCGCACTCGAACCGCAGCAGCGCCGCAGCTGGGACCGCAAGGCGGCGCGTGCGGTGACCAGCCATTACCGGGTCGGCCGCATCTCCATCGCCGCCCGCACGGTGACGGAATTCCTGGAGAAGGCGATGATGGTGGCGGTGGTCGCCGTCGGCGCCTTCGACGTCTTCGACCGCCAGCTGTCGGTCGGCGCGCTCATCGCCTTCCAGATGCTGTCGGGCCGGGTGGTGACGCCGCTGGTCCAGATCGTCTCGCTGATCCACCAGTACCAGGAAACGGCCCTGTCGGTGCGCATGCTGGGCGAGGTGATGAATCACCCGGCCGAGCCGCGCCGCGAGGGCAGCGGCGCCTGCCCCGCCCTGATCGGCCGCATCGAGATCGAAGGGCTTGGTTTCCGCTACGACCGCAACCGGCCGGCGGCGCTCGACGGCGTCACCCTGACCGTGCCGGCCGGCTCGGTCGTCGGGCTGGTCGGGCGCAGCGGCTCGGGCAAGAGCACGCTGATGCGCCTCCTCCAGGGCTTCTACCCGGTGCAGGAGGGCAGCATCCGCTATGACGGGCTCGACATCCGCGAGCTGGATCTGGCCCATCTGCGCCGCTCCATCGGCGTGGTGCTGCAGGAGAATTTCCTGTTCCGCGGCACCATCCGCGACAACATCGCCATGACCATGCCCGAGGCCAGCCGCGAGGAGGTCGTCGAGGCCGCCCGGCTGGCCGGCGCCGACGAGTTCATCCACCGCCTGCCCGACGGCTACGACACGCTGGTGGAGGAGGGGGCGACCAACCTGTCCGGCGGCCAGAAGCAGCGCATCGCCATCGCCCGCGCCCTGCTGCCCCAGCCGCGCCTGCTGATCCTGGACGAGGCGACCTCGGCGCTCGACCCCGACAGCGAGGCCATCGTCATGGCCAACCTGCGGCGCATCGCCCATGGCCGCACCGTGCTGATCGTCACCCACCGGCTCTCCACCCTGACCGGCTGCGACACCATCGCCGTGCTGGAGCAGGGCCGCCTGCTCGACCTCGCCCCCCATTCCATCCTGCTCGACCGCTGCGCCGAATACCGGCATCTGTGGCAGCAGCAGAACCGGGGGCGCTGACCCCATGCCCGACACGCAGATGCCCGAAGCAGGGGTGCCCGAAATCGACAGCCGGGATGCCGCGCAGGCGGAGACCGGCCGCGAGGTCGTGCCGGCCAAGGCCGAGCCCGCCCCGCCCTCCTCCCCTGCGCGCCGTCGCCCTGCCCTGCCCACCCCATCGTCCCCGCCGCCGGGCTTCGCGCTGGAGTATCTGCCGGACGGTGCGGCCATCGAACATGCGCCGCTGCCCCGGTTGGCGCGCTCCACCCTCTATGTGCTGGCCGGGCTCCTGGTGGCGCTGGTGCTGTGGGCCGGCTTCGCCCAGGTCGACCGCATCGTCACCGCCGGCGGCCGGCTGGTGACCACGGCGCCGATGGTGGTGGCCCAGCCGCTGGAGACCGCGGTGGTGCGCGGCGTCGACGTGCAGGTCGGCGACCGGGTGCGGGCCGGCGACCGGCTGGCGACGCTCGACCCGACCTTCGCCGCGGCGGATCTGGCCGACCTGACCGCCAAGCTCGCCAGCGTCGAGGCGCAGATCGGCCGGCTGCGCGCCGAGCTGGACGGCGGGGACTTCCTCCCCGCCGCCGGCAATCCGGATGCGGCGGTGCAGGCCGCCATCCTGGAGCGCCGCCGCGCCGAATACCGCTCCCGCCTCGCCTCGCTCGACGAGAAGGCAGGCCAGCTGGACAGCGCCATCGCCGCCGGCCGCCGCGCCCAGGCCGGCCTCGCCGAACGGCTCGCCGTGGTGGGCGAGGTGGAGGACATCCGCCGCCAGCTTCAGGAACGCCAGACCGGCTCCCGCCTGACCTGGCTGGAGGCGCGGGTCGAGCGGCTGCGCATGCGCGACGAGCTGACCGCCCTCCAGGACCGCGAGCAGGCGAGCGCGCACGAACTGCGCGGCGTCCAGGCCGACCGCGCCGCCTTCATCGACGAATGGCGCCGCAAGACGGCGGAGGACCTCGTCGAGCAGAGCCGCCAGCGGGCCACGCTGGTGGAGCAGATCGCCAAGGCCGAGCGCCGCCGCTCGCTGGTCACCCTGACCGCCCCGGTCGACGCGGTGGTGCTGGAGGTGGCCAAGCGCTCCGTCGGCTCCGTGATCCGCGAGGCCGAGCCGCTGGTCACGCTGGTCCCCGCCGACGTGCCGCTGGAACTGGAGGCGGAGATCCCGTCGCGCGACATCGGGCTGGTCCGCGTCGGCGACTTCGTGCGGGTGAAGCTGGACGCCTTCCCCTTCCAGCGCCACGGCACCCTGCCCGGTGAGATCCGCACCATCAGCGCCGACGCCTTCACCCACGACCCCTCGGGCGCCCAGGGCGCCGCCGCCATCAACCCCGACGGCCCCCGGCCTGCCGCCGGCGCCGTCTTCCGCGCCCGCATCCGCCTGACCGACACCCGTCTGGAAGCTGTGCCCGCCGGCACGCTGCTCAGCCCCGGCATGGTCGCCTCGGCCGAAATCCGCGTCGGCACCCGCTCGGTCCTGTCCTACTTCCTCTACCCCGTCATCCGCGCGCTGGACGAAAGCATCCGCGAGCCGTAAGGGGCCACGTCCGTCTCCAGCCCGTCCTGCTGCGTCAAAGTTTCCAAGTGGCGCCTGTCCGGCGGATGGGGTACCCACCCACCAGCCCCTTCAGCGACAGGTCTGGTGATGCAGCGGATAGGTCCGTTCCTCTTTGCCGTTCTGGCAACCATCTCGGCATTCTTTCTGGTCTGGAGCCTTCCGCCCTTCCAGACCGCCGACGAGCCCGCCCACATCTACCGGGCCAACATGATCACCCACGGCTACTGGGTGGCCGCCAAGGTCCAGACCGACGGGCGGATCGCGGCGGGCGGCCCGTCCGACGTCGCGATCATCGAGGCCTATTTCCCCTTCCACCACGTCCCCTTCAAGCCGGACGAAAGGGCCAACCTGGAGGATTTCGCCAAGTCCTTCACCGCCCGCTGGGACGGCCGGGTCTTCAACGTCGCGGCGGAGAACACCGCCCCCTATCCGCCCTTCTTCTACCTGCCGCAGGCCGCCGCCATCGCCGTCGGCAAGGCCATCGACCTGCCGGTGGTGCAGACGCTGTATCTGGCGCGGGCGGCCAATGCGCTGACCTGCATCGTCGTCGGCTTCTTCGCCCTGCTTCTGGCCGGCCGGGCGCATGTGCCGCTGTTCGCCGTGCTGCTGCTGCCGATGTCGGTCTCGCTCTATGCCTCAATGAGCCAGGACGGGCTGGTGATCACCGTCACGGCGCTCGGCATCGCCTTCCTGGCCCGGGCGCTGTCCGAAGGCCGGCCGCTGCGCGGTGCGGAGGTCTGGGCCAGTGCCGCCTGCTTCGCCCTGGTGGGGATGACCAAGCAGCCCTACGCCGTGCTCTGCCTGATGCCGCTGGCGGTTCCGGCCGAACGGGCGGCGATGAAGCGCCTCGCGGTCGCCGCCTCGCTGGCCGCCGCCGTCGGCTGGGCGGTGTGGATGGCGCTCGCCGTGCAGACGCCGCTGATCCGCCAGGACGCCCCGACCGACGCCATGGGGCAGCTCCGCTTCCTGCTCGGCAACCCGCTGGCCGTCCTCACCATCGCCGTGAAGACCTTCCAGGTCTGGGGCGACGAGTATTACCAGCAGTTCGTCGGCATCCTCGGCTGGGTCGATACCCGGCTGCCCAGGCCCTATTACGCCGCCGCCTATCTGGTCCTGCTGCTGTCCTTCCTGCCGCTGCTGCTCGGCCGCCGGGCGGCGGACTGGTATTCCGGCGTGCCGGCGCGGGCCTCGGCGGTGACCGCGGCCGTCGCGCTGGGATCCGGGGCGCTGCTGTTCGGGGCGCTCTACATGGTGTGGACGCCGGTCGGCCAGCTGTGGGTCGACGGCGTGCAGGGGCGCTATTTCCTGCCGCTGGCGGCCCTGCTGCCGCTGGCCTTCGCCAGCGGCCGGCAGGAACCGGGATTCGGCGGATCTTCCGGTGGACCGGTCGGCATGACGGGCGTGCTGGAGCGCGGCCTGACCTGGATGGTCTGGCTCTTCCCGATTGTCAGCATCCTGGTGGTCCAGCGCACCGTCATCCTGCGCTACTACCTCGACTAGCGCGTCCCCGCTCTCCATCCGGCCCGCCCATCGGGGTGGACCGGGGCGTTGGAGGCCGTTCGAATGATGTCGCCCGTTCGGCGGAAAAGCCCGCAGTGCAGCATGGGCGGGCGACTATCTTCCGACTCTGCCCCACCGACCCCAATCGCAGACGAAGAGCGGACATGACCACGAGCGACAACGCGACCGTGCTGGTGACCGGCGGCGCCGGCTATATCGGCTCCCATGTGGTGCTGGCCCTGCGCGACCAGGGACGCGCCGTCGTGGTGCTGGACGACCTGTCCACCGGCCGGCGCTCGGCCCTGCCCGACGGGGTGCCGCTGGTCGAGGGCGATGTCGGCGACAAGGCCCTGCTGGCCGACACCTTCGCCCGCCACGGCATCGGCACCGTGATGCATTTCGCCGGCAGCATCGTCGTGCCGGACTCTGTGGAGCGGCCGCTCGCCTACTACCGCAACAACACGGTGAAGAGCCACGCCCTGGTGGAGGCCTGCGTCGAGGCCGGGATCGGCCGCTTCATCTTCTCCTCCACCGCCGCCGTCTACGGCATGCCGGAGCGGCTGCCCATCGACGAGCAGACCCCGACCAAGCCGATCAACCCCTACGGCTCCTCCAAGCTGATGACGGAGTGGATGCTGCGCGACACCGCGGCGGCGCATGACCTGCGCTATGTCGCGCTGCGCTACTTCAACGTCGCCGGCGCCGATCCGCAGGGCCGTTCGGGCCAGGTGTCGAAGGTCGCCACCCACCTGATCAAGATCGCCGCCCAGACCGTCACCGGCCAGCGGGCGGAGCTGCAGATCTTCGGCGACGATTACGACACGCCGGACGGCACCTGCGTGCGCGACTACATCCATGTCAGCGACCTCGCCGACGCCCATGTCGCCGCACTCCGCCATCTGGAGGCGGGCGGTGCGTCGGAGGTGATGAACTGCGGCTACGGCCGCGGCTATTCGGTGCGCGAGGTGCTGGCGATGGTGGAGCGGGTGACCGGCAAGCCGCTGCCGATGCGCATCGGCCCGCGCCGCGCCGGCGATCCCCCGGCCCTGGTGGCGGGCGTCGAGCGCATTGGCCGGACGCTCGACTGGACCCCGCGCCACGCCGATCTGGAGACCATCGTCGCCTCGGCGCTTTCCTGGGAGGAGCGGCTGGTCCGATAAGAAAGCCCTCTCTCCCGCAAGGGAGAGAGGGCTTTCGCCCTCAGCTGAAGAACCGTCCGCGGAAATAGGCGATGGTGCGGTCCAGCCCCTCGTCCAGCGGCACGGCCGGTTCCCACTGCATCAGGGCGCGGGCCTTGGCGATGTCGGGGCGGCGCTGCTTGGGGTCGTCCTGCGGCAGCGGCATGTGTTCGATCGTCGAGGCCGAGCGGGTGAGGCGGATCACCTTCTCCGCCAGTTCCAGCATGGTGAACTCGCCGGGGTTGCCCAGGTTGATCGGGCCGGTCACGCCGGCCGGCGTGTCCATGAAGCGCAGGAAGCCTTCGATCAGGTCGTCGACATAGCAGAAGGACCGCGTCTGCTGGCCATCGCCGTAGATGGTGATCGGCTCGCCCTTCAGCGCCTGGATGATGAAGTTCGACACCACGCGCCCGTCGTTGGGGTGCATGCGCGGGCCGTAGGTGTTGAAGATGCGGATCACCTTGATGTCCAGCCTGTGCTGGCGGTGATAGTCGAAGAACAGCGTCTCGGCGCAGCGCTTGCCCTCGTCGTAGCAGGCGCGCGGGCCGATGGTGTTCACGTTGCCCCAATATTCCTCGGGCTGCGGATGCACCGCCGGGTCGCCGTAGACCTCGGAGGTCGAGGCCTGCATGATCCGCGCCCCCACCCGCTTGGCCAGCCCCAGCATGTTGATGGCGCCGTGGACGCTGGTCTTGGTCGTCTGGACGGGATCGTGCTGGTAATGGATCGGCGAGGCCGGGCAGGCGAGGTTGTAGATCTCGTCGACCTCGACATAGAGCGGAAACGTCACGTCGTGGCGCATCAGCTCGAAATGCGGGTTGTCCAGCAGATGCAGGACGTTGTCGCGGCTGCCGGTGAAGAAGTTGTCGACGCACAGCACGTCGTTGCCGGCCGCCAGCAGCCGCTCGCACAGGTGCGAGCCCAGGAAGCCGGCGCCCCCGGTGACGAGCACGCGCTTGCGGTTCGTCAGGGCCTGCATGGCGTCCATCCCGTCCGGTCGGCCACTCTGTCCGGCTGGAGCGGCATCAGCCCAGCAGCCCGAGCAGATAGCGCCCGTAGTCGTTCTTCTTCAGCGGCTCGGCCAGACGGCTGACCTGCTCGGCGTCGATCCAGCCGGAGGTATAGGCGATCTCCTCCGGGCAGGCGATCTGCAGGCCCTGGCGGTGCTGGATGGTGCGGACGAACTCCGCCGCCTCCAGCAGGCTGTCGTGGGTGCCGGTGTCGAACCAGCCATAGCCGCGGCCCATCTGCTCGACCGACAGTTTGCCGAGATCGAGATAGGCGGCGTTGACCGAGGTGATCTCCAGTTCGCCGCGCGCCGACGGCTTCACCGCGGCGGCGATGTCCAGCACGTCGTTGTCGTAGAAATAGAGCCCGGTGACCGCCCATTTGGAGCGCGGGGCGACCGGCTTCTCCTCGATGCTCAGCGCCCGGCCTTGCGCGTCGAACTCCACCACGCCGTAGCGCTCGGGATCGCGCACGGCATAGGCGAAGACGCTGGCGCCCTCGGTCTTCTCGCCGGCGGCGCGCAGGATGTTGGTCAGGCCGTGGCCGTAGAAGATGTTGTCGCCGAGGACCAGCGCGCAACTGTCGTTGCCGACGAACTCGCGGCCGATGATGAAGGCCTGGGCCAGCCCGTCGGGCGAGGGCTGGATGGCGTAGGTCAGGTTCAGGCCCCACTGCGACCCGTCGCCCAGCACCGTCTGGAACAGCGGCTGGTCGTGCGGCGTGGTGATGACCAGGATGTCGCGGATGCCCGCCAGCATCAGGGTGCTGAGCGGGAAATAGATCATCGGCTTGTCGTAGATCGGCAGCAGCTGCTTGCTGATCGCCCGCGTCACCGGGTAAAGGCGGGTGCCGGACCCGCCGGCCAGGATGATGCCCTTCATGGTCTTACGCCCTCACGCCTGCGGCGGGTTGGTGAACAGCTCGTCGATCACGCGGTCGACACTCTCCTGCCACGGCGGGCAGGCGACGCCGAGACGCTCCTTCGCGCGGGAGCAGTCCAGCCGCGAGTTGGCCGGGCGGCGCGCCGGGGTCGGGTAGTCCTTGGTTCCGATGGCGGTCAGGCACGGCCGCTTGCCGGTGCGCTCTTCCAGCCGTTGGAAGATGTGCTCGGCGAACTCGTGCCAGGTGGTGTAGCCGCTGCCGGTCAGGTGATAGGTGCCCCAGGCGGCGCTGCCGGTCTTCTCGATCGTTCCGGCGATCTGCACGATGGCGGCGGCGAGGTCGGCGGCGGCGGTGGGCGAGCCGTGCTGGTCGGCGACCACCCGCATCTCCTCGCGCTCCTTGCCGAAGCGCAGCATCGTCTTGATGAAGTTGTTGCCGTAGGCGCTGTAGACCCAGGAGGTGCGCAGGATGACATGTTCAGGCGTCGCCGCCCGCACCGCCTCCTCGCCCGCCGCCTTGCTGGCGCCATAGACGCCCAGCGGGTTGATCGGGTCGTCCTCGGTGTAGATACCGTCCTTCGTCCCGTCGAACACATAGTCGGTCGACACATGGATGAAGGGAATGCCGCGCGCGGCACAGGCCGCCGCCATGGCGCCCGGCCCGTCGCGGTTGATCGCGAAGGACAGGTCGACCTCGCTCTCGGCCTTGTCGACGGCGGTGTGGGCGGTGGCGTTGACCAGCAGGTCCGGCGCGTGGGCGGTGACTGCCTTCTCGACGTCGCCCGGCCGGGTCACGTCGAACTCCGGATAGGGCAGGCCGACCACGTCGGTGCCCGGCGCCCATTGGGCCCGCATCAGCTCGAAGCCGAGCTGGCCGTTGCTGCCGAGGACGAGGACCTTCATTGCGCGGCCCCCTCTTCCTTGAGGCCCAGCCGCTCGCCCTGGTAGGAGCCGTTGAGGATGGCCTGCCACCACTCGCGGTTCTCCAGATACCAGGCGACCGTCTTGCGCAGGCCGCTCTCGAAGGTCTCCTGCGGGGTCCAGCCCAGCTCGCGCTCGATCTTGCCGGCGTCGATGGCATAGCGCTTGTCATGGCCGGGGCGGTCGGTGACGAAGCTGATCAGGCGGTCATGCGGGGCGCCGGCCGGGTCCATCTCGTCCAGATGCGCGCAGATGGCGCGGACGACCTCCAGGTTGGTGCGCTCGTTGTGGCCGCCGATGTTGTAGCTCTCGCCGACCTTGCCCTTCTCCAGAACCAGCCGCAGCGCGCGGGCATGGTCCTCGACATAGAGCCAGTCGCGGATGTTGTCGCCCTTGCCGTAGACCGGCAGCTTCTCCCCCGCCAGACCCTTCAGGATCATCAGCGGGATCAGCTTCTCCGGGAAATGGTAGGGGCCGTAATTGTTGGAGCAGTTGGTCAGCACCACCGGCAGCCCGTAGGTCTCGTGCCAGGCGCGCACCAGATGGTCGCTCGACGCCTTGCTGGCCGAATAGGGCGAGTTGGGGCTGTAGGCGGTGGTCTCGGTGAAGAAGCCGTCGTCGCCCAGCGTGCCGAACACCTCGTCGGTCGAGATGTGGTGGAAGCGGAAGGCCTTCTTGCGGTCATCCGGCAGGGCCGACCAATAGCCGCGCGCTGCTTCCAGCAGGCGGAAGGTGCCGACCACGTTGGTCTGGATGAACTCGCCCGGCCCGTCGATGGAGCGGTCGACATGGGATTCGGCGGCCAGATGCATCACCGCGTCGGGCTGGTGGGCGTCGAAGACCCGCCGCAGCTCGGCGGCGTCGCAGATGTCGACCTTCTCGAAGGCGTAGCGCGGATTGCCCTCGGCCTCCGGCAGGGAGGACAGGTTGGCCGCGTAGGTCAGCTTGTCGACATTGACGACGAAGGCGTCGGTTTCGGCGAGAAGCTGGCGGACCACCGCCGAGCCGATGAAACCGGCGCCGCCGGTGACGAGAATGCGCGTCATCAAACCACCTTACCGCCGAAAAGCGGGGCCGCCCGCGGCCCCCGTTGTGCAAAGAATGTCGTCTTGACGCCCGGAACCGCCGTCAGAACAGGTCGGTCAGCTGCGCCAGGGTCGGATGCTTGTGGTCCTTGTCCGACAGCCGGGCCTTGTCCGCCGTGACCGGCCAGTCGATGCCGAGCGCCGGGTCGTTCCACAACAGGCCGCGGTCATGCTCGGGCGAATAATAGTTGGTCACCTTGTAGATGACCTCGGTGTCCGGCTCCAGCGTGCAGAACCCGTGGGCGAAGCCGACCGGCACCAGGATCTGGTTCCATTCCGCCGCACTGATCACCGCGCTGACATGCCGGCCGAAGGTGGGCGAGCCCTTCCGGATGTCGACCGCCACGTCCAGGATGGCGCCGCGCACCACCCGCACCAGCTTGTCCTGGGCAAACGGCGGCAGCTGGAAATGCAGGCCGCGGATGGTGCCGACCTCGGCCGACAGCGACTGGTTGTCCTGGACGAAGTCGTAATGCAGTCCGGCCGCCTCGAACGTCTTCTTGGTGTAGGTCTCCGAGAAGAAGCCGCGATGGTCGCCGAACTTCTTCGGACGGATGATCTTAACGTCGGGAATGTCGAGGGAGACGACGTCCATGGCTCAGATGCTTTCCTTCAGGCGTTCTTTGCGCAGCTCGGGGCAGGACTTGCGCAGCCAGGGCTTGACCGTGCGCGGCGGGAAGGCCAGCCCGAAATTCTCGGCGTCCAGCGTCAGGTTCGGATTGTAATAGGGGTCTTCCAGCAGGCTGTCGCCCCAGCGCTCCTGCATGTAGGCGACCTCGCCCATGAAGCGCTTGACCTTGTCGGGGGCGGTGTCCGGCCCTCGCGAGGCCGATTCCAGATGGTACAGCTCGGCGAACGGTGTCCAGACGACCAGATGGCCCTTCTCGCGGATGCGCAGGCAGAAATCGACGTCGTTGAAGGCGACGGCCAGCTTCTCGGAGTTCAGCCCGCCGACCTCGTCGAAGATCTCCTTGCGCAGGATCAGGCAGGCGGCGGTGACGCAGGACAGGTCCTGGGTCAGCTGGGCCCGGCTGAAATAGCCGTAGGCGTCGCGGGTCAGGCCCTTGTGGACATGGCCGGCCACGCCGCAGATGCCGGTGACGACGCCGGCATGCTGGATGGTGCCGTCGGCGTAGTAGAGCTTGGCGCCGACCGCGCCCACTTCCGGCCGCAGGGCGTGGGAGACCATCTCGGCCAGCCAGCCCGGCTCCATCACCTCGATGTCGTTGTTGATCAGGCCGAGCACCTCGCCGGTCGCCTCGGCGGCGGCGAAGTTGTTGATCGAGGAGTAGTTGAAGGGCGCCTTGTAGGTCAGCACCCGCACCCGCGGCTCGTCCTTCAGCGTGTCGAAATAGGCGAAGGTCGCCGCTTCCTCGCTGTTGTTGTCGACGATCAGGATCTCAAGGTCCGGATAGTCGGTGCGGTGCAGAAGCCCGTCGACGCAGCCCTTCAGCAGATCGACCTTGTCGCGCGTCGGCACGATCAGCGACACCCGCGGCAGCTTGGCCGGCAGGGCGTAGCGGATGCGGGTGAAGCGGGCGGTCGACGGCGAGGTCTCCACCGTGGCAGCGACGCCGCGGCGCTGGAAATGCTCGGTCAGCGCCTTGTGGGCGGCGGCGGTGGCGCGCGGCAGTTCGACCGTGGAGAAGGCCGAGGAGTCCGGGAAGACGCGCCAGTGGTAGAGGATCGCCGGGATGTGGCGGATGCGCGCCGGTTCCGTCGCCTCGACCGCGCGCAGGGTCAGGTCGTAATCCTGGCTGCCCTCGAAGCCCAGGCGGAAGCGCCCGGCCCGCTCGATCAGCGAGCGGCGGAAGACGCCCAGGTGGTTGACCATGTTCTGGCCGTGCAGCAGGTCCAGATTGAAGCCGGACTTGAAATGCGGGTCGTAGCGCTCGCCGTCGGCATCGATCTTGTCCTCGTCGGAATAGAGGATGTCGGTGTCGGGATGCTGCGCCAGCTCGGCCGCGACGGTGTAGAGGGCGTGCGGCGGCAGCCGGTCGTCATGGTCCATCAGCGCCACGAAATCGCCGGTCGCCAGATCGAGCGCGCTGTTGCTGGCGGCGGAGATGTGGCCGTTGGTCTCGCGCCGGACGATCTTGATCCGGTTGTCGCGCGCCTTGTACTCGGCCAGCACCTTGCTCACGTGCGGGGCGGTCGAGGCGTCGTCGGCGATGCACAGCTCCCAGTCCGGGTAGAACTGGGCCAGCACGGAGTCCAGCGCCTCGCGCAGGTAGGTCTCCGGCGTGTTGTAGACCGGCATGACGACGGAGAAACGCGGGCGCGCCGGCAGGCGGGCGATGTCGGCCTTGATCGCCGCCGCGTCCTCCGGCGTCAGGGTGTCGTACATCCGCACCCACGACTTGTAGTCGGCCGACCAGCGGTTCGGCTGCAGCTCCTGCAGGACGCGCTGCTTGGTCGCCTGCCAGCCGTGGCGGCGCAGATAGTCCAGCACGCGCCCCGGCTGGTTCTGCCGGACATAGTCGAGCAGGATGTTGGTCTTGCCGATCTCGCGGATGGTGAAGTCGGCGATCTCGAAGGACACCGGCCGGGTGGCCGGGTCGAAGCGCAGCGCCTTGACCGTCTGCGGCAGCAGGGCCAGCTGGCGGAACTCGCCCACCGTGTCGACCGGCAGGCGGATCATCGTCCGCTCGTCGAAGCCGTTGCCGTCATCGACATAGATCACCGGCACCAGCGGGGCCGAGGCGCGGACCACCCGGTAGGAGATCACGCACCAGTGGCCGGGCAGCCGGCCGCGGTCGGACCGCAGCAGGAAGGCGGGGTCGCTGCCGGTCGCCTCGTAGCCGCCCTGCGGGCTCGGCACCACGTCGTGCAGCGGCTCCAGCGTGATGGCGTGCATACGGCGGCGGTAGAAGCGCCCGGCCTTCTGGGTCAGCCGGCCCAGCTTGCGCACCGGCGCCGACAGCTTCCAGGAGGTGGAGTTGACCAGGCTGTGGATGTGCTGGTCGCGGCTGGCCACCACGCCGTGCAGATGGGCGATCGCCTGTTCGCGGCCGGTGACCTCCCGGTTCAGGGTGGCGATGTCCTGCTGGAGAGCGGCGATGTCGCGGTCGCGGTCGGCGATGGTCCGGTTGTGGGCGGCGTCCTCTTCCAGGCGGATGGCGTGCTGGCGCTCGATCTCGGCCTGGTGGTCGCGCAGCCAGCCCTGGATGACGGCGATGTCGCGGTCGCGGGTCTCGACCATCTCCTTCAGCTCGCCGCTGTGGGCGATCTGGTCGTCCAGCACCTTGCGGACCATCGCCACCTCGGTGCGCAGGTGCTTCTCCTGCTCCTCCAGGCGCTGGATGGTCTCGGCCTCGATGGCGGCATCGCCCAGCCGGTCGAACCAGTTGCGGACGGCGCGCAGCCCTTCCCCGCCGGCCTGCTGCATGGCGAACAGCTCGCGCACCGCATCCGGCAGATCCTCGCCGACGCCGAGCACGCCGAGGCCGTTGGAATGCAGGAAGCTGAAGGACGGACGGTCGCGGGTGATCTCGTCCCACAGGCGCCAGACGCCGAAATCGTCCTTGCGCACGTTGATGTCGTGGAACAGCACCACGCCGCGCCGGCTCATCTTCGGCAGCCAGGTCTCGAAATCGTGGCGCACCGCCTCGTAGGTGTGCAGCCCGTCGATGTGCAGCAGGTCGACGCTGCCGTCGGCGAAATGGAGCAGCGCCTCGTCGAAGGTCATCCGCAGCAGGCGCGAGAAGCCGGCATAGCGCGGGTCATGATAGGCGGCGAGCGTGTTGTAGATGTCGTCGCCGTAGAAGCCGGCCTGCGGGTCGCCGGCCCAGGTGTCGACGGCGTAGCAGGAGGTCGGCAGCCCGACATGGCGGACCGCCTGGCAGAAGGCGGCATAGGAGTTGCCGGTGTGCGTTCCCAGCTCCACCAGGCTGTCCGGGCGGAGCGCTTCGACGATCCAGAAGGCGAAGGGCACATGGCCGAGCCAGGAGGCCGGCGCCGTGACGAGATCCGGGGTCAGGAGCGTGATCGGCCGGCAGATGCGACGGAGAGCGTCCGATCCCTGGTCCTTCAAAAACGAATCCACCTGTGCCTCTTCTTCTGCCTGGCTCCGCGGCGTGGTGCGGTCCATCGGGACACCGTTTCAGGCCCGGCGGACGGCCCCGTCACAGCCGCCGACACACATACGCTGACACCAAGCCGGAATGCAAGCCGCTGTCCGGAGCCCGCTTTGCGGCGTCCAACAATGCCTGGAACTGCGGTTTTCCTGCCTCAGTCCGCGGGGTTCCGCGCCCTGTCGCTATTTTGTCGCGGGGGCCGCCCGGGGTGCCGCCTGGGGGGATGAGGCCCCTTCCGCTTCCAGCGTGATCGCCAGCATCGGCATGCCGACCAGCCCGCGCACGACGTGGCTGGCATGGACCTTGAAGAACAGCGCGTCCTCGACCCAATGGTGCTGGACGTGGTCCTCCTGCGTGCCCTCGGCGAGCGCCACGGTGATGGAGAAGTCGCCGCTGGGCAGGTAGGGCATCTGGAAGCGGAAGCGGGCGGCGAAGTCCTGCCCGGCCGGGATGGTGACGGGGTCGAGCTGGTAGCTGAGGAAAGTGTTGTCGCCGAACAGGTTCTGGCCCAGCTTGTCCTTCACGTAGAAGCCGACGATGGGGCGGTAGACCTGCTGCTCGGCCCGGCAATCCACCTTCAGAACGATGACCTCGCCGCCCTCCAGCACGCTGAGCGGCTGCTCCTCGGCATCCAGGATCGAGACGTCGGTGATGGTGGCGCCGCGGTTGCCGAACCAGGGGCCGCTGTCGTTGAAGTCGAACAGCTCGATGGCGTTGCGGAGCTGCGAGCCCTTCAGCAGCTCGGCGCGGGCGTCCTCCACCGGCTCCTCGCGCCTGGCCTGGGGCAGCGCCTGGCGCGCCCCGCCGATGCGGAAGCCGCGCGAGGTGTCCTGGTCGCTGTAGAGGGCTGCCAGATAATCGTGGCAGACCTCCTTGGCCGGGCCGATGGCCCGCACCGACCCGTTGTCCAGCCACACCACCCGGTCGCAGAGGTTCACCACCTGTCCGGTGTCGTGCGACACGAAGAACAGGGTACCGCGCTCCTTGAAGCGGTGGATGAAGCGCATGCATTTCTGGGTGAAGGAGGCGTCGCCGACCGCCAGGATCTCGTCGACGATCATGATGTCGGCATCGACATGCGCCGCCACCGCGAAGGCGAGGCGGGCGTACATGCCGCTGGAATAGAGCTTCACCGGCTGTTCGATGAAGTCGCCGATGCCCGCGAACTCGGCGATGGACTCATAGCGCTCGGCGATCTGCGCGTTCGACAGGCCCAGCACCGAGGCGGCGAGATAGACGTTCTCGCGCCCGGTGAATTCGGGGTTGAAGCCGGCGCCCAGCTCCAGCAGCGCCGCGATGCGCCCGTCCACCGCAATGCGGCCGGAGGTCGGCGTCAGCGTGCCGCAGAGAAGCTGGAGGAAGGTCGACTTGCCCGAGCCGTTGCGGCCGATCAGCCCGACCGTCTCGCCGCGGCGGACCTCCAGGTCGACGCCGCGCAACGCCCAGTACTCGTCGTAATATTTGCGCCGGCCGCGCACCAGCATCTGCTTCAGCCGGTCCTGCGGGCGCTTGAAGATGGCGTAGGCCTTGCCCAGCCCCTCGGCGCGGATGACGACAGGGGTGTCGGCGGCGGGAGGTGCGGTCTCAGACGACATCGGCGAACCCCCGGCGGGTCTTCATGAACCAGAGATAGCCGAGCCACGCCACCGCCCAGGCGCCCAGCGTCGCCAGACCCCACTCGACCGGCGACGGGATGCGGCCCCAGAACAGCAGATCCTTCGACTGCTCCAGGATCGCGGTCATCGGATTGAGGTGCAGGATGGCGCGGAAGCGCTCGGGGATCGCGGTCATCGGATAGAAGATCGGGCTGAGGAACATCAGCACGGTGACGGCCACGGTCACCACCTGCCGCAGGTCGCGCAGGAAGACGCCGGAGGCGGCGAAGAACCAGCTGAGCCCCAGCGTGGTCAGGCACAAGGGCGCCAGCACCAGCGGCAGAAGCAGCGCCGTCAGCGGCGGCAGCCCGGCCACCAGCAGATGGAAGACCACCAGGATGACGAAGCCGATGCCGGCGTTGAACAGCGCCACCGCCAGCGACACCAGCGGCAGGATCTCCAGCGGGAAGACCACCTTCTTGATGTAGCTGACATTCTCCAGCAAGAGGCCGGGCGCCCGGCTCAGGCATTCGCCCAGCACGTTGAACAGGATCAGGCCGGAGAACAGCAGCAGGGCGAATTCCGTGTTGCTCCCTCCCGTCGCCCCCCAGCGTGCCTGGAACACCACCGAGAAGACGAAGGTGTAGACCGCCAGCATCAGGATCGGGTTCAGCACCGCCCAGACGATGCCCAGCACGGACCCGCGGTACCGGGCGTCGATCTCGCGCCGGGCCAGCCGCAGGATCAGCGACCTGTGATGCCAGGCGGTCTGGAAAAGGGCAAAGGGACCGGCGCCGAAACCCGCTACCGTAGGGTTTCCCGACTGAGAGTTAAACAATTTGGAGTATTCCCCGTCTGCGGCCGGCCGACCATAACCCCCACCCCGGCGACGTTCAAGCGAAAGCATCGGCCGGTCCGGAGGGGCAGCGGAGGGGTGCGGAAGAGCCAGTCCTTCCCGAAAAAGAGCGGGTGGAGGAACGGACCTTCAGCCCCCCTCGTTTACCCGAAAGATCGGGGAGGCGGTGAAACCATTCAGGAATTTTCGTTATCATGAAAGGAAACAATAAAGTAAACATTCGAGTAACGTGCGCTGTAAGGGCTAATGCTACAGATAAAGCAGGATAGACCTGTCCTATACGTATCAGTAAATGATCAGCATCGATCAAAATTTACTTCTCTATTGGGAAGATAGGGACATGATTTTTCCTGTGGTTTCTACGTATCCCGTGATCAACCATTGGAGATTGTGGTCGTATATTTATAAACCCATGGGGTTATCTCCGGATTGGAGCTAAAAAAGCCCATGCGACAGGACCATAAACAGACTTGAGAGAAGGCTCTTGGCCGATTTTCAGGAAAGAAGCACCGATTGCCGAGGTCACGGGAAAACCGGATCGCCGGGAGACGGGGCGATGAAAAAGGAGGCTGTTGTGTTTTGGAATGGAAGAACCCTGGCAGCCGATCATTATGCCACGTCGTTAAGACATCATTTCGGTGACGGTGCGGTTCACCGTCTTCAAAAAGAGATCGGATTCGTCGGGAAACGGCTTCTTCGACTTCCAAGCACCGAAAGATCGGCCTTCTTCGATCCCTGGTTCACCGAGGAGAATGCCCGCCATCTGCGGTCGGTCGCCCGATCCGTCCGCGGCATGACGTCCGATGCGCCGCGCATCGCGACGGCCCCCCGCATCGTCTTCCTGCACGGCGTGATGCCGCGCAGCGGCACCAACTATCTCCAGAGCCTGCTGGAGCTGCACCCCGACGTGGCGGTCAACCCCTATGGCATCCGCGAGCTTCCCTTCCTGAACACGGTGGAGGATGCGCGGACCTACGAGGGTCGCTTCCTGCGCCTTTACCGGCGCAACCGGGAGTCTTTCAGCGATCTGGAAACCTTCTGCTATATGGTGAACGGCTTCCTGCGCCGGATCGAAGCCGAGTTCCCGGCCGGCAAGACGGTCGTGATCAAGTCGCCCCACACCCGGATGATGCGCTATTTCCCCTACCTGTTCCCGGCGGAACGCTGCCTGATCGTGCTGCGCGACGGCTGCCGCGCCGTGCAGTCCACCATCGACACCTGGCCGCTGCGTTTCCTCGGCCGGACCTTCGCCGACGTCTGCCGGGAATGGAGCTTCGGCACCGAGGCGGCGCTGGAGGCGCAGAGCCGGATGAGCGCCGACACCTGCCGGCTGGTCCGTTTCGAAGACGCGGTGGCCGCCCCCGACGGCACGGCCCGCGACCTTATGCGCTTTCTGGAACTGGACGAGGGGCGCTATCCGTTCGAGCGGATCGGCGACCTGCCCATCCTGGGATCGTCCCGCGCCTCGCGCAGCAACGGCGAGGTCAGCTGGACCCCCGTCAGGAAACCCGAAGGCTTCGACCCGTCGAAGCGCCCGATCCAATGGTCGCGCAAGCGTCGGACCGTGTTCGACGCCGTGGCCGGAGACATGCAGAAGAAGGCCGGCTATGCTTCTTGATCCGCTTCTCGACACCCGCCCCGCGGCCAGGGACCTTCCAGGCTCCGGGGCCGTCACCGGCTCCGAGGCCAGCTTGCCCGCCATCCTGACCACGCCGGCCCGCCTCACCCACCTGCAGAGGCTGGAGGCGGAGAGCATCCACATCATGCGCGAGGTGGCGGCCCAGTTCCACAAGCCGGTCATGCTCTATTCGGTGGGCAAGGACAGCGCGGTCCTGCTGCATCTGGCGATGAAGGCCTTCCACCCGTCGAAGCCGCCCTTCCCGCTGCTGCATGTCGACACGACCTGGAAATTCCGGGAGATGATCCAGTTCCGCGACCGCATGGCGCAGGAGCTGGGCGTCGACCTGATGGTCCATATCAACCGGGACGGCGTGCGCCAGGGCATCGGCCCGTTCAGCCACGGCTCGGCCGTCCACACCGACGTGATGAAGACGCAGGCGCTCCGCCAAGCGCTCGACGCCCACGGCTTCGACGCCGCCTTCGGCGGGGCCCGCCGCGACGAGGAGAAGAGCCGCGCCAAGGAGCGCATCTTCTCCTTCCGGACATCCAGCCACCGCTGGGAGCCGAAGAACCAGCGGCCGGAGCTGTGGAACCTTTACCAGGGCCGCATCCACAAGGGCGAGAGCATCCGCGTCTTCCCGCTGTCGAACTGGACCGAGCTGGACATCTGGCAATACATCCACCAGGAGAACATCCCGGTGGTGCCGCTCTATTTCGCCAAGCAGCGTCCGGTGGTGGAGCGCGACGGCACGCTGATCATGGTCGACGACGACCGGATGCCGCTGAAGCCCGGCGAGGTGCCGGAGATGGCCTGGGTGCGCTTCCGCACGCTCGGCTGCTATCCGCTGACCGGGGCCGTGCGCAGCACCGCCGCCACCCTGCCCGAGATCATCCGCGAGATGCTGCTGTCCACCAGTTCGGAACGGCAGGGCCGCGTGATCGACCAGGATGCCGCCGCCTCGATGGAAGCGAAGAAGCAGGAAGGCTACTTCTGATGCTGACGGATCTCGATCCCATCGCCACCGCTCCTGCGGATGCCGTCCCCTCCGATGCCGCCAATGAGGTGCAGGCGTATCTCGCCCGCCAGAACGGCAAGGACCTGCTGCGCTTCATCACCTGCGGGTCGGTGGACGACGGCAAGTCGACGCTGATCGGCCGGCTGCTCTACGACTGCAAATGCCTGTTCGAGGACCAGCTGGCCAGCCTGGAGACGGACTCCGGCCGCTTCGGCACCACCGGCGCCGGCCAGCTCGACCTCGCGCTGCTGGTCGACGGGCTGGCGGCGGAGCGCGAGCAGGGCATCACCATCGACGTCGCCTACCGCTTCTTCACCACCGAGCGCCGCAAGTTCATCGTCGCCGACACGCCGGGCCACGAGCAGTACACCCGCAACATGGTCACCGGCGCGTCCACCGCCGACGCCGCGGTCCTGCTGGTCGATGCGCGCAAGGGCGTGCTGACCCAGACCCGGCGCCACAGCACCATCGTCTCGCTGCTGGGCGTCCGCCATGTCGTGCTGGCGGTCAACAAGATGGACGCCGTCGGCTGGGACCGCGAGACCTTCGAGCGGATCGCTGCCGACTACCGCGTCTTCGCCCAGCGCATCGGCATCGACGAGGTCACCTGCATCCCGGTCTCGGCGCTGACCGGCGACAACGTCACCAGCCCGTCGGACGCCATGGCCTGGTACGGCGGTCCCACCCTGCTCGGCCATCTGGAGAGCGTCGACGCCGCGGCGGAGGAAAAGCTCGGCGCCTTCCGCATGGCGGTGCAGTGGGTCAACCGGCCCAACCAGGACTTCCGCGGCTTCTGCGGCACGGTGGCCGGCGGCGCGCTGCGTGTCGGCGACGATGTCGCCATCCTGCCCGGCGGGCGGACCAGCCGGGTGGCGCGGATCGTCACCATGGACGGCGATCTGGAGACGGCGCTGCCCGGACAGGCGGTCACGCTGGTGCTGGCCGACGAGGTCGACGCCAGCCGTGGCGACATGATCGTCGCCGCCGCCGGACGGCCGGAGGTTGCCGACCAGTTCGCGGCGCATGTGGTGTGGATGGACGAGCAGCCGCTGCTGCCCGGCCGCTCCTACCTGCTCAGGGCCGGGACGGCGACGGTCGGCGCCCAGGTGACGGAGCTGAAGCACGCCATCAACGTCAACACCCAGGAGCATGCCGCCGCCAAGCATCTGGATCTCAACGACGTCGGCTTCTGCAATCTGGCGCTCGACCGGCCGATCCCGTTCGACGCCTATGCCGACAGCCGCGAGACCGGCAGCTTCATCCTGATCGACCGGCTGACCAACGCCACCGCCGGCTGCGGCATGATCCGCTTCCCGCTGCGCCGGGCGTCGAACATCCACCGGCACGCCTCGAAAATCGACAAGGCGGCGCGGGCCGGCGGGCTGCAGAAGCCCTGCGTGCTGTGGTTCACCGGCCTGTCCGGCTCCGGCAAGTCCAGCGTCGCCGACCGGCTGGAGCAGGAGCTGCACCGTCTCGGCCGCCGCACCATGATCCTCGACGGCGACAATGTCCGCCACGGGCTGAACCGGGACCTGGGCTTCACCGACGAGGACCGGGTGGAGAATATCCGCCGCGTCGCCGAGGTGTCGAAGCTGATGGTGGAGGCCGGTCTGATCGTGCTGGTCAGCTTCATCTCCCCCTTCCGCGAGGAGCGGCGGATGGCGCGCACCCTGGTGGAGGAGGGCGAGTTCCTGGAGATCTTCATGGACACGCCGCTGGAGGTCTGCGAGGCCCGCGACCCCAAGGGGCTGTACAGGAAGGCGAGAGCCGGCCAGCTCCCCCACTTCACCGGCATCGACAGCGCCTACGAGCCGCCGGAAGCCCCGGAGATCACGCTGAAGGGCGCCGAGCACGGCGCCGACGAGATGGTCGCCCAGGTGATCGAGGAGTTGCGGCGGCGCGAGGTGATCTGAGGGGGAAGAGAGGATGGGTTTCGCTCCTGCTCGTCCTGCAAGACAGTTTGCTTTCTAAAAACCCACAAATATTGTATAAGGAGAATCACAAAAAATAGGGTATCTTGAGCCATCGCTGGCGGAGCCAACTTGGGCAAGCTGACGACCTTCGGAAAGTTGCGGGTGGTCGTCCAGGGGCGCGACCACAATCCGCCCCATTTCCACGTCAAAGGTCCCGACGTCAACGCCTTGGTCGGTATCGATCCCGTCATCGTCATCCGCGGCAAGCTGCCGTCCGACCTGTGGCCTGAAATCCGGACCTGGGCCGTCATGCACCGTGCCGAACTGATCGCCGCCTGGAATGCCCTCAACCCGCACATCCCCACCGCCTGAAAGGGAGGTTCCATGTCAGAAGGCTTCGTCATCGGGACCGACCCCCGCCCCGTCCCGCTGATCGCTGCGGTCGAGGCCGGCCCCGGAACCATCCTGACTGTCGATTGGGTCGGTGGGGGTGGGGTGTCCGTCGATCTGGCTGGCTGGATCGCCTTGCACAAGATTGACGCTCTGCGCGTGCCCACCATCTTCGCAAAACCCGAGATCGGTGAGGACGGCGACACCATCCAATGGGCCGGGGACGAGGACCTGTCGATCGACAGTGTGCATCTGGAGTTGCTGGCCGAACAGCAAGCCGTCTTCGGTGCAGCCGAACTGTCGGAGTGGCAGGACCGGCATGGTCTGTCCAACAGCGAGGCGGCCGACCTGTTCGCGCTGCATGTCAACACCTGGATCAACTATCGCACCGGTGTCAGCTCGGTTCCTCGGGCGCTGCTGATCGCCTGCCGCGCCATCGACCGAGACCCCCTGCCTCTGGCCGCCTTCCTGCGCCCTCGCCGCCCCGGTCGCCCGCCGGCGGCGGCTGAGTGAAGCACCATCACTCTGGATAGCTTTTCATCGATAGAAGCCGTCAAGCTGCCCCCTCCACCATCTCCCGCGCCCGCCGCAGGTCGGCGACGAAGTCTCGATAGGCCTGCTCCGCCCCCTCCCCCGCCGGCAGGCGCAGCAGGTAGGAGGGGTGGACGGTGACCAGCCCCTCCCAATCGCCGAACCCCATCGGCCCACGCTCCCGCAGCACCGACACGCTGCGCCCGGTCAGCGCCAGGGCCGCGGTGGCGCCCAGCGTCACCACCAGGCGCGGGCGGACGAAGCCCAGCTCCTTCATCAGCCACCAGCGGTAATGCTTCACCTCGCCGGCCGTCGGCGACTGGTGCAGGCGGCGCTTGCCGCGGGCGACGAACTTGAAATGCTTGACCGCGTTGGTCAGGTAGGCGGCGCCGCGTTCGATCCCGGCCTCCTCCAGCGCACGGGTCAGCAGCTGCCCGGCGGGACCGACGAAGGGGCGGCCTTCCAGATCCTCCTGGTCGCCGGGCTGCTCGCCGACGATGGCGATGGCGGCGCCCACCGGTCCCTCGCCCAGCACCGCCTGTGTCGCTCCCGGCACCAGGGGATCGGCCGCCCGGATGATGCGGTTCAGCTCGGCCAGCGTCGCCGGTTCCTGCCGGGCCATGGCGGCGACGGCCTTGTCGGGGTTGCGGCGGCGGGGGGCGGCGGCCTCCGCCTCGATCATCGCCTGGACGCGGGCGGGCGCGGAGCGGATCATGCCGGGGATCGCCGCCGCCTCCGGCAAATTGGCCCAGTATTTCCGCGGCATCTCCGCCCGCATCGCCGTCGGGTTCACCCGCGCCGGGTTGAAGGTGCTCTCGTAATAGCGCTGCCAGCCCTCGGCGAAGCGGTCGTCGCGGTCGAGCCCCTCCGGCTTTGACGCCGCCGGCCCGACCGTCAGCGAGCGCCGGTCCCAATGCAGAGATCCCACCGGCGTCAGGATGGTCCAGACCAGGCTCTCGAACCGTTCGACGAAGAAGGGGGCGGTCGCCTCGACGATGAAATGGTCGGGCTCGAACCAGGCGACGTAGCGCCCGGTCCCGTCGGGGTCGCGCACCTCATTGAACCGCAGGAAGGCGTGCATCTTGTGCAGGTCGCGCCGCACCGCCTTGTCCAGCAGCGCCAGCCGGTGGACCAGCGGGTCGGCGTGATGGTCGAGCATGTCGCGCTCTCCCCGCACCACCCGCCGGACCAGCCGGTGCAGCAGGCCATAACGCTCCGGATCGCGGTGGCAGACCACGGTTTCGATCAGCGCCCCCACCGGGCGGGGCAGCGGAACCGGCGGCGCGTCGGCCGGCAAGGTCGCCATCCCGGCTTCCGGAGCGGTCCCGAACAGCGACGGCGCCGCCCCGCCGCTCCACACCACCTCGTCCGGTTCGACATCGAGCGCGACCAGCCCGCGCAGCGCGCGGCGGAAGCCATCCAGATCCGCGCCGTCCTTCAACTCCACATGCCGCATGGCTCAACCCCTCAGAACAGGCTGAGCTGCTTGGGCGGCGCCACCAGCCTTTGCCGCAGGTCGGCGCGGTCGGTCAGCCCGCCCGGATGGTGGTCGGCGGCGATCAGGAAGGCGCGCGCCCGTTTCAGCCCCGACGACAGCCGGGCCACATCCTCCAGCCGCAGGGTGGTGTGGCGCCGCGCCTCGACGATCTTGTCGACCGCCCGCGCCCCCAGCCCCGGCACGCGCAGCAGCATCTCGCGGTCGGCGCTGTTCACGTCCACCGGGAAGCGCTCGCGGTTCTTCAGGGCCCAGGCCAGCTTGGGGTCGATGCCCAGATCCAGCATCCCGCCCTCGCCCCCGGCGGCGATCTCCTCCACCGTGAAGCCGTAATAGCGCAGCAGCCAGTCTGCCTGGTACAGCCGGTTCTCGCGCTGGAGCGGCGGCGGCTTGGCCGGCAGGGCGGAGCTGGCCTCCGGGATCGGGCTGAAGGCGGAATAATAGACCCGGCGCAGCCCGTAGCGGCGATAGAGCGTGTCGCTGGTCTCCAGCACCGACAGGTCGGTCGAGGCGTCGGCGCCGACGATCATCTGGGTGCTCTGCCCGGCGGGGGAGAAACGGCGCTTTTCCTCCTTGGCCTCCAGGATGCGTTCGCCGACCTGCCCCATCACCGCCTTGATCGAGCTGCCGTCCTTCTCCGGCGCGAACTCCTTCAGGCTGCGGTCGGACGACAGTTCCAGGTTGATCGACAGCCGGTCGGCCCACAGCCCGGCCTGCTCGATCAGCCAGGGGCTGGCCTCCGGGATCGTCTTCAGATGGATGTAGCCGGCGAAGCCATGGTCGCGCCGCAGCGTGCGCGCCACCAGCATCAGCTGCTCCATCGTGTGGTCGGGCGAACGGATGATGCCGGAGGACAGGAACAGCCCTTCGATGCAGTTGCGCTTGTAGAAGCCCAGCGTCAGCTGGACGACCTCCTCCACGCTGAACCGCGCGCGCCGCACGTTGGAGGAACGGCGGTTGATGCAGTAGGCGCAGTCGAACAGGCAGTAGTTGGTCAGCAGGATCTTGAGCAGCGAGACGCAGCGCCCGTCCGGCGTATAGGCGTGGCAGATGCCGGCCCCGGTGGTCGAGCCGATGCCGTCCGGTCCGCCCGCCCGCCGTTTCGCCCCCGACGAGGCGCAGGACGCGTCGTACTTCGCCGCGTCCGCCAGGATCTCGAGCTTGTCGAGCAGCGCGTCATCCACCGTGAAACTCCTCCGGCCCTCTCAATCCCAATGTTCCTAATATGTTCTTATTTGAAGGAAGGCAAGTCCGCACCCGCACCCGGCACATTTGTGTCCGATGCGCCGCATGTCAGGCTCAAGCTTCTCCAAGTGAAGTCATTGAACGGTTTTTCGCGCTGACGGTGATTTGGCTCTTCTTTGCTTTATCATTGGCGGTGTCCTTGACGGCACATGGGTTCCTTGCGAGAAACGTCCCCGGACCGGTGTCTGCGGCCGCTGTACCGGTCTGCCGTTTCGGCTCATGAAATAGCGTGCCGCCGAATGCCGAGGTTTCCCGTGGCAAAGCTGAACTACGTCTTCACCAGCGAGTCCGTGTCGGAG
>Ga0206116_1000440_pt1 | contig 44752 bp, 29 predicted proteins | sample 3A1Ametagenome_FD_178000 | JGI IMG/M metagenome (GOLD analysis project Ga0206116, IMG submission 178000) | Enriched microbial communities from leaf-cutter ant dump, University of Wisconsin, Madison, United States - 3A1A | ecosystem: Environmental > Terrestrial > Nest > Insects nest > Nest dump...
GCCATTGCTCAGCGTGCCGCTGACCGTCAGCACATGGCTGCCGGCGTTGCTGGTGTTATCGATACCGAAGCTGTTGGCCAGGCCGGTGAGTACCGATTCGTCCTGGCCATTGACCAGGCCGGAGGCGGTAAAGCCCGGATTGCTTGAGGCACTGTCGCCATAGGTAGAGCGCCCACCGATGGCCGTGACGCTGATGGCCTTGGGATCGACCACCCAGGCACCGTCGATGGTTTGCGTGACGATGTAGTTGCCATTGCTCAGCGTGCCGCTGACCGTCAGCACATGGCTGCCGGCGTTGCTGGTGTTGTCGATGCCGAAGCTGTTGGACAGGCCGGTGAGTACCGACGCGCTTTCACCGTTGACCAGACCGGAAGCGGTCAGTCCTGGATTTATCGAACCCGTATCACCATAGGTGGAACTACCGCTGGTGGCCGTGACCGTGATGGCCTTGGGATCGACCACCCAGGTGCCATTGGTGGTTTGCGTGACGACATAGTTACCGTTGCTCAGCGTGCCATTGACCGTCAGCACATGACTGCCGGCGTTGGTGGTGTTGTCGATACCAAAACTGTTGCTCAAACCTGTGAGTACCGACTCATTCTCACCATTGGCCAGACCAGATGCGATAAAGCCCGGATTGAGCGAAGTGCTGTCGCCGTAGGTGGAACGGCCGCCTTGAGCCGTAACGCTGATGGCCTTTGGATCGACTACCCACGTACCGTCGTTACGCTGAGTGACGACATAGTTGCCATTGCTCAGCGTGCCGCTGACCGTCAGCACATGGCTGCCGGCATTGCTGGTGTTGTCGATGCCGAAGCTGTTGGACAGGCCGGTCAGTACCGACGCATCTTCACCGTTGACCAGGCCGGAAGCGATCAGCCCCGGATTAACCGAACCCGTATCGCCATAAGTAGAACTGCCGCTGGCGGCCGTCACCGTGATCGCTTTCGGGTCGACCACCCACGTACCGTCATTGCGCTGGGTGACCACATAGTTGCCATTGCTCAGCGTGCCGTTGACCGTGAGCGTGTGGCTACCAGCATGGGTGGTGTTATCGATACCGAAGCTGTTGCTCAGGCCAGTGAGTACCGACACGCTTTCACCGTTGACCAGACCGGAAGCGGTCAGCCCCGGATTAACCGAACCGGTGTCGCCATAGGTGGAACTACCGCTGGTGGCCGTGACGGTGATGGCCTTGGCCGTGATCGTGCTGTCGGTGTTGTCGGCATAGGTCACGGCATAGTTGTCGCCGTTATTGCCATCGCTGATGGTCACGCCGCTGGTGGTCACCGTCTTGCTGCTGCCAGCATTGGTATCGGTATAGGCGAAGGTGCCGCCGGACAGGCTGTCGCTGCCGAATAACGTGCCCCCCGTGACGATGGCCGCGCCGGCTGCGGTCGCGGTGCCGTCGTAGGTCTTGCTGACGTTGCCGGTGCTGACGATCAGTACGGCCTTGTCGATATCGGCCGTGAGCCCATTGGGTTGTGCCAGGGTGTAATTGTCGGCATCGGCACCGCTCAGGGTGTAACCGGAGAGGATCACGGTTTTTCCCGTGCCCGCGTTCTGGTCAACGAAGTTGCCGACGCCAGTACCGCTGACAAAGACCACATCGGTGCCGAAGGGACTAACGCTGGCGTTGCCGGTGATGGAGGCGCTGGTGGTGCCATCGTAAGTCTTGTTTGAAGCAGTGATGCCGTTGAGCGTCAGATCGGCCTTGACGATCGTGTACTGGCCCTCGATGACCGTGAGATCGTAGCCGGACTGGTTCGAATACAGCCCGCTCAACCCCAGAGCATAGGTGCCGGCATTGCGTGCCTGGACGCTGTTGTAGGTAGCGCTGCCCAGCAGGGCGGCACTGACGTCGGAGAGTTGATAGCCGGTGCCGGTGATGGTCTGGGTCGTGCCGTCGTAGGTGCGATCAGCAGGGGCGGTCACGGTAGCCGTCACCTGTCTGAGAAAGCTGCGTAACAAGGGCGTGGTGTAACCCTCGTAGATACGCCAGATCGAGCCCGTGCCGCCGGCATCGTCGATATCCCAGCCGGTGAAGGTCGACAATTGGCTCAGTTCGGCCCGCGTCTTGCCGCTGCCAAGGCTATTACCTGAGAACAGGAAGTTCGTTACACCGCCATTGTTGATGACGTTGCCGTTGGCATCGGTGGTGGCGTAGAAACTATTGGTGATACTCCCATTGCCGCTTCCTACCAGCCCACCGGCGCCATTGCTCTGTCCTGGCACGCTGCCGGTCGCGTAAGCGTTGCTGATTTGGCCAGTGTTTTGGCCCACCAGCCCACCAGCATAAAGGCCATTGAGGATACGGCCCGAGGCATAGGCGTTGCTGATGCTGCCCACGTTAGAGCCGACCAGCCCGCCTACATAGAGAGAGCTATAGGTTGTGTTGCCATTCGTACGCTCATACCCGGCCACGTTGCCTGCTGCATAGGCATTGCTGACGCTGCCAGCGTTACGCCCAACCAAGCCGCCGATGTAGGTGCTCCCCGCCCCGCTCACGCTGCTGGTCGCATAGGCATTGCGGATACTGCCGCCGTTGTAGCCGGCCAGCGAACCGATGTAGACACCACCACTCGCAGAGATGCTGCCACCCACCAGCCCGATATCGCGAATCACGCTGCCGCTGCCGGTGTAGCCGAACAGGCCGATGTAGTTCGTGCTGTCGGCACTGATCGTCAGGTTGCTGATGGTATGGCCGAGCCCGGCGAAGGCGCCATTGAAGATGTTGGTGTTGGAGGTTCCCACCAGCGCCTGAGTGTACGTGGTGCCGCTGGCATCCAGATCCTGCGCCAGGGCGTAGAAACCCGATACACCGGTACCTGCTGCATCAAGCGCATCGAGTTGCGCCATGCTACGGATCAGCGTGTAGGCATTGCCGTTGATGCTCAGCGTGGAGCCGCTGCCACTGAGTGTGATCGGCGCCTTGACGTTGTAGTCGCTGCCGCTGGCGACGCTGCCGTTCTGCGTATGGCCGCCGTAGTTCAGTTCCAACCCGGCGTTAGTACCCGTAGCGGTGATGGCGGCATTGATATTGATATCACCGTGGGCATCGAGGGTCAGCGTGGTATCAGCGCTCCAGTTCACCGCAGCGTTGATATTGATATCGCCGTCCTCACTGCCTGTGGCGACCGTTTGCAGCGTGACGCTGGTGTTCTGCAGGTTGGCATTGAGCGTATCGGCGCCGATGCCGCTGGTCGTTTGAGCCGCACTACCGGCACTGACGGTAAAGTCGCTCGGGTCGATCAGCCAGGTACCGGTCTGGCCGCTGGCGGCCTTGGTGGTGACCTTGGCGCTGTCTGCCACCTTCACATGCGCCGCACTGGTTTCGATAAAGCCGCCGTTGCCGCCGTCCAGCGCACTGGCATCCAGCGTACCCGCCACCTGGGTCGTGCCGCTGTCGAAATCGGCCAGCAGCAGAATCTTCCCTTCCCGCTCGGCCACCGTGCGCGCCTGGATGGTGCCGGTGTTGCTCACCACGGCGGAAGCCAGGGCATTGGCGCCTTGCGCCGTGAGAATTACCTGGCCGCCATCGGCCTTTATCAAGCCACCGTTGTGGACAAGGGCTTGTGCTTCCGTCGCATCGACGGCGATTTGCAAGTGGCCGTTGGCACCGGCTGCAAAGGTCACTTGCTGGCCAGCCGCCAACGCCACGTTGCCGCCAGCGGCGACGATCTGCCCGGTGTTGCTGACGCTGCTGCCGATCAACGCGACGGTGCCGCCATCGCGGGCGGTGATGCTGCCCTGGTTGATCACTTCACCCGTGCCGCTGCCCTGTACGAAGCGGTTCTTGCCCGCGAGGAAGTCATCGTTGGTGATATCCAGCGTGGAGGCGACAATGCCACCGACATCGACCTGGGCGGTGTTGCCAAACAGCACGCCAGCGCTATTGACCAGGTACACCTGGCCATTGGCGGTCAGGCTGCCGTAGATCTCCGACCGCGTGCCACCGGTAACCCGGTTCAGGGCGACCGAGCTGGCGCTGTTCTGGTTGAAGTGCACGGCAGCGTCCTTGCCGATATTGAAGCTCTGCCATTCGAGGATGGCGCGATCACTTCCCTGGTTGACGGTCAGGGTATTGCCGCTCTGACTGAGGCTGGCCTGCCCGGCGACGACGTTGCCGCCAGTCGGTAGCGCACCGGCATCCAGGGCCAGCGCCGGCAGGCTGAACGCACAGCCGATGGCCACCACCAGCGCACGCAACGGCAGGATGCACGCAGCTTGCACCGGCTCACTCGCACCGGCAGCCGCCTTGCCCTGGCCGCAGGCGATTTCCGGAGCGACGCTCCAGCATTGGCGTACGCGGTTCCACACCAGGCGATAACGACGATTGAGGCTAGCGTGCTTCCACATGGTGGGCTCCGGTTCGAATGCGTCAGAAGGTATAGGTGGCGGTCAGCCAGGCACGTGGCCCCTTGCGGCTGCCATCCTGGTTGTGCCCGTCGCTGGTTCCAGGGTTGCTGCCCAGCGGCGCGGCCAGTACGGCGTCCAGCCCCAGACCAGACGCATGGCTCCAACGCAGCCCCAGACCACTGGCGTACAGGGCATAGGTGTTGTGCTCGCTTTCAGCGGTGTTCCAACCCGACCACAGGCTGTGGTGCTGGCGCACCACGCCGCCATCGAGGAAGGCATAGGCCTCGAAGCCCGGCAGCCCCAGGTCGCCGAGCAATCGATGAACTTCCAGTTGCATGAGGACGCCGCTGTCGCCAGCTCCTTCGCTGGTCGGGTAGCCGCGCACGCCGTACATGCCACCGAGGGAGAACTGTTGCGAGGAGTCGAGGTTGTTGGGCGCCCATTGGCCGCTGCCGCGCACGCGCAGGTACCAGGCCGGCGCCAGCCATTGATCCCACAGTGCGTTGCCGTTCAGCCGAGTGAAGCTACCGGCGATACGTGGCCCGTCCTGATCGCTGGCACGGTCGTCCGCGCGTTGCAGGCGGGCTTCGCCCTGGCTGAGGTCGAGTCGCCAGGAGAAGGCACTGCCGCCCTGCTCGGAGCGTTGGTCGCCGTACAGCGACAGGGTGGCGCTGTCCACGTCGCGCTCACGCACGACGATGCCGAGGACTTCGTCACGGCTGTCGCGATGCGCCAGGCCGAAGCTCACCCACAGGTTGCGTGCCGCCAGACGGGTAAGCGGATAGCTGAGCCCCACCTGATAGACGTCGAAGCGCCCTTCGGCGTCGAGGTCTTCGAACTCCTTGCCCAGCCGGTAATTCAGGCGACTGACATCCAGATCCAGGCGTAAACCGTCAGTGCCCAGCGGGGTGGCGTAACCCAGCTGGACGTAGTCCAGGTCTTCGGCACGCACGCCGGTCAGACGGATCTGGTCGCCGTAACCGCTCAGATCATTCAACGCCAGTTGCCCTACAGCCTGCGCATAGCCAGTGGTACGACTGCCCTGGTTGCCAGCGGAAAGCTGGCCGGACAACCATGCGGTGTCGCGCACGGTCAGCGCCAGGTCGCTGCTACCCGGAGCACTGCCGGCTTTCAGTACGCCGTCGGCCTGGATGCCCGGCAGGTCATTGGCCAGCAGCAGGCCGCGCTCGAGGTCGTCCATGCTGTAGTGCTGGCCTTCCTGCAGGCGGCCGCCGACCATGCGCGCGACAAAATCCGCATTGGCCCGCGTCGCGCCGGGCGCAAGGTGCAGCGTACCGAAGCGAGCCTCGACCACCTGTACCCGCAGAACACCGCCGGAGACATCCTGCGCTGGCAGGGTGACGCGTGCGAACCAACCACGCTGGCGATAGAGCGCGACCAGGGACTGGGCGGTTCGTTGCAGCGTGTCCAGGCCGACCGGGTGATTCAGGTGGGCGGCGAAGGCCTGTTCCAGCTCGGCAGCCGGGATCAGTTGCGCGCCTTCCACGATGACCTGATGCAGGACGATCCGTGGCTGATCCCGAGCGCTGGCTGGCTGCTCGGCAGGCAGCGGGTCGAGCGGTGTCGAAGCGGGTGGTGGTATGGATTGTTCGAGTTGCTGCTGAATCCGCCCGGCGTCGGGCAGTGCCTGGGCATGGGCGCCGCCGGCCAGGGCCAGACAGGCCAACCCGGCGACACAGGCATACGTATTCAGCCATGCGCGCATGGCAAGAGAGACGGAACAGACTTTCATGACGATCCGGATACCAGGCAGGTGAGTGCAGCCACTGGACGGTCTGCGCATTGCACGCAGTATGAAAATTCCACTCTTTGGGCACATACCCTGTTTCGGGTATTTGCGCAGTGCCCTGTCGCCTTGGCTGCGCCTCGCTAGCGGCGGCAAATACCTGAAACCGGGTAGGCAGACAGGGCCTTGATCCGGTCTAGAATGCATCTCCATGGCGCAGCTTGCCGCGACGGCGCTGACATCACTCTTCACCCGCTCGGGATCGCTCGATGTCCACACCCCTTTCCATTCTCGTCGTCGAAGACGATGCGCCCTTGCGCGAGGAGCTCCAGCGCATGGTGCTCAGCGAGCCCGGGTTATGCTGGTTCGGTGGTGCTGGTTCGCTGGCGCAGGCGCGCCAGCTGCTCGTCGACGATAAACCGGACGTCGCGGTGATCGACCTGGGGCTGCCCGATGGCGATGGCAGCGAGCTCATCGCCGAACTTGCCAGCCAGGAACCACCGGTATTCGCCCTGGTGGCGACGGTGTTCGGCGATGAGGCCCATGTCATTCGCGCCATCGAGTCCGGTGCGCGCGGCTACTTGCTCAAGGACAGCACGCCTGCCGAGTTCGCGCGCGCCATCAACCTGGTGCATCAGGGCGGCGCCCCGCTGTCGCCACACATCGCCAAGCACCTGCTGGCTCGTCTTGCACCGCCCACGCCGCGCCCTCCGGTCAATGAACCGGATACGCTGACCGAGCGTGAGATCGATATCCTGACCCGTATCGCACAGGGCTTCACGGTAGGCGAGACGGCCGAACATCTGCACATCTCGGCGCATACGGCGGCCACCCATATCAAGAACATCTACAGCAAGATGGCCGTCAGCAACCGTGTGCAGGCGGTCAACCAGGCCCGCCTGCGCGGGTTGATTCGTTGATTCGCCTGTTCGCCTCGACGCTGGCATTGCTGCTGGCCATGGTGGCGTTCGTCGCCTGGAATCCGCTGCAGCCGCCCACCGAAGCAGACGGCGTCCGCACCTTGCAGGAAGCGCAATTCGTCATGAGCGAATCGCCGGTGCCACCGGCCGATGGCTGGCAGACGGTCGTGCTGCCTGACAATTGGCGCGAGCGCCAGCCGCACGCCAGCGGGCTGTCGTGGTACCGCATTCGCTTCACCCTGCCCGCACTGCCTACGGAACCCCAGGCGCTGTACCTGCCGCGCCTGGCAGCCCTTGGCGAACTGTGGTTGAACGACGCCTTGCTGACCCCTCGGGCCGAGTTCGCCACGGCGCAGCACCGGGGCCGACAAACCGTGGACGCGCCGGTGTACCTGATCCTGCCAGCCAGCGCCTTCCGCAACGGCAGCAATGAACTGCTGGTGCGCCTGCAGGGCGATGCCGCCATCCGCAGCGGCCTGGCTGCCGTGCGCCTGGGGCCGGTGGCACTGATCGAGCCGGTATGGCAACGGCAGAACCTGCTGTATACGGTGCTGCCCTATGCCTTGATGATCCTGCTCGGCGCCGCCATGTGCCTGGCCTATGCCTATGCCTATGCACGCCAGCGTCGGCAATACACGCTGATCCTGATCGCGCTCGGCGTGGGTGGCCTGACCGTACTGATCGACATGATTCCGATCCTGCCACTGTCGCTGGGAGAGCGTCATGCCGTGCGTGCCCTGTTTTTCACATTGTTGATGTGGATGCTCTGTCGCGTGGGCTATCGCCTCTCCAATCGCCAACCGGAAGTGCTACTGCGCATCCTCGATGGGCTCTGGGTGCTCGTCAGCGTGAGCATTCTCGGCAGCATGGCGATGGGCGTGGCAAGCGACCGCGTATGGGGCCTGGATCTGCCCTTCGTGGTCGCCTTGACGCTGGTCGGCGCCATGGTGCTGGAAACCGCCTGGCAACAGCGTTCGGTACGCCTGCTGCTGCTTGCGCTGGCCGGCCTGTTCTGGTGCACCGCCGCGCTGCAGTCGCTGGTCACACCGCTTGGCTGGCTGCCTTGGGAAAGCTTTCGCTATCGCTCTGCCGGCGCCATTCCACTGTGCATCATGCTGCTACTGTTCTTCGGCGAGCGTTTCGTCCTCGACCGCGAGGAAGCCCTGCGCAACCAGCACAATGCGATCGCGACCGAGCGCTCGCGCATCCTTCAGGACATGCACGACGGCATGGGCGCCCAGTTGATCACCGCCAAACGCCTCGCCCTGAGGCCGGAGGTGGATCGTCACGACGTGGCACTGGTGATCGACGAGTCGCTGCAGGATCTGCGCTTGATCATCGACTCGCTCGACGTGCATGAGGGGGATTTGCTGCCCCTGTTGGGCAACCTGCGCTTTCGCCTCGAGCCACGCCTGGCGTCGCTGGGCATCAAGCTGAGCTGGGAGGCGCAACCCTTGCCGGCCCTGGCGTCACTGAGTCCGGCCAGCGCCCTGGCGATCCTGCGTATCGTGCAAGAGTCGATCAACAATGCGCTGCGCCATGCGCAACCTGATCACATTCGCCTGGTCGTCACCCCCGAAGCATCGGAGGTGGTCATCCAGGTCATCGACAATGGCGTCGGCTTTTCCCAGCCCGAGATCGCCTTGGGTGGGCGAGGCCTGACAGGCATGCGCTCGCGTGCAGAACGCCTGGCGGCAACCTTGCAGGTCGACAGCACCCCAGGCCTGGGCACCACCGTAGCCCTGCACGTGCCGCACCAGTTGCCCATCTGACCGTTGCCCCCGCTGCCCCCTGAGCGACTATCAGGGTTTGCGCTGTGCGAGCAACGCGCCTGAAGTACAGGCTGGCCTTACCAGCCACCGCCGCCACCGCCTCCTCCACCACCGCCGGAGGAGCCTCCACCGGATGATCCGCCCCCGCTCGAAGAACTGCTCGACGGCGGCGTCGATGCCAATGCGGCGACACTACTGAGGCCGGCGGCCAACGCGCCGCTCAGCGCCTGTGGCGAGCTGTAGCTGCTGCGACTGTGGTACCAGGTCGGTTGATAGCCGCGCTGCGTCGGATCGATCAGGCCGCTGGCCAGGGCTTCACTGAAACGCGCACTCCATTTGTCTTCCACGCCAAGCGCCATGGCAAAGGGCAGGTGGCGTTCGTACAGGGCGATGCTCATCGCCGGGGCGTCGGCCGCCAGCGCCAGGGCGTCCTGTTCCGCCAGTTGCAGGTAGTTGCGATAGCCTTCCAGCGCATCGAGCAAGCGTCGCCCCTCCAGGGTCGGCGCCGGCATCAGGTAGTAGAAAACCACCACCAGCGCGACATACAGCACGATCAACAGCAAGGCCGGCAGGGACGCAGCCTCGGCAATCATCAACAGCCCCACCGGCACCGGCCAGACGAACATCAGCGCCACCAGCCCCAGACTGATCTTCTTGCCAAAGCTGGCTTGGCGCCGCGCCGTATTGATGAACAGCAGCGAAGGCACGCCGAACCCCAGGCTGAACACCAGGCCGGCCAACCCGGTAGCCAAGTCGTCACCATGGGCACTCATCGCCAGCATCACCACACAGGCGAGCACCGCCCAGAGCAAGCCAAAACTCCAGATGCCGCGGTTATTGCTGAACCAGGCCTTGCCCTGCTGTTGCAACTGGCTCTCCAGGCGGCTCAGCGCATCGGCCAGGCGAGGCTCGTATTTCTTGCCGATGGCGATCGAATCGCCGTCCTTGCCAGCCTTGAACAGGCGGTCGCTCAACTCGCGATCCGGCACGCTCAGCTCGCCTTGAGCAGCGCCAGCGCGTGACAGGATGAACCCGCTGCGCGGCCTGTCCGCAATTTGCAGATGCTTGTGGATGGCCATGTCGGTCAGCCATACGCTGAAGGCTTGTGCCGCCGAGAAGCCTCCACGCAGCCCGCGATGCCAGAGGTAGCCGGCCTGCACCGCGCTCATGCCCTGCGGGCCCTCGAACAGCGGGATGATCACGCCCTTCTGTGGATCGCGGCCAACGCGATTCCAGGCGCTCAGATAGAACAGCAGCAGGCCGATCAGCAGCAGCGCGCCGATGCCCACGCCCAGGTTGTCCAGCAGCGCACGCGTGGCGTTGTCCGTGGCGCTTGGCCGCGGCACCAGCCCAGCCTGCCAATCCACGGCTACCGTCAGACCGTGGTGGGCGGGCAGCTCCGCAGTGGTGGCCAGACGCAGGTAATCATCACCGCGTTCGACTATCTGGAAATCCTGCCCCTGATCGCCCTGAGCGCCGGTATAAGCGGCCAGCTGGCCGATGTGCGCGCCCGCCGGCAGGCGCACGTCGACCGACGCCTGGCGGATCGGGAAAATCCAGCCGTTACCGGTGACGTTCCAGTACAGCTCGTCCGTGTCGGCGTGATGCAGCAGCGCGCGCCCGACCCGATAGCGCAGCTCGTAGCGATAGCGACCGGGGTCGAGCAGCATGTCCGCCGAGCCCAGGTAGAAACGTACCCAGGCGCCGTTGCGCTCGCTGTGCACGGCCTCTTCACGACCATCGCGGGTCACGCCCAGCAGGGTGATCGGGCTGCTCTGCTCCAGCCCCATCGGCAGCGCATAGCTGACCGGCAGATCGCGGTAGATGCCGCGACGAATATTGTCGCCTTCGGCGCGCACGGTGATGCGCTCGGTCACCAGCAGGTTGCCGTCAGCCTCGACCTGCAGGCTGACGGAAAAATCTTCGATGGCCTCCTGCGCCAGCACCAGACCCGGCAGCAGACAGCCAATCAGCAACAGCCCACGCAACCATCCCTGCATACTCAGAACTCCATCTTCGGCGATTGGCCGTCACGCGGATCATCCAGCGTGAAGTACTCGGCCTGGGTAAAGGCGAACAGACGCGCCACCAGATTGCTCGGCACCGACTCCACCCGCACGTTCAGCTCGCGCACCGCGCCGTTGTAGTAACGCCGGGCCATCTGGATATGGTTCTCGACCTCGCTGATGTTGCTCTGCAACTCGCGAAACTGGCTGTCGGCCTTGAGATCCGGATAGGCCTCGACCAACGCGAACAGTTGCCGCAACTGACTGCTCAACTGCGCCTCCACCGGCGCGCGCTGGCCCAGCGGCGAATCGGCCAGTTGCACCGCGCGCATGCGCTCCTGCACCAGCGCCTCGAGCGTGCTCTGCTCGTAGCCCATGTACTGCCGCACGCATTCCACCAACGCGGGAATCAGGCTGGAGCGGCGCTTGAGCTGCACGTCGATACCGCTGGCGGCCTCAGCCACGCGGTGGCGGTTGAATACCAGCCGGTTGTAGTAGAAAACCGTTGCGCCGCCGAGCACCAGCAGCACACCCACCACCCACCAAAGCCCCGAACCTTGCATAACCTCTCCTTGAATTGGCCACGGCCAGCCGCTTTGCACTGACATCCTGGCAGCCCGTATCCTGTAGTGCCAGCCAGTCAGCGAGGCCCGCATGCAGATCGAGTTGATCGAGATCCGCGACCACCTGAACCGCTTCGCCCCCTTCGACAATCTGCCGGAGCAGACTCTCGACGAGATCGCCCGTCAGGTGCAAGTGGGCTACTTCAAGGCCGGCAGCGAAATTCTCGCCGTCGGTGCGCCGATTCACGAACTGCACTACGTGCGCAGCGGCGCGGTGGAAGTGCACCGGCGCAATGGCGAGCTGCACAACCGCCTCACCGAAGGCGACATCTTCGGCCAGGCCGGCCTGCTGCGTGGCAACAAGGTGCGCCTGGGCGCCACGGCCCTGGAAGATTGCCTGATCTACTTCATCCCCGGTGCCCTGTTCCATCAGCTCTGCGAACAGTTCGACAGCTTTGCCGACTTCGTCGAGGCCGAAGGCCAGTCGCGACTCAAGTCCGCCCTGGAAGACAGCCACGGCAAGGCCAGCGAGTTGATGAAGATCAAAGTGCGCAAGCTGATCTCACGCAGGCCAGTCAGCGTGCCGCTGGATACACCGATCCAGCAGGTGGCGCAGGTGATGACCGAGCACAGCGTGTCCTCGGTGATCGTCGTCGACCCCGGCACGCAGTGGCCCGACCCGAACCAGGTGCAAGTGGCAGAGCAGCAGAGCCAGGTGATGGCCGGCATCCTCACCGACCGCGACCTGCGCACCCGCGTGGTCGCCGCCGGCCTGCCCAGCGACACCCCGGTCAGCCAGATCATGACGCCCAACCCCATCACCCTGCAGGCCGACGACTCGGTGTTCGAGGCCATGCTGTGCATGTTGCGCAACAACATCCACCACCTGCCGATCCTCCATCGCCGGCGCCCGGTGGGCGTGGTGGCACTGGCCGACATCATCCGCTACGAGTCGCGCAGCAGCCTGTACCTGGTCAACAGCATCTTCAACAAGACCTCGGTGGACGGACTCAAGAGCCTGCTGCCAGACTTGCGCGCCACCTTCGTGCGCATGGTCGCCGACGACGCCAGCGCACACATGGTCGGCAGCGCCATGAGCGGTATCGGCCGCGCCTTCAGCCAGCGCCTGCTGGAACTGGCCGAACAGAAACTCGGCCCGCCGCCGGTGCCCTACTGCTTCATGGCCGCCGGCTCCATGGCCCGCGACGAACAACTGCTGCTCACCGATCAGGACAACGCCCTGGTGCTCGACGATAGCTTCGACCCCGACGAGCACGACGCCTACTTCGCCGAACTGGCGCAGTTCGTCAGCGACGGCCTGGCCGCTTGCGGCTACAGCTACTGCAAGGGCGGCATCATGGCCAGCAACCCCAAGTGGCGGCAGCCGCTGAAGGTATGGCGGCACTACTTCAGCGAGTGGATCGAGCGGCCCAACCCGGAAACCCTGCTCAACGCCAGCATCTTCTTCGACCTCGACGGCCTCTACGGCGAAACCGAGCTGGTGGAAAACCTCAAGGATCTGCTGGCGCAGAAGGCCAGCTCCAGCCCCGCCTTCCTTGCCGCGCTGGCGCGCAATGCACTCAACCGCACGCCGCCGCTGGGTTTCTTCCGTACCTTCGTGATGGAAACCGACGGCCGTCACCGCAACATCATCAACCTCAAGGGCCGGGGCACCGCGCCGCTCACCGACCTGATCCGCGTGCACGCCCTGGCCTGTGGCTCCAAGGCGCAGAACTCGCTGGATCGCCTCGACGCCATCGCCGCCACCAAGCTGCTGCCCAAGGAGGCGCTGGAGCACCTGCGCTACGCCTTCGAGTTCCTCAGCCTGGTACGCGTGCGTCACCAGGCGCGTGAAGTCGAGGCCGGCAACGCACCGAGCAACTACATCGAGCCGGAACAGTTCAGCGCCAGCGAACGCCAACACCTCAAGGAGGCCTTCCAGGTGATCAGCAACGCGCAGAAATTCCTGCGCTTTCGCTACCCGGCGCAACCGGCGAGCCGCCCGCGATGAGCGAGCGCGCCGCCCAGAACTGGCCGCAACTGTTCGCCAGCCTCGCCGAAAGCAGCCGCGACCCGCGCCTGCGCGCCTATTACGGCGCCGGCTGCGTGACGGCCGATACCCCCTTGACGGAAGTGCCGCTGGTGGCACTGGACGTGGAAACCACCGGCCTTGACCCGCGTGAGCACGCCATCGTCAGCCTCGGCCTGGTGCCGCTGAGCCTGCAACGTATCCGCTGCGCCGAGTCGCGCTACTGGGTGGTCAAACCCACCGGCGAGCTGAGCGCCGAATCGGTCACCTTCCACCACATCACCCACAGCGACATCCGCCACGCCCCACGCCTGGCCAGCGTGCTCGAAGAGTTGCTGGAAGCCCTGGCCGGCAAGGTGGTTGTCGTGCACTACCGCAATATCGAACGCAGCTTCCTCGACCAGGCCGTGCGTCAGCACCTGGGCGAAGGGCTGATCTTCCCCACCATCGACACCATGGAACTGGAAGCCCGCCTGCACCCCAAGCGCAGGGTGAGCTGGTGGGATCGCCTGCGCGGTCGCGAGCCCATCTCCATCCGCCTGGCCGATAGCCGTTTGCGTTATGGCCTGCCGCTGTATTCAGCGCACCATGCCCTGACCGACGCCCTGGCCTGTGGTGAACTGCTACAGGCGCAAGTGGCGACGTATTACTCAGGGGATACGCCGATCAGCGCTCTCTGGAGCTGACTGCCAGCCCCCACCCTGTAGGAGCGGCTTCAGCCGCGAAGCTTTTGGCTTTGATCGCTCCCACACTCTGCCTAGTAATGCAGCCCAAGACGCTCTACACCCGTTACGATTCGCGCAGATTTAGCCCCGCCAAGCACAGCACAGGGTGGCGCAAGCTACCCACGCAACGCATGGGCACCATCGATTTAGGACAATGCAGACACACAACCATGAATCGCCGCAAAAAGATCAAGCAACTACTCGAAGCCCACGCCAAGAAGGCCAACGCCAAACTCGCGCCTAAAAGCAATAAACCCAAGTACATCAGCAAAGCTGACAGGGCGAAGTTGGAGGCAGAAGCGGCTCAAGAGTCCGTCACGGCCATGCCTACAGAGTAAAGCTCTGAAGGCGAGCTTGATGGTTGATTGACGTTGCCACACTCCGCGTGGGAACGCAGGCCAGAACGTTCTGCGTTCATTACCCCCCTCCAGGCACGACGCGGAGCAGCGCAAGCTCTCGGTGTCCACGCAACGCGTGAGTACCAGCAAAAGCACCCTCTCCCATGAATGGGAGAGGGGAGCAAAAGCTTCGCGGCTGAAGCCGCTCCTACGCCACTCTTATAGCCGCTCCTACACGGTGCTTTGCGGTTGGCCGAGGACTCTATCGGCGGTGTACACCGCCTCGTCGAGGAATACATTCACCGCCGGGTGATCGCGTTCGCCCTTGCGGTAGGCGAGGAAGACGCCGCGCTGGATACCCGGCAGCAGGCGGACGGCGGTGACGCCATGCAGTGGGTGCACCAGGCGCAAGCCGGAGACGACGGAGATGGAGTTGCCCGAGGCGACCATCGCCGCGACCATCTCGAAACCGGCGCAATGGGCGTTGATCCTTGGCGCGTAGCCCGAGCGGCGGCACAGGTTGGTGATGAACTCACCAAACGAGCTGCTGGTGGAGTCCAGTGCCCAGGCCTCGTCACGCAGGTCGGCGATGGTCAGGCCGTCGCGTGCCGCCAGCGGGTGGTCGGTGGGCAGCAGCACGTGCAACAGATCCTGGGTCAGCGGGATCTGTGCGTAGTTCTCGTGCTTCTCGTTCAACTCCACGGCCAGGTCGTCGATCACCGCCACGTCGATCTGCCAGGCGGCCAGGGCGCCCAGGCTTTCCTGCGGCTCCAGCTCCACCACCACCACTTCCAGCCGTGGATAGGCCGCACGCAGAGCGCGCACGGTTTCCGCCACTACGGCCACGGCAATCGAGGGAAACGCCGCCACGCGCAGTTCACCGGCAATCTCGCCGCGCAGTTGCGCCAGTTCCGAGCGCGCTTCGTCGAGCACCATCAGGATACGTTCGACGTGTCCCACCAGACGCTCACCTGCCGGGGTCAGTATCACACCACGTCCGCGTCGTTCGATCAGCGCCACGTCGGCTTCGCGTTCGAGCTGGGCGACCTGCTGTGAAACCGCAGAAGGCGTGAGGTGCAGCGTCTCGGCAGTGGCCGCCATGGTGCCGCAGCGGGCCAGTTCACGCAGGGTGCGCAGGCGGGTGATGTCCATGAGGAAATCTCAATAGGTAAGCAATGCTAATGAATATGTTAAAAATAAATCAGTATACATAACGATAAAGCCGTTCTTAGATAAGGTTATCCACACGTGCGTGCCGGGCACGTGGTTCACCCACATAAGGGTTCTCTGGAAACGCGCGTAGTCGCCAGGTTTCAGAAGCGCCCACAAAAGAAGAACTCTCGCCATGGCTATCAGCGTTTTCGACCTGTTCAAGGTAGGCATAGGCCCTTCCAGCTCCCACACCGTCGGCCCGATGCGTGCCGCCGTGCTGTTCACCAATGCCCTGGAAAACCACGGCTACATGCCGCAGGTGACCCGTGTGGCCGCCGAGCTGTATGGCTCGCTGGGCGCCACCGGCAAGGGTCACGGCAGCGACAAGGCGGTGCTGCTCGGCCTCAGCGGCTATGAGCCGGACACCGTCGATGTCGACCAGGTACCTGGCTATATCGAGGCCATCCGTCGCGACAAACGCATCGTCCTGGCCGGCAAGCATGCCGTCGCCTTCGACGAGAAAGCCGACCTGAAAATGTTCCGCAAGGCGCTGCCGCTGCACGCCAACGGCCTGCGCTTTGCCGCCTTCGATGCTGCGGGTATCCAGGTGCACGAGGCCACCTACTACTCGGTGGGCGGCGGTTTCGTGGTCAGCGAGGCGATTCTCGCCGACGGCTCCAAACACAAGGTCATCGCCCCGGACGCCACCAGCCTGCCGCTGCCATTTCGCAGCGGTGCCGATCTGCTGCGCCTGAGCCGCGAACATGGCATCGGCATCGCCGAAATCATGCGTCGCAACGAGCGTCACTGGCGCACCGACGCCGAGACCGATGCCGGTCTGCTGGAAATCTGGAAGGTGATGCAGGCTTGCGTCGATCGGGGCTGCCGCACCGAAGGCATCCTGCCCGGCGGCTTCAAGGTGCGTCGCCGCGCGGCGATCCTGGCGCGCAAGCTGGGCGGCTTCCAGCGCAGCTCCCTGGAAGACCCGCTGCGCATGCTCGACTGGGTCAACCTCTGGGCCCTGGCGGTGAACGAAGAGAACGCCGCCGGTGGCCGCGTGGTCACCGCACCGACCAACGGCGCCGCCGGCATCATCCCGGCAGTGCTGCACTACTACGCCAACGCCATTTCCGGCGCCAGCGAGCGCGGTGTCATCGATTTCCTGCTGACCGCCGGTGCCATTGGCATCCTGTACAAGGAAAACGCCTCGATCAGCGGCGCCGAAGTGGGCTGCCAGGGCGAAGTCGGCGTGGCTTGTTCGATGGCGGCCGGCGCGCTGTGCGCAGTGCTCGGCGGTACCCCGGAACAGGTCGAGAACGCCGCCGAGATCGGCATGGAGCACCACCTGGGCCTGACCTGCGACCCGGTCGGCGGCCTGGTGCAGATTCCCTGCATCGAGCGCAACGCCATCGCCTCGGTCAAGGCCATCAACGCCGCGCGCATGGCGCTGTACGGCGACGGCTCGCACTACGTGAGCCTGGACAAGGTGATCAAGACCATGCGCGAAACCGGCGCCGACATGCTGACCAAGTACAAGGAAACCGCCCGTGGCGGTTTGGCAGTGAACATTGTCGAGTGCTGATGCCCCAGCACTCGCTCAATTCCCCGATTTACCCCGCAACACCCCAGCTGTACCGGCACAGACCGGAATAAACCGAGAAAACAAGAATAAGCGAGCCACTGTAATGCCCACCAAACCGACATAAGTCACCGCGCTTTTCCTCCCATCCTTATAATCACGGCCCCGCCATGCAGCGACTTCGCCCTGCGCGCAAACTTGCGCCGCAGCGGGAGTGTTTTTGCAGGGTGCCAAGACTCGAAATCCGGAAAGCGTAATTCTCATGACTGCCCTCAAACTTCTAGCTGCCTATTACTCCAACGCCAGCCTGGTGCTGCGCATTTTCATCGGCCTGGTGCTCGGTATCCTGCTGGCCTACTTTGCTCCTGCTGCCGCGCTCAAGGTCAGCCTGTTCGGCGAGCTGTTCATCCTCGCCCTGAAGGCCGTGGCGCCGATCCTGGTGCTGGTGCTGGTGACCGCCTCGCTGGCCTCGCGCCAGAGCGACCAACCCACCCATATCCGCCCCGTGCTGCTGATGTACCTGATCAGCACCTTCAGCGCCGCAGCACTGGCGGTGTGCGCCAGCTTCCTGTTCCCGACCACTCTGGCGCTGGACGTCAGCAGCGCCGAGGGCAACCCGCCCGGCACCATCATCGAGGTGCTGCACAACCTGCTGACCAGCATCTTCGTCGGCCCGGTGCAGGCGCTGAACACCTCCAACTACATCGCCATCCTGGCCTGGGCCGTGCTGCTGGGCGTGTTCCTGCGCCATGCTGCGCCGAGCACCCGCACCATGCTGACCGACGTCTCCAACGCCTTCACCAAGGCCGTGCAGTTCGTCATCAACCTGGCGCCCATCGGCATCTTCGGCCTGGTCGCCAGCACCCTGGCGGACTCCGGTTTCGGTGCACTGGTCGGCTATGCCCGCCTGTTGGTGGTAATGGTCGGCTGCATGCTGATCGTGACCTTCGTGATCAACCCGCTGATCGCCTACATCAAGCTGCGTCGCAACCCCTACCCGCTGCTGATGACCATTCTGCGCGAGAGCGCGGTGACTGCCTTCTTCACCCGTAGCTCGGCGGCCAACATCCCGGTCAACCTGCGTCTGTGCGAGAAGCTCAAGCTGGATCGCGACACCTACTCGATCACCATCCCGCTGGGCGCCACCATCAACATGGCCGGTGCGGCCGTGACCATCTCCGTGATGGCGCTGGCTGCGACCCACACCCTGGGTATTCCGGTGGATCTGCCGACTGCGCTGCTGCTGTGCGTGGTGTCCTCACTGGCCGCTGCTGGCGTATCCGGTGTGGCCGGTGGCTCGCTGCTGCTGATTCCGATGGCTACCAGCCTGTTCGGTATCGATGCCGAGATCGCCATGCAGGTAGTCAGCATCGGCTTCGTCATCAGCGTGGTGCAGGACTCCTTCGAGACCGCGCTGAACTCGCACACCGACGTGGTATTCACTGCGGCCGTGTCCTACGCCAATCAGGCGCAGGAAGCAGGCAATGCAGTGCCGGCACAGAGCAATGCGGCGCAGGCTGACGTCAGCGCCTGATGCATCTGTTGCACTCATGAGAAAGCGCGCCACAGGGCGCGCTTTTTCGTTTCAGGGCGCCTACACAATGCATAGAGCTTCCGGGCAATCAGGGTGCCGATCAGTCCTCCCACAAGAAGCGTTTTACTGTCTGGTGGGCTGAAGCCCACCCTACCCGCTGAGGCTGGCCACACCCAGGCCAGACGGCGCCCCATAAAAAACGCGCCCGAAGGCGCGTTCTTTTGCGGATGAGCCAAGCGGCTAGCGCGGCTCGCTCATCAGCCCGCGTACCACCGAGATACAACCCACCAGCAGCACCAGGGCGAACGGCAGGCCGGTGGACACGGCCATCGCCTGCAACGCCACCAGGCCGCCGCCGAGCAGCAGGGCGATGGCGATCACTCCTTCGATGCTGGCCCAGAACACCCGCTGAACCACGGGTGCGTTGACCTTGCCACCAGCGGTGATGGTGTCGATCACCAGCGAGCCGGAGTCCGACGAGGTGATGAAGAACAGGATCACCAGAACGACGGCGAGGAACGACATGATGCCGCTCAACGGCAGCTCGGCAAGCAGGGCGAACAGCTTCAGCTCCAGCGCCGCATCGGCGACCTCACCCAGGCCTGCGCTGATCTGGGTGAAGGCGCTGCCACCGAAGGTGGTCATCCATAGCACCGACACCAGCGACGGCACCAGCAGCACCGCGATGAGGAACTCACGCACGCTACGGCCACGGCTGATACGGGCGATGAACATGCCCACGAACGGCGACCAGCTGATCCACCAGGCCCAGTAGAAGGCCGTCCAGCCCTGGGTGAAGTTGACATCTTCACGCCCGATCGGGTTGGACAACGCCGGCAGGTGCGTCAGGTAGGCCCCGAGGTTCTCGAAGAAACCGAGGGCGATGGCCAATGTCGGTCCGGTGATGACGACGAAGGCGAGCAACAGGAAGGCCAGGAAGATGTTGATCTCGGAAAGCCGGCGTACGCCCTTCTCCAACCCGGAAACCACCGACCACAGCGCCACCAGGGTGATGGCGATGATCAGCAATACCTTGCTGGCGTTGCTGGCCTCGATGCCGAACAGGTGCTCGATACCACCGGCAGCCTGCTCAGCGCCGATACCCAGCGAGGTGACCAGACCGAACAGGGTGGCGAACACCGCAAGGATGTCGATCACATGGCCCGGCCAACCCCACACGCGCTCACCGAGAACCGGGTAGAAGATCGAGCGGATCGCCAGCGGCAAGCCCTTGTTGAAGGAGAAGATCGCCAGCGCCAGGGCGACGATGGCGTAGATCGCCCAGGGGTGCAGACCCCAGTGGAATATGGTCGCGGCCATGGCCAGGCGCTGCGCCTCGGCAGCATCGCCGGCGGCACCGCCCAGTGGCGCCCAGTCGGTACGCACGCCGTTCTCCACGGTCACACCCCCGAGGGCGGCGGTGTAATGCGACACCGGCTCGGCCACGCCGTAGAACATCAGGCCGATGCCCATGCCGGCGGCGAACAACATGGCGAACCAGGTCAGGTAGGAAAAATCCGGCGTCGCGTCCCTGCCGCCGATGCGCACGCGGCCCAGCGGCGAGACGATCAGGCCAAGACAGAGCAGCACGAAGATGTTGGCCACGCCGAGGAAGAACCACGCCATATGGTGCGTGAGCCAGTCACGCAATGCGGTGAACAGCGGCTCGACTTCGGTCTGCAGCGCGAGGGTGAGGATGACGAAGATGACCGCGACCAGCGCGGAGATGGTGAAAACCTTGCCGTGGATGTCGAGGGAGAAGACGAACTGCCCTTTGATGTTGTCCTGGCCGATGACGTAGTCGGTGTCGATCAGATTGGCTTCACCGGACGGTGCTGGAATGCCGTCTGCGGCTTCCACAGGGGATGGCGGGGTCGTGTCATGCGAAGGGACGTTTCCCATACGTGGCGTGCTCCTTGATGCGTTTTTTACTCGCTAGACGAGTGTGAACAGGACGGATGCCCTCCTCCAATTAAAGACGACCCACAAACGGGTCGAACCGGGGAGGGTAACACATGAATTCCGCTCACTCAGATCTCAAGACACGTGAAGCCCCTGAATAATTCCCCAGGGCATGGCAATTTGCCCGCCACTGCCATTCCCTGGGGAGCCGTGGCAGGATGGTCGGCGAACACCGCGCAAAGCCCGTGGTCAGCTGCACACAGCCCATGCGAAGGACGCCCCTGCATGCCTGCGGATTTCGGCATTCCCCACCTGTTCGCCTACCTGATCGCCACCATTCACGCGCTCGGCACGCTCGCGGCCATCCATGCCGTGCTCACCGTGCGTACCGCCCAGGGTGCGCTGGCCTGGGGCCTGTCGCTGTTCTTCATGCCGTACCTGACCCTGTTGCCGTACCTGATCTTCGGCCGCAGCCGCTTCGACGCCTACGTGAAGGCACGCCGCGAGGCGGACAAGGAGATGCACCACGCCATGGCCGCACAGGACTGGCGTCCCTGGGTCGAAGAGGCCAAGGCCGCGCACCTGTCACCGGCCTATGATCGCCTGCGCGCTCTGCCCCGTCTGTCGCACCTGCCCGGCCTGACCGGTAACCGCGCCGAGCTGCTGATCGATGGCGAAGCCACCTTCGCCGCCCTCTTCGAAGCCCTGGCCAGCGCCCAGCAGGTGATCCTGCTGCAGTTCTTCATCATCCGCGATGACAGCCTCGGTCGGCGTCTGCACGACATCCTGCTGGAGCGCGCGGCCGCCGGGGTGAAGGTGCATGTGCTGTACGATGGCGTCGGCAGCCACTCGCTGTCCAACGCCTTCATCGACCGCCTGCGCCGTGGCGGCGTACAGGTGCACGCGTTCCCCACCCGCTCCGGACTGTTCAACCGCTTCCAGCTGAATTTCCGCAACCACCGCAAGATCGTCGTGGTCGATGGCGAAATCGGCTTTCTCGGCGGCCTCAACGTCGGCATCGAATACCTCGGCCAGAAACCACCACTCTCGCCCTGGCGCGACACCCACGTGGAAGTACGCGGCCCGGTGGTGGCCAGCCTGCAGGAGGCGTTCGCCGAAGACTGGTACTGGGCCTGCCAGCAGTTGCCGCCGCTCTTGATGCCGAGCAAGCAGGACGAGCCCGGCCTGCTCTGCCAGGTGATCGCCAGCGGCCCGGCCGACCCGCAGGAAACCTGCTCGCTGCTGTTCGTCGAGGCGATTCATGCGGCGCGTGAACGGGTCTGGCTGAGCAGCCCGTACTTCGTGCCCGACGAAGCGCTGTTCGCCGCGCTGCGCTTGGCGGTGATGCGCGGCGTCGACGTACGCCTGCTGCTGCCGGCGCGCCCGGATCATCGCATCGTCTACGCCGCTTCCAGCCTGTATGCCTTCGAGGCGTTGCGCGCTGGTGTGCGGGTATTCCGCTATCAACCCGGCTTCCTGCACCAGAAGGCCTTGCTGATCGACCACAACGCCTGCGTGCTGGGCAGCGCCAACCTGGACAATCGCTCGTTCCGGTTGAATTTCGAGGTCAGCCTGCTGACCTTCGACGAAGGCTTCAACGCCCAGGTCGCCGACATGCTGGAAGAGGACTTCAGCCGCTCGCGCGAACTGGTCAACGCTGACCGCCGCAACGTGCATCGTCTGCAGCAACTGGGCATGCGCGTGGCACGACTGATCTCGCCCATCCTCTGAGCTATGGTTAAAGGGCCGCTCCGCAGTCGGTCGCGCCTTCATGAAGAGATTGTTCATCCTGCTCTGCCTCAGCCTGTACGCCTGGCCCGGCCTGGCGCAGGAGGAGCTTCGCGTCGGCGTCGAGTTGCAGCCCTATCAGCCGTATTCCGACGTGCAGAACGGCGAGTACCGGGGCTACGCACGCGATCTGCTGGATGCCTTCGCCGAGGAGCACGGCTACCACTTCATCTACACGCCACTGCCGGTGCGACGGCTGCTCAGTGATTTTCTCGCCGGCCGGGTCGACCTCAAGTTTCCGGATCATCCGCAATGGAACGCGAACCAGAAAGCGGGCCATGACATTCACTACAGCCAGCCGGCCGCCCCCTACATCGACGGCATTCTGCTCAAACCGAACTACCTGGGGCTGGGCAAGGGGCACATCAGGCTGCTCGGCACACAGAACGGCTTCACCCCCTGGCCCTACCTGGCGGACGTTCGCTCCGGGCGCATCAGGCTGATCCAGGCCAACCAGATCGACTCGCTGTTGCGCATGGCCGTCAGTGACCGCGTCGATGCCGTCTACCTCAACCCGCAGGTGGTCGCCCACCAACTGCGCAAGATGCGCCTGCCGGCCGATGTCCTGGTCTTCGATCCCGAGCTGGATCACGTGCGCGATCACTATTACCTGTCGAGCATCAACCACCCGCAAGTGATCGCGGCCTTCGACCGCTTTCTCCAGGAGCGCGCCGAACTGGTCGCGGCGCTCCGCCTACGCCATGGCCTGTGACGTGGCGCGGCTGCGCTGATCGGCCAGCACACGCGAGCGCCGCTTCTTCGCCCAGATCACCAGCCCGGTCAACGACAGCCCCGCTACCACCAGCCCCAACAACGACACCAGGATGCGTCCGGGCAGACCGATGATGCGCCCGGAGTGCAACGGGAACTGCGCCTGCAGGAAGATATCACCGGCGCTACCGGTGCCCGGCACATGCGCGCCGGCCAGCTCTCCGCTGCGGCTGTCGACGTAGATCCACGGGTTGCCCAGGCCGGCACTGCCATGATCATCGCCAGGCGCATAGAACCCGACGCCATAGACGCCGAACTCGGCCGAATGGAACAACCCACCGGGCGGCGCCTGCCAGCCAAGACGCCGGGCTTCGGCCGAGGCGACGGCGATGGCCTGGCGCCGGTCGAGTTGCGGCACGATCTGCTCGTCCAGAGTCACCGGCGTGCGGCTGGCGAAGGGGCTCGGCGTCAGCGGCGAGAACAGCTCCACCAGAGGTCGAACCACCTGGCGTTCGAGGTTCATCGATACCGAGGTGACCGCGAGGATCAGCAGCAACAGCCAGACCCAGACGCCGCCCGAGCGATGCAGATCGAAGTTCAGCTTGTAGCCACCCTGGCGCCAGCGAAAGGCGAACGACTTGCGCCAGCTACGCAGGTTGGGGAACGACAGCCACAGCGCCACCAAGCAATCCAGGCACCAGACGATGGCGACGATGCCGAAGAACAGCACGCCCAGCTCGATGCCGAAACCCTCGGGGATATGTAGGCTGTAATGCAGCTTGTAGAGAAACGGCAGCAGATTCTCCCGGCTCAGGGAAATCGCACCCCACTCACGCTGCCCCTGGATATCACCGGTTACCGGATCGACCCCGAGTTGGTTGAAGCCCAGCTTATACGCCTTGCCGGTCGCAGGATCGATACGCGGGTCGACGAAGATCCCCAGCGCATGGCCCGGCTCCAGCGCCAGCGGCATGAAGCTCACCTGTAGGCGCGGGTCGCGCGCCTCCAGCGCATCGACCAGTTGCAACGGATCCTGGGCCGGGCCGGCGCTCTGCGCGTCGAACAGGTGTGGGTTGAGCCACTCGTCCAGTTCGTGATCCCAGGAAATGACGGCGCCGGTCAAGCCGGCGGTGAACAGGAACAGGGCGATGAACAGACCGCACCAGCGGTGCAGCAATACCAGAATCGGACGCATGAGATTCTCTCGTCGACCAGCAAGGCGGCCCGAGGGCCGCCCTTCCAATCAGTACTTCCAGGTCAGGGTGGCACTGACGTTACGCGGTGCGCCGTAATAGGCCTGAGTCCAGTACAGGCTGCTCAGGTACTTCTCGTCTGTAAGGTTGTTGAGGTTGGCCGACACGCTCCAGTTCGGGTCGATGTCGTAGCTGGCCATCAGGTCGATCACGGCGTAGGCCTTCTGCGTGACGTCGGCGCTGCCGATGGAGGTGCGGCCATCATCGGCCGTCAGCGGCACTGCGGTTTTTATGCTGTCCTGCCAGCGCACGGCAGCACCGACCTTGAGCTTGTCCATGCCCGGTATGCGATAGGTAGCCGCGGCCTTGACCATATGCTTCGGCGAGTAGGTCACGGCATGCGCGTCATCGGCATCGGTGATGTCGACGAAGGTGTAGCCGGCGCTGAGCTGCAGCCCATCCAGCGGCTCGCCGGAAAACTCCAGCTCATAGCCTTCGCTGGTCAGGCCTTCGATGGCGCGGTAGTAGGCCACGCCACCGATGACACCGGCCTGCTCGGCAAAGTTGTCCTGCTCGGTACGAAATACCGACAAGGCAACGTTGACCTTGTCGTCGAACAGTTCGCCCTTGATGCCGGCCTCGTAGTTGACACCCTCTACCGGCGCCAGACGAGAGCCGGTGATATCGACCTTGGTCTGTGGATCGAAGATCTCGGTATAGCTGGCGTACAACGAGTATTGCTTGGTCAGGTCGTAGACCACGCCAGCATAGGGTACGACCTTGCCACTGTTCTTCGAGGACTTGGCCAGGTTGTAGTTGGTGCCATCGCTCCTCACGTCGATCACGCGGGCGCCCGTGATCAGACTCAGGTCATCGGTCAGGCTCCAACGTGCCGCACCATAGGCACTCTTCATGCGGTCGGTGAAATCGCTGCCGGCGCTGCCGTTGTCATTGCGCGGTTTCGGGTAGTTGCCACTCCAGTCTTCCAGCGGCGGCAGCATGGTGCCGGTAGTCGAGTCGTACCAGGAACGATCCTCGAGTTCGGAGCGTGACCAACTGGCGCCCAGCGTCGCCTCATGCTCGCGCCCGGCCAGGCTGAAGGGGCCGCTGGCCTGCAGATCGGCAATCAGCTGGGTGTTCTTTTCCTTGTACTCCGAAGGGTAGGAATACAGCCCGGCGCCGGTCGCACGGTTTGGCGTGCCGTAGATGTAGAACATCGAACCGTCGCTCTTCTTCTCCACACGCGTGAGCACAGTCTTGGCCTGCCAGCCGCTGGCGAAGGTATGTGCCAGCTCGGCGAAGGTGCGGTTTTCCTGATTGTCCCAGTAGGCCCAATCAGTGGCGGTGCTGGTGGAGCGCGAGTAATTGGTCTTGCCGCCATCCTGATAGACCAGCGGCAGCGCCCCCCACATCGGCGAGTTGGCATCGCTGGTCTGCAGGGTGTGGCCGAGGGTGAAGATCGTGCTGTCGTTCAGATCGAACTCCAGCACGCCATGAAACATGTTCTTCTCGCGCGAATAGCGGTCGAGGTAGGAGTTCTTGTTCTCGTTGGCGTACACCACGCGCCCGCGCAACGTGCCCGCGTCGTTGAGTGCGCCGGAGAGATCGGTATCGATACGGCGTTTGTCCCAGGAGCCGGCAGTCAGGTCGACGCGTGCCTGCGGGATTGCCGTCGGGCGCTTGCGCACGAAGTTGACGGTCGCTGAGGGGTTGCCGGTGCCGGAGATCAGGCCGTTGGCACCACGAATGACCTCGACCCGCTCGTACATGGCGGTATCCAGATCACCCTCGACGTTGCCGTAGACGAACGGCACGGAGATGCCGTCGTACTGGAAGTTGGTGATATCGAAACCACGCGCGGTGTAGTAGGTGCGATCCGTCTCGACTTCCTGCACCTGCACGCCCGGCACGGCCTTGAGCGCGTCGTTGACGCTGGTGAGATTGAAGTCGCGCAATTGCGCGCCGCTGAGGGTGGAAACCGCCTGCGGCGTCTGCCGTGGGGTCAGATCCAGTTTGGTCGCGGCACTGCTCGATTGGGCGCGGTAGCTGTCACGATCAGCGGCTGCACTGCTGCCGACGACGGTCTGGGCGTCCAGCTCCAGCTGGTTGGTTTCATCGGCCATGGCCTGGGTAAAGCTGCAAGCAGCCGCGATGGCCACAGCCAGGTGGGTCTTTTTGCTGAACAAAGGGGGTGTACTCCTGATGCGCTGTCGATAGCCGCGGATAGTCCCTTTGCAGCTGGGTGCCTCACTGGCGCACTCGCACATTGCAAATGCTAATAATTATCGACAAAATTCTCGCAACAAGCCGTCAACCCCGTCAATACAAATAAATTACATCTGCAAATCAATATCAGTTTTATTTGAGCACTGCACAATCCGCCCCGACCCAACGCGCCTGACTCTCCATGCTGCTTGGCTGACCTTTGTAGGTACCTTTGACCTGGGTGGTGAATTCCTTGTCGCTGATGAAACGTGTCTCCCCTTCACCCTGAGCCTGCGGGCAGGTGAAACGGAATTTCCACAGGTTGCCGCTGCGTTCGGTGATCTGCTGGTTACAACCGGAGTTGGGATCCTGCAGGGGAATGTCCTGCGACTTGATCTGCTCTTCAGTCAGGCAGATTTGTACCCCACCGGCACCGAGTTTCACGCCGCGCTCGGCCATCATGCCTTCCATCATCTGACGCTGCTCCGGCGGCAGGTTCTTCATCTGCGCGAGGATCTGATCCATGCCCGGCATAGCCTGACCGCCGACTTGCATGTTGTGCGCGCTGACCTCCCAGACACCGGGCTGCAGCTGTACGGCGCTGGCCAGTGCTGGGGCCAGGACGAAGGTGAGAAACAAGGCGCAACGGGTGTGACGACGCATGGTGGTGCTCCAGTGCAAGGGTCTGAAAAAGCTTAGAGTCTGTTCAAAGTCTCGCGAGCTAGAGCCATGCAATACCGATGGCTGCCCCACAAAAACAGGCGAGGAGCGGTCGGAGTCGCGCTCGACTTTACGAGCTGTAAATGAGCAGTCCGAGCCTGTTTTTAACGCGGCAGGGCCGACGCGCAGCAGCCTTTGAACAGACTCTTAGACAGCATAAAGAACAAAACCCCCACAGGCTCACGCCGCATGGGGGTTCTCTTCTTTTCCACCGACGCTTGTGGCACCGGGAGCCTGGGTCGAATGATCGGCCTAACCCTCGTCAGACGAAGCGGAGCCCAGCTCGCAGCTCCAGAGTTCCAGCGTTGGCTGGCTCGCTTGTGGCGGGCCGAGCCAGTCGCTCATCGGGCGACAACGCTGGTCGATACACAGTTGGTAATCCCCGGCTTCGGGCGTACGCCCGACTCGCAGGGGTTGCAAGGGCGGGAGCTGGCTTTGGTAATGCCAGCTGCCATTGCGCAGTTCGGCGCCATCTGGAACCTCCATGCCGGCACCGGAACCCTTGATCCGCGCCTCGCCGAGCAGCAAGCCCTCGGCGCTGACGCGGTAATCCTCTTCCCAGCGAATCTTCTCGATGGTGTGCGTCCAGGCCAGGGTGAAGGCCGGTACGGGCAGTTCCGCCCAGACCACCCCGGCCAACCCCAGGCACAATCCGATCACGCGGCCGCCGGCGCCAGCTGGCGACGAGCGCGCAGCACGTGCAGGGCGATGACCACCGCGGCGACCAGGAAGCCGATTTCATCGGTGGTCACGCTGTACAGGCCCAGCAGGTCATAGCTGAACACCGAGGCCGGGATCACCAGCGAGGCACCGGCGGCGAACACCAGCAGGCGCTCCCACGCGCGCATCGGCGCCGAGAAATAGCCCACCACCGCCATGCCCCACAGGCCCACGGCAAACACCGACTTGAACAACATGTAGATGATCGCGCCCCAGTCGTCGCCCTGCATCAGCAACGCCGGGTCGTACACCGCCATGAACGGCACGACGAAGCCACACGCGGCGATGCGCACCGACCACAGGCTGATCTTCAAGCCGTTTTCCTTGGCGATCGAACCCGCGGCGAAGCAGGCCAGCGCCACTGGCGGTGTCAGGTCGGCCATCAGGCCGAAGTAGAAGACGAACATGTGCGAGACGATCAGCGGCACACCCAGCTCCAGCAGCGCCGGCGCGGCGATGGCGCTGGTGATGATGTAGTTGGGAATGGTCGGAATGCCCATGCCCAGCACCAGGCAGGTGAGCATGGTCAGCACCAGCGACAGGAACAGATTGTTCTCGCCGATGGCCATGATGTAGCCCGCGAAGGTGGTGGCGATGCCGGTCAGCGACACCACGCCGATGATCACACCCACCAGGATGCAGGCGACGGCGACCGGTACCGCATGGCGCGCGCCATCGGCCAGCGCCCAGACGCAGGCGCGCAGGGTTTCACGGCCGCCCTTGACGTAGAAGCAGCCGGCAACCAGCACGCCGATCACACCGAACACCACGCCGATGCCGTACTTGAGGAAGCCGGAACTGACCAGACCCAGAGCGATCCAGAAGGCGATCTTCAGCCACAAGTTGCTGGCACGCATGACGATGGCCGTGCCCAGAATCACGATGGCGGTCAGGGCCAGGCCCACGGTGCCGGAGAACATCGGGGTGAAACCGGCGAACAGCAGATACACCAGCACGCCCAGCGGAATCAGCAGGTACCAGCGCTCCTTGATGGCCGCGAACGGATCCGGGCACTCTTCTTTCGGCAGGCCGGTCAGCTTCAGACGCTGAGCCTCCAAGTGCACGGTCCAGAAGATCGAGCCGAACCACAGCAGGGCCGGGATCAGCGCCGCCTTGGCGATCTCCACATACGGCACGTTGATGGTCTCGGCCATGATGAACGCCACGGCGCCCATGATCGGCGGCATGATCTGACTGCCCATGCTGGCCGAAGCCTCCACGGCAGCGGCGAAGGTGCCCTTGTAGCCGAAACGCTTCATCAGCGGGATGGTGAACTGGCCGGTGGTGACCACGTTGGCCACACCCGAACCGGTGATGGTACCCATCAGGGCCGACGTCACCACCGATACCTTGGCCGGGCCGCCGGTCTTGTGACCGAACATGCCCATGGCGAAATCGGTGAACAGCTTGATCATCCCGGCCTGCTCGAGGAAAGCGCCGAACAGGATGAACAGGAAGATGTAGGTACCCGACACATAGGTCGGCGTGCCATAGAGCCCTTCGGTACCGAAGGACAGCTGGTTGACGATCTGGTCGAGGTCGTAGCCACGGTGCGCCAGGTCGCCCGGCAAGTGCTCGCCGAACAGTCCATACGCCAGGAAGCACCCGCAGATGATCGGCAAGGCCAGGCCCATGACCCGCCGCGCCGCTTCGAACACCAGCACCAGCAAGGTGATGCCGACCACCATGTCGAAGGTGGTGAGGTCACCCGAGCGCTGGATCAGATCCGCCTCGAAGTACCACTGGTAGAGCGCCGTACCCAGACCGGCCAGGCCCAGAGCCCAGGCCACCGGTGCCCACGGCCGCCCTTGCCCGTGCGACGGGAAGCACAGGTAAACCATCAGCAGCACGAAGCCGACGTGACCGGCACGCAGCACCTGACTGGAGAACGGATGGAACGCGGCCCCGATGATCTGATAGACCGAAAACAGGATCGCGACGTAAAACACGGCCTTGGGCCACTGACTGGGGTTACCGGTCAGACCAGGATGATCGCTCATGGATAGACTCTCGATGCAGCTGGAATAACAGCGGGTCATTACCGCCAGGCAACGACCGGACGCCGATACGGTGACAAAGGGAGCCGGACACCCGATCCGGCTCTCCAGGCATCCCTGTTACTTGAGAACCCCGGCTTCCTTGTAGAAGCGCTCGGCGCCCGGGTGCAGCGGGATCGGCAGCGCCTCGGTAGCCGCTTCCAGGCTGATGTCGTTGGACGCGGAGTGGGCGGTGCGCAGACGCGGGAGGTTGTCGAACAGCAGCTTGGTCATCTGGTAGGCGACGTCGTCGGAGACCTTCTCGTGGCTGACCAGCAGGTTGACGATGGCCGCGGTCGGCACGTCCTGATCCTGGCCGTCGTAGGTGCCGGCCGGGATGACCTTGGCCTGGTAGGCCTGGCTGTCGATCTTGGCCACAACTTCTTCCGGGATGGCGACGAAGGTGATTGGTACCATCGACGCGAGGTCACGAATGGCCGCCATGCCCAGGCCGGACGACTGCAGGGTAGCGTCCAGCTGACGGTTCTTGATCAGCTCGACCGACTCGGCGTAGGGCATGAATTCCACACGACCCATGTCCTTGTAGCTCAGGCCAGCGGCCTTGAAGATCGCTCGGGCGTTCAGCTCGGTACCCGACTTCGGCGCACCGACGGAGATGCGCTTGCCCTTAAGGTCTTCCAGGGTCTTGATCCCGGATTCCTTGCTGGCAACGATCTGGATGTAGTTCGGGTAGGTGGCGGCGATGGCGCGAATGCGCGTCAGCGGCGCCTTGAAGCCTGCGTCTTCCACGCCGTTCCAGGCGTCTTCCACAGAGTCGCCCAGGGCAAAGGCGATTTCGCCACGGCCGGACTGCAGCAGGTTGAGGTTTTCCACCGAGGCCTTGGTCGCCTGTACCGAAGTTTTCGCGCCCTCGATGTTGTTGCCATAGATCTGCGACATGGCCACGCCAATCGGGTAGTAGACCCCGCTGGTGCCGCCGGTGAGGACGTTGATGAAGGTGGGAGCGGCAATGGCCGCAGTGCTGGCAGTGATGGCCGCGGCAGCGGCGAACAGACTCAGACGCTTGGTCAGTCGCATGGGGGAAATCTCCGTTGTTGTTATGGTTGCCGGCTCAGACATGAACCCAGGCACACAGAGCCTTTAGCAGGCGTCATGCCAGAACCGGAAAACCCCGGGCCAGAGGGGTTTCAACAAAGAACACGGAGAGGGGTGCGCAAGATTCCGCCGACCTCGAACGCGGCCATAGGCAAAATTCCGCTTATGGAAGGAAACTGCCGTAGGGTGCGCCATGCGCACCGAGTGAACACCGCCGTTCCAGGGTGCGTTCGCCCCGCGACACCCTATATTTCTTCACCGCCAGGCAGGTAGTCGCTGCGGCTCAGGCCATGACGCTGCATCTTCTCGTTGAGGGTGCGGCGGGGCAATTGCAGCATCTCCATCACCGCCGCGATGTTGCCCTGGCATTGCAGCAGGGCGTTGCGCAGGCATTGCGCCTCGAAGGTCTCCATCTGCTGTGCCAGTGACTGATCCACGAGTTGCTCGTTCGAGGACGAATTGGAAAGCCCCAGCGCATGACGCTCGGCGGCGTTGGCCAGCTCGCGCACGTTGCCAGGCCAGTCATGACTGAGCAACCGCGCCAGCTCACTCGGTGGCAACGGCGGCGCCTCACGCTCATGACGCAGCGCAGCTTCGGCGGCGAAGTGCTCGAATAGCAGCGGAATGTCTTCACGACGATCACGCAATGGCGGAATGTGAAGGGTGGCGACGTTGAGGCGATAGAGCAGATCCTCACGGAAACGCCCGGCGCGCACCTCGTCCTGCAGATCCGGTTTGACCGCGCTGATCACCCGCAGGTCGACCTTGATGCTCTTGTTCGAGCCCAGGCGCTCCAGGGTTTTCTCCTGCAACACGCGCAGCAGCTTGACCTGCTGCGCCAGCGGCAGGCTTTCCACCTCATCGAGGAACAGCGTGCCGCCGTCGGCGTGCTCGATACGCCCGATGCGCCGGCCCTGGGCACCGGTAAAGGCGCCGCTCTCGTGGCCGAACAGCTCGCTCTCGAAGATGGTTTCCGGAATCGCTGCGCAGTTGAGCGCGGCGAAGGCCTTGCCGGCACGCGGGCTGAAGTCGTGCAGGCAACGCGCGACGCGCTCCTTGCCGCTGCCGGTTTCACCGCGAATCAGCACGTTGACCGAGGTGCCGGCCAGTTCGAGGATCTGCCGGCGCAGATTTTCCATCGGCCGGGAAATGCCGATCAGCTGGTTTTCGATGCGGCCCTTGTCAGCCACCTGACGACGCAGCTGGCGGTTCTCACAGACCAGGCGGCGCTTGTCCAGCGCGCGACGCACGCTATCGAGCAAACGCTCGGGGGTGAAGGGTTTCTCGATGAAATCGTAAGCACCCTGACGCAGCGCCTGCACTGCCATCGGCACGTCGCCATGGCCCGTGACCAGAATCACCGGCAGGTCGGCATCCATTTGCAGCAGCTTGTCCAGCAGTTGCAGGCCATCGCTGCCTGGCATACGCACATCGCTGACGACGATGCCGGGGTAGTCGCGGTCGACCAGCGCCAGCACCTCTCTGGCACTGCTACAGGTGCGCACCTCGAAGCCAGACAGCTCCAGCCACTGCTGAACTGCCTCGCGAATCGCCGCTTCGTCATCGACCACTATCACCTGATCGCTCATGGCACCTCCCCGTTATGAACCGCGGCAGTGTAGCCCGGATGAATTCCAGGGGAGCAACCCCGGGTGTGACGAGCGTCACCCTCGGCACAACGGCGACAGACCGTAGGGTGCGCTGCGCGCACCGGTAATGTCATAGCGCAGAGGCATAACCCATGGCGCATCGATGGTTGTGGTGCGCACGGCGCACCCTACGGCGCGGCCGGCAGGCTCAAGGTGAATACCGCGCCATGCTCGCTATTGGTTGCGCTCAGCGTGCCGCCCAGTTCCCGCACGATGCCGTAGGACACCGCCAGGCCCAGGCCCAGGCCCTGGCCTACCGGCTTGGTGGTGAAGAAGGGTTCGAACACGTGCCCCAGGGTCTCTTCGGCAATCCCGCCGCCGCTGTCCTCGACCATCAGGCGGCACTCATCGCCCAGCCGTACGATGCGCACGTCGAGGCTGCGCCGCTCGCTGTCGACCATCGCATCCAGCGCGTTGTGCAGCAGGTTGAGTAGCACCTGCTCCAGGCGAATGGCATCGCCCAAGACCAACGCATCGGCTGCCACCTCGACGTGCAGTTCCACCTGCTCGCTGCGGATACGCGGCGCCAGCAGTTGCAGCGCCTGCTCCAGCACGTCGCCCAGGCGCAAGCGCTCACTGAGGCCGGCCGGGGTCTTGCGGGCGAACGTCTTCAAGTGCCCGGTCAACGCCGCCATGCGTTGCAACAAGCCGTCCATGCGTTGCAGGCCTTCGCGCATGGCCTCGGGGCGGCCGCTTTCGAGCAACAGGCGCTGGCTGCCCAACTGCATCTGCAAGGCGGTCAGCGGCTGGTTGATCTCATGCGCCATGGCCGCTGACATCTGCCCCAGTGCTGCCATCTTGGCCGCATGCACCAAGCCCTCCTGGGCCTGGCGCAACTCGGCGGTACGCAACTCCACTTCGCGCTCCAGGCTCTCGCGAATGCTCGCCTGCAAACGCAGGTTCTTGCGCCGCTGGGCGAGGAACAGCAGCAGGAAGGTCAGCGCCAGCCAGGCACCAGCCGCCGCCAGGCTGTAGCTGAGGCGAGCATCGGCCAGGTTGCTGGGATCGCTGAGCAGATGCAGCGTCCAGCCTTCATCGGGCAGCGCCATCCGCTGCCAGAGGTAATCGCGCGGCCCATCGGGGCCGTCCAGGCGCGTCCAGGCCGTCTCGTCGTCGATATAGCGATGAACACGGCTGGGTAAGGGCTTGAGTGCCTGCTCGGCGTACTTGCGCACGTCGATCAACTCGGCACGCGCCTGGTCGTCCAGCGCCTGCAAGGTGCGAAAGCGCCAGGCCGGACGATTGCTGAGGATCGCCACCTGGTGACTGTCGGCCACCAGCAGCACGCCAGGCTGGTCAACCCATTCGCGCTGCAATTCCTCCAGCTCCAGCTTGACCACCAACACGCCGATCAGGCTGCCGTCCTCGTCGCGTACCACATGGGACAGGAAGTAGCCGGGTATGCCGGTGGTCACACCGACGGCGAAATAACGGGCACCACCTTCACGCAGCGCATTCTGGAAATAGGGGCGGAAGGCGTAGTTGTTACCGACGAAGCTGCTCCAGTCGCGCCAGTTGCTGGCCGACAGCGTCTCGCCCTGGGTGTCGAGCAGATATAGAACGGTGGAACCGGCCGCCTTGTTCAGTCGCTCCAGACGCAGGTTGAGCGCCATGCGCAGGTGGCGATCCTCCGGCGCACGCAGCAGGCTGCGGATATCGCTGTCCAGCGACAGCACCTCCGGCACCGAGTTGAAGCGCTCGACCAGGGTGCGAATCGACTGCGCATAGAGCTGCAGCTGACCGCGCGCCTCCAGGCTGCGTTCGGTCCATGCACGCTGCTCGGCATAACGTCCGGCGAGCCACACGCTCAGCACCAGCCCGAGCAGAATCGGCAGGACGGTGAAGAGCACGCGATGGCGTTGCAGCAACGTGGGCATGGGCAGCTCGATGGCGAGGACTGCCGCATGTTACCCCATCAGCGATAGAGGTCAGCGCGGCTCCATGGCAGGTCGTGATGGCCGTCCGCGTAGGGTTTCACCGCGAGAATCTGGTGCAGGTTCATCCAGCCATGCTGGAAGCCGTAGGCGCAGCCGGCCAGGTACAGACGCCAGATGCGCAGCGACTTTTCCGGCACCCACTGTGCGGCGGCCTGCAACTGTCGCTCTAGCCCCTGGCTCCACAACTGCAGCGTGCGCGCGTAGTGCAGACGCAGGCTCTCGACATCGACGACCTCCAGCCCAGCCTCGCTGATCGCCTTGGCGATGGTCGCCAGGTGCGGCAGCTCGCCCTGGGGAAAGACGTAGCGGTCGATGAATTCGCCCGCGCCACGCCCAACCGGGCGGCCATCGGTGAAGCGCGAGGTGATGCCATGGTTCATCACCAGGCCACCGGATCTGACCGCACCGAACAGACGCTCGCAATACAACGGCAGATTGGCGTGGCCAACGTGCTCGAACATGCCGACGCTGACCACCTTGTCGAAGCGACCATCCTGCGGCAGATCGCGGTAATCCAGCAGCTCAAGGGTCACGCGCTCGCTCAGCCCCTCCTCGGCCACACGCTGCAAACCCAGTTCCAGCTGCGCCTTGCTCAGGGTGATGCCATGCACCTCGGCGCCGAACTCACGCGCGGCGAACCGCGCCAGACCGCCCCAGCCACAACCGACGTCGAGCAGCCTGTCGCCCGCCTGCAAACGCAGCTTGCGGCACAGATGACGCAGCTTGGCCTGCTGGGCCTGGTCAAGGTCTTCCTGGCCGGTTTCGAAGTAGGCGCAGGAATAGACCATGTCGCGATCCAGCCACAGGCGATAGAACTCGTTGGACAGGTCGTAGTGATAACTGATGGCGGCGGCGTCACTGCCCTTGTCGTGGACGGTGTACAACTCGGTGGACGTGGATTCATCACCGAGCAGCGCGGTGCTCAATGCGTCACCGACCTCGATGGCCTCTTCGATGGAGCCTTCCAGATCCACCCGGCCTTCGACATAGGCCGCGCCCAGCGCATCCAGGCTGGGGTGAGCCAGTTGCATGACCAGCGCGGGATCTTTCACCACCAGCGTCACCCTGGGTTGCGGCCCCAGATCGATCTGCTTGCCGTCCCATAATTTCAGGCGCAGCGGTAGTTGCAGATCACGAAATGCGGCGGGCAATTGCGCGAGCATGGTCATCCCTCCTGGCCAGGTTTCATGAAACCTGAGCAGATGACCTGAACAACCTGGCCTGGTTCGCTCAGGGCGACTAACGGCTCAAGTAACTGCGCTAACGTGCGACGGAAAGCAAGCTCTGCGCCCAATTAATGCAATAAACAAAACAAAGCACGTGAAAAATGCATTGGATGGATTTATAGCGCCCTGCCATAGTCCCAAGGGCGTGCACCCTCGTGCCACCTGCCAGGTTCTCGCACAGGCCCAGATTCACGTCCTACCTCAATAAAACGGCGCCGATCAGCCATTCGAGCTGCCGAAAAGAACAACGGCCACCCATGACTTTTTCTCGTTGCCTGCCTCCGCAAAACCTCCACCTCGCCATGTGCCGGTGGTTCCTGATCGAAGGGGAGCCGAACCGCGGCATGCCTGCCCCTGAACGCGCAGTGCGTTGCACGAGACGTCCCACCCCCCTCACGAATCAGGAGTGCGTCCTATGTATCGCTGGCTTGCCAATCTGAGTGTCGGCAGAAAACTGATGACGGGCTTCGGCCTGCTGCTGCTGATGAGCCTTCTGATCTTCTGGGCTGGCTGGAGCGCCATCGACAACCTGTCCTATCGCATGGATCGCATGAGCGCGGTCAACCGCCTGATGCAGGATCTCTCGGAAATGCGCCTGGCGCGGGCCGCCTACCTGCAGAGCGGTGGAGACGAGAAGAGCGCCGGCGAGCTGAAGCAGAAGATCGCCAGCATCGAGCAGAACCTGGCGGGCCTGCGCAACTTCTTCACGAGCGAAACCAACCGGCAGAAAATCGTCCAGATGGATCAGGCCCTGGCCAGTTATCAGGCCATCATCCAAGACCTGCAAGCGGCTTACCAACAGATCGCGGCCTCGCGTAACGCGCGCCGCAGCAGCGGCGACCAGGCCCTCGCCGCGCTGGACAAGCTCGATGGCTACGTCAGCAACGACACCGAGGACGTGCTGCGAACGCACGAGCGCTACAAGGTCGTGAAGACCATCCAGATGCAGTTCCTCTACGCCCGCTTCGAGACGCGCGCCTACAGCTACAGCGGCAAGACCGATCAGTACCAGTCCACCCTCGATGCCATCGACAAGACTCTTGCCAATCTCCAGCCCCTGCGGGAGACGCTGAGCGATGCGCCGCCCGAGCTGTTCCAGGCGATGGAGCAATCCATCCGCACCTACCGCGATACGCTCGACACCCACCAGGCCGCTCTGCAACGCATCGACGGTGACCTGCAGCAGGCTCAGCAACTGGTGCTGTCGATGGTCGAGAACTGCCTGGCGCTGTATGAAAACCAGATGCAGCAGCGCACTGAAGACACCCGTCATGCCGCCTGGATACTGCTCACCTGCCTGGGCCTGGCCCTGGTTTTCGGGATCGCCGGTGCAACGCTGATCACCCGACAGATCGTCCCGGCCCTGCGCAACGCCCTGCACAACGTGCAGCGCATCGCCAGCGGCGACCTCAGCCATCAGGACAACGTGCAGCGTACGGACGAGATCGGCCAGTTGCAGCAGGGCGTCAGCGCCATGGCCAGCAGCCTGAGGCAACTGATCGGGCATATCGGCGACGGCGCGACGCAGATCGCCAGCGCCACCGAAGAACTTTCCGCCATCACCCAGCAGACCCGTGCCGGTGCCAACGAGCAGAAACTGGAAACCGACCAGGTCGCCACCGCCATGCACGAGATGGCCACCTCGGTGCAGGACGTGGCGCGTAATGCGGTCGAAACGGCGCACGCGGTCGAACTCACCGCGCAGGACGCCAGCAACGGCGCGCAGATCGTCAGGAAGGCCATCGAACAGATCAACAGCCTGTCCGGCGAAGTCGAACTGACCGGCGAGGCCATCAGTGCCCTGGCCGAGGAAAGCGGGCGCATCGGCAGCATGCTCGACGTCATCAAGTCGGTCGCCGAGCAGACCAACCTGCTGGCCCTCAATGCTGCTATCGAGGCCGCCCGCGCCGGGGAAGCCGGGCGCGGCTTCGCCGTGGTCGCCGACGAGGTGCGTGGCCTGGCCCAGCGCACCCAGCAGTCCACCCAGGAAATCGAAGCGCTGATCGCCGCCCTGCAGCAGGGCACGCTCAAGGCCGTGCAACGCATGGAAGGCAGCCGCAACCTGACCCACACCAGCGTCGAGCTGGCCCGTCAGGCCGGCGATGCGCTGCAGAGCATCACCGCGAGCATCGGCAACGCTCAGGGCATGACCCAGCAGATCGCCGCCGCCGCTGAACAGCAAGGCGCCGTCGCCGATGAAATCAACCGCAGCGTGCTCAACGTGCGCAGCATCACCGAGCAGGCCTATACGGCGAGCGAGCAGACCAGCCAGGCCAGCCTGGAACTGGCCCGCCTCGGCAGTACGCTGCAAAGTCAGGTGCAGCGCTTCCGCCTATGAAGTCGGTGACTAGCGGCGCCTGAGCAGGGCCACGAAAAACACCCCGCCGATGGCGGCGGTGACGATGCCGATGGGCAGATCCTGCGGCGCCAGCCAGGTGCGCGCCGCAACATCGACCCAGACCAGGAACAGCGCACCGAGCAGTGCCGCCACCGGCAGCAGGCGGCGGTGCTCGGCGCCGACCAGGAAACGCGCCACGTGCGGCAGCATCAGGCCGACGAAGCCGATGGCGCCGGACAGCGACACCAGCACGCCAGTGAGCAGCGAGGCCACCACGAACACCAGCAGGCGCACCCGGCGCGGCTCCAACCCCAGGCTCACCGCGCTCTGCTCACCGGCCATCAGCGCGTTCAGCGCACGGCCCAATCCCAGCAGCACGGCCAGTGCCAGCAACAGGCACACGGCCGGCAGCCAGAGCAGTTCCCAGCGAGCCAGGCCGAGGCCGCCGAGCATCCAGAACAGCACCGAACTGGCCGCATGCGGGTTGCCCAGGTACAGCAGCAGGTTGCTCGCCGCCATCATCACGAACGACACCGCCACTCCGGCCAGCAGCAGGCGGTCGCTCTCCAGCCGACCGCTGCGACTGGCGATGGCCAGCACCAGCAGCATGCTCGCCAATGCGCCGACGAAGGCCGCCAGCGGCAGGCTGAGCAACCCGGCGAACTCGCCCAGGTAGAGCACCACGAGCACCGCGCCGAAAGCCGCGCCGGAACTGACGCCGAGCAGGTGCGGATCGGCCAGCGGGTTGCGCGTCACCGCCTGCAAAGCGGTGCCGACCAGCGCCAGCCCGGCGCCCACCAGCGCGCCGAGCAGCACCCGTGGCGCGCGCAGTTGCCAGACGATACTGTCCTGCCCGGTACTGACCGGCGCAGCGGGCGTGATGCCGAACAGGTGCTGGCCGAGGATTGCCAGCACACGCTCGAGCGGCACCTGCGCCGCGCCGAAACCCAGCGAAACTGCACTGGACAGCGCCAGCAGCCCGATCAACCCGAGCAACAGCAGGCGATAGCGACTCACTGTGCGAAAACCTCGGGATGCAGCGCGGCAGCCAGCGTCTCGATGGCAGCGGCGTTATCCAGGCTCGGTGTGACGGCGAGGTAGGAGAGCACCACGAAGCGCTGTTCGCGGATCGCCGTGACGCCTTGCAAGGCCGGATGCTGCAGGAGGAAATCGCGCTTCTGCGCGGCCGTGCGCTCGCCGTAGTCGACGATCAGGATCAGCTCGGGATCCTCCTCGACCACCGACTCCCAGCCGACCTTCATCCAGTTGGCCGCTACACCGTCCATCACGTTGCGCCCGCCAGCCGCCTCGATCAGCGGCTGCGGCATGCCCAAACGCCCGGCGCTGAAGGGCACGTCCTCGCCGCTGTCGTAGACGAACACCCGTGGCCGCGTCGGCTGCACGCCCAGATGAGCCTGCACCGTCGCCACCCGCGCCTGCATGCCCTGCACCAGGGCCTCGGCGCGATCCTCGACAGCAAAGATGCGGCCGAGGTTGCGCAGGTCGTTGTAGACATCGTCGAGGCTGGCAACGCGGCCGGGCATGACATGCGCACAAGACTCGCTCAGCTCGTAAACCGGGATGCCGAAGCGCGCCAGGCTGGCCGGGGTGATCTCGCCACCGATGCGCATGCCGTAGTTCCAGCCGGCAAAGACGAAGTCGGTACCGGCATCGAGCAGGTTCTCCAGCGACGGGTAGCGCGCGGCCAGTTCGGGCAGGCCGTCGAGTTGCGCGCGCATGTCCGGGTCGAGGGTCTTCCAGCCGCTGATGCCGGTGTAGCCGGCCATGCGCTCGCGCAGGCCCAGGGCCAGCAACATGGCGGTCATGTTGACGTCATGGCTGACCGCGCGCTGCGGCGGCTGCTCGATGGTTACCTGGCGGTCGCAACTGGTCACGGTGGCAGCCCAAGCGGGGCTGGCCGACAACAGCGCCGAGAGCACGAGCGTGGGTAGGAGCGGCTTCAGCCGCGAATGGCACAGACTCATCAGACTATCCAGGTAATGCGCGGGTGCCCCGCCAGTGGATGGGTGTCGACCAGCGCCTGCAGGCCGAACACCTGCTGCAGCAGCTCGGCGGTCAGCACTTCGGCGGGCCTGCCAACGGCCACCAGGCGGCCTTGGTCGAGCACGCACAGGCGGTCGCAGAAGGCCGCCGCCAGGTTGAGGTCATGGAAGCTGGCCAGGGTCGCCAGGCCCAGCGCCTTGATCTGCCGCAACAGCTCCAGCTGGTAACGCGGGTCGAGGTGATTGGTCGGCTCGTCGAGGATCAGCAGGTGTGGCTGCTGCACCAGGGCACGGGCGAGCAGCACGCGTTGTTTCTCGCCCCCGGACAGCCGGGCGAAGGGCTGCTGCGCTAAGTCGCTCAGACCGACGCGAGCCAGCGCCTCGTCGACCAGACGCCGATCCTCGGCATCGTCACCATCGAACAGCCCCTTGTGCGGCGTGCGGCCCATGGCCGCCAGCTCGTGCACACGCAGGCCGAAGTCCTGCGGGAATTCCTGCAGCACCACCGCCACGCGCTGCGCACTCCAACGCGGCGAGCGCTGCCACAACGCCTCGCCATCCAACTCGACCTGACCGGCGCTGGGTCGCTGGAAGCGATAGGCGCAGCGCAGCAGGCTGGTCTTGCCGCTGCCGTTGGGGCCGATCAGCCCCACCAGCTCGCTGTCGTCGACCGCCAGGTCGATGCCGTCGAGCAACGGCCGCTGGCCGTCGGGCGACCAGGCCAGCTCGCGGATACGCAGGCGCTGCATCAGAAGCTGTAGTCCGCGGTGACGAAGAACGAGCGCGGCTCACCGAGCAGCCACTGCTGACCATCGTACATCTGGTTACGGGCGTAGGTGCGGTCGAACAGATTGTTCAACTGCAGGCCCAGGCGCACATCCGGCTGCACCTGCCAGGCAACATTGGCATCGACCACGGTGTAGCCCGGCACGTCCACGGTGTTGGCCGTATTGGCGTAACGGGCATCGACATAGCGAGCGCCGATGCCGGCCTCCAGACCCTGTCCCAGATCCTTGTTCAGCCACAGGTTGGCGGTGCGTCGCGGTACGTTGGTAGGACGCTTGCCACTGCGGTCGACCAGTTGGCCGCCTACCACTTCACTGAAGTCATCGTACTCGGCGCGCACGAAGGCAGCGTTGGCCAATACCTGCCAGCCGCCATCGAGCGCCAGCTCCAGAGTCACCTCCAGGCCATCGGACGATTGCTGACCAATCTGCTGGGTAGGCTCGATCACCGAGTTGCGACTGAGCAGCTTCTTCTTGACGATGTGGTAGGCCGCCAGCGTCCATTCACCACGGCCATCCCAGAACGCCTGCTTGAGGCCGAACTCGGTCTGCTTGGACTCGGTGAGATCCATCTGCTGCTGGGTCGGGTTGAGGGTAAGCAGGTTGTTCACCCCGTCCTCGCTGGTGGAATACTGGCCATACAGCGACAGTTGCGGAGTGACAGCGAACACCAGGCCGGCGCGCCAGTTACCGCCACTCAGGCTGCGGTCACTGCGACTGCCGTCACGCAGGTTATCGCGATCGATATGGTTCTGGTCGCGACGGATGCCTGTGACCAGCGACCAGCGCTCGCTGAGTTGCAGCTGGTTCTCGGCGAACAGGGCAAAGGTATTGAGTTGGCTGCGAGAGTGCGGACGATAGGCATCGAGGCTCTGGTAGTAACCGGGTGTCGGGTTCCAGGGGTCGATGAATTCGCCACCACCAACATCGGTGTAAGGCGAGTTGTTGGCCAGGTTGAAACGGATACGGTTGAACTCGCCGCCGACCAGGGTACGACTGGCCAGGCCAAACAACGAATGGTTGAAGGTAAAGGTCTGGCGGTCGCCGATCTGTTCCTGATCATGCTTGATTTCCAACTGCTCGCGGCGGTTGAGCTGACCCTGAGCGGCGTCCCAGGTGAAGTTCTCGGCGTTACGCCAGTAGCGGCGCGCTTTGAGGTAGTAAAGCTGGTTGCTGGCGCTGACCTGATCGGAAAGCGTCCAGTCGGTGGTCAGTCGCGTCCACTGCTCGTGGTAGGCGATCTCGGCGTTGCGCACGTTGTAGTTTTTCTCGCGCAGGCTGTCGCGCAACTTGCCATCGACCAGCGGCGTACCGAAGTAACTCCCGGGCTGCAACTTGCCCTGGTCGTGAGCCAGGGTGAAGGCCAGATCATCACTGGCCTGCCAACGTAGCGCCGCACTGAGGGCCAGATCCTGCGAATCGTCGCGGTCGGCCCAGCCATGGCTGGCCTCACGGTTGAGGTTGAGGCGGTAACTCAGGGTATCGCTCAGCGAACCGCCGCTATCCAGCGCCTGCTGATTGCGGTCGAACGAGCCGTAGCCGAAGCGCACATGGTTTTTGATCTCGCCCTCGAACGGCTTCTTCGCCAGCACGTTGACCACCGCGCCCGTGGCGCCTTCGCCGTACAGCACCGAGGCCGGGCCACGCAGCACGTCGATACGCTCGACCATCCACGGATCGTGTGGAAACGACACGGTGCCCATGCCGGTGTACATACGGATGCCATCGAACAGCGTCATCACCGAGGCATGGCCGGTGAAACCGCGTGCCGACAACGCCGTGCCACCGTTGCCGGGTGCGCCGATATCGCTGATACCCGCCGTACGCGTCACCGCATCCTGCACGCTGCGGTTGTTGCGTTCACGCACCTCGGCGCCGCTGAGGCTGGTGGTGCTGGCCGGGGTTTGCAGGGCCGTCAGGCCCAGTCGTGAGCCCGCGACGGTCGGGGTATGCAGGTCAGTAGCACCCTCTTCGACCGTGGCTTGCGCCTGGACGGTGACTTCAGGGAGGTCGACTGTTTTTTCGCTGGCCACGGCCGAACCGGCCAGGAACAGGGCAAGCGATACAGAGAGTTGAGACAGGGGATAGCGCGCCATGATGCTTCCATCGAAAAGGGAAAGGCACGGCAATCCCGATGGATACGCGCAACAGCAAAACACAGGCGCACGGGCACCCATGATCGGCGTCAACGCCCGCCCACCGCGGGTTGCCAAACAGTACGAAGCAGGCCGGTCTCCGGGCTCGCGAGGGGCATGAAAACGTCGCCTTCCCATGCAGAGATTGCACAGTGGCATCGTGACGATTTCGCTCGCTTACCGTTGCGGGGGCAGCGTCGGACTTGCACCGACTTCCCGTTTCACCTCACGCGCGGCGGCGTGAGACACCTGAATCGGCGCGGATATGAACATCCACGCCAGCCCAAGTCAAGGCGCGATCAAGGCTGGTCGATACGCAACTCCGGCACTGGCTGGCCGGCTACCAGGCGCTCATCCACCAGGCGAACGACCTCGGTTTCATCGCGTACACGGAACCACTCATCCGCCGGATAGAGGCTGGCCACCGGACCCAGATCGCAGGGGAACTGGCACTGCGTACGGGTGATATGCACACCGCCCTCGCACTGCAGACGCCCCGCCGCCTTCAGCCGCAGGCGCAGGGTTTTCCACAGATCCAGCGCGCCACGGCGCGAGCAGCGCGGGCCATTGCATAGCAGCAGGCGCTGCTCGTGCGCCGGGATTTCCGACCAGGCGTGATGACTCGGCAATTTCGGTACGCCGACGCAGGCCAGGTGCAGCTCGCGACGCTGGAGCAGGCTTGGCAGTGCATCGAGCAAGGAGGCATCGGGCTGATCGAACAGGCTGACCACGAACATCTGCTCAGGATCGCCACACTCGGCCAATTGACTGCGTAACCAGTCGACATGGCCACCCCCGCCCTGCGGTTCGAGATCGACCAGCAGCAACGGCTGAGCACTGGTGCGGGCCTCGGCCCATAGCGGCTCGTAGCCTTCGCCGATATCCACCAGATCATCGGGCACCACTACACCGGGCACGTCGCTCAGACGCTGGCGCAGCAGCTCGGCGAACACGCCCTGGCTCACGCCGGAGCCGGCGAACAGCACGCGGGCATAGGGTTTATCGCTCATGACAGCCTCCTGGAAAGGTCGGGCAGTCTAGCGGCAATAGCGCCGGATGCAATCCGGGCCACCACTCCACCCCCATGCGTAGGGGGCGCCGCGCGCACCCGCTGCCCACGCTCCGGCCATCAAGATGAACCGGGAGCGTAGCTGTCGCTTCTCACGTCCAACAACCGGCAGGTTTCGCCGCGATACCCCGTATCAGAGCCGCTGCTGCAGTGCCTCCCACAAGCTCTCCGGCTCGGCGAACTCTCGCTCCACTACCGGCAACAGCGGCCGGCGCAACAGCAGTACCGGCAGACCCAGCTCACGCGCCACCTGCAACTTCGGTTCAGTGGACTGGCTGCCACTGTTCTTGCTGACCAACACGTCGCAGGCGATACGGGCGAACAGCTCGCGCTCGCTTTCCAGGCTGAACGGCCCGCGCGCGCCAATCACCTCGGCACGGGTTGGCGCCGGCTCGGCCTGCAGGCAACGCACCGTCCAGTGCTGGTGTTGAGGTATTTCATGCAGGTGCGCCAGAGGCTCGCGCCCGGAGGTGAAGAAAGGCCTGTCGAAAGGCGCCAACAGGCGGATCAGGTCGTCCCAATCCTCGAACTCACGCCAGTCATCCTGAGGGCCGG